>Ga0209273_10000127_pt1 | contig 146328 bp, 133 predicted proteins | sample tdAd471_FD_187126 | JGI IMG/M metagenome (GOLD analysis project Ga0209273, IMG submission 187126) | Marine sediment microbial communities from the Atlantic coast under amendment with organic carbon and nitrate - tdAd47.1 (SPAdes)... | ecosystem: Environmental > Aquatic > Marine > Coastal >... | reverse complement strand
TCCCACTATCCGCGGGGCAAAATCGTCATGACTCGCCCTGCAACCCTGCCATTAGTTGGAAAGTTTCAGTTCAAGGAAGCGCACAAGGAAGTCTTAATGGAGTTCTGGGAGTCAGCAGCCAAAGAAGTTGCCGGTGATATTATTACTTGCTGCCAAGTCAAAAGTATCGAAAACCTTGGGGACAAATTCAGTTTAACAACGGGCAATGAAACTTTTACCAGCAGATTTGTCTTATTAGCCATGGGAAGGCGCGGCACGCCACGCAAACTTGACGTCCCCGGCGAAGAGTTGAGTAAAGTGGTATACCGACTGATCGACCCGGAACAATACTCGAACCGGCATGTGCTGGTAGTCGGTGGCGGTGACAGCGCACTGGAAGCTGCACTGGCAATATCGGAACAGCGTGGCACCACTACGACTCTTTCATACCGTAATGCCGCCTTCAGTCGGGCGAAACCCAAGAACCGGGAAGCGATTGCAGCAGCGCACACACACGGCCGAATCAAGGTGCTAATGAACTCAACAGTAGAGCTAATCGAACCGATGCAAGTGATAATCAGTTCCAATAACCAGAAGACCGCCCTGCCGAATGATGAGGTCGTTGTCTGTGCCGGTGGTGTGCTTGCAACTGGCTTCCTTAAAAATATTGGCATACACGTGGAAGAAAAATTCGGGGCAGCATAGTTCAATGAAAGCGTACTACTGGATCATTATTTCGCCGTTTTTACTGCCCACTCTTCCATCCTGGGCCGGCACCGAACTCGATGAAGCAAGGCGGGCCGTCCGCATGCAGAATTTTGCTATAGCTGCTGAACTCTTTGAGCAGGCAGCAAACAATGGTGACAGTGAAGCGAGTTATCAACTGGCAAATCTTTATATGCTGGGTCGCGGAGTTGAGAAGAACGAAACCATCGCGGAACAACACCTGTCGGCGGCTGCCAGCCAGGGACATCCGGCAGCTCTGTACAACCTCGGCGTCCGGCTGCTCGAACGCGATGAGCCCACAGGCATGGAACTGATAAATAAGGCAGCGCAGAGCGAAAATCAAGCTGCATTGAATTTTCTGGCACAAGCTACAACTGATCCCGGCACTAAAGACGCACCTGCAGTTGATGCTTTGGAGCTTTGGTTGGGTTCAGCTCGTACCGACGATGTTGCCAGTATGTCTGAGCTGCTGCCAGTTATGGAGAATATAAACAGCAAAGACGAAAATGGTCGAACAGCGCTACACATCGCGGTTCAATTCCGCAGCGAACAGGTTGTTGAATGGTTACTCCAAGAGGAAGCCAGGCCCGATTCCGTTGACCGGTTCGGGCTGAGCCCGCTTGCGGATGCAATAGCTGGTGGTGAAAAAACCATTGCAAAATTGCTGTTAGCCTATGCTCAGGAGCTTTCTCAAACACTACCCAATGGCGACAATCTTGTGCACCTCGCGGTGCGTCAGGAATCGCCAGAAATCGCAGCAATGCTTATTGAACTGGGGGCAGTCGTCAATCAGCCGAACAACGATGGCTGGACCCCGCTCGACCTGGCAACACAATCTGAAACCGTCAATCTTGCTGAAGTACTGGAAAACCGGGGAGCGACTCACAGCCTGAAATGGCTGAACCTTAACCAACAAGACACTGACACAAGGCAAACCACCCGAGTCGCACAATTGCTGGCGCAGGAGGAGTGGGGCGTTTCCCGGCTTGCCCAGCTCGTAGTCTCAGGTAATGCGGCATCACTGCAAACCGTATTGAAGCGGCAGCCGGAATTGGCAAACAAGAAACTGGAGGACGGCAGCACCCTGCTCTCCCTCGCGGTAAAAAATGATCTTCTTGAAGCGGTTGGTGTGCTTTTAAACTCCGGAGCAGATCCCAATCAGGCAATCTACGGCGAAATCACACCCTTGCATGTTGCTGCGCGGGAGGGAAACCAGGAACTTATGAAACTTCTGTTGCAACACGGCGCAAATCCCCTGGCACAGGACCAGGACGCCTGGGACACCATGGAATGGGCCGTTACCGAAAACAAACTGACTACCGCAACTTTGCTGGCAAGCTGGCTGATCAATAACAGGTCGGCCAGTGCGGATGACATTCCCTTTGGCCGTTACGTGCTTTTAGCCAGCCAATATGACATAACTCCTCTAGTACGCGCGCTGCTACCTTATGCCGCCACGGAAGAATTTGATGATGTCGGTAGAAATGGCGTCTGGTTCGCTGCCAATAGTGGTAACGATGCATTGCTAGCCATTCTTCTTGACGCAGGATCGACTGCGAATCCCAGCGACAATCAAGGACGTACGCCTTTTCATGTTGCCACTCAGTCCGGGTGTCTGAACTGCCTGAACCTGTTGTTACCGTTTTCAACACTAAATCAACAAACCAACTCCGGATTCTCACCATTGATGATTGCGGTATCAGGTGCCAACAAAGAGCTGGTGAGTTGGTTGGTAAGAAACGGCGCCGATATTGAACTGCGTAACGGTAAGGGCAATACAGCATTGATTCTAGCAGTGGAACAAAACCTCATAGAAATTGCTCGCTTGCTTCTAGACGCCGACGCGAATGTCACCAGAAAAAATGATCTTGGCTATTCTGCCCTGGATATCGCTAAAGACAAGAATCCTGAGTTGTATGAGGAGCTTCGAAGTCACACAATCTTCGGTCTGTTCTAATCAGTCTTTCCACCATCACCAGGGTTGAGACAGAGGTCTTCGTAGATCATTGGCGGATACTGAAATAGCTACGGACTTCAAGTTAGTGTTGCCTTGTGGTTTCAGGGTCTGCGGTCCAGATTTTTCCCGCTACCGCGGAAAAAGCTGTCGACCTCCGACCATCACCGGCATTGTACGCTGCGGTTTCGTTCCCGTTGACAATACCTGTCGCAAGCTACGAATTTCAGGTACTCGAAGCCAGTAACGCCCAAAGCGGGCGATGGCCAGAGTGGGAAAATATTTCCGCGCCCGCGAGGAAATTTTGACACGCCGGCCCCTTGACCCTTTTGAGGTCAGTGCCCAATCCTGAACTAGCGCCCCTTCTTGGCCGCGATCTGCAGCCGTAAAGCATTCAACTTGATGAAGCCCTCGGCATCTTTCTGATCATAGGCACCCGCGTCATCTTCAAATGTTGCGACCGCTTCGTCGAACAGGGAATCGCCTGACTCACGGCCCACCACAATCGTGTTACCTTTATATAGCTTGACGCGAACCTTGCCATTGACGTAATGCTGGGAATAGTCGATCAGGGTCTGCAGAGCTTCACGCTCGGGTGACCACCAGTATCCGTTATAGACCAGTTCCGCATAACGGGGCATCAGGTCGTCCTTCAGGTGTGCGAGCTCGCGATCCAGGGTCAGTGATTCGATGGCACGGTGTGCTTTCAGCATCACGGTACCGCCGGGCGTTTCGTAACAGCCCCGCGACTTCATGCCCACGTAGCGGTTTTCAACAATATCGACACGACCAATACCGTTGGCACCTGCCACCTCATTGAGCCTGGTCAGCACTGCAGCTGGCGACAGGCGCTCACCGTCGATAGCAACAATATCGCCCTTTTCATATTCAAGCTCGATATATGTGGGTTGGTCAGGAGCTGCCTCAGGAGAAACACTCCACAACCACATGGACTCTTCCGGCTCCGCAGCCGGGTCTTCCAGCACATCACCTTCATAAGAAATATGGAGCAGGTTGGCATCCATGGAATAGGGAGATTTGCTACCGCGTTTTTTCTCCACACTGATGCCGTGTTTTTCGCAATAGGCCAGCAGTGTATCCCGGGAGGTGAGATCCCACTCCCGCCAAGGTGCAATCACCTTGATGCCCGGGCTCAACGCGTAGGCGCCCAACTCAAACCGTACCTGATCGTTACCTTTGCCCGTGGCACCATGAGATATTGCGTCGGCACCGGTATCTTCAGCAATTTCTACCAGACGTTTGGCGATCAGAGGCCTGGCAATGGAAGTTCCCAGCAAGTATTCGCCTTCGTAAATCGCGTTAGCCCGAAACATGGGATACACGTAGTCACGCACAAACTCTTCTCGCAAGTCTTCGATGAAAATTTCGCGAATGCCCAGCGCTTCCGCCTTGGCCCGCGCAGGCTCAACCTCACCACCCTGCCCCAGATCGGCGGTAAAGGTGACTACTTCACAGTCATAGGTTTCCGTTAACCACTTGGCGATGACGGAGGTATCAAGACCACCGGAATACGCCAACACGACTTTGTTGATACCGGACATGTTAAGACTCCCGAATGAGATCAGCGATAGAAACCGGGCGTGTTGTGAGCCCGGCAAAAAAAGGCGCGTATTGTAGCACTCAATTCAGTAAAAGAACGAGTCGCGGAATTTCGCCTGCTATGCTATTCAGCTACAATAGAGGTATCCAAAACGAATGGTGGCCATGAGCATAGACCGTATTACCCTCACCCGACCCGACGACTGGCATCTTCACCTGCGCGACGAACCGGTACTGGCTGACACAGTGGCCCACACTGCCCGTGTCTTCAGGCGCGCCATCGTCATGCCCAACCTGGTCCCTCCCGTGACGAGCCTTGCCGTTGCGGATGGCTATAGACAACGGATCCTGCGACAGGTCCCGGCCGGTTATGACTTTGAGCCACTCATGACTCTCTATCTTACGGACAGCCTGGCGCCTGAGGAAATTCGCAAAGCACATGCCAGTGGCAGAATCCATGCAGTCAAATACTACCCGGCGGGGGCAACCACCAATTCCGAGAACGGCGTAACCGCCATAGACAAAGTCTACCCGGCAATCGAGACCCTGGCAGAATTGGGCATGCCACTGCTGTTTCATGGAGAAGTAACTGATTCCTCTATTGACATCTTCGATCGGGAATCGGTTTTTATCGCTACGATTCTCACGCCACTGTTACAACGCTACCCTGAGTTGAAGGTAGTTCTCGAACACATTACTACCCACGGTGCGGCGGAGTTTGTCAAGGCACAGAATGAAAACGTTGCCGCCACCATTACCGCACACCACCTGTTGCATAACCGTAACGACCTGCTGGCAGGAGGTATCAGGCCTCACTTTTACTGCCTGCCGATACTGAAACGCGATACGCATCAGCAGGCACTGATCGAAGCCGCCACCAGTGGTGACCCTCGTTTTTTCCTCGGTACCGATTCGGCACCCCACCCGGTCGACGCCAAAGAAACAGCTTGCGGATGTGCCGGCATATTTACCGCCCATGCCGCACTGGAGCTGTACACAGAAGTTTTCGATGCGGCTGACGCCCTGGACAAACTGGAATGCTTTACCAGTTTTAATGGCCCTGACTTTTACGGACTCCCTCGCAATACCGACAAGCTGACCCTCACCCGCTCGGCATGGCCGGTACCTCCCAGCTACAAACTGGGTAATACGTCAGTAGTGCCTTTGCGCGCAGGAGAAAAAATCGGCTGGCGCATATCGGAGTATTCTTAATGGATGGCGGCTCAGAACTGGAAAACAGCGATCATAGAATTGCCAATCGTTTCCGAACTTATCTGCCGGTTGTTGTGGATATAGAGACCGGGGGCTTTAACTCCAGCACCGATGCCATCCTGGAAATCTCGGCTGTATTGCTGGCGATGGATGGTAGCGGCAAGCTGGAGATCGATCAGACTTTTTTTCACCGCGTCATTCCCTTCCCCGGCGCCAACATCGAAGAAGCAGCCTTGAAATTTACCGGCATCGATCCTTTTCACCCGTTACGGGTAGCACGGGCAGAACGGGAAGTTTTCAAGGACATGTTCCAGATAATTCGAGCGGCAATGAAGAGCAGCCACTGCAAGCGTGCCATTCTGGTTGCTCACAATGCGCATTTCGATCACGGTTTTATCAACGCGGCCTCGGAGCGCCATGGCCTCAAACGAAATCCGTTCCATCCGTTTTCCAGTTTCGACACAGCCAGCCTGAGTGGTCTGGCTTTCGGACAGACAGTGTTATCCCGGGCCTGTGAGGCGGCAAACATCGAATTCAACAACGAAAAAGCCCACTCAGCCCGCTACGACGCTGAGAAAACCGCCGAGCTGTTCTGTCACATTGTCAACCGCTGGCAGGACCTGGGTGGCTGGCCACTTTAATGGCGACATTTAGAGGCAACACATTTAGACGCGGCAAGAGTGGCGGCACAAGTGACCGCACATCTTTTCCTCAAGCCTCGGCTTCAGCCTGATCTTCGGAACCGGCGCTATCGAGCAGGGGTTTCAGCTCGCCTTTTTCGAACATTTCCACCATGATGTCCGAACCTCCAACCAACTCACCACCAACCCACAATTGGGGGAACGTCGGCCAGTTTGCAATCTTCGGCAGGGTGGCTCGTATATCGGGATTATCAAGAATATTCACATAACTGAAGCGCGCACCGCAGGCCATCAGCACCTGGGCTGCCTGTGCAGAAAATCCACACATCGGCTGGTCTGGCTTCCCTTTCATATACAGCAGGATGTTGTGGGAGTTGATCTGGTCTTTAATAGTCTCTTCAACACTCATGATTTGCTACCTATTGCGTGGACATTTCACGGACATTTTTCTGCTTTCGTGTTTTCCTGTTTTTCTACTTAACCGCTCCGATTCGACCGCACCGATGCAGGACGATGCGGACTACCAAAGGGGCGCCATTCTACACAGATGACTGTTTTGTGTCAGCACCATAACCCCCTCCTCCAGGTGTGACGATCTCAAGGCGATCCCCCGGTTTCGCCTGAAACGAGCACTTCGGCTGCAACGCACAACCATTAAGCAGATTAGCTCCGACGCTACCGCTGGCGCCTCCCGCCAGCCCCCAGGGCGAATGCAGGCGGCGCTCAGTCAGCAGGCTCACCGTCGCTTCCGACAAGAACTCATACTCCCTTACCACGCCTTCTCCCCCCGCCTGGTTTCCCGCGCCTCCGCTGCCGTCGCGCAGTGCATAGCGGCGTACTCGCAACGGGTAGTGCATTTCCACGCTTTCCACCGGCGTATTCAGGGTATTGGTCATATGACTGTGGACCCCATCCATTCCCGCGAAATGAGGCCCGGCGCCAGTACCTCCAGCCAGGGTCTCGTAATAGTCCCAGCGCGCGCCGGTATGGCTGTCGATATGTCCCATCGCCACATTATTCATACTACCCTGGCTGGCAGCAGGTATCCTGTCCGGTAGCGCTTGAGCCAGCGCACCGAAAATCACGTCCACCAGTCGGGTCGAGGTTTCCACGTTGCCTGCAGCAACGGCTGCCGGGCGGACTGCATTGACTAACGAACCTTCCCGAGTAACCAGCTGTACGCGCCGAAAAGCACCGTCACAGGCTGGTGTCTGATCAGGCATCAGACAGCGAAAGGCATAGAAGGCTGCTGCGGCAGCAACCGATTCCGGGCAGTTAAGGTTACCCGGTACCTGATCCGCTGACTCGGAAAAATCCAACACAACATGATCTTTTTCGATCCGTAGTGTCACCGAGATCACGATGTCACGCTGACCCGCACCGTCATCGTCCATCAAATCGCGAAAGCGGTATTCGCCTGGATTCAGCTCTGCCAGCGCCGAACCGGCCAGGCGATCGGCATAATCATTGAGTTCGGTGAGTCCGTCCAGGTAACCGGACATACCCAGGTTCCCAACCAGCTCTACCAGTCGCGCCACACCAGTTCGATTGGCACTGTATTGGGCTGCGAAGTCGGTATCGAGCTCGGCTCCCGGCCGGCTACCCATGAGCGGCAAAGCCGCCTGCTGTAGCTCACCTGCTCGATAGAGAAAAGTAGGCGCTATGACGCGCCCTTCTTCCTGCAGGCTTCGCGAAACTGGCATTGAGCCAGGAGAGTCACAACCTATATCCGCATGGTGGGCCCGGTTGGCCACGAATCCAGCCAGCCACCCGCTTTGATTGTCAAAAACCGGCGCGATCAGGGTGACATCAGGCAGGTGGGTGCCACCGAGGAACGGGTCATTCAAAACCAGCATATCACCCGGCTGCCAGGTCAGGTCGTTGACAATATGACGCATCGCATACGCCATGCTGCCAAGATGTACCGGTATATGGGCAGCCTGCGCACAAAGCCGGCCCTGAGGGTCGAATACGGCACAGGAAAAATCAAGCCGGTCCTTGATGTTGGGTGAGAATGCTGTGCGCCGCAGCACGGTACCCATCTCATCACAGACGGCTGTTATTCTGCTGTGGAACAGATTTAATTCAACGGGATTCATGAGCCATCCACTATAAACCTGAACATCACGTTCTGCCAATTGCCCCGGACTGCTTCGATACGTTAGAATCCGGCTTTAACAGGTAGCGGCAGCTGCCTTTTTTATTTTCCGCGTTTCAATACTTAACTTAGCCATTTCTTACCTATCACTTACCCGACTATTTACCTAACTATTACCTAAAATTACCTAACTATTACCCAAAATTACCTAACTATTTCCCAAAATACCTAACTATTACCCAAAATACCTAACTATTACCCAAAACCATGGCTATTCAACATTTTCTGACCCTGAAGGATTTACCCGGCAACGATGTCCACGCCATCGTGCAACGTGCCATCGCTCTCAAACAGGAGAAGCGAGCAGACAAACCGCTAAGCGGTCGCACCCTGGCACTTATTTTTGATAAGTCATCAACCAGAACCAGGGTGGCATTCGAAGTGGCCATGACGCGACTCGGGGGTAGCTCACTGTTCCTGTCCAACAAGGATTCACAGCTGGGTCGAGGCGAAACGCCAGAGGACAGCGCCAGGGTACTAACCCGCATGGTCGACGTCATCGCTATCCGGACATTTGAGCATTCCATGCTTGAGCGCTTCGCCAGCCACTGCACGGTTCCGGTCATCAATGCGTTGACCGACTCATTCCACCCCTGCCAGTTGCTGGCAGACGTGCAGACCTATATCGAGCATCGAGGCTCCATAAGTGGCAAAACCGTGGCCTGGGTAGGAGACGGTAACAATATGTGCCAATCCTATGTCAATGCTGCCGAAGTATTTGATTTTCAATTGAATATCGCTTCACCAGAAGGTTACCTGCCGGACCCGGAACTGGTCGGTCAGCACCAAAATCGGGTAAAGATATGTCAGTCTGCGCCGGAAGCGGTGCGAGATGCCGACCTGGTGGTCACCGACGTGTGGGCGTCCATGGGACAGGAATCAGAGCAGCAGGAACGGCTGCGCATGTTCAAACCATACCAGGTGAATACCGAGCTCTTGTCGCTGGCCGCCAGCGATGCCCTGTTCATGCACTGCCTGCCCGCCCACCGAGGTGAAGAAGTCAGTGCCGAAGTAATCGACGGCGAACGCAGTGTCATCTGGGACGAAGCCGAGAACCGCATGCATTCTCAGCAGGCGCTGCTGGAATACCTCTGTCAAACAAACCTCTGATAACGCAAAAATCCAGCCATCGTAGACCGGGCTTGCTGCAGAGACCACCACAATATATAGTGCTACGCATTGTACGGTTTCAGTCCAGTCTCAGGCCTGTGAAGGGCGACGCCGACAGACCATCTCCCGGGGTCGAAAAGAGAGCACATCGCACCTTTATAGCGCACTGCACCTTAGCCCTCTAAGTTCCCGGAACTATTAACAAGTTGCCCACAAGAACTGCACAAAAAAACCGCTTGCATTCACCACTCAACCGCATTATCTTGTGCCGGTGGTTTACGGCTTGTCCATATATTGTAATTAACTCGTGCTAGCTGGTGTCCGGCCCACAACCCCGGACAACTAGAAAACGCCTGCATTTTCGAGTGGTTACAGCGTCTAAAGACAAGCAACTAAGCGGTGTCAGGGATATTTTCGGGTTGCAGGATAGCGCTGATACACCCGGCAAATAGCCAATTCGAAAATAATAATTTAAAAGTTCTAAAGTCCGACCGCAAAAACACAATATATAGTATATGGCTTTGAAGCACTGATCGGTCGCCCGAATCAGGTTCTGCTCCTACAGACCTGGGAAGCGACCAATCAGGAAGGACTCCGCCGCCCTTGGTAAAAAAGCTAAAAACAAGGCGGCAAGCGGTATCAGGACTCCAGGCGTCGTCACGCTACAACCCTGCTAACGGGTTCTGCTGAACGGGCAAGCTTAAAAGATCAGACTAACCAGACTAAAAAAGACCAGACCAGTAGTACGCGAAGCAGAAAAAGAACTATCGAGCGAGTAGGTCGCAGACCAAAGAATACACCGGAGAACAAGATGCAAACTGATGTTCCAACTCAAGGGGATACTGCCCTGTCCACTCCGTCCAGCAATCTAACCAGTGCCAATACCGTCGCCAACACTGCACCCGGGCAACTACGGGTCATCAAGCGCAATGGTGCAGTGGTGCCTTATGACGAATCCAAGATCATTGTTGCTATCACCAAAGCTTACCTGGCCATAGAAGGTGGCAACGCGGCAGGCTCAGGACGCATCCACGAACTGGTGGCACAGTTGGGCCGTCAGATCAGTGAAACTTTTCGCCGTCGCATGCCCTCAGGGGGCACACTGCACATAGAAGATATTCAGGACCAGGTGGAACTGGCGCTGATGCGCAGTGGCGACCATGAAGTGGCACGAGGTTACGTGCTCTATCGTGCCGATCGCGCTCGACAGCGTGAACAGCGCCGCCAGGCCGATGCTGATTCCCAACCGGCACTTGAGGTCACTCTCGATGATGGCAGTCGCGGCCCTCTGGATACGGAGCGTTTGCAAACCGTCATTCGTGAAGCCTGCGAAGGACTGGAAGATGTATCGGGCGATGCCATCTACAACGAAACGCTGAAGAACCTTTATCCTGGCGTGAAGATGGAAGACGTACGCACTTCCCTGGTGATGACCGCCAGAACCATGGTGGAAAAAGATCCCAATTATTCCTATGTCACCGCTCGATTGCTGATGGACACCTTGCGTAGCGAAGCGCTCAGTTTTCTGGGTATTGCCGACAAGGCGACTCAGTCTGAAATGCACTTTCGCTATGCATCGGTCCTGCGCCCTTACGTTGAAAAAGGCGTAGACCTGGGGCTGCTTTCACCTCATCTGCTTGAATACGACCTGGAAGTCCTTGGCCAGGCAATGAAAGCCGAACGTGACCAGCAATTCACTTACCTGGGCTTGCAAACTCTGTACGATCGCTACTTCATCCACAGTGATGGTGTCCGTTTTGAGCTGCCGCAGGTGTTTTATATGCGGGTTGCCATGGGGTTGGCGAGCAATGAAGAAAATCGTGAACAGCGAGCTATCGAGTTTTACAACCTGATCTCCAGCTTCGATTACATGGTTTCCACACCACAGTTGTTTAATTCAGGCACCATGCGACCACAGTTGTCCTCCTGCTTCCTCACTACAGTACCGGATGATCTGCACGGCATTTATTCTGCGATTCGCGACAATGCCATGTTGTCCAAATGGGCCGGTGGACTCGGCAACGACTGGACCCCGGTTCGGGCATTAGGTGCCTACATCAAGGGAACCAATGGCAAGTCTCAAGGCGTGGTCCCATTCCTGAAAGTGGTAAACGATACCGCTGTCGCGGTCAATCAGGGTGGCAAGCGTAAGGGGGCAGTCTGCTCTTACCTGGAGACCTGGCATCTGGACATCGAAGAGTTCCTGGAACTGCGCAAGAATACCGGCGACGACCGGCGTCGCGCCCATGACATGAACACCGCCAACTGGATACCCGACCTGTTTATGAAACGCGTGTTCAATAATCAGGACTGGACTCTGTTCTCTCCGAACAATGTCCCCGAACTGCATGATCTGCACGGCAGGGAGTTCGAAGAAGCTTACGAAGAATACGAGCGCAAGGCAGCGGCCGGTGAGATGGAAATCTACAAAACCGTTAGAGCCGCCGATCTGTGGCGCAAGATGCTATCCATGCTGTTTGAAACCGGCCATCCGTGGGTGACCTTTAAAGACAGTTGCAACGTCCGTTCACCACAGCAGCACGTGGGCACAATCCATTCGTCTAACCTGTGTACGGAAATTACCCTCAATACCAGCAAGGACGAAATCGCAGTCTGCAACCTGGGCTCTATCAACCTGGTCAATCACGTCGATGAGAACGGTATCAACAAGGACAAGCTGCAGAATACCGTGCGTACCGCCGTACGAATGCTGGACAACGTTATCGACATTAATTATTACTCGGTAGACGAAGCCAAGAATTCCAACATGAAGCACCGCCCCATCGGCATGGGCATCATGGGCTTTCAGGATGCTCTTTATATTCAAAAGATTCCTTATGCCTCGGAACGGGCGGTGGATTTTGCCGACGTTTCCATGGAGCTGATCAGCTACCATGCTCTGCAGGCGTCCAGCGAGCTGGCCGAAGAACGTGGCAGCTACGAAACTTATCCGGGATCCTTGTGGGACCAGGGTATTCTGCCTATCGACTCCCTTAAACTGCTGCAGGAACAACGAGGTGCGGACTACCTGGACGTCAATATGGATCAGCGCCTGGATTGGCAAAGCATGCGCCAGCGCATCAAAGACAAGGGCATGCGTAATTCCAATGTCATGGCGATCGCTCCGACCGCAACAATTGCCAACATAAGTGGTGTTTCCCAGTCCATCGAACCCACCTATCAGAACCTGTATGTGAAATCCAATCTGTCCGGTGAGTTCACGGTGGTAAATCCGTATCTGGTACGAGATTTGAAATCACTGGGTCTATGGGATAACGTCATGGTCAACGACCTCAAGTACTATGAAGGCAGCGTACAGAAGATCGACCGTATACCGGGACATATCAAGCAGATTTACGCCACTGCATTCGAGATCGAACCACGCTGGCTGGTAGACTCCGCCAGCCGACGCCAGAAGTGGATCGATCAGGCCCAGTCGCTCAACCTGTATGTTGCTGGCGCCAGTGGCAAAAAACTGGATATCACCTACCGCATGGCATGGCTGCGTGGTCTAAAGACCACCTACTACCTGCGTGCCCTGGCAGCGACCACTACCGAGAAGTCCACTGTCGATGATTCCTCCCTGAACAAGGTGTCAGCGGAACCGGCGGCTGTGCCCATGGCCTGCTCCATCGATGATCCGGATTGTGAAGCCTGTCAGTAGCAGAAGGAAAAGGACGGATGCCAGAGGGCAGACGTCGTAAATTGAGAACAACACAGCGAAGACCAAGAAGATAGAGGTGTAAATATGCTTTCGTGGGATGATTTCGACAGCGACGACAAAGCTGTAGTGCTGGAGACTCCGGAGCCAATCAGCGCGCCGGAACCGCAGCCTGCCGCCATGACAGCACCAGAGCCCGCCCCCGTGGAACCTGTCCAGCGCCAACCTGCCACAAACAGCTCTCCCCAACATGAAAAGTTGGACGCAGCTGATGCGGAGGCGAATAACAAAGCCCTGGCCAGAGCAATCAGCGATCTCGAAAATCTGGATGTGCAGGCAGGGATCGAAGAGCTTGAAGGAACCGCTGCCCGGGTCAAGGTGGACGACAAAAGAATGATCAATTGCCGGGCCGACCTCAATCAGCTGGTTCCTTTCAAATACGATTGGGCCTGGCAGAAATACCTGGACGGTTGCGCCAATCACTGGATGCCGCAGGAAGTAAACATGAACGCCGACATCGCCCTGTGGAAGAGCGAGAACGGCCTGACCCAGGACGAACGTCTTATCGTCAAGCGCAGCCTGGGTTTCTTTTCTACCGCCGACTCCCTGGTCGCGAACAACCTGGTGCTGGCCACCTATCGCCTGATCACCAACCCTGAATGTCGCCAGTACATTTTGCGGCAGGCATTCGAGGAAGCTATTCACACCCATGCCTACCAGTATTGCATTGAGTCACTGGGCATGGACGAAGGTGAAATTTTCAATATGTACCATGAAATTCCGTCAGTGGCTAAAAAGGCTGCCTGGGGATTGAAGTACACCCAGCAAATTTCTGATCCAACTTTCAATACTGGTACCGTTGAGGCGGACCAGCAATTACTCCGCAACCTGGTCGCGTTCTACTGCTGCCTTGAAGGTATCTTTTTCTACTGTGGCTTCACCCAAATCCTGTCCATGGGAAGACGCAACAAGATGACCGGCACCTCGGAACAGTTCCAATACATCCTGCGTGACGAATCCATGCACCTGAATTTTGGCATCGACATGATCAATCAGATCAAGCTGGAAAATCCGCAGTTGTGGACCGACTCCATGAAAGAACAAGTCACCCAGATGATCCTGCAGGCTACCCAGCTGGAAATTGAATACGCCAGAGATACCATGCCCCGCGGTGTGCTGGGTATGAATGCCGCCATGATGGAAGAATATCTGCAGTTTATCTGCAACCGGCGCCTGGTACAGATAGGCCTGCCGGAACAGTTTAAAGGGGTGCAGAATCCATTTCCGTGGATGTCTGAAATCATGGATCTTCGCAAGGAAAAGAATTTTTTCGAAACCCGGGTGACCGAGTATAAAACTGGCGGTGCGCTGAATTGGGATTAAGTACAGCGATCAGGGAAGAAACTCAACAGGAGAACATTGAATGAGCGAGAAGAAGTACTCAGAAAACGATCCCGAAAAGACTCTCATTACGCTCGACCAGCTCAGCCAGACCATCGAAGTCATGACAACCGTTGTTAACCGCTTGCGTCAACACCTTAGCGAGCAGGTGATGGCCAAAAGAGAAATCGAGGCACTGGAGCAGGCACAAGAACAGGCCCGTGCCGGCCTGCTGGATGACGACGAATACGAAGCGCCTATTACAACGCCAAAGCTGACTGCAGAAACAGAACAAAGCTTCGTGGTGGAAGTTTCCAAACCAGATCCGGAACTCGATGAAGCCCTGGACGAAAAAACACTACATTAACAAAAAACACTGCACAAATAGACCAAATAAATAGTAAGTAAATAAATAGATAGAACAGCAAATCATGAGACAAGGTGCGATAGTACTGGCAGCCGGTTACAGCAACCGGTTTGGTAGTGTAAAGATTTGCGCCAGACTGAATAACGGCCGGACTGTTCTGCAGCAGACTCTAGCCAATGTTCGCTCTTTCACTCCGCACACCATAGTAATTACGCGACCCGACATCTTCCCTCTGATTGTCGATGATTGTCCTTACGTGGAGGTGTTTGAAGATGCCGAAAAGGGTATGGGGGCAACCCTGGCCTACGGCATGCGGTTGATCCTGGAGCAAGGAGACTTGGACGGTTGTCTGGTCTGCCTTGCGGACATGCCGTTCATCAAGCCGGAAACCTACCGCAAGGTGGGAGAGGCGTTAAACTTCGATAACATTGTCGTTCCCTATTTCGCCGGTCGCGCGGGCAATCCTGCTGGGTTTGGCGCCTGCCATTTCCTCTCCCTCACCAGCCTGACCGGAGATCGCGGCGGCCGGGCAGTCATTCGGCAGAACCCTGATGTTGTGGTCAAACTGGAAGTGGACGATCCAGCGGTGCTGCAGGACATCGATACGCCCGATGACCTGTCTCGCTACGACAGCACCAGCTGACATGCCGCAGAATCCATTCTTACGCGGCTGTACAGTTGCACCACTCCTGTCATTGCTCCTAGAATGCCTTGGTTACTGATGGATTTACAGAGTGCCCCGGCACCCGGTACAGGCCTGAGAGCATGAAGAAAATCAAAAAAGAAAATGAATTACTGAAAGAAGCCATTCGTGTTGGTACACGCTATTTAGAAGCCAGAGGCGCCGGGCAGTTCGAAAGCACCGACCACGCTGACGTAAAAGTCCGCGCAATTTACCTGTTATTGGTCAAGGATAAGGTCATTCATCCGCTGGCGAAGCAGGAGGAGACTGTACAAAACATGAGACACAAGCTTGCTCTGTGGATTGCCAAGAACCTTCCGGCAGACCACCAGCTTCTCAACTAATTCCTACAAAAGTATGCCCCGTTTAAAGACCCGCAGTGTAATAGAGTTCCTCAGCTACCCAATGCTGTCGGTGTCGCTGCTGCTTGCTTCCTTTGCGTCGGCGGATGAAACCAGCGCCCGGGCGGCCATGGAAAACTCGAGCAACCCACTTGTGCAGATCTCAACCACTGAGGGCAATATTTATCTCGAATTGCTGGTCAATGAAGCACCTCAGAATGTTGCCAACTTCCTGGCTTTGGCAGCTGGCGAAGTGGAAATTGTCGATCCGGATTCTGGTCAGAGTTTTTCCCCAAACTATTACGACGGCATGGCCTTCCACCGGGTTGTACCCGAATTACTGATTCAGGCCGGCAGCCCTGAGCGCAACGTCTTTGGCGCTCCCGCACTTGCGCCCGCAGACGAAATCAACGCCATTGCCCTGGGGCTGGATCGCATACCGGCAGTACTCGCAGACGGATCCTTCAACCCGATTCTACAGCTCGGGGACCGTGAAGAAATGGAAGAAATGATCCTGATTCCACTGTACCGGGCAATGGAAATCAGTTCCAATACCGAAGTGACGCAACGCCAGTACGAAATTGACGAACGCCTGCGGACAATGTCGGTGAAACAGGTCTACGAGAACCTTGGCTACCGATATACGCAACGCTACTCTACCAGATCCATCGGGCGCGGCACCGTCGGGCTGGCGAACTCCGGGCCGAACAGCAGTGGACCCGAATTTTTTATCGCCGTGAATCAGGCAGAGTGGCTCAATGGCCGCTACACCGTGATCGGCCGCGTGGTCGAAGGCATGGAAATAGTTGACCGAATCAACCAGGTTCCGGTAGAACAGTCGCCTGGATCTCTTGGCACCCTGATCTACCGCATCCGGGAATTGTAATTTTACAAGTTGTACCAATAATGAAAGGAGACGCCTGTGACCAGGAAAAAGAAGAAAGAAACTTCCTCCGCCGGTGTTTACGCCATGTGCATTACGGTCGGCTTGATAGTCGGCCTCGGCCTGACCCCATTGATGGGTAATCTGTTGATTATGGTAGCCATCGGGGGCATCGCCGGTGCTATTGCGGCCTATCTGATCAACAAGAAAACACCCAATCCGTCACACAAACGACACCACTGAGGCATCGCCTCAGTCGATTGTCCCGCTTTCGGACAGTCCGCTGTCCGTCAGTTGCTGTTGAAATATCTCTCGCCGGTAAGGTGGCAGCGAATCCAGAATTGTCTTGCCATAAAAGCGGGTAACCAGACGCTCATCGAAAATTGTTACCCGTCCCGTGTCAGTTTCGTTGCGCAGTAGCCGACCGCAGGCCTGCACCAGACGGAAAGCCGCCTCTGGCACTGCCAGCGTCATGAACGGGTTGTCACCTCGCGCCTCTATCCACTGCGACAGGGTGGCCTCGATGGGATCATTGGGTACCGCAAAGGGTATCTTGGCTATCAATACATGAGTGCAGTACTTGCCTGGCAGATCAATGCCCTCGGCAAAACTGGCGAGCCCGCAGATAATGCTTCGCTGGCCCGCATCAATCCGTTCGCGATGTAGTTTCAGCAGTTGTGCTTTCTGATAATCGTCCTGACATAAGACTCTTTCATACCACTCGGTATCAAGTCCCTGGAGTACGTCCTGCATTTGACGCCGACTGGAAAATAACAACAATGCGGCCTGGTCGTCCTGCAACAGTTGCGGCAGTGAAGCGATGATCAAGTCAGTATGACGCTGAGTATCTCCGGGATCACAATGCATGCGAGGAATTTCCAAAACTGCGTTGTTCGGGAAGTCGAAAGGGCTGGGTATACTCAGGTAATGTGTTCGTTCGGGCAGTCCTGCACGCATTTTTAAGACTTCAAATTTGCCCAGGGCCGACAAAGTGGCTGAGGTCAGCACCGCGCCACTACAGGTACTCCACAAACGTTCCGCCAGGTTATCTGCCGCCAGTACGGGACTGGATCCCAGGCTGATGTCATGGTCGTCGTTGTACTCGGTGATCGTCAGCCAGCGCGCCGATGGCGCAGACCCACCCGGGTCGGGATGGGCAAAACTGGTCCACAGTTTCAGGCTGCCTTCAGCACGGGCAAACAGGCCACCGACCAGCGGAAACCATTGTTCGGCCAGCAACCTGATTTGCAAATCCGCCCCTTCTTCGATCAGCGCCTTCAGTCCGTCCTGCAGCTCGGCAAGCAGGTTATAGAGCTGCGCAAATCTTACTTCCAGGCCTTCCGCCGCCTGTCGCAGGCTGTCGGGCACCACACCCAGAGTGAACGTGTGCTGCTGACTGTTCCCGTAGCTGTCCAGCGAATCAACTGATTCACTCAGTTGCTCCAGCAGCAACAGTACTTCACCCAGCTGATTACCAGCACTTGTCATCTCGCCCCGCAATCTTGCCAGGTCAGGTTTGCCCTCAAGCGCGTTAGCCAGCTGAGCTTCGCCAACCAGCTGTTGCAAGGCACGATCCGCCTGTTGCAACCACTGAATACTTCCCTTGATGCGAGTAAACGCAGAAAAGTGGTTATTACTCTTGACCGGCAGGTGGTGTGCTTCATCGAAAATAAATATGGTGTCCCGGGGATCCGGCAGTATGACGCCACCACCCAGCGCCAGGTCTGCCAGCACCAGGTCGTGGTTGCTGACGATGCAATCGACCCGGTCCAGTTCCTCCCGAGCCTTGAAAAAACAACATTGCTTGAAGTAGCTGCAACGTGCTCCCATGCACTGACTGTTGTCCACTGTAACAGGACGCCATGCGGCGTCTGCTATCGGCTCTCGCCAGTCATCCCGGTCGCCTTGCCAGCGCCCGGCCGACACCTCATCCAACATGGACTGATACAGATTAAGATTGTCACTGCCAGTTTCAGAGGGCTGGTCACCGTACAAGTCGAATAACGCATCCAGACTGGCATTACTCTGCAACAGGGAATCGAGTCGTGCCAGGCACAGGTACCTGCCCCTGCCCTTGGCCATGGCGAAGCTGAACTGCAAACCGGATCCCTGCAAGATATCCGGCAGGTCTTTGAGGATTACCTGTTCCTGCAAGGCGACTGTCGCCGTCGCCAGCACCACCTTCCTGTCCAGCTGCCTTGCGAGCGGTAACACGGCCAGCACATAAGCGAGAGTTTTACCGGTGCCGGTACCGGCTTCTACGACGCATACTGGAGGTGCAGGATCATCGTCATCTTCAGATTGATTCTGAATTTCGGCCAGGCAGTTTGCGACCTCGGCGATCATCTGCCGCTGACCATAGCGAGGCGTGAAGCCGTACTCATCCATCAGCTTGGTATAAGCGGTCTGAATACTTTTTTTGACCTCGTCAGCCAAGGGGCTTGAGGGTTTACCTGCTACGGGTGCCGGCAAAAATAACTCCATCCAATTCTGTGTTTGGCTACCGCCTGTTTGTATTTGGCTACCGTCTATTATAGTCACCCACGAAGGTTGCTGTCGGCATTTGTGGTCATGAACAACAGATAAATGGCGCTACGAGCAGGCATTACTAAAAAATCGACTTCGCGACTTCCTGTCACCGACGAAATAACATCTGGTACACTTGCATCTTTGCGATACCAGCTTTGAAACGAGCATCCATGAGCAGTGAAAAACCAGAAGATCAGCCAGTACCAGTTCAGGAATCAGTTCCCGAACCTGAAAATACGGACAAGACTGAAACACCTTCCCTACCGGAACCCGCTTCAGATCCAGTTCTCGAGCCCGGAAATGCCGACAAGGCTGAAACTTCACCCAATTCCGAGCCTGCTTTGGATTCAGCCACCGATTCTGAAGACGTAAAAAATGCCGAATCACCATCTCAAGCGGAACCGGTTTCAGGTTCGGCTCTCGATCCACAGACAGCAACAAAGGCGGAGCAGCCAAAGCAACCGGAATCAGGTTCAGAAACAGCCCTCAGCCCTGAGGAAGCCAAAAAGGTTGAACCTCCCCCGAAACCAGAGCCAATAGACGATGCTGTCCGACAGACACTCATAGAAGCATTGCAGGCAAACCTGGAATACTTCAGCACCCTTCCAGACGAATTGACAGACCAAAACCTGAAGCACCTTCTGGAGCTGAGGGGTTCTATGCCAGATCTAATTTTGCAGATCAGCAAGAGCAAAACTGCGGGGCTGGACGATGAGGCCCTGGCTTTTGCCAGACTGTTGAAAGCCGTTACGCTGAGTGATCAGCATAACCAGCAAATTGTCGATCTGATCACCTCTGCTGAAGAGCTCACCCACAAAAATACCAACCAGCTGGTCGGCGCCAGAAAACTGCTACGCCAGTTCAAAAGTGAAATTGGCTGGCCGCAGGAAGCACCAAAAAGTGCATTGTTCAACACGCTGCTGGCAACCGAGCAAAAATTTGACGAGATGGCTGAGAAAAATCAGCAGTTTCAGGAGCAGTTACTCGCCTCAACTAAAGAGCTGGCAGATACCTTGGGCAAAGCATTGGAACAGGGTAATAGCAGTGAAGCGAGTGCCTTGTGGGACAAAATTCAGGGCAACATCAACAATCTCAGCGGTCGTGCGCAGCACGATTTCAAACTGCAGACAGCCGAATTTCGCAACCAGGTGAATGAGCTGCGGGGCTGGAAAAAATTTGCCGCAACTGAAAAGAAAAAAGAATTGATCGAGCGGATAAGGCAACTAGCAGAAGCCAAGGTCAAGCCATCCGAATTGGCAAAACAGATCAACAAGCTGCATGAAGAATGGAAACGACTCGGCTATTCCAATCAGAACGAAAAACTGTGGCGCGAATTCAAAACCCTTTCAGATCAAGCCTACGCACCCTGTAAAGAGTATTTCAAGCAGCAAAAAGCCACGATGGCTGAGAATCTTAAGCAGCGAACCGAAATCTGTAACAAACTTAAAAGCTTTCTCGAGGAACTGGACAGAGAAGCAATAAAAATTGTCGAATTAAAGAAATTCGAAGAACAGGCACAGGAAGACTGGAAAAAATATGCACCCATAGAACAGTCAAAAGTTAAAAAACTGCAAAAACGCTTCTATGAATTGCTCAACCAGGTGCGTGATATTCGACGTACCGCAGCCAAAAAGAATGGTGAACTCAAACTGTCTCTGGTCGAGCAGGCCAAACGCCTGATCGATCTGGAAGACCGTCGTGAAGCGATGAATAAGGCCCGTGACTTACAGGCTGAATGGAAAACAATTGGTCCTTCTTTTTTTAAGGAAGACCGCAAGCACTGGGAAGATTTTCGCGCGGCCTGTGATGCAATATTCAAAGAACGGGATGAAGCACGTAAGGCGCTGAAATCCGATATCGACAATGCACTGAAAGCCAGCAAAGATATATTGCGCCAACTGGATGAAATATTTGAACAGGAAGAAGAAATGTTTCGTCAGTCTCGAAAACTGTTCTCTTCCCTGCAACGGGATTTCAATCAGGCATTGAGCCCAAAGATCAAAAAGGAAAGACAACAGCTTTTAGATCGCTTCACCACGCTGACCCGCAAAATCGAAGCGCGCTATCGCAAACTCCCTGACAAAAAACAGATGCAGGCACTCAGCGCCTTGCAGGCCAGGGCGAACACTTGCCTGGTATTGGAAAATCAGCTGCTTGCCTGCAAAGATGACGAATCACTGAAACAGCTGATTACCGAAATTGACCAAGACGACTGGCAACAACTGGACAACAGCGGCATGCCGGAGCTGGATAAGGCAATGGCAGCCCGATGGAAATCGCTGGCGAATTTAAGTTCTCTGAAAAGCCTGCAAAAACTGACAGACGAAACTGAGCAACAGGCCCGCAGAAAGGTCGTGGAAGCCGAGATCAGCGCCAGCCTCGATTCACCGGAGCAAGACAAGGGACTGCGGATGCAGTTACAGCTGAATCAGCTGACTACCAGTTTCGGCAAGACCAACATGAACGATAAGAGCTCCAGGGAACATGAAGCACGCCAGTTACAGCTGCAATTCCTGTGTGTAGGACCACTTTCGCAACAGGTTCGCGAGGAATTGGAACCGCGGGTGGCCAAGATAATCGAAAAACTGCTATAGAGATTCCTACTGGTCAACCTGGTAGCGGCGGATAACTGGATTGGCATACATGGCGAGAAATGGCCTGCGATATCGCGCATCCAGGTTGTTAAAGCGCTCCATGAACTTTTCTTTAACCTGCTGATCAACTTCCCTTTCCCAGGCTTCACCTGCCAGTACAGGCCACTCTGCCAGATTGTACTCTTTTAACAACTGCAAGGCGATGAAATTGGTATCGTGCAGACGGTAATTGGCCAGTATCTGGGCATCTATCAGTGCGGCGATTTCATCCGGATCGTCAGTGTCGACCTGTAGCTGCTCGCCGAACGCCACATGCACATGCCCCTTGAACCCTACAATGCCGGTTACAATACTTTGGATGTCGCTATCGTCGGTTTTCTCAAATGAACCGGTGGTTTCTTTTTGATAAAGCTCTTCGGCTTTCAACTCATCACAGGCGTCGAATTCGTATGAGATGGCCACCGGGATCAGTTTCAGACTGTTGATTCCCTTGCCCAGAGGCATTTTGCGTTTCCCCAATGCCAGCATTTTAATGAGAGCAGGATCGGTCTGATCGATGCCGTCTTTGGCTCTCCCCTCACGCTGTGCGATCCACACACTGTGGTTGTTCTCAATGCAATGGTGGATGTAGCGAGACAACAGATCCAGCGCCTTGAGCAGTTCCCGTCCCTTTAAGGACCGGTGAACAATAAAACTTTTGTTCAAGCGCATCAGGTCGGTAACGAAGGGTTTCTTAAGCAGGTTATCGCCAATGGCTATCTGCAAGGTTTCGATCCCTTCCTTATACAGAACGTAATTCATCAGCCCGGGATCCATAGCTATGTCCCGGTGATTGCTGATATATACGTGGCTACCGGAATCCCTTAGCTGCTCCAGTCCCGAATAGGTCAATCCGGACGACGTGTCACGGATCATTTTTTCCATGTAGGTGGCAATGATGTCCTGCATTGTTGCCACGCTGTTCACTGTCGCTACCTGGGCACCAAGGCGGCGCCGCGCGATCAACTCCAGGAGAGGCAGGATAAATTTGGCCAGCCGCGGGTAATAAAATCGGGCAATACTCTGGATAAATTCACGATTGGTCAGCAGTCCATCCAGGATCGGCCGGATTTCATGGTCCTGGTACGGCCTGATTTCTTTGAATTCATCCATCGAGCAGGAATTCCGTGATATCGACTAATTAAAAGCTGATCCGAGTGAGGTCGTCGCAGCGCTCAGAATGGGCGGCAATTCTAGCCTCATTGACCTGCCAAAACAACATGAAATCCAGTTCGGGAAGGCCATTTTTGTAGATTTTTCAGCGAGTTGGGATGCTGCTCCAGGATTGAAATGGCTACTCGGACAGGCTATGACACCGAGCATATCTCGGCGCCGTAGCTGCGCACGGCTGCCAGAATCTGTTCGCTGTCGCTGTCCTTGTTACTACTCTCCGCCTCCACCATGGCGTCTTGGAACTGCTGCCAGTGAAGCTCATCAAGTCGGGTTTGTCGAAACGCATCCCAGCGCTGCTGTTCGAGGTCATCCAGGGTTTCTGGAAAATTTCGGGCACGATAGCGGAACAGCATTTCCGGCAGACGTCTGTCTCGAAACGGCAAGTTCAGCATTACCAGTTGTTCGGGAGTGCTTTCCCGCACCACATCCATCAGTTTCCGGTCGCCGTCACTGAAAAACCCGCCACTATAAATCATAAAATCCGGATCGGACTCTGAATCACTACGCTCCGGCTGCAATGCTTTGTGTAATCTGGCCGGGAGATCGCTGACTTCCGCCAGCGTCTGCCAGTGTCGGTGGCAGGCTTCCAGATCAATCTGGAAATCGATGGCTTTCTGCTCGGACAGTATCGACAATGGCGCAACGATCGGACACCGGTTGATGTGTAATGTCTTCAGGGGGATACGTCGGGTTCCGGCCGGTAAATCCTCCGCCCGGGTAAAAACCCGCTGGCGGATTTCTTCCGGACTGGCGTTTAACCAGGTCTCCGGGTCTTCCCGCAGGTCATACACAATGACGCCGTTAGAGTCGCCCGGTTGTCGGCATAGCGGCGCAACCAGCGCCAAGCGGCCATGGCTGGCTGGAAACATGGAGGACACATGGACCACGGGCTTTTTTTGGTGCAGGTCCAGATGCTGTTCAACATTTTTTTTATATCTCAACTGATAGACGTAATCATACAGACGCGGTTGATTCTGTTTGACCAGGCGCGCCATCTCGATCGTCGCCAGCACATCAGCCCTGGCATCGTGCGCATCGGCATGGGAAATCCCGTTGGCGGCGGTCAGCTGTTCCAGCTTGAAAACCGGGTTACCGTCGGCGCCAGTCGGCCAGTTGATACCCTCAGGTCGCACGGCAGCACACAGACGCATCATGTCGATAATGTCCCAGCGACTGTTACCGTCCTTATACTCCCTGGCATACGGATCGTAGAAATTTCGATACAGCAGTTGTCGGGTCAGCTCATCATCGAAGCGGATACTGTTATAACCCGCGACGCAGGTATTCGGCCGGGCGAACTCCTGGTGTATGCGGCGAATAAATTCCGCTTCATTCTGCCCCTTCTCCAGCGCTACCTGCGGAGTAATACCGGTGACCAGACACGCCTGGGGAGAAGGCAGGAAATCGTTTACTGGTTTGCAGTATAAAACCAGCGGGTCTGAAATGATGTTGAGATCTTCGTCGGTCCGAATGCCGGCAAACTGGGCGGCGCGATCACGTCTTGGATCAACGCCAAAGGTTTCATAGTCGTACCAGTATATTGTTTTCGAACTCACAGGCAGGCTGAAATTTTTCGTTGTTGTTCGTGTAGAGGTCGCCCCAGGTGCAATTTAACATGAGCCAGTAACAAGTTCTAACCGCAGGGCAATTGTAGTACTATGACAGCAGTTCCAAGGCAGCCACGACAACACGATAAATCACACGATGGAATTCCCCGGTTCCCATATTCTGAGCGTCAAGCAATTTGAGCGAGAAGATGTGGAGAAAGTATTCCGGGTGGCCGACAGCATGCGTCCCTATGCTGCCCGAGAGCGGCTCTCCAAAGCACTTGATGGCGCGATCCTCGGCAGTAACTTTTTCGAACCCAGCACCCGAACACGAGTCAGCTTTGGCTGTGCCTTCAACCTGCTTGGCGGACACGTAAGGGAGACAACCGACGTCAAAGCCTCATCCATCACCAAAGGTGAGTCTCTTTACGACACAGCCCGTGTCATCAGCGGATACAGCGATGTCATAGTCATGCGCCACCCACAGCCTGGCTCGGTGGATGAATTTGCCCGCGCCAGTCGGGTGCCCGTTATCAATGGCGGTGACGGTTCCAATGAACACCCCAGCCAGGCACTTCTGGACCTGTACACCATCAAAAAGGAGCTCGCTGATCAGAATCGCACTGTCGAAGGCATGAAGATCGCGATGGTAGGCGACCTCAAACATGGTCGAACAGTGCACTCCCTTTCCCAACTGTTTCTCCTCTATAACGATGTGGATATTACCCTGATTTCACCCAAGGAATTACGCATGCCCGTCGACATCGTCGACGCATTGAAAGTTCGTGGCCATAACGTAGTAGAAACCGAAGACATGGAATCAGGACTGGCTGGCAACGATATCGTTTACCTGACCCGGATCCAGGAAGAACGTTTCACCTCCAAAATGGAGGCGGACATCTACCGCGGACGCTTTAGGCTCAACCAGGCGGTATACACCCGCTACTGCCAACCCAAAACTGTGATAATGCACCCACTTCCGCGAGATTCCCGTGCAGAGGCCAACGAATTGGACAATGATCTCAATCAGAATCCCGGACTGGCCATCTTTCGACAAACTGATAACGGGGTCCTGATTCGCATGGCCTTATTTGCCCTGATCTTAGATGTGGTTCACAAAATAGACGATACTTCAACTGACGTTGGCTGGTATACTGACCGGAGGTTCCAATTTGTATAACCAAAACAGTCAGTTATGGCGGGATTGTAAGTTATGGGATTCAAAGAACTACTAAAGCTGCTCATTGAGCGAGAGGGCTCCGACCTGTTTCTCACCACCAATGCGCCGCCGACTATCAAGGCACATGGCAAACTAGTCCCGGTCACCGACAAAAGATTGCCACCGGGCGCTGCCAAGAAAATCGCCTACCAGATCATGAGCGAAGATCAGATCGCGGAGTTCGAAAAGAGTCCCGAGATGAACCTGGCGATCCAGGAAAAGGACGTAGGTCGATTCCGTGTCAATATTTTCCAACAGCGTGGCGAAGTCGGCATTGTTGCTCGTCACATTAAGACCGACATTCCGCAACTCGACGAACTGGGCCTGCCACCGGTACTGAAAGACCTGGTCATGTCCAAGCGCGGTATCATCCTGTTCGTAGGTGGTACCGGTTCCGGTAAATCAACCTCATTGGCGGCACTGATTGATCATCGTAACAAGAACAGCGATGGTCATATCATTACCATCGAAGACCCGGTGGAATTCATTCACCGCCACAAGAAGTCCATCGTCAACCAGCGGGAAGTGGGCATGGACACCCACAGCTACGATGAAGCCCTGAAGAATACTTTGCGACAGGCACCGGACGTCATTCTCATCGGTGAGATTCGAAGCCGCGAAACCATGGAGCACGCTATTGCGTTCGCCGAAACCGGTCATTTGTGCCTGTCTACATTGCACGCCAATAATGCTAACCAGGCTTTGGATCGAATCATCAACTTCTTCCCGGAAGATCGGCACAAGCAGCTGCTGCTCGACCTGTCTCTTAACCTGCGGGCTTTCATTTCGCAACGACTGGTCCCGACACCAGACGGCAAACGAACTGCAGCAGTGGAAATAATGATTGGCACACCGCGTATCCACGATCTGATCAAACAGGGTAAGATCGAGGAGCTGAAGGAAGTGATGGAGAAATCCGAGCAGCAAGGCATGAAGACATTTGACGGGGCTCTGTTTCAGCTTTATAAAGAGGGCCGAATTAGTTACGACGATGCACTCAAGAATGCCGATTCCAAGAACAATCTGCGCCTGCGTATCCAGCTCAGCGAAGGCGTTGAAGCGGAATCCGAAATGTTCACCGAGGAAAAAGATGACGACACAGGTATTTTGTCACTGGTTTCCCAGGAAGAGCGAAAATTCTAGCCTTATTCTGAGGGCAGTCCCGGGTGCATAGCGATGACTACCGACAGCTCGATGCCCTCGCGATTGTCGAAGGTATTCGCTCCCGACGCTTCAGCGCAACAGAGATCATTGACTGCGCCATAATCCTCGCCGAATCCCTTAATCCCCAACTTAACGCCATAACCTGGGACACGTTCGAACAGGCTCGCGAGCACGCCACCAGGCTGGATAGCAGCAATGATTTCCCAGATGCCCCGTTCGCGGGCGTACCTTTTCTGATCAAGGACATCAGTGCTGTTGCCGGCATGCCTCAGACTTGTCACAGTCGCTTATTTGAAGGGGAAGTCGCTGACCATGATGCCCCGATAGTGCAGGCATTCAATCAAGCCGGACTAATCTCTCTGGGCAAAACCAACACACCTGAGCTATGCCTGACGATTACCACTGAGTCGAAGTTTACAGGACCCTGTTGTAACCCATGGAATCTTCAGCATTCCACTGGCGGCTCCAGTGGCGGCTCGGCAGCTGCGGTAGCGGCTGGAATCGTACCTGTTGCCCATGCCACAGATGGTGGCGGCTCGATAAGAGTACCGGCCTCCTGTTGTGGACTGGTTGGTCTGAAACCGAGCCGTGGCCTGACCCCTGTCGACATGCAATTGGCTGCCAGCTGGAGTGGTATGAGCGCTGCTCATGTGGTCAGCCGAACCGTAAGAGACAGCGCTGCCATGCTGGACGCAATACGCTTGCAGGCTCCTGTACTTTACCCGTTGCCAGATGGCCCTCAATCTTATCTTCGGGACCTTGAATCAACGCGAAAACTCAAGATTGCCTTCCAGGGCGAACACCCTTTTGGCGCTGAGATACATCCCGAGGTCAGCCAGGCGATGGAGTTGACTCGCGAACTGTTGACGCAACTTGGACACCAGGTTAACGATGCCATCCCGCCAGTCGATTATCGAAAGTTGGGCGGTTTCACTGCCAACATTATAAATCTGCATGTTGCCCAGTCCATCCTGCCGCAACTGCAGAAACGCGGAGAGACACTGGACACTCCACTGCTGGAAGAAGGTACCCGACGCATGGCCAGACGCGGTGCGGAGCTCTCGGCGTCGGATTATGTAGATTCAGTAGATGGGATTCATCAGGTCGCAGAAGATATGGCGTCGTTCCACGGCAACTATGACATTCTGGTATCACCGGTCATGACGCAGCCACCCGCTCCGCTGGGTTGGCTGGATATGGACAGTGACGACATGAGAACCTATGCACAACGGTTCAGCAGCTACAGCGGTTTCAGTTCCCTGTTTAACGCTACCGGCCAGCCGAGTATCTCACTACCGATTCACCATAGTAGTGACGGCCTCCCAATTGGTGTTATGTTTTCCGCACGCTGGGGTGCTGATAGCGAGTTGCTGCAACTTGCTCGTCAACTGGAAACAGCAGTGAACTGGGACACACGTCGTCCGAATATTCAGTCATCCTCGGCCTGAATCTCTGCGGCAATTCGCTGCACTTCGTCGAGAACACGCAACAGATTGCCGCTCCACAGTTTAGCGATTTCCTCTTCACTGTAACCACGGCGCACCAGTTCCAGGGTGACGTTGAAAGTTTCCGATGCGTCATTCCAGCCTTCAACGCCTCCGCCGCCGTCGAAGTCCGAACTAATCCCCACGTGCTCCAGACCAATCAGTTCGACAAGGTAGTCAATGTGATCGACAAAATCCGCTACATCGACGGGTGGTGCAAGGGCGTGCACTTCATCCATGCGCGATTCTGACAATTCTCGTACTCGTGCCATGTTCTGCTGATATAATTCGCGTTGAGCAGCATCAAGCTCTACCAGGGCACTACGTTCCAGGATCTCAAAATTGAGCTGCCGGGCAAGCTCGTCGTAGAGGTTGTCCCGGGCTGCCAGGTAAGCATCGTTCTTTTCGGAGTTCAGATAACCACGAAAAGCGACGGTCTGTACCACGCCGCCACCATCTCGAATTCGCAACAGCTGCTCGTCATCCAGATTGCGACTGACATTGTTGAGAGCACGGGCCGAGGAATGGGATGCGATAACCGGCGCCCGACTGACATCCAGCATCTGCATTATGGCGTCTCTGGATGGGTGGGAAACATCTACCATGATGCCTAGCCGGTTCATTTCAGCGACCGCCTGGCGGCCCAGCTCGCTCAAGCCGTTGTGTAACCACACACCGTCACTTTCGCCGGTATTCGAATCAGCAAACTGACTGTGCCCGTTGTGGGCCAGCGACACATATCGGGCACCGCGAGCATGAAATTCACCGATACGGGAAATATCCAGTCCCACAGGATAAGCATTCTCCACTCCAATCATCAGCACCTTTTTCCCATCGGCTGCGATACGACGCGCGCCGGAGGAATCATAGGCTATTTCCACACGATCAGGAGCAATTTCAGAGGCCAGCCGGTGGATGGCGTTGAATTTGTCATCGGCATTGGCATAAGCAGCCTCATAGCCAGCGTCATCGAGCGATCCCTGCCCCGTATAGACGATGAACCAGGCGACATCCAGCCCGCCCTCTTCCAGTTTCGGCAAGGTAACCTGGGTATCCAGGTCCGCTGTGTAGTTATTGTTTGCAGTGAAATTTCGGGTATTGATATCTACATGGGTATCCAGAGTGATCACTCGATCGTGAATGCCTTGGGCCAGCGTGACAAGATCCTGCTCCGTTGGGGAGGGTTGTAGAACTGCGGTGCTGCCCGCAGATTCGGTTGCAGAGGACTCCACCGGCGCAGATTCTGGACCACAGGTAACAAGAAAGGTAGCAGCAAAGACAACAATAAATCGAGGGAACAGGCTTAAAATTTTCATGGCATGCTCAAGTGCAGTTGGAATGAGCACTAGGCTACTGCAATGGGCACGCCAGTTCAACGGCCTGCCTGCTATAGGTCCTCGCGGCGCCGTCCCTGAAAGGCGGAACCTTTCAGCACAGTAACACGTAGCAGGTTAACTCCTTTACAAACTTTGATTCCTTTGCCAACAAAAGTGCTCATGGCCACGAATGGAACGTAGGTGTTTCGAAGATCAAGTTCGTCTCCCGCGCCGATAAACCCGCCGAATAAAATAAGTACCGCCCCTACTGGTCAAGGTGCATGACGCGGCGGGACAACTTGGTACTTACACAGACACCATCTGATTCTGCCCGGTAGTAATGGACGCGCTACTGGTAACCGTAAGAGTGCAGCTAGAATAAATATTCATAGTTTCATTCCTGACTCCAGTTCTTATTGTAGTTATCAGTCCGATGTCATTCAGGCATTCGGTTCTAGGAATACGCTGCTGTAAATTCACAGGCTGGGAATCCACTCCGCCAAAGCCCTGCCAATGGCATGAGGTGATATCTCCTGCACATAGTGACTGCCAAAAACAGTTACTTCCTGTTGGTTGCTGAACCCGCGCACATACTCCAACAGGCTCGGGTCGTTTAAAATCGCACCGGGATTGGCCCTGACAAACAGCTTCGGAACAGCACTGCCAGCCAACCAGTCGGTGTAACTCTGCACCAGTTGAATGGTGTCCGCCGGACTGTTACCCCTCGGCAGTTCTCTGGGCCAGGTGAGCGTCGGCCTGCGACTTTCACCTGGTTGCAGGAAAGGCCTTCGGTATTCCGCTCGGTCCTGTTCCGTCAAGTAGTAGCCCAATCCACCGATGAGGATTTGTTCTACAAATACGTTTTGTTCAAGCACTGCTTGTTCACCGGCAGGTGAACGAAAGACAGAGAAAATGCCCTGACTGGGTTCCGGGACGGTTGGCAGGCTGGAGGGACTGAGAATCGCTTCCATGTAGGCGATGCCTTTGATGCGGTCCGGGTAAGCCTGCGCATAGCTGAGACCGATGCCCGAACCCCAGTCGTGAATTACGAGAGTTACATTGGAGGTCGCTCCCACTGCCTCCAGCAGATCAACGATATAATCCCTGTGGGTGCTGAATTTGTAGACACCGGGACCGCTGTTCGGCAATGGATCCGAGTCGCCCATGCCAATCAGATCCGGAGCAATACAACGACCAAGGTGTTGGACATGGGGAACGATATTGCGCCATAGATAGGACGAGGTCGGGTTTCCATGTAGAAAAACAATTGGATCCCCTTCCCCCACCTCATAATAGGCCATGTTCAGACCGCGCACCCGGACGCGCTTTTTGCTTGCTGCCCAGCCAGCCCCTGCACTACCTTGTGCCAGCACACTTGTGCTGCCTGCCAGAACTGCGGCTGCCGAGCCAGTCAACATTTGTTTGGCGAATGTTCTACGATCTAAAGTGGTTTTCAATTCGGGCTCCTCAGCTTTAGTCTCACACTTAGTTGCTTATCAGTAAGCCAGCGAATAGGCTTCCCTTCTTGGATCGGCTGCCGTCGTCAGGACACCGGTTTCGGGATCGTAGAAAATCATTTGTGCGCCGCCAAAGGTCGCAGTCCAACCCTGGATTACCTGTAGGTTGTGTCCCAATGACTCAAGTTCGATTAATGCCCTCGCGCTGACGCGGTCTTCGATAGCCACCGACAGCCCACGCGATGACCGGAAGCGTGGTGCTTCGACTGCCTGCTGTGGAGTCATCCCGAACACCTGCATGTTATGAACGATCTGCAGTAACGATTGAGTTTGACTGTCACCACCCGGTGTTCCCATGGTAAAGGCAAATTCGCCATCAGGATAAAGCGCCATCAAGGGCGAAAGAGTATGATAAGGACGTTTGCCGGGAGCGATTTCATTGGGATGCCCAGGCTGTAATGAAAAAAGCGCTCCCCGGTTGTGCAACAGTATTCCCGTTTGCGGCTCGAGCAGACCGGAACCAAAGCCGGCAAAATTACTCTGTATCCAACTGACCGCGTTTCCCCATTGATCTACTGCGGTCAAATAAACCGTGTCGCCGGTATCATTTTCTTCACCATTGCGGGTTTCCAACCCTTCGTTACCAAACCCTGGTGCCACCGATTCAGCTGCTAGCGTCTGATCAACCAGGCGTGAGCGTTCGCGCAGGTAATTTTTGTCCAGCAGCCTGTCTACCGGAACATCAGCATGCTGTGGATCGGCAACCCAGCGATCCCGGTCTGCGAAAGCCAGCTTCTTAAGCTCAATCAGCAGGTGCAGATACTCAGCACTGTTGTGCTGCATGGAATCTATCGGGTGGTACTGTGACATTTCAAACAACGCCAGCTGGGTTGGCCCCTGAGTATTTGGTGGCATAACCGTAAATGTGAAACCAAGATACTCACTCTGAAGTGGCTCCACCCAGGTTGAGGTATGACTGGCAAAGTCGTCTGCCCCGAGGTGACCGCCCAGACCGGTCAGAAACTCAGCCAGCTGCCCGCCAATAGAACTGGTATAGAAACCTGCCTTACCTTGCCGGGCTATCGCATCCAGTGAATCAGCTAGCGCCTTGTTGACCAGCAGTGTTCCAACTTCAGGAGGCGCGCCGTCCGGAAGATAGAGTTTACGTCCAGCCTCATTCAGCGAACCGCCCTGCTCTGCAAAGTCCATTGCCAGCCGGGTAGAGACAGGAAATCCGTTTCTCGCATAGTCGATAGCCGGTTCCAGTAGTCCCCGGAATTGCATCGTGCCATACCGTTCATGAGCATCAACCCAGCCGGCAACGGCCCCTGGTACCGTTACGGATAGTGCGCCTGAGCCTGGAATGCGGCTCAAGCCCTGTGACGTAAAGAAGTCAGGGGTTGCCACCCTGCCAGCACTGCCGCTGGCATTCAATGCAGTCACCGCTCCAGTTTCACCATCGTAGAAGATACCGAAGGCATCACCACCGATGCCGTTCATATGGGGCCGAACTACGGCGAGTACGCCGGCCATCGCGATGATTGCATCCGTCGCGTTACCCCCTTCCTGCAGTACTCGAAGGCCGGCCTGGGTCGCCAACGGGTGATCAGATGACACGGCACCCCGCACGCCTCGCACGTCTGGCCGGTTCTGGAGCGCATACTTTGTCGTTGTAAAGACCGGGGTGACTTCAGTAGTTTGCTGCCCTGCTGTGCAGCTTACAAAGAAAGCAGCCACAGCGGACAATCCAACCAGTCTCAACATCGACTTTGAAAGGGCAGTTAAAGGGTATTTCTTGTGATTCTGACCAGCAGTATATGAGTTACGCATAGGTACACTCTCATTTATTTTTTATCCAGCCGTATGCAGCACTAAGGAGATACTACATAAAAGCGAACAGGCCCGAAACTAAAAGTCACTGGCGTTGCTATTCTGATTGACATCGCAGACTGCTACATCAGTCTCCAGAATTAGTTTGAACCCGTTCTATAACCTTTTTAGCCTCTCTCTTTATCTAACAGCTCGAACACGCCCTCTTCAAGCAATACTCGCATGCCCAGGCGCTGGGATGACACGCCGGAATGCAATGTATAGTCGAACTGTAGCTTTCCTTCACTTTCTCGAGCTTCAAAAAAGCACTTTTTTATATTGTTCGATGACTCAAAGCGCTCACCCAGTTCGATCAGGTGAGATGAGAACAGAAACAGACAATTGCGCTTCGGTTCCACGCGCTTCATCACAGCCAGAGACGCCTCGAATGCATCTTTCACATTCGTCCCCTTAAAAGGTTCATCCATGATTGCGACGACCCGGAATCCTTCGGCAAGAGCTTTTGCAACTGCCTTTATACGTTGAACTTCAGCCAAAAAATAACTTGTACCAGTATGAACATCGTCAGTTACAGTAATAGAGCTGAACAGCCTTTGTACCGGCACAAATGAAAAACTCGCCGCTGGCACTCCCATTCCCAGATGACCGAGGTAAAGTGCCGTGGCAATGGCCCTCAAGTAAGTCGTCTTACCAGCCATGTTTGGTCCTGTCAGGAACAACAGTCTTTCGTTCTGGTCGAGCTTGATATCGTTAGGGATTGCATTCTTGATTTGCGGATGCACAAGGCGCTTCGCATACACACTGGTTTCACCGGTTAATATTTGCGGAATTACGTACCCATATTTTTGCGTAGCATCCGCCATTGAAATCAATGCATCGGTCTCATAGATGAGTAGTACCAGACGTTCTATTCCGCTCTTCTCATCAATTCTGAAAATCTGATCGAGACGCAATATCTTCCAGAGACTGGCATCACCCACCTCTGCGTCGGGAACCTTACTGAGCCCTGGCAAGGACAGAAGTTGCCTCATTTCCTCACACAGAATAGCCAACTCTCCATCAGCAGAGGCAATCTCAACTTGGCTCAAGTACTCTCGTAGAGCGCGGATCAGTAAGCACGTGTACTGCACACCCCTAACGATTCGATGATAGTGGTGAGGATCGCCAAGCTTTAACGATACAGCTCCTATCGTGAAGTCGAACTTGTTTTTATGCGTTACAAACATCAACGGATCTTTTTGATACTTAACAACGCGGCCCACGATAAAGAAGGGTATTTTGTTGAAGTTCTCCCTATGCTGTTGAATATAGGACACTGAATCCTGCGTTTGACGAATTCTTTGTGGATCAGAGAATGGGAATGCCATTCTCTGACGCAAAGTTGAAGAACCACCCTGGGTTACGGTTTGGTCGTATAGTTCGAACAGGCTTTTGCCACAGCTTTCGGCGTTAAATACCTCAAGGTCTTTGAAGGTGTGCGCATCAAGCACCAGAGAATCGGCAGCGCCTCTATCGGTAGTCGCTGTTGGAAATGGCAAGTTAGTTACCTTATTCGCAGAACTGGCCGCATGTTTGCGGAGAATTGATTTATAGCTTGGAGACTTATTATTCCGCATGACCTGTTGCCAATTCGTGCCTTAGGTTAGCTTCTCTGTTATAGCCCAAACAACTCAAAGTATTCGCCTGAGAAAGGGCCTGTGGAAGAACCCTGAAAGGATCATGAAAGAACCGTGAAACGAATTTGATCTATCCGTAAATGCCGGAAGAATCCCTCTGGCATTTCCAACATGACTCAAACGAGGCATCATTATCTTCGCCACAGTTACCGCATTTCCAGTCCGGCAAATTCTTATCTGAAGCCAGTTCATTGTCCAATATGGAAACAGCATTTTCTGCTTTCTCGGCGTCATGAACCCAAAGCTCAATCGGCACGGCCTCCCACCCGACATGACCGCCAGACGCGTGGTATTCGTTTTTAATGAAACAATCTATACCATTACGCTCAAGCATATTTTTTGCCAAGGTCAATATTGTCAAATTTTCGTGTGAGTAAACCTTTTTCATAGGTCACTGTACCCACTAATATTTGTTAGATGACACGCTCTCACATGTTTCAATACGGCTTTTACTCCTGGCATGAGCCGGGATAGTTTTTTCTGCCACGCTGAGCGTGGCTGTCCATTACGGCTTGCTAGTTACGCGGTCTTCACCTACTTCACCTACCTACTTTACGTCCTCCACTATGACCAGTACATCCAGCCCCTCAGAATCCCCTGGTTCCTCGAAAAACCTGGTCACTTCATTGAAGACTGATTCAGTGTCAAACTTGGCTCTTTCCGGTTGTTCGGTCCGCCTTATTGCAATTTGTTTGAGACAAATTTCGTCGCTGGCTTTTATGTAAATCAACTTACCGGTAGCGCCGGCAGTTTTGACAAGCTCACTGAACCACTTTCGTTGTCCGACCGTATTAGCCGGAAAATCCAGCACTACATTGGACCCCATTCTCAACAGATTCTCTACATGCGAGAAAACCAGTGGTTTCAGTCTTGCCGAGTAGCGGCGATAGTCATCAAACGTGTTTATCTGGTCAGGATAAAGCATCGAAAGCCATTCATCCTCAGAAATTAAAACCGCCTTTTCTTCGGTGGCTACGAGTCGTGATCTGGTCGATTTTCCTGCACCCATCTTTCCACAGAAAAAGTACAAAGTTCCGCTCACCACTTCACCCTTGCTGTAATCGAATCCATCGTTAATCCGGAGCCAGATACCTGTTGCTTGCACACCGGCCATATATACATAACACTCATGTATATTATCGTCACTCTTTCTACATCTGATTGCGCTTACAGATTCCACGCGCTAGTTAATTGCTTCAAGAAAGGCCAAAATCAGTCTGCTGACCTCTTCGTGCTGTTCCTGTTGAACCCAGTGGCCGGCTCCCTCAACCAGATGCACTCCACGCAGATCGGTACAAGTCGTTTCCTGCATACGTTCGAACGCACCGGGATTCTGGTAGGTCCCCCAATCACTGGCACCACTGATAAACAGACTGGGCTGGTCGATAGTCTTACCTGCATAGAGCTGACTCTCCGCGGCACCAATTCCCGTAGCACCCATACGGTAACTGTTCAGTCCTCCCTGGAATCCGGTTCGCCCGAACTCTGTTGTGTAAACCGCCAATTCGCTTTCTGTTAACCAGTCATTGGCGGCTATCTGCTCGGGAGTCGGCATTTCCCTCGCGACTGTTTCGGCCATTCCGTCTGCTAGGTCCATTATGTAATACGTTGGCATTTTGGCCCATTCTTCAGCTGTACGGGCAGCCAAACGAAACGGCTTGTTCTGATCCCAATCGGCACTCTTGTGGTGGTAATATGCGCGTATGAAGTTATTGAGACCCTGTCTCGCGTGCCACATGTTTTCATTTGCGTCCCGCGTTGTGTAATACCGTTGGTAGTGCTTACGCGGTCTCGGCAAACTGGCAAGATTCTCGTAAATACCAGGTCCGGCCGGACTGGCGGGAATCGGATTATTCAGCGTACCGAATGGAATCGAAGGTGTTCCGCCAAATGGGGCACTCATCATGACCACAGATCGAAATATATCGGGCCGGGTAAGGGCACACCATGCTGCCAATGGAGAGCCAAAATCGTGCCCAATGACAGAAACTACGTGCTCGTAACCGTACGCATAGATCAGGCCAACAACATCTCGCACCTTGTTTAACATCCGAAAAGGGGTCAGGTCGGTATCGTAATCACTACTCCAACCTGTGGTGCGACCATAGCCTCGAAGGTCTGGTACAATCACGTGGTATCCAGCCCTCGCCAGGGGCATCATTACCTTGCGCCAGCTGTAAGCCAGCTCGGGAAAGCCGTGCAATAAAACAAGGGGCGGTCGATTCGGCTGTTCATAGCCCGCTTCGAGCACATGCATCCGTAAACCATTGACGTTGTCAACAAAGCGGGATCGGATTCCAGCGGCAAGCCAGGTGTCCGGATAGGTGTCTGCTTCCGGACCGAGGGTATCAGGAATTTGCGCACTCAGCTGCTTTGTCAAGAAGAGCGATGGCGCAGTAACCGCTAATGCCTGGAGAAACCGACGACGCGACTGGTTATTCATTGTTGTATCTCCTCTCGCCCTGTAGTTGCCGACATTGAGGAATGGTTGTGCTTTGCAATCAACATCTCAACGGCACCCTTTTGAAACTCATAACCTACCGGCTTCACTGATACCGAAATTCCAGCGTCCTCAAGTGCAGCCGTTACAGGTTCGATATGCGATGAAATATTGCCATTTAGCGCTAAAAGTGGGTATACCCGAACCTCATCTGCTACACGACATAGCTCTTTCATACCTTGAACATGCTGATCAAGGCTTATCTGCTCACTGTAGAGGAAAAGTAAGTGTGAGCATAGTGCAAGCTCGAACTGGCGCTTGCTGAACGGAAGATCTGGTAAGCTTGCCTTAATATAGCGGCTTTCTCGACAGCCGCATTCGTAGTCTGACAGGAAAGTCTCTATGGCTCCCATACGCACCTCGCCCAGGTGCGCAACATCCTGTATATTACGCCAAACATATGCTTCTTTGTTTTCTTCCATTTCGGACATTATCTGATGGTAAATTGAATCGATTCTTGACCTTACCTGGGCAGCTGTAAATTCATATATGGGATCGATAGAAACAATATTACCTCCAATTGCCGTGAGCTCCGCGTTGAAACTTGCCGGACCATCACCACACCCGAGTATGTTTTTCTTAAGGTCAGATTCGGTCAAACTAAACATTGACCGGTATTCATCGAATGATCTACCCCAAGGTACGACCGTATCTAAATTCACAATTCGTTCTCGCTGTGCGACAAATATTTTTTAGAAGAGGCAGTCCCCTTCCTGGGTCAACCGAGCAAAGCCCCACACCCCGGAGCCAGTGCCGTTTGCGATCTATAGCAGACCTGCTTATTCCAGAAATTCCATGATTGTTTGTCTAATAAATTCAGCATCTTCTTCCGCATATCCACCACCGGCCAGATGACCCCATAAAGATGGAATGGGAGTAAATTGTACGTTAGGTATAAATTGAGCCTCGTACCGTAATGCATCTATGTGAAAATACATGTCCGTCTCACATGGCATATACAGTGTCCTTGCCTGAATTGATTCAAGTGCCCGCTGAAAATCACCGTCGAACCCAGGGGTATCCCCCACGTTGTTATTTTGCCAGGTAGTGGCCAGCGCAATCAGGTCGTTGGCATCCCATGAAGAAAAATTCTGCTGATAAAAGGCTTCAACCTCTTGCAGTGTATTCAAACCGAGGCGTTCGAACTCCCTTTGCCTATACCACTCCTGGGACGTGCCCCATGCAGCCCAATGCGTGCCACCCGCATACAGGCCGACCAGAGGTTGTTCTGTGTAGTTTCCCCCGCTATAGGCAACATCAGCCTTGATGGCGCTTATATACCCTTGGAGTCGCATAATTCCGTGAGGGTGCTCAATGGCTGAGCCACAATACCCAACCACGCTGTCCATAAAATTCGGGTGACTAACTGCCCACTGGAATGCCTGTTGCGCACCCATGGAAAACCCTATAACTGAGACAATATGCTCAACCCCAAATCGTTCCGTCAGCAATCGGTATACAGCATTAATGTTGTCTCGTATTGCTATAGACGGGAAATTGGGACCGTTGAATGGGGGCGGTGTATTGCTTGGCGAACTGGACAGTCCATTCTGAAACATATCTGTTGCCACAATGAAATACTCCGCCGGATCCAGTGCATTTTGATCTCCTATGAGAAAGTCATATCCGTGGTGGTCGCCGAGATAAAAGGAGGGCAACAATACCAGGTTGCTTCTGTCTGCATTCAGCTGCCCGTGTGTTACATAAGATAATTTGGCGTTCGGGAGGGTTTCCCCACTCTCCAATACAAAATCCCCAAGTTCATAAATTTGATGCTCGCCTTCTGCATATACTTCAATGCCAAGAATTAGAAATATCAGAAATGTAATTATTCTATTCATACAGTACCCCTCAATCAGATCTTTCTCGAACCAGGAACGAAAATTCAATCTTGCGCCAGGACCTGATTAAACCTTTCAGACGCTGCCGAAGAAATAAAACATGCGGCGCCTTCATTCGAGCGCGACGTCTACGGCTGATTCCTGGCTGCCTCCGGCAGAAGTCTGTAGCCATACAGGTCAAGCGCATCTGAAAGAAGGAGAAAATCAATGTGTAGACTCGCTGTTTCGATCGATGGGCAGACAACAACGGGCTACATATTGTGTCCTAAACTTATGAAAGATCAGCCTCGCAGGAGTACACCTTCTCCCTTGGATTGAGAACGATTTCTGTTCCAGAGATTGCCATTTCTCTTAGTTCCTTATTCTCGCGATGCCAACAATCATTTAGGTAATCCTTGAAGCAATTTTCAGTCTGAAATTCGATCAAGTGAACCTCTTCCCCTGACCCATCGTTATTTCTAAGAGTTTCAAACGCTCTTACAATCCTTCCCTTATACTTGGACATTAAACCAGACGCTTTTGATTCAAATTCATTAAGCGCATTGAAATCGTTAACTTTCAGAGTAACTAGAACTCTATACATCCGGATCTACTCATTTCAAATAGCAGGTTTCAGCCAAGAGCCGACTTTTCAATCGACTCCCAGTTATTCTTTAACTCCCAATGCGGCCTGCACAAGTCGCGCCATCTCAATATGCCCCTCGGCAGTGGGATGATAGCGAATGCCGGTGTCAGCAACACTGGCTCCGTTTACCCAGCGTTCAGCTGGTGGAGCACAGGGCCCATGTCCTGCTGCTCGCACGTAGGCATCGGCGATAAGTACCTGCCGGCTTGTTGCGACACTCACGAATATTTCTTGCAGTTTCCGACCAAGTTCAGCCAGGTAGGTCGTGTCTTCGGCACTTAGTTGAAGCTCATTACAGCTTATTGCATCGACGGGAAATACACGGGGATAGGTAACTAGCACAATGATGGCTTGAGGCACTTTGGCCTTGATCGCATCGAGCGTCTCTCCCAGCTTAGTCGGCAACTGGTTTACAGCGTCATTGATTATTGCCTGGTCAAGGCCGGCAGTGCAGTGCTCGTTTGGTGCTGTTCCACTGCAAGCAAAAGTCGATGAAGTGTAGCTTATGTCATTACCACCGATAGTTACTGTCACCAGCGCCGTTTCCGCGCTGACGGCATCGATTTGGGGAGCTGCGTCACCTTGAGGAGTGTTACGGATATTATCAGTGGTCGCACCGTTGCAGCTTACATCGGTTAGCGCGAGATCCAGGGAGGTGGCAATAAGTTGCGCATAGTTATGATCCGAACGCCCGCAAATACCCAATGGAGCAGGAATACCAGGCCCGGCCGCAAATGAGCTACCGAGTGCAACGTACCTGGCGCCTGGCGCCAGCACCTCAGTCGGCAACTGGGAGTAGGCCGCTGTAACGGCAAAAAATGTGGTGTAAAGTGCAAAAAAAGTGATTCTCTTTCCCATAAAATTCTCCCGGAGCTCTCTCTAAAAAGGGGCGAAGCTTCCTCAGTTCAACAGCTTCGCCTTGAAAAATTCGTATTAATATTGCGTTCTAAAGGTCGCTGCCTACGAACAGCAGACATTGATCAGCATTTTATGCTTCCATAGAACTATCAGTTCCATGGAGCAGACTCTTTTGCGTCTCTAGAGTTTGCAATCTTGGATCATACTGGTTCTTACCGTCTTCCCAAAACAATTTGTAACAAGGTTATGCTTCAAAGTAACACCTAAATCCCCCTATTTCAGGATCCGCAGATGTTCCGCAATATTTTTCGCAATTCTGGTCCGGGCGCGATGGTGGCTGCTGCTTTCATTGGCCCCGGCACTGTCACGGTCTGCACGTTAGCAGGTGTAGAGTTTGGCTATGAGTTGTTGTGGGCCATGCTGCTGTCGATCCTGGCCACCGTGGTGTTACAGGAAATGGCCGTCCGCGTAGGCCTGGTCACGGGACAAGGCTTAACCCACGTGCTTCGAGAACAGCTCCATAGCCACCCCTGGTCTCGTGCAGTAGTACTGCTACTGATCCTGTGCGCCGTTGTAGTGGGAAACGCCGCGTACGAAGCAGGCAACATCAGTGGCGGTCGCCTTGGCCTGGAAACACTGTTTGGCTTGGAAGGACAGGATATCGCGCGTTACCTGAGTCTACCGATCGGTGCAGCGGCGTTCGTGCTGCTTTATTTGGGGAGCTATCGCGTACTGGAGCGGGCACTGATTCTGCTGGTGGGACTGATGAGTCTATCCTTTCTTGTCACGGCACTGCTCACCCGTCCGGACCTATCGGCGCTGATCCGAGGGTTACTGATACCGAGATTCAGCGACACCAGCCTGCTCACTGTAGTCGGTCTGGTTGGCACCACGGTGGTTCCTTACAATCTATTCCTTCATGCTTCGCTAGTGCAGGCCAAATGGCAGGGACCGGCACATCTACGTGATGCCCGACGCGATACCGTGGTTGCCGTGACCATAGGCGGACTCGTCTCGATGTCAATTATCGTCTCGGCAGCTGCCGTGGACAGCGCAAGTGTGCGTGATGCGGTAGACCTGGCGCGCAGTCTGGAGCCACTCTTCGGTGGAATGGCGCGTTATCTGCTCAGTATCGGTCTGTTCGCTGCCGGCATCACCTCAGCGATCACGGCCCCCCTGGCAGCCGCCTATGTGACCAGTGGTTGTCTCGGCTGGGGCGGAGACCTGAGGCACCGGGGCTTCCGTGCGATCTGGATGGGAGTCCTGGCCCTGGGTGTGCTGTTCTCTTCACAAGCCATCAATCCCATCGAGATCATTCGCTTTGCACAGGTTGCGAACGGCATTGCTCTGCCGGTCGTGGTAGGGGGCCTACTGTGGCTGATGAACCGGAAAGAGGTACTTGGCACTCACAGAAACCGCCGATTTCACAATATCACGGGTGGATTAATCTTCGTTGTGAGCCTGGCGTTGGGCTGGCGCGCCCTGCTGCAGGTGGCGTCCAGCCTTTGATCGAAATGGGGAACAACGTGATGTGCAGAACAGACTGTCCGCCGTTTTCAGCCATTGCTGAAATTCCTATATCAGCCAAGAGGGAAGTTAAGACGAATTCATTTCCATCAAGTACAACCGACGAAACCAAGACTTTCCGGCCCATCTATTCATTGTGAAACATATTCAGATAGATCGCCGATTACCTCAAGGCTAATTGCGCGATGCCTGACTGTAATCTCATATTGTTCTGACAGAATATCGTACTTGATGATCTTGGGTTTCTCATAGTCGAGATAGTTGACCGTCACAATCGACCAATTTGATATTACTTCTGGATTTTCTTTAACTTCCAATATACTAACATCACCGATGTAGCTGGTCCCCGGGTCCGGGTCCTCTTTATTTTCATTGATTCTTATGATTTTTGCCGGTAACAATTGGACCGTCATAACACCGGTAAACTCGATAGTGCCTCGCTCAGCACTCCAAGCCACACTATTCGTCAGGAGGATTGAGAAAAATGTATACGCTAAAGCTCGCATATTTATACGGGGTTGAGTATGTCATGGGTTTTTTCGTCGTCCTCTAACAGTGATTCAACCATTGCAAAGAATCCAGGGTCCATCCAAGCGCTTCCGAAACGATCCCAATACTTTCTGCCTCCAGGAGTAGAAAGCATCTCATAGATATCCTGACGAACTGTAGACCATTGGCTCTCTGGTAACTGGCCTTCCGAATAAAGCTCGTGCATAACTCCCCACGTGTTTATCCATTGTCCAAGGCTGAAAAGAAACTGAACCGCCTCGTCCTCATCAAGACTTTCACCAGACAGTCCGCGACGATATACAGCCGCAGCATCCTTATTTTCAATTAGTGAGGCATGCAACTTGCCATAGGCATCCAAAAATGAATACCTTGCCGCCGATTGTGTTTGCCGGTTCGAGTGACGTATTTGCATCGCCAAATAAAAAAGCGTCGCTACAACTGCTATTGCACCAACTATCTCCCCAATTGCCCCTATCGCATCCCAGTTCATTGTTAGTCTTTATATTCGAATCGAAATTACGCCCAGCCAAGCTGCTCCAAACTAATTCCATCGTTCCATATTTTTGTCATATGCTTAATTAGGTCGCCTTCAAACTGCATTGCGTAAACGTAATCTGCTGCTATGGTTTTCCCTGTTGGATCAACTGGACCACCAGGCCCCGTTTGTGTTCCATGAAACACCGCAAAAGCCGTTACACATTGGCGTTCTTCGTCTTCTGAAAAACTTTTCAATTCGTAATGACCGTCCGGTATCGGAGTAAGTAGGTTTTTCATCCATTCAGCATAACCTTCTAGAGTGCCAATGTCCGCTAACGCTCCGGTTTGAGCAGAGAATGTAGCACTGGGATGACAATATGCTTTACATTCTTCCCAGCCTCTGCCAGTTTCACATGCCTCAAAAAACTGCCTGGCTACCTCTATGGCATTACTCATTTTTATTTCTCCTAATTAGTATTTTTAAGTCAATACGTACCAAAGATTACCATCTTGTACATACGTTCAGCCTCAATCAAAACATCCAGGCTTCGTACCGTTTTCGTGAACTCATTGCTAAAAATGAACTCAATTTTGTGGCTGATTCCGGCTAAATGGACTGCCCCCGGTAAGGTAGACAACCCCGTGCTATTTTCCGAGCATAGGAGGAAGTCATATGAGTAGTCAACGCTATACACCAGAATTTAAGGAAGAAGCCGTCCGCCAAATTGTGGATCGGGGCTACTCCATCGCGGAAGTTTCGGAAAGATTAGGTGTATCTACGCACAGCCTTTACAAGTGGGTTAATGCAGTAAAGCCAGAAGCTTCAGAGCAATAAAAACAGGAGCTGGGAGAAGCTAAGAGCGAGATCCTCAGGTTGCGTGCCCAATTGAAGCGCACGGAAGAGGAGCGCGACATTCTAAAAAAGGCCGCTCGGTACTTTGCAAACCACCCCGAGTAAAGTACCAGTTCATTATTGAACACCGCACCCAGTTCAGTGTTAGGACGATGTGCCGTGTTCTACGAGTATCGAGAAGTGGATTCTACCAATGGATAGAAAAACCACTATCGAAACGGCATTTTGAAGACCGGCGTTTGCTGGAACTAATTCGCGCTTCTTACGCAGCCAGCCATGGGGTGTATGGTTATCGCAGAGTGTTTCTGAACCTTCGTGAAGTCGGTGAGCAATGTGGCAGGCACCGAGTAGCCAGAATCATGCGGATCAACAAGATAATGGCTATTCGTGGCAACAAGGCGCCACGGGGCATCACAGGACGTCCCTCGATCGTCGCGCCTAACAGGCTGCAACGTGAGTTTACAGTTAATGAGGCTATGGGGTGTCTACTAAACTGGGGGCAGTCCAAGGTGATAACTTACGACTTCCATTTGGACATTTGGAATTTCATAATAAAATGCCCTGATCCGGAAATTTCAGTAGATTAGTATGCTACTGAATCTTGCCACGCTTTACGGCAGTTACTTCGGCCATGATGGAAATCGCGATTTCGGCGGGTTTTTTGCTGCCTATAGGGAAACCAATTGGCGCGTGTAGACGGTCGATTTCCTGTTCGGTCAGGCCTAACTCTGGAAGGCGGTCTCTGCGTTTGGCGGAAGTGCGATCTGAGCCCATGGCGCCTATGTAGAACGCATTGGTTTTCAACGCTTCCATCAAGGCCATGTCATCCACTCGGGGGTCGTGGGCAAGAGCAATGATGCCGCTGTATGGGTTACTGTATTGCTCGCGCACAACATCATCCGGCAACCTGGATGTTGTGCTAACACCATCCACTTGCCAGTTCTCCAGGTACTTGGGGCGAGGATCACAGAGGGTTACGTCGTACTCCAGTGCCAGTGCCAGCTCGGCAACATACTTGGCCACATCGCCGGCACCCAGTAACAGTAACTTGTAATGGGGGCTCAGGCTGTGGATGAGCTCGTCGTCATGAATAACTACCGCTTCATCACTGGATTCGTCAGCATAATGAATGGTACCTGACGCCAAATTAACTATCCGACTGATCTTTCGGTGGCTCTCCAGAGCGTCACTGATGTGACTGAATACCCGAACAATTTCCGGTTCAGGATCAAAGTACTCCAGCAGCACATGCAACTGGCCACCGCAGGGAAGCTTCAAGCGTGCCTGTTCCTCGGCATTGATTCCGTACTTGACGATAAACGGCTTACCTCCCTCATCGTACTGGGATTTCAGACTGCCATCGCGAAGCTGTTCGAGAAAGTCTTCCTCTATACATCCCCCTGATATGGATCCCACCAATTCGCCGTCCAGGGTGCAGGCCATCATGGCCCCTATGGGTCGTGGTGAGGAGCCCCAGGTCTTCAGGATGGTGCAGAGCCAGGCGGATTTCCCGGCCTGCAGCCACTCGGCTACCTTGGTGATGATATTCTGTTGACTGCTTAACATACTTTACAACGTTCCCAAAACTAGACGACTTTGTGTTTCCAGCTACCGCGCCTGAAGAAGAAGACGCCTAATATACCAGCGAGCATATCCGAAACAAACACCGCCCAGAAAACTCCTTCCGGGCCCATGTTCAGAATCAGAGCCAGTAAATAAGCCAGCGGCACCTGCACAATCCAGAAACTGAAAAAATTTATCCAGGTTGGTGTCATGGTATCACCAGCGCCATTGAAGGCCTGCACTGAAGTGGCGCTTATTCCGAAGAATATCAAGCCAAAGCTGAAAATCTGCAGGCAGGTAACACCATAGGCAATGACTTCAGGCTCATTACTGAACAGACTGATCAGCTGATCGTCCAACAATAGCGCTGCTGCAGCCGTCGCCAGCATGTAATAGCTGACGTATTGCATTACTTTCCAGACAGTCTGCTCAGCCCTTTCCGGCAATTTTGCACCCAGGTTCTGGCCCACCAATGCCGCAGCAGCGTTACTCAAGCCGAATGCCGGAAGGATGATGAACAGCATGATGCGCACCGCAATGGTATAACCCGCTACTGCCGACCCACCAAATTCGGAAACGATTCGCATCAGGAAGACCCAACTGGCAGTAGCAATGAGCATCTGAGCAATGCCGCCGAAGGATACCCGCAGAATGGTCCACAGAACACTGGCTTTTAACGCCGCATAGGCTCGTCCCAGTTGAATGCGATTGTCACTTAAAAACAGATAGTAGATTCCATAAGCAACACCACATCCGCGGCCGATATTGGTAGCAACTGCAGCACCGGTTACACCCAACTCAGGAAACGGGCCTACTCCGTAAATCAGACAGGGATCCAGCACGATATTGATGCCATTTGCCAACACCAGCGTGCGCATAGCCAGGCTGGCATCCCCGGCACCACGAAAAATCGCGTTGATAATAAACAAAAAGAAAATCGTGAAGGAACTGCCAAACATAATGGTGGTATAAGTCCGCCCTGTTTCAATCACAGCGGGTTCGGCTCCCATCAGGCGCAGTATATCCTCGCCGAACAGAATGCCATTGATACCAACCACCACAGAAATGAAAGCCGACAACCAAAGCGCCTGCGCAGCGGTTGAAGAAGCCTCCTCACGATTCTTTTCTCCGATGCGCCGCGCCACTAACGCGGTTGTCCCCATGGAAAGACCCATGGCCAGCGCATAGAGCAAGGTAATGACTGCCTCGGTAAGGCCAACGGTGGCGACCGCTTCAGTGCCCACGCCGGCAACAAAGAATATGTCGACAACGGCGAAAATAGACTCCATTGCCATTTCGATTATCATCGGTACTGCCAGCAGGAACGTGGCACGTGCGATCGAGCCCTGGGTATAGTCGACAGTCGAGCTACCCTTCAGGGCCTGCTTGAAAAGTGTCCAGCCTTTTTCGGTTTGTTGTTCAGACATTGTTTGAATTCCAGACAGGTATAAATCCACACAGCAACGCAGACACTGTTGCTAATCGGTTGCTTGCGATTGGGAGGCTTTAAGGAAGGAGTCGGTGAGTAACACCCGGGCACTGACGTTATGCACCTGTGTGGTCTTAGTCAGTAAGAAAAAGGAAAAGCCTCTAATCTAAGAGTGGATACCATCCATTGGAGCGTGCTCCTGTCTTGAGTAGTGGCGGGGATTATATAGACTCCACCAATACCTGTCGCGGGAAAATAGGATGCAAAGTGATCGGAGTCACTCGAAAATGTAATCAGCGCGGGTTCATAATTCTTTTTGCCTGTTGATAGACGGGATCGTTACTGTAAATCTGGTCGGTGAGCCGCTCCAGCCGCGTATTCCCAGTTCCGGAATAAACCTCGATTCCCTGGGACAGTTCTTCCAATAGATAATCATTGTCCACCCCGTCCAGGTTGTATGACCGGATACCGGATCGCAGCTGCTGTTGGTTACCGGCGATGGTCCCCATTGCGCGACGGGATTGAACGTCCGTCTGAGATTGGTTGAAGGAAAAGTAAATCGGATTACGCAGAGCATTTGTGTAATCCAGATCGACCGGGTCAGGACAGTCAAACAACTCATTGTGGCGTTGCGCCGGTGTGCAGCTCGACAGCACGCTATCGACGTCGTGCAATTCACGAACATGCCGTACAGTCTGCCTCAGCATCAGTGTATCTGGTATACGAACTGGTTCGGAAATCGTTTCACCCTCACTGGGGATTATTGGAATTTCTACCAGCTGCGGGAGTTCAACCGGCTGCTCCGGTAATGGGGCTTGTTCTGCTGGCGACTCAACGGGTTCTGGGGCAGCAATTTCCGCCACTTCACTCAGCGGTTCCTGGCCTTCTACTGGCTGAACGACTTCTTCTACAGGACCGGGCTCAGAAGGAAGGGTTTGTTCGGGAGCTTCCGGGAGTGGCAACAGATTGATCCTGACTGTGGCAGGTGTCATGGTTTGTCGATTCTGCGTGCGCTGCTCTGCCAATAGCAGGATCAAGACCAGCAACACGCCATGCAAAACCAGGCTTACCCCAATCGCAGTGTGCAATTGTGAGGGTTGCCGGGAATCCAGTTGGCTATCTCGGTCCGAGTTGTCCCAGTGCATGTCGGGTGAAATCCGTCGCCGCCTATGTTGTGATTCTATCCAGTTATCACTGGATTCTAACTAGTTTGACCTGCCAGAAGGTTGAGGGTTCCCAGGTCAGACCGGCTCGAGCCGAAACAGGTGACGGCGTGGAAACCCGGTAAGCAGTCGAAACACAAAGGGCAGGCCATGTTCGCTGTTAACACGATCGTACTGTGCGCCAGCCAGCTTAACCGCGCGGTAATCGCCGCTGCGTCCTTCGAAGGTAATCTGTACTGCCGGATTGCGTTGTATGCGACGGTACCAGGCCCTTGGCCAGTGATTGACCGCCACGTAAAGCTGCTCACCCGTTTCCAGTCGCGCCACGACGCGCTGGTGAGAGGTACCGTCCTGCTCAAATGTAGTGATCACCATGGTGGCGCCTGCCGCTGGCTGAAAATAACCAAGCAGAGATTCGAATGCCACTACGATAAATACATAGACAACCAGCACGACTACGAATACTTTCAGCGCTTTCATGATGGGCTCCAGATATCAAACCAAGACCCGATTCTAACAGGGAGAGCTCAGGTTTTGAGGCTGGTTTAAGAAGAATTGCCGCGCCTGATCGTCTTCAGACTGGTGCTACGCTTGACCTGGTTAGCAGCAGCTGCCCAGGAACCCGCGGCTGTTATGGCCTGGCCGGTTTCAGCATCCACCCGGTTGCCACCGTAACGGCGTCTTAACTCCTGAATAATCTGGTAACCTTCAACCTCATCAGCCAGACAGAACGACAGTTCCACCAGGTTCAGCGCCACATCGGAATTCTGTACTGAACGGCAATAGGGAAAAGCTATGTCGCGGTAAAAACCCTGCGCAACATAACGGCTGTGAATCGATTGAATTCGCAGTGTTGCCTGCCGCTGCTCCTGCAGGCAGGCCTGGTAAAGGCGTTGATCGAATTCGCCTGATCCGCTCCAGTTTTCGAGGCAGAATTGTTGCCCGTTACTCCCCAGCAGCGTATTCAACGAAGTGGATTGCGCAAATGACCACAGAGGAAGAAGCAGAATTGAAACCAGAATCGAAGATCGTAGCCCAAAAATAAAAACTCGCATTGTTAATAATCCTTTATTATTGCTGTCAGCAATCCTACACCGCAAAAATTCAGAAAGTAAAGAAATGTTCTGGGGTATAACTTATTAATTTACTTTATTATATACTCTTATCATATTGAATATTAATAATATATTTAAGGCATTATGGTCGGACTAATCAGCGAAGAGAAGCTTTCTAGAATACTGGTTTCAGGTGCTGCTTTGCTGCTCGTTCTGAAGCTGTATTTTGCCCTGAAACTGGACCTGTACAGCGACGAAATTTTCTACTGGCTGGCCTCCACCAGGCTGGCGCTGGCATATAGCGATTTGCCATTCATGACATCCCTGCTGGTGTGGCTGGGCTCTGCCCTGGGATCAGGCAGTACTCTGGCGGTACGCTCGCTATTCATTCTTCTTGGCAGCAGCATTCCGTTTCTTATCTACTGGCTGTCTATACCCATTACCGACAAGACTCAAGCCCTGCAATCTGCTCTGCTGGCGTTGTGTATTCCACTTGGCGGATTCCTTGGCTTGCTGGCGGTGCCCGACGTGCCACTTTTATTTTTTGGCATCCTGTCCATTGGCTTTTTCGAGCGTGCGATACGAACCGAGAAACTAGCTTACTGGCTGGCAACTGGCATTGTGGTCGCACTCGGTCTTTGCACCCACTACCGTTTTTTCCTTTACCCGGCCGCTGCGGTGTTGTTTCTGCTGGCGGTCCCTGCAGAAAGGAAGCAGTGGCGCAATCCCTACCTCTGGATGGCGGTCTGCATAGCCAGCTTGGGACTGTTACCGATTGCCTGGTTCAATCTGACCAATCAGCTGTCCAGTGCCAGTTTTTACCTTGTCGAACGACACCCTTGGACCTTTCAGCCATCTGGATTGCTTCATGCTTTCAAACAGGCCGGCCTTGTCACCCCTCCCCTTTATGCACTGCTGGCTGTTACGCTCTGGACTATACTGCAACGAGCAAGGCAAGGAGATCGTCCAGCGGCCATGCTGGCCTGCTTCTCCCTGGCCAACCTGTTGGTTTACCTGTTGCTGGCACCCTGGACCGATGCTTCCAGCACTTCAATTCACTGGCCGCTTTCGGGTTACTTTCCTTTATTGGTGTTCGCTCCTGTCACGCTGCAATCTGTTTACGAGTGGGCGAGAAATCACGGATCGGATTCGCTGTCTAGAAGTCTGGCCCTTGCCATTCCATCCATTGGCTTCCTGGGTTCGATTGTCGCAATAGCCGTTATTGGTACCCAGGCTTTCCAACAACCCATGCAGTCGATAGTCGGCAGCGGCATCCTTTCCAACAAAATGGCCGGCTGGCGTGAATTTGCCACACATACTTCACAGTTGCTGGCAGATGAGTTCGGCGGACAGTCTCCGGTCATTGTCACAGATAACTATTACACTGCTGCCCAGGTGATATTTGCCAACCTGACAGAGCAAGCCTTTACCGTCGATACTGATAAGGCCGTACGGGACGGCCGGCGATTGCAGGTGGAGCTGTGGAACATGGATGAATCTGCACTGAGCGATGAGGCAAATCGCCCGATGCTTTTTATCACCGAGGACAGTACCCTGACAATACCTGACAAACAAGTGGTCATTGGCACAGTTTGTGGGTACGTCGACAACCTGAGTCACCTTGGCCGGCTCTCGCTGTTCAATGGAGATAAATCATTCAGCTTTTACCTGGCAGGCAGGGTAATAGCAACAGGTGAGCCATCAGCTTTTGAGACCAACTCCTGTCCCTACCCTGCCCGAAGCTGGATTGACGAACCAGCCGCAGGAGATCAATTGACCGGCATCGCTCGTGTTCAGGGCTGGGCTTACAACGAGGATATCGGTCTCCAGTCAATCCATCTGTTTCTCAATGGGGAAGATGTGGCCCGTTTAGAGTATGGCATTCCACGACCAGACGTGGTCGATGTCATGGCGGTACAAAGTGATCCGAACTCTCCGAACCTTGGCTATGCGGGCCGGTTCGACACGCGAACTGTTACTAGCGGAGACTATACCCTGGCAATTCGCCTTACCGATAACAGGGGTGTCACAAGCATTTATGGCGAACGATCGATCTCTATAGCCAATTGAGCCGCGATGCGATTCCGATAGTTGACGATGGCATGATCGGCCAGGTAAACAGGCAGTTCTGTCGACAAGGCCTTCGCCCTTTGCACAAAGCTGGCTAACTCTGCATACTTTTTCAATCCCGGAATATAGGACAACTGCCGCTCCTGAATCTCTGTGTCCGACATGCCGACAGTTAGCTCACCACTCTGGCTGAAATACATGGCATCATCAGGATGCAGGTACATGCTGGGCCCCAGACTCAAAGGCACAGTAGTAACAATATCCCAGTTGTTAACCAGTCGGTACACCGGTAAATCGGTTACCAGCTCTATAAACTGTTTGTTACCAACTCGGGGGCTGCCAAAGCTGTAACAGGCCTGAACAGGAACCTCGTTTTGATTCAGCGCCACAGTAGTCAAAGTGGCAAGGGCCGCGCCCAGACTGTGTCCGGCAAGAATTAGCGCACCTTCTGATGGCAGCATACAGTGAATCTCCTCGGCCAGACTCTCAAAGCACTTCTTGAATCCAGCGTGGACCCGCGAATCTCCCACAAAGCTTTCCTGCAATGCCTGGATATTCATTCTCCAATCGAGTGCTGCGTTGGTACCACAGAACACGATCAGGGTTACGGGTTTGCCTTCAACTTCCAAATCTTGTGCCGTGGTGAATACAACAGCACGGGTTGAGGTGGGCGGGTCAAATAAAATACGGGCAATCCTGAATCCGGCAGAATTCAGTGCAGAATCAATATCAGTGGATAGCTCAACAGCCTGGCCAAGCTGGTCATCGATGCGGTAAACAAGACGGCAGAACTCAGCCAGCCACCAGGCATTGGCATTGCTATAAGCGCTCAGGTCCTGTTCAAAACCAATCTGCTCAGCAAGCCGAAAATGGTCTACCGAGTCGCCGGGTGCAAACAATGCCTGGTAGGATTTATCGTAGCTTGCCAGCTGTCAGGTCCTCCATCTCCAATAGATTATCCGCTTACTAGACACCTGTTTAGAGCGACGGAAATGCCAGATTCTTCCAGAAATCCCGGTAATCGTAATCCGTATTGAGCGCCAGGTTCAGCCGGTTATAAGAAGCAAAGTCACTGACGATATGAGTCACTTGCACGATTCCCTTGTCGGTCAGGCCGACCGCTCGCAGTCCCTCTATATCCTCATCCGTAACGCCGGACGGATCGTTGTTCACTTTCAGCGCATAGTCCAGGATGGTATGTAGCCGTTCACTATCCACCGCGGCAGATCCGGATTTGATAACTTCGGCCACATAATCCTGGTCGGTGCCAAGGCCGTGATTAAGAATTGTGCAAAAGGCAGCAGTGCAGTACGGACAGCCATTAGCCTTGGAAACCAGAATGCCAATATGCTGGATCTCTGCCATGTCCAGCTCACCAGTTTCCCAAAGCACTTTGGTGGATCCCAGTTTCGCCGTGAAATACTCAGGGAAATTTAGCTCCACGTAAAAATGATTTGGAACGCTACCTTCCATCTGGGTTACCCAGTCAAAGATAGCGTCGACTACCGGATCTTCAACATTCTCTGGCTTGACTATTTTTACTCTGGCCATTCCAAAATCTTCCTCTTCAGACTGTTCCTTTGAAAGCACATAAAAGGTGCTTAAAAGTCTTTTCGCACTTCCAGCCGCCATTGACGTCCACGATCAAACATGGCTTCGAAAGCCTGGAATGCCGTACCATAGACACCGGTAATCATGAACTCCTCATCGCCAAGATTACGGCCGGCCAAAACCACGGTCCAATCACCTTCCGCATTCACCCAGCGCACGCTGGCATCCACCAGGTCATACTCATCTGTCTCCAGCAGAGGTGAATTGTACGCATCGTTATACGTTTCACTGCGATAGCCCCAATCCACGCGAGTGGTAAGCGTACCCATGGAATCCAGGTAGAACTCTTTTGAAACACCCAGGGCAGCAGTCAATTCTGGCACCCGTTCGAAATCGAAGTTCTCGCCAATTAACGTAATGCCAGTGTCAATGTCATCGTACTCTGCATTCAGCTTGGCGATGCTGCCTTCCAGCAACCAGCCATTGCCTGGCGCTGCCTGTATCTCCAGCTCGACACCGTCGATGCTTGCTTCGCCAATGTTCTGGGTTACCGGCGCCACACTATTGAACACCTGCACCTGCAGGTCTTCATAGTCAGTGCTGAACACCGCCCCATTGAATCGAATACGGCCATTCGCCAGCCTGGATTTAAAACCCGCCTCCAGTACATCTACGAATTCCGGCTCGTATGTTGGGATCAGATCGACGTCCGGAGTACCCGGCGGTGCCGTGAAACCAGCGACGATCGGCGGGAATACCCGTTGCGTGAAACCGCCAGATTTGAAGCCTTCGGAATAAGTACCATAGATCATCATGTTATCGCTGACGTCATAAGAAAGGCTGGCCATAGGGGTGAATTCAGAGATCTCGATATCCTTTTCAACCAATGGCAGGATCGGCTCGCCCGCCTGCAGAAAGGGCGCATCCAGTGCAAACAGGGGATTGTCAGGAGGCACTACCTGGCTGATACCTGCATAGTAGTTCTGGAAAATTACCTGGACCGGCAAGAACGACTTGTCTTCTTCCGTATAACGCCCACCGAGGGTTAAATGAAGTTGGTCGGTCAAGTCGTAGTTGGCCTGCGCAAACAACGCCCAGGCAGAGTTGTCAAAGTCTCCACCGGACTGAAAGTTAGAGACCGTAAAGTCCAGAATATTGGTATTGAAGCCTTCTTCGGAGAAATAATAGGCGCCGAGGATCCAGTTCATTCTTTCATGGGTGCCCAGCAACTGCAGCTCCTGAGTGAACTGTTTCTGCTCCAGCTCGTCGAAAAATTGCGAAATACGTGCCGGCGAATGATCACCGTCCCGGGCAAACTCCGATTCCAGATCGCGCCAGGCAGTGATGGATTTCAGCTCCAGGGTATCGGAAAGGTCATAGGTCAAGGTAGTGGAAATTCCCCACAGATCACTTTCAGAATAAGCTGGTGCCGTACCCTCGTTTACGCCGTCGGCGCCAATATATCGATCGTCGTAGCAATTGGATATAGACGGATTGGAAGTGATGCCGTTACCGTTCACATCGGTCACTGCACAGGGGACACCTGGCGCTACTGCAGCATTGGTCACATTGTGTATAAATGCCATTGGCGGTGGCGGGGCCAATACCACACCATTCAACTGGCTAAGATCAGTAAAGTCGACACCAACCAGTTCCATGGCAGGACCATTTTCCCGATCACGGGTTGCTTCGATACTGATGTCCGCAGTCAGGCGGTCAGAAGCCAGCCAGGTAAAGGAAGCGCGACCGGTAACCGTGTCATCGTCGCCGAGATCGATCCCATCGGTACGCTTTACATAGCCATCTTGGTTGAACGAGGCAAGCGAAAAGCGGGCAGCCAGCGTATCGTTGATTGGCAGATGATAGGAACCTTTGACTGTTAACAGATCGTCAGTACCAGCCATTACCGACAAGCTACCTTCCGCTTCGCCGGTAGGATCAGGCTTGACGGTTATCACGGAGATTGCACCGCCAATGGTGTTGCGGCCAAACAGCGTGCCCTGTGGTCCGCGCAGCACTTCCAGCCGCTCAACATCGACAATATCCAGGATTGCGCCTACGGAGCGGGCCACGTACACACCATCCACGTATAGCCCTACCCCTGGCTCGGTGGTAGGCAGGAATTCCTTCTGGCCAATACCACGGAGGTAGATGGCTGCTGAATTGGACGCGCCACCAAAGCTTGGATTGTTTTCCAGCGTCAGATTCGGTGCAAAACGGCTGATTTCATCGAGACTTTCAATGCCTCGGTATTCCAGCGATTCTCCGGAATAAGCAGACACTGCCATCGGTGTATTCTGCAGCGTTTCCTCTCGACGACGGGCGGTTATCACCACCTCCTCAAGAATCTGCTCGGCACCTGAAGTGCGTTGCTCCTGCGCCTGTACAGAGTTGCTGGCAAATACCAGCCCGGTGGCAACTATACTCATGGCAACCGCCTGGTACAGGCTGGTCCGCTTGCTTGGTGCTTCCATCATTTCTGTTTTCTCCCCCACTTCAAACTTTATCTCGAGCGAATTGGCCCGCTGTATTTTTAATCGATTACCGGTACTTCCTTCATCGCTTCGGCAATTACTTCATCCGACAGATCCAGGTCCACCATTTCGCCATGCAGATACTTGTCATAGGCAGCCAGATCCAGGTGGCCATGTCCGCACAATGCCGTGAGGATAGTCTTCTCTTCACCGGATTCCTTGCAGGCCAGCGCTTCGCGAATCGCCGCGGCAATGGCGTGGGTTGGCTCAGGTGCCGGCACAATTCCCTCGGAACGGGCAAACTGGAGTGCACCGGCAAAGCATTCGGTTTGCGGGATAGAGATTGCTTCCACCAGCCCCAGCTCATAGACATGAGAAACCAGCGGCGCCATGCCGTGATAGCGCAATCCGCCGGCGTGAATCGGCTCCGGAATAAATGAGTGGCCCAGAGTGTGCATCTTCATCAATGGCGTCAGCCCTGCGGTATCACCGAAATCGTAACGGTATTCTCCCTTGGTCAAGGTCGGGCAGGCTGCGGGTTCGACACAGCGGATCACCGGATTCATGCGCCCGGCCATTTTTTCCCGCAGGAACGGAAATGCCAGACCGCCAAAGTTGGAACCACCCCCGGTACAACCTACCAGTATGTCCGGTGTCTCTCCCACTTTAGCCAACTGCAGTAACGCCTCTTCTCCAATAACGGTCTGGTGAAGCAGTACATGATTCAACACGCTTCCCAATGCGTAGCGTATTGCCGGATCAGCAGCAGCTACACTCACCGCTTCGGAAATCGCGATACCCAGTGAACCGGGATGGTCCGGGTCCTCCGCCAGCAGCGAGCGGCCGTACTCGGTCACCTCGGAGGGACTGGGGTGCACCTTGCCACCCCAGATTTCCATCATCGTGCGGCGGTAGGGCTTAGCCCGGTAGGAGGCGGCTACCTGCCAGATCTCGCACTCCAGGCCAAATTGAGAGCAGGCAAAAGCCAACGAGCTTCCCCACTGTCCCGCTCCGGTTTCCGTGGTGAGCTTTTTAATTCCTTCCTGGGCGTTATACCAGACCTGAGGAACTGCAGTATTGGGCTTGTGCGAACCAGCCGGGCTTACACCTTCATACTTGTAGAAAATCTTGGCTGGTGTATCCAGCAGCTTTTCCAATCGGCGTGCCCGGAACAGTGGGCTGGGACGCCACAGACGGTAAACATCCAGCACCTCTCCAGGAATATCGATATAGCGCTCCTGGCTTACTTCCTGCTGGATCAGAGCCATGGGAAACAACGGTGCGAAATCCTCCGCCGTCGCTGGCTGCCTGGTACCCGGATGTAGCGCCGGTGGCGGCGGCTCCGGTAAATCCGCGACGATATTGTACCATTGAGTAGGGATTTCGTTCTCTTCAAGAAGTATCTTGGTGTATTCGCTCATTCTTTCTGGTCCGTGTACTTTAAAGGTTCGCTGCAAAAAGGTTCGCTGCAAATTCGGAACGGGATGATATGTAGTCGACCCCGAAAAGGAAAGTTTTTGCCAAAAAATGCCAGTCGACTGGCTTGCAGGGCCTATTTTCCCGCGAAACCTATACAACCGCTGTCAGGCTGGTTTACCGAATATCCGGAATTTCTCGGGTTTATGTCAGTTTTTTTAACATTTCCTAGAGAGCTGATTTCCTATCCCATTGTATTTGTTGAAAATATTATAAAGGAATGGATTTTGCATAATTACCCTTCGCTCAGCATTATTCTTGCAGGGAGGGCAAAAAACATGACCAGAGACAGAAGTATCGATTTGTTTATTCTGGCGCTTAATGTGTTGGCTATCGTGGTGCTGGTAGGAATTCTCAGCGTCATGGTCAATACCTCTGACGCTAAACAGCTGGCCGGGCAGTATGAACAGTCGGCCACGACCACTCCAGCTACACACGAATAACAACTGCCGGTTGACGCCAGACCAATAAGGCAGCCTGCTGTGGCTGCCTGTGCGCCTCTTCTCGCCCACGCCTCGACCAGCAAAAACGTCCCCTTTTCCAACTTTTCTCCAATTTTGCCCCTCGGTGGTATTTTTACACCCGCAAGTTGCCAATTCGCCGCCAGTTTTCTACCTTAGCCGTCTGACAACGAGGAACGGCAAAATGGGAAAGAAAAGAGCTCACAACCGACGCCATTTTCTGAAAACCGCCGGCCGACTGGGACTGCTGTCTCTGGCGGCTGGCAGCAACCTCACAGGCAAGGCACAAACCGCGGGTAATCCGATCTTGAGCATTTCAACGCCGGTACTGGAAATCGGCTATGAAGAGCACGGTGACCCGACAGGCTTTCCGATCATCCTGCTACACGGATTCCCCTATGATGTCAGATCATTTGACGGCGTTGCTCCGCAACTGGCGGCTGCTGGATTCCGCGTCCTTGTACCTTATTTACGGGGCTACGGGCCGACGACATTTATCGATCAGACTTCAGAGAAAATGGCAGAACAGGCGGCGCTGGCCCAGGACCTGATGGATTTCTGCGATGCGCTGGGCCTGCAACAAGTCGCGCTGGCCGGCTTCGATTGGGGTAATCGTGCTGCCTGCATTGCGTCCATCACCAATCCGCAAAGAATTCGCTGTTTCGTATCCATAGGTGGTTATTCAGTACAGGATACGACGACAACCGGGCAGCCTGCTCCAGCAATACTGGAAGCCAGGCTGTGGTACCAGTGGTATTTCAATACCGAACGGGGGCGATCAGGACTGGAAAACAACCGGCACGATATCATTCGCTATTTGTGGGATACCTGGTCTCCTTCCTGGACCTATAGCGACGAAGACTATCAACGTTCAGCACGCTCATTCGATAATCCGGACTTCGTCGATGTGGCCATACATTCCTATCGACACCGCCATGCCAATGCTCCAGGAGAACAACGATTTCTCGAACTCGAGCAGGCACTGGCGCAACGTCCTCCGGTGGAGGTTCCAACTATCGTGCTACGCTCGGCCGAAAGCGGTTTTGGACCTCCCTCCCGGGATCCCGCAGCGGACCAACGACGCTTTCCCAACCTGGTAGCTCGGCGGATTGTCGAAGGAGCCGGCCACGACCTGCCGGTGCACCGTCCTGACTCAGTGGTCGATGCGTTACGCCAACTGCTGGCTTAGCAGTCGTAATTCGCCACTGTCTTGATCTTTAAGCCGGGTTTCTATGGCTTGCTGAGACTGAATTAACTGCTCAAAGTAACGCGGGCGCGATGGACTCCTGCTCCAGTGCCAGAAGATGCTGCTTGGTCGGCAATCCTCCACCAAATCCCACCAGGCTGCCGCTGCTGCCAATGACCCGATGACAGGGAATGATGACCGGTATGGGATTCCTCCCGTTGGCTGCGCCTACTGCACGGCTGGCAGTGGGTCGTCCAATCCGACGCGCCAGTTCACCGTAGCTGATCGTTTCGCCATAAGGAATCGACCGTAGCGCTTCCCATACCTGCAACTGGAATTCGGTACCGCGAGGAGCGAGGGGAATATCAAATTCCCGCAATTCCCCGGCGAAGTACTCCTGCAATTGCCGCTTGCACTCGATGAACGGCTCAGATTCCTGAATCCACTCCGCCTGGTGATGGCGTGCTGCCTTGCCATCGGGAAACCCGAGCTCTACCAGGAATTCTCCATCGCCTGCCAACAGCAGGCTGCCAATGGGGCTTTGCAGATAGTCATAGTACAGGGCTGGCATGATGTCGCTCCGTTTATAGATTCTCAGTTGGCTGGTACAGCTGCCTGGCGCTGCTGATAATGTCGCCACAGCAACATTACTGCATAAGCACGCCAGGGCCGCCAGGCTTCAGAAAGTGCCAGAAGTTGTCTGGCAGTCAGAGTTTGTCCCCTGGGAGCCAGCGCACGCTGCAAAATCAAGTCTCCATGGGGGAAGGCATCCGGATCCCGAAGCACCCGCAGTGCAATATAATGCGCCGTCCAATCACCGATGCCTTTTATCCGACAGATCTCCTGGCAAAATTCTTCGGCGGTCTGGCCACCGTCGAATTGCAAGCGCCGCTCCACCACTGCCTGCGCCAGTGCGTGAATGGCCTCAATTCTTCGCCCCGTGATGCCGAGGCCGGACAGATCTGCTGCCGCCAAACGCTCAGCATCCGGAAATATCTTGTAGACCACGCCTTTGGTCTGAGCTGCAGCTTCCGGAAAATCAATACCGACCCGTTCCACCAGGCGCCGCATCAGCGTGGCAGCAGCTTTGACCGAAACCTGTTGGCCAACAATCGCCCGCACGGCGATCTCCAGACCATCCCAGCAACCTGGCACGCGCAGTCCTGGATTGGCAGCAACAATTGGAGCAAGTAGCGGATCCGCCGTCAGCTCATTGCCTATCCAGGTGCTGTCCGCCTTGAAATCGAACAGATAACGCACTCGTTCAACCAGGGTTAAAAGCTGACTGGAATCCCCATAGCTCACTTGCAGTAGCGCCGAGTGTTCAGCCGGCTCAAATTCCAGGGCGAAATGCCCCGCCTTGCCCTCCAGCGTAAAACTACGTTGGTAGGTGTTGTCACTGACCGCCTCGATTCCTGGAATGGCACGTTTGGCAAAAAAATCCAGCATGGTACGCCAGTCGAATGGCGGTCGATAGTTAAGCCTGATTTCGATTCCCTGCTTGAGGCTTTGCGGCTTGCGGCGTCGCTGACGTATTTCGCTGGGGCTCATGCCGTAGGTGCTTCTGATAACATCATTGAAACGCCTGACGCTGCCAAAGCCTGCTGCAAAGCACAGTTCCGAGACAGGCAGGCTGGTTTCATCCAGTAGCTGCTTGGCGAAGTGCAAACGTCGGGTTTGCAGCACCGCTTTGGGCGTCGCCCCGATATGTTGCCTGAATAGCCGGTTGAGCTGGCGAACGCCGATTCCCAACCCTGCTGCCAGATTCTCGGTTGACCTGTCATCCAAAGCACCCTGCGCGATCAGCTGCAGAGCCCGAGATACCGTATAGGATGATCCCAGCCAGGCCGGGGTGCCCGGCGAGGCTTCCGGCCGACATCGCAGACAGGGCCTGAACCCAGCCTCGGCAGCAGCGGCAGCGCTGGGATACAGCTGCACGTTTTTTCTGAGCGGTATGCGCACCGGACAGATTGGCCGACAATAAATACCGGTGGTCAGCACGCCGACGAAAAAGCGGCCGTCAAAACGCGGATCGCGATTCTGACGCGCCAGCTCAAAGATTTCTGACTCAGAATTCACCCTGAATTATCTCCACCACTTTTCCTGTACGCATCCTGCTGAACCGGACTAGAACGAAAGTCTACACCAGTCCGGACGCTGGGGCTGGCTGTTTTCGGACCTCATCATCGAAACCGCAAACCAGCCTGTAGGCCAGATAAACAGCTGCGGATGGCCATGCAGCGCAACTTTGTTGTATAGTGGCACCACTTAACGCGCAGCCTCATGATTTGCATGCCATTCGGCTCTGCTTCCATGACCTCGCACCAGAAAACCAGCATTAGAATTTCATCAGCAAGCAAGTCTTCCCTATGAACGAGAAAGATCCCCGAAAGTACTCCCACATTGTTGTGGATGGTGTCGAGCAGGCTCCCAGTCGTGCCATGCTTCGTGCCGTCGGATTCGACGATGAGGATTTTAAAAAACCCCAAGTCGGCATCGCCTCCACCTGGAGCATGGTGACACCGTGCAATATGCATATCAACAAACTGGCGGAGGACGTCAATGAGGCGGTCGATACCGCCAAAGGAAAAGGGGTCATTTATAACACAATAACCATCTCCGACGGAATCTCGATGGGTACCGAAGGCATGAAATATTCTCTGGTATCAAGAGAAGTCATCGCCGACTCCATTGAAACTGTATCCGGCTGTATGGGTCACGACGGAATAATCGCCATCGGTGGCTGCGACAAGAACATGCCAGGCTGCATGATGGGACTGGCACGCCTCAACCGGCCATCCATCTTCATCTATGGCGGCACCATCAAGCCGGGTAAAAACCACACTGACATTATTTCCGTCTTTGAAGCAGTAGGCGGCCACGCCAGGGGCACTGTTTCTGATATCGAGCTGGTCGACATCGAAAAAACAGCCATTCCCGGCGCCGGTTCCTGTGGCGGCATGTATACCGCGAACACCATGGCTTCGGCGATTGAAGCATTGGGCATGAGCCTGCCAGACAGCTCAGCACAGGATGCGGTTTCCCAGGAGAAAGAGGACGATTGCAGGCGTGCCGGCAAGGCGATCATGCACCTTATAGAGCAAGACATAAAACCGTCCGATATCATGACGCGCCCGGCGTTTGAAAATGCCATTAAAGTAGTCATCGCGCTGGGCGGCTCGACCAATGCAGTACTTCATCTGCTGGCGATGGCCCATGCCATTGGCGTAGAGCTAACTCTTGACGATTTCACCCGCATCGGTAAGGAAACACCCATGGTGGCCGACTTGCGCCCCAGCGGGAAATACCTGATGTCAGAATTGATCAAGATTGGTGGGATACAGCCATTAATGAAGATCATGCTGGACCGCGGGATGCTGGACGGTAACTGCCTGACAGTAACCGGCCAGACGCTGGCGGAAAACCTGGCGGATGTCGCACCGTATCCGGATGGGCAGGACATCATTTATCCATTCGAAAAGCCAATCAAGAAAGACAGCCACCTTGTTGTTTTAAAGGGCAACCTGGCACCCGAAGGAGCAGTTGCAAAGATTACGGGCAAGGAAGGGCTTCAATTTACTGGAACGGCAAGGGTTTTTCACTCGGAAGAAGAATGCCTGAAGGGCATTCTGGACGGCACAGTGGTTAGCGGTGATGTCATCGTGATCCGTTATGAAGGACCTAAAGGCGCTCCGGGCATGCGTGAAATGCTGAGCCCAACTTCTGCAATCATGGGCAAAGGTCTGGGGCAGGAAGTGGCCCTCATCACCGATGGACGCTTCTCCGGTGGCAGTCACGGATTCGTGGTCGGACACATCACGCCGGAAGCCATTGAGGGTGGCCCCATCGCCATCGTGGAAGACGGCGATACCGTCTCCATCGATGCAGAAAATAATGAAGTTTCCCTGCACCTGAGCGAAGATGAAATCACCAGCCGACTTGCCGGCTGGCAACGTCCGGAGCCGCGTTACAAGCGTGGTGTACTGGCGAAGTATGCAAAAACTGTTTCGTCAGCATCGGAGGGGGCAGTGACCGACAAGTACCTGTAGGCGAAGCCTCTCCGGATTACTTTCGGAATCAAACCAGAACGCTCGTTAATTAAGAAGAAGAATAAACACCATGAATGGTTTTGCTAGTGCCCTGACGGACATGATAGCTGGCAGTTTCCTGCAGGATGCTGCCCTGTTCATGTTACAGAACATTCCCGGATTTCCTCCGATAATCCAGACCGTACATATCATTGGTATCTCCGTGGTCATGGGTTCAGCGGTGCTGTTAAATCTCAGACTGCTGGGCCTCGCTGTTCCCTCGCAAAGCATTCCCGAGATGACCAGTCGGGTAATGCCTTGGTTCTGGTATGCGCTAGGCAGCAATGTGGTCTCTGGTGCGTTCTTTGTATTTGGTCGACCCAATCGCTACTTCAATAATCCGGTCTTCACCTGGAAGATGGGATTCCTGATTGCTGCAGTCCTGCTGACTCTGTTCTTCTACCTGATGCACAGGAAGCAGGAAGGGTACTGGGAACAATCTGCCAGGAAATGGACAGCCCGTGGTTTTGCCATACTCTCGCTGTGCCTGTGGATCATGGTTGTTTCCGCCGGGCGCTGGATTGCCTACCTGGAATATCTTCAATATCCACTCTGGAGTTTCGAGGTATTCGACGCCGGTCCCCAGACTTCATTTTTGCTGGCAGTGGAAAACTGGCCACTATCCCAGATTATCGCCGCAACCAACTGGTTCCCTCTAATTGAAACCATCCACGTTATTGCCGTAACAATGGTCCTAGGCTCCATTCTCTGGGTTGACCTGCGACTGTTGGGATTTGCCGCCCAGCGATATCCGATCAGCTCACTGAATCGGGAGCTGGTGCCGTGGACCTGGGGCGCTTTTGTTGTGGCAACGATAACCGGGCTCGGTATGTTCGTCACCCGTGCCGCCTCCCATGTAGTCAATCCCGCCTTCCAGTGGAAAGCATTCCTGCTGGCAATGGCGGGCATTAACATGCTGGTTTTTCACCGCAAAGTTTATCGCCATGTAGACACCTGGGACAATGCCGACGTACCACCAAACAATGTTCGGGTTTTCGGCGCCACTTCCCTTATTCTCTGGAGCGGTGTAATGCTGGGTGGCCGCTGGATTGGACACATCGTCTGAAAGAGGAATAAAAGATGACCAACACCCTGCTCTATCGCACTCTTATCACCTGTGTATTCGCTATGCTGAGTTGTTCACTTTCAGCACAGCCGGTAGGTAGCCTGCCTTCCACCGCCCGGACTCCCGGTGGCGACTTTATTCGCTGGCGTGAGCACATCATTGACGATCCCGAGCTGGCCGGCTTTCTACTTAGTGGCAGCGATGGCCTAGTCATGGCGGACATTGATAACGACGGCTATGAAGATATCGTCTCGGTGCACGAATTCGATTCCGCTTACGATTCGGCCAGCTACCAACCCGGATTCGAGGCGCCAGCAGACGGACACGTGCGCATAGCTTTTGGTTCCAGCGATCCAGACCGTTGGGTCAATATCACCGTTGCAGAAGGTACCGATTCACCCGCACCAGAAGATGCCGACATTGCCGACATCAACGGCGATGGCTATCTGGACATCATGGTAGCAGCCGAGCTTTCCCATCTTATCTATCTGCAAAATCCAGGTGCCAATGCAAGGACGCAGGAGTGGCCACGTTTGATTCTGCCAATGACAGAAGGTAGGGGCTCCTATATCCGTGTGTTCCTGGCTGACCTCGATGGTGATGGCAAACCGGAAGCCACTGCGCCGAACAAAGGAGCCCAGTCTCCTGGTCCGCAGGATTATGCAGTTTCCAATCCTGTTTCGATCTACTATACAGAGGGCAATCCCCTGCAGGGCGGAAGCTGGCAGGAAATTGTCCTGGGTAATTACAGCGTGCCGCAAAATGCCGAACCGGTTGATCTGGACGGCGACGGCGACCTGGATATCGTGGTTGGAACTCGCGGTGAACAACGCCTTGTATTCTTCGAAAACCTGGGGACCGGCAAGCTAGAATTCCGCGAACATGCCATCGGCATTAACGGCACCCGCATGGCGGGCTTCAACCTGGAGTACACCGACCTTAATGGTGACGGGCGACTCGATATAATCGGGGCGTCACCCGGCGGACTCTCCTGGATCGAACAACCTGCCCGCCCGGGTGATGCCTGGAACGCGCACTCTATCGGCACCTTCAATCCAGACAGCATGACCGGCATGGAGGTCGCTGACATTGACGGCGACGGGGATATGGACGTCATGGCAGGCAGTTACAGCCGCGGCGATCGGCAGAATGACAGTAGTGTTGGCGTTGACAGCCCGCTGGGACGTTTGGGCTGGTTTGAAAATCCAGGCGATGCTACTGCTGAATGGCGTCGTCACGACATTTCTCGTCGCAAACGAGGCATGTTCGACAAGTTCATAGCCCGTGATGCAGACGGCGATGGCGATATTGATTTTTTTGGAACCCGGGGCAACAGTGCGCCCTATGATGGCGTCTACTGGCTGGAACAGGTGCGCTCCTCCAGCGCAGCGCCGGTATTCACCCGCGCGCGTGGTGAAGAAAGTGAAGAAATGCCGCTTCCCTGAGAAACTAAAAAACCATGTCTAAAGAACCCTCAGAAATCCAGGTCGAATTTCATTTTGACTTCGGAAGTCCGAATGCCTACCTCTCGCACCGCGTGATTCCCGAAATCGAACAGCGGACCGGTGTAAAGTTTCGCTATATTCCAGTTCTCATTGGTGGTGTTTTCAAAGCAACCAACAATGTATCCCCCATGGTTGCCCTCGAAGGAATCAAAAACAAAGCGGAATACCAGCAGCTGGAAACTGAGCGTTTTCTACGTAAACACAACATCAGTGACTATCGACGCAATCCTTATTTCCCAATCAATACCCTGCAGTTGATGCGTGGTGCTATTGCCGCAGAGCGATTAGGGTTTGCCGCCGACTATATCGATGCCGTGTTTCGCGCCATGTGGGTGGACGGCCTCAACATGGGGCAGCCAGAGGTCGTGGCTGAAGCATTGGGAGCGTTAGAAGCAAAAAAAGGAGCGCCGTTCTCAATTCAGGCCGTCTTTGAAACCTCAGCGGAACCCGAGATCAAACAACAGCTGATCACCAACACAGAAAACTCTGTCAGCCGCGGCAATTTCGGCTCCCCAACTTTCTTTGTCGACAAAGAAATGTTTTTTGGCAAAGACAAGCTGCCAGATGTGGAAGATGAAATCAGGCGTCAGTTAGAAGAATAAGACTTTAAAGGCTACTGTTTGTGTTGCACCTGGAACAGACTGGCAAAGAGCACCAGGATCGCTGGCTCGCAGCCGTGGAAAGAAGTAAAGAACTGCACCACCCCTGGGTGTCCCCCGCCAATTCACCCTGGCAATTTAATCAGCGACTGAAAAGATATCATGGCGACAGCAACTACAGCCTGCTGGCCATCGACGAACACGACGCGCTGATTGCCTGCGTCAACCTCAACGAAATCGTACGCGGCGCATTTCAATCTGCCTATGTCGGTTATTTTGCTTTTGAACCCTATGCAGGAAAAGGCCTTATGCACGAGGCGATGAAACTGGTAATCAATCTTGCCTTTAATGAACTCAACCTGCACCGCCTGGAAGTCAACATTCAACCGAGAAACGTTCGTTCCATAAGACTGATCAAATCGCTTGCCTTTCGACATGAAGGTTTTTCTCCTCGCTATCTTAAGATTGAAGGAGAGTGGAAAGACCATGAGCGATTTGCGCTGACAGTCGAAGACCTACAACGAAATTAGTAGGATAATCAGCTCGCATCAGCTGACGATTCTCCAGAAAACCATGCTTAAAGCTTCGAAAATGTGATCCCTATCACACACTCCACAAACCTGAAAATATCGTATCTTATTGTTTCTAAATGATATTCCTGTAGCCGCGCAACATTTTTGAGCCATTAGGTCTCTTTGTGAACCAATTCACAGCCTACACGGTACTGGAGCACATATTATCTGCACCGTCTGGCGTGAAAAGTTCTAGAACATTACGTCAAAAGGTAATGGAAGCTAAAGAAAGTCAAAAAATCAACGACTGAATATTTAATAAACGGAATTTGGGAGTGACAAAGCCATGAACATATTTCAAAAGTTAAGCGAACTGGCCAGTGGAAGTCGCGCCTATCAGGAAGTGGCCAGAGAACTGCAGCGTCTGCATTTATCCGGCAAACCGGTTACAGTTAAATTCGAAGGCGACAACCAGACATTCTCCAGCCGGGTTACAGCTTTTAGCGAAGAACATCGGGTTTTTGTCCTGGATAATCTTTTCCCCCCTGTCAATGGGAATACCTTCATTAAAGGCCGCTCGGTATTGATTTCCTCCACCGATAATTCAAAAACCGTCAAACTTTCCGGCATTTGCATGGAGCCACTGGTTAAAGGCGCAGAGATAGGCTATGAACTGAAGGCCTCCAGCTCAATCTCCATAGAAGAATTCGAACGAGACTTCGACTTCGGCCTGCACCACGTTGGCAGTGTTGAATCGACTGTTCCAGAACGGAAGGTTGTTGGCCTGTAGCGAAACAGGACGAACCTGTCGCTTTTAACACAGCAACAGAAAAGCTCTACCATTAAACAAACAAAAGAAAAACCCGCCGACAGGCGGGTTTTTTAATGATCAGTTATCCGGGCGCTGATCATCTTCATCAGTAACCCTTCGCAGGTGCCCGTATATCATTTCCTCGGTAAACTCTACACACTTAAATTCAAGCAACTGCATGTTCTCATCCAGCCTACGGTATAGAGGAAACCTGACAGTCCAGGGTCTGGTATAGACATTGGGGTCTTCAAGGGTTGCTTCATACATCAGGGTATTCGGACCTATATGGGTATAACGCTCAGTCACCCGTAGTGCGTCTGTATGATGATTGCCAGCATGATCGAACCAGGTGTCAGGCATCTGATCGGTAACATCAATAACCAATGTATCGCCTTCGAAACGACCCAGGGAGTGCCCCATCCAGCTCAACACCGGTGCTTCGAAGTCCGGCCGGTTCATGTACACAATACGGCTGGCGCTGGCGAACTCATAGGCCATGATGATGTGTTCCGGTGATTGGACAATCTGGAACGGAAATGGCGTGTAGTTGGCCCGTGGCACGCCGGGCATGTAACACTTGACGTAAGGGTCGTTGGCCAGCCAGTTGGCCTGGTTTTCCTGCTGCCTCGCCCGGGCCTCCACTGTATAGGGGATTTCTCCACCCACCACGATACCCAATCCTGCAGGTACTGACCCCCAGGCGCCGAGCTGTGGCAGCGGCGGAAAATCAGCGGCGTGGGGTTCTATATTCCAGTTCGCGGACCCCATGGCCTGCCAGATACCATTAAAGTCGGGACTGCCATCTGCGGTCCTTGGGGGAGAAAAGTTTTCAGCGGCCAGCATATAGCTGGAAAACAACATGGATAAGAGGACTAACAGTGCACTTCGCAGCACTTGGCATGTTTTCATTGCAACCACCCTATTTTTTAATCGACAACACCAGTCGATGTGGCTATTTGTTATTGAAAGACATTGGCTTTTATTTCCAATCCTCCGTGATTCTAACACAGGAAACCCAGGGGTCCATGCGCGACTTAAGACCCGGACTCATCGACAGTTCAGCTTGGTGTTTGCCAGTGTCTACCAGTATTATCTGCTGAGTAGAACAGAACCCATGGTGACAATGCGTGACTGAATGAGGCCAATCATGAAACTGACCAGAAGAAATCTCATCAAGGCAGGGATTACCGCCGGCTTGTCAACAACCACTTCCTGGCAGCCCCTGCTGGCTCAGACAACCAGCTACAACATGATCACCATTCCTTCTTCCGGCCAGAGTCTTCCGACCGTGGGAATTGGCTGCCGCAATTATCGTGGCCCTGAGAACCCGCAACAGGCAGCAGAATTTCGCGATACGTTCGCCACTTACCACCGCCTGGGTGGCAAGATCATCGACACATCGCCCAATTACGGCAATTCCGAGGAAGTCATAGGTAATATCATGCGGGAACAGGGCCTTCGCAACGACCTTTGGGTAGCCACCAAAGTGGATCGCGAATCGACCACGGATGGAATTGCCAGGATGGAAAGCTCGTTCGAACGGCTCGGCGGGGACAATTTTGACCTGATGCAGGTGCACAATCTGCGCGGCGTCGAGGCACAGCTGCCTACTCTGCAAGCGTGGAAGGAACAGGGCCGCTTTCGCCATATTGGCGTGACAACCTCCAATGACCGTCAATACGAGGCGCTGGAGGCCATCATGCGCCGCTATCCGCTGGACTTTATCCAGGTAGACTACTCACTGGGTAATCGTGGCGCAGCCGAGCGCTTGCTGCCGTTGGCCCAGGACAGAGGCATGGCGGTGCTGGTAAATCTGCCGTTCGGCCGAGGACGCCTGTTTTCCGCAGTAGGTGACAGGTTATTGCCTGACTGGGCTTCAGACATCGACGCCAGCAGCTGGGCCCAGGTATTTCTCAAGTACGTGTACTCCCATCCTGGCGCCGTCGCACCGATTCCAGGCACTACCAAACCTCACCACGCCGAGGATAACCTGAAAGCCGCCACCGGCCGCATCCCGGACGCCAGTTTGCGCCTTGAGATGGAACGTTTTATCGATCCATTGTTGGGCTAGCAATGGCTGGCTGCCAATCTGAGGCTGACCTGCAGAATAAATTTCGTGGCAGACCATAATGTTTTACCTGGCCCGGCTTGAGGAAACATTTATCAGCACCTGGATCAGGGAAACCGGCTGGGTGTTCTTCAGCAGCCTGATCCTCCACTCACTGGCACTGGCCCTGGTTGTAGGTGTCAGCCTGGTCGTTCTATGGCGTGAACTGGGCTATGCGGCCGGTATTCCAGCTGGCCGCCTGACCGCTTTAATTCCACTGGCAAAAAGCGGTCTGCTAGTTGTCCTGTTATCAGGTTGCTTTCTTCTTCTGGCCTACCCGGCCAAGGCGCTAACCAATCCGGTGTTTTATCTGAAGCTGGCCGCCACTGCTGTTGCCCTGGTCGTCACCTGGCGGGTACTCGGCGTCAACAGGATAACCGACCCGGAACCCGGCCAACCTGGAGCACAGCGAAAGCTTGCCTGCTTAGGCCTACTTCTGTGGCTGGCCAGCATCGCAGCCGGGCGCTTCCTTGCCTACACCCACAGCGTACTGCTGGCTTCCAGTTTCTACTGAGTAGTTTTATGGTTGACCTGTTACTGAATTTTTCACACGCCTCAGGCATTTATGCCTTTATGCATTCTGCATGGGGCTGGCCACTGATCGAGTCGCTTCACTTTACCGGTATGTGCCTGCTGATTGGCGCAGTTGGGCTGTTCGATTGTCGGCTGCTGGGCGTAGGGCGAGGTATACCACTTGCCGCCTTACACAAACTGATCCCGTTCGGCATTGCCGGCTTTGTGTTGAACGTAGTCAGTGGAGTGATGTTTCTCGTTTCTGCCCCGGACCAGTATCTGTTCAACCCCGCCTTTCAAACCAAAATGCTAATGATCATGCTGGCCGGCATCAACATGTCGCTGTTTTATCGCATAGCTATTACCGAAGTACGCCTGGTTGTGCCCGGCGCATTACCGGACGCCAGGGCGCAACTAATGGGGGGTATCTCTCTTACCTGCTGGACTGTGGTGATTGCCTGTGGCCGCTTGATCACCTACTTTCGGCCGCCTTACCACTGGTGTTTCTGGTGCTAGGCAGCAACTTAACCGGCTATCTTTCCAACTATATCTCCAGCTATCTTTCCACCTTTCCTGACCTTTCTTTTCACTCTTCCATCTCTGACCGTCGGGCTCCGGCAAGTATGCCGCTCAGCGCGTAGTTTCCTTCATGACAGGCAAATTCATAGACACCTTCCGGCACTTTGCGAAAGCTGACTTCACCGCGCCAGGGCTGTGAATAGAAGTCTGGATCATCGATGGTGAACTCATAGACAATCTGATCATCGGACGAGCGGGTAAACCGCTCCTGCACTTTGGCGCCATGTGAAAGACTGATGCTGGTTTCCACCTGCAGCGGATGGAAATTAGTCGTTTCTACCACCAGCGTATCACCATCCCAGTAGCCTACCGACTCGCCAAACATTGGCGACTGAACCGTCATGCTGTGCTCTTTGTTGAGAGGAACGATACGTGCGTGGCTGACCATTTCTGTACGGATCATTACATAATCTGGCGTCTGCACGATCTGATAATAATTATTGTAAAGACCGTTGATCATCGGCGGCCCAACCCGCATATTGGTGCTTATACAACGTTCAGCCAGTGGCCTGCTTTCGGGGCCGTCGAACGCTGAATTTTTCTCCCGCAAGGACGCTCTGAAAGCCCGACCCTGCTCACTATAGGGAATCCGTCCGTCTGGTGGATCCACGATCCAGGAGGTCCTGTATTCACCATTGATGCTGCCGAAGGATGTTCCGGGATCAATCCAGAACGCATTGTAACCCCGGCCCTGCGCCAGATCCGAGCCGTCAAGCAATGCACCCTGAACCAGATTATCGTCGGTAGCCAGTCGAACATTCTGTGGATGGCCCTGGGTTGCCCGGACCACCTCGTCGGTGGAGAGCACCAATTTTTGGTAACGGGGGTTTCGTTCCAGTGTTGTAATTGACGCGTTAGTCCAGTTGCCCTGCAGGTCGGGCTTGCCGTCCGGGGTGCGAGATGGCAGGTATTGCTGGGCGAAAACCGTTGGAGCCATGATCAGCAGCAAAGCGAGGCCGAGCAGCTTCTGCACAAAACTTTTCAGGCACATTTCCGGCCTCCTTATTGTTCTTCAATGTCATTTTCAGCTGTTAATTTTGAATGCTATTTCAGTTGTTATCATATATATTCCTGTGCTTTCGATAGTAACATTCTTCAGTGCGATTTTGTCGTTCCGAAAATCCGCTTACCTGATCGTTCTTCCTGTTGCCAATGCGGGTCTTGCCGGCCAACAGGATTGTTCGGATAACGGCCAGCGTAAAACCAGATGCGAATCCCGTCCGTACAACCTGCCTGTTGTATTAGTTTTAGTTCTCCTTTAGGCTCTGCGCGTTTTCAAATTCGATTGGACAGGCATTAAAAAATGGGACCCTCCTATTTGTGGTCACTCGGACCGCTGCAGATTCGCATCAACTGGCTGATCCTGGCTTGCGTGCTGCTGACCATCTTTGGCTTTGTCCAGCTAGGGTTATGGCAATGGGGTCGAGCCGGCGAAAAGCTGGCTGCCCAGGAAGAATTTGAGCAGCAACAATTACTGACCGCGCAACCCATCGAGAACGTCGATCTGACAGCTGCTGACAATGATTCCGCAGCGCTGAAAAACCTGCACGTATCGCTACAGGGTGAATACCTGAATGACAGGGAAATTCTTATCACCGCGCAGTTTTTCGAAACCCAGATCGGCTATGAGGTAGTAACGCCATTTCGACTGACTGGCAGCAATCAGCTGGTATTGGTCAGTCGCGGCTGGACCAGCGGAATCCTGCCCCCCAATACCCCACCAAGCACCAGGCCGGTGGAAGGTCCTATGAGTCTCACCGCACAGGTCTACGTGCCTGACCCAGATGAACGCACTTTCGCCAGTGAGATTGATGCTTCTACCTGGCCACTACGAATTCGAAGTGTCGAAATGGACGTACTGCAGACCATTCTGAACGAGCCACTATTCCCCTACCTGGTTCGCTTGACCGAAGATCAGCCTGGTATGCTGGTCAGGCATTGGCCGGAAACCAATGCCGATATAGATACCCACCTGTCGTATGCCCTGCAGTGGTTTACGTTTGCCGTCATGGTAGCCATTGCCGCCCTGCTGGCAAGCAGCAACCTGCTGACCCTGACGCGCGACCCGGAAGAAAGTAAATTCAAGTAAACTCAAGTTAAGTTGTAACTTTTTGCAACTCCGCGACCATAGCCCGCTGATTTCCGAGGGAAATCATCAGATTCTGTCCACTTTTCAACGCAGAATACGTTTAAAAACTGCCCTTCTCATGGTATGTTTGCCCACTAAGTCTGGCGCTCCCTGCAAACCTGCAACAAACCGGGATAGCCAGTGAAACCGCGAGTTCCAATAATTGAGAATATTCCGAGCACGGGGAGATAATATATGCGCATCCTTAGCTTACTGAAGATATCCAGTGGCACTGCCCTGGCGGCAGCGATCTTCTGGCCAGCTACCACAATGGCCCAGACCGCCGGCGAAGTGACATTTCACAAGGATATCGAACCTATCCTGCAACGCAGTTGCCAGAACTGTCACCGGGAAGGTGGCGTGGCTCCCATGCCGCTGATGACCTATGAGCAGGTTGCCCCGTTCGCAGGTCTGATCGAATACAAGACCGCACTGCGCGACCGTGCCGGCGCCATGCCCCCCTGGTACATGGAAAAGGATATTGGCATTCAACAATACAAGAACGACCCGTCCCTGAGCGACGCGGAAATTGAAGCCATCTCCATTTGGGCCCGTAGCGGTGCCACCAGGGGCAATGAAGCGGATGCTCCCGATCCCCTGGTATTTGACGACAGTGTTAAATGGACCCTGGGTGAGCCGGATCTGGTCGTCAATACAGAAGATTTCTTCATGGAGGCCGGGCGCCCCGACTGGTGGGGTGAAATCCCCCGAGTCGCTTCAGGACTTACCGAAGACCGTTACGTAAAATCCGTTGAAATTGTTGAAGTCAACGATGTTCCTTCAGCTGGCAATGGACGCGAAACGGTTGGCGGTCGCTGGATTTTTCACCACATGATCTGGCGTACTGAAGTACACGATGAAAACGGTGAGCCAATTGAAGGTGAATCTGTCGGCTGGCCGGTACACGAAGTAGGTCGTAACCCGGATATTTTCGATGAAGACGCAGGGCGGCTGTTACGCGCCGGTGCGGTATTCGCCACAGACTCTGTGCACATGCACTCCAATGGTCGTGACACTACCGGCCATCTGGAAATCGGCTTCCGATTCCACCCTGTAGGTTATGAGCCGAAGTATGAGCGCGCCACTCTGGGACTAGGCAACGGCGTCGACATCAGCATCGCCGGTAATGAGAAGGACCAGGAACTGCACGCCTATACTGTGTTGCAGGATCACACCAAGCTCATCACTTTCGAACCGCACCTCCATGCCCCAGGCGAGCGCATGTGCCTGGAAGCAATCTGGGGTTACACAGTCGAAACCCTGTCCTGCGTAGGCTACGACCACAACTGGGTGCGCGGCTATCCGTTTGATAACGATTATGCGCCGCTGCTGCCAAAAGGCACCATCCTGCACATTATCGGTTATATGAATAACACCGAAACCAATCCCAATGTGCCGGACCCTCGAAACTGGCAGGGCTCAGGTAACCGCTCCGTGACCAATATGTTTATCGATCTGGGCATGCGCGTCAAAATGACCGACGAACAGTTTTTTGAAGCAATGGAAGAGCGCCGCGAAAACCTGAACCTGGGTCCAAATGACCATGTTATCGGCTGTCCGCTCTGTCTGGCGCCACTGGTGGCACCAGTGCCAGAGACCACTGATAGCGATGACGAGCTGGCGGACGACGTAGCTGCTAATTAAGCACTTAATGACGTAGTTCAGTCGACCTAGTAAAACGCAAGGCTCGCCGTATGGGTCTTGCGTTTTTTTCGCCGCTCTTTTAAGAATTACAGATCTGGAACCACCTAATTTCCAGCCTTGTGTAACAATAAGTTAAAAGAGGAAAAGAGGATAAAAATGTTGCGAACAACAATCACTTTCCAATCCTTACTGGCACTGCTCTTCATGGCCTTGCTGATCGGGCTTTCTCTGGGAAGCAACTCAGCTGTGGCGCAGCTATCCTATAGCAAAGGACAGCACCTTGAACCAGCTTACGAAGGCTGGCGCGAAAATGAAGATGGGACTTTCACCTTCATGTTCGGCTACTTCAATGAGAACTGGGAAGAAGAACTGGACATACCGGTCGGAGAGAACAATTTTTTCTCACCGGGCGATGCAGATCGCGGCCAGCCGACTCATTTTCTGCCGCGGCGTAACCGCTTCACCTTCGAGGTAGTCGTACCTGCCGACTGGGGTGATAAGGAACTGATCTGGGAAGTAAGATCACCGAACGGTGTCTCCAAGCGAGCCTATGCAACCTTGGCAACAGACTATGTCGTGGATAATGTGGTGATCGCTTCCGAAACCGGTTCACTGGGTGCAGGGACCTCAAGCCCGGAGTCTCGAGCCAATATTGCACCGGTTGCACAGCTTATTGGCGATGAAATAAGGACGGTCCGTGTCGGCGAACCACTGACGTTTCAAACCAGAGTCACCGACGACGGTGTTCCAGAAGCGGATGATCCGGTCGAAGACATCCGTCGGTTCCTGGAATTTGCCAACCAGGATGACGAAGCGGCCGCACTGGTGAATGCTTCTCCGGATGCTTTCCACAGAATGCGTATGATGCGCCCGCCGTCCAAAGTCACCGTAGACAAAGTGAACGGCCTGTACCTGTCATGGAATGTGTATCGTGGCCCCGACGGCAAAACTGAAGACGTACAGGATGCAGTTCATTTTAACCCACCCCAGGTAAAAGCCTGGGAAGATACCCGAACCTCAGCGAATTCGCCCTGGGGAGTGCTGTGGACGCCTCCTCCCATTCCGGAAGACGGGATCTATGAAGTATCGGTCAGTTTTGATGAACCGGGCACCTATATTTTATGGGGCCGCGCTGATGATGGTGGTCTCTATCATGATCAGTACATGACGGTGATTGTAGAACCATAGCAAAAAGAGAATTATTCATGACTAGAAGCATAAGGACTATGCACTTCCTGACCACCCTCTTGCTGGTCTGCGTTACCTTGCTGTTCACCGCTGCTTCCCAGGCCCAGCTTTCGTATCGGCAGGGCCAGCACGTGGAACCGGCCTACGAAGGCTGGCGGCAAAACGAAGATGGGACCTATTCTTTCATCTTCGGCTATTTCAACGAAAACTGGGAACAGGAAATCGATATCCCCGTTGGCGAGAATAATTTTTTCTCCCCTGGAGATGCAGACCGGAGCCAGCCAACACATTTTCTGCCACGGCGAAACCGCTTCACATTCGAAGTGGTTGTTCCGGCTGACTGGGGAGACCAGGAGCTGGTTTGGGAAGTTACCTCTCCTAACGGCATCACCAAGCGCGCCTACGCCACCCTTGCCACGGACTATGTGATCGATAATGTAGTAATAGCCTCGGAAACCGGCTCTCTCGGAGCTGGCACCAGCAGTCCTGAATCCCGCGCCAATATCCCACCACAGATTACGGTACTTGGTGACTCAGTGCGAACTGTAACTGTCGGCGAACCACTGCAGATACGTGCCCAGGTTCAGGACGATGGCATACCCAAGCCACGCCCCTCCCGCATTACCTCTGAGGAAACATTGACGCGAGCTATGTTGCGGCCACCTTCGCAGATTACTGTTGGCAAGCGCAACGCGCTTTTCTTGTCGTGGAATATCTACCGCGGACCAGACTCTGCTGCCGGTGCCGTTCAGGAAGCAGTCGAATTCGATCCGCCACAGGTAAAACCATGGGAAGATACCCGAACGTCTGCCAACTCACCCTGGGGTGCGTTATGGCAGCCGCCCGCCATCCCGGAAGACGGCATCTACGAAGCCGAGGTCACCTTCGATACGCCTGGTACCTATATTTTGTGGGGACGAGCAGATGATGGTGGTCTTTATCACGATCAATACATTACGGTGAATGTGACGCCCTGACCGAGGGGCTCGCAAAAGCCATAGTTAAAAAAAGCCCGATAGTTTTACGACCATCGGGCTTTTTTGATTGCGTAAGTAATATTGCTAGTTCGGTTGGTCCAATACCGGAGCAAAGGGCGGCTCGAAATTGGGGTTCTGGTCGTTGAATCGGATATCACCGGGCATAGGCTGAAAATTACTTTCCATATTATGGCCGGAATGATCACCCATCATCATTTCCCGCATCATGATGGCAGAGGGGGCTTCAGCGTCAGGACCGAAGGAAAAGTTGAAACTGCCCTTCACCAGTCTGTCGCGATCATCAAGAATAGCCCAGGATACCGAGTAGTAGGGAATCTGCTCCAGCTCTGGAACCGGCCAGGAAAATTCAGTGGTAGCTCGTGGATTGAACCGAAAATCGATATCAACCCAGTCCCGGTCATTGGTGTATAACACCAACTTAACCAACTGTACCGGTTGACCGAATGCCAGATCCAACTGGTCCGGTGCCGTGCCAAGGACGGCATCATCTACCGGTGCTGTTTCTGCTATAATACCGGCCGCTGTCGCACTTACCCCGAACTGGGGCCCGTCATGTCCCTGGTGTTGCGCGTAGACTGATTCGACGCCGACCGTGATGGACAGTAATAACAACACTATTGCCGGTACCGACAATCTGGCAGCACCTTTATTAAGTTGCATAGGAAACTCCGCTTTAAGTTCGTCAATCCAACTCAACATTTTACCCCCTCTTTGACCCTGCGGGAACAGAAAAGGCTCAGTTTTAGGAATTCAGATCATCATGCAAGACAGGGAGTTACCGGATATTCTCAGTGAGTTGCGAAATAATCCTGATCATCGCACCAGTTTCACAGAAGCCTGGACCCAAGGGCGTTCAGCATTTGGCGGCTTGAGTACCGCAATTGCAGTCTGCGGGGTCACCAAGCTGTTGCAGGCACCTCAACCCGCCCGTTCGCTGATGGTGTCTTTTATCGGTCCAATACCCGCTGGTGAGGTCTCCGTGTTACCCCGGATCCAGCGACAGGGCAACAACGTCACCCAGCTGTCCGCCGAGCTGCTGTCCGGCGACAAGCCTTGCCTGCAGATAATGGCGGTGTTCGGTAATGCCAGGGACGCCCATTTAGTAGCGCCTGACCCAGGTTTCGCGCCTGCGCCAAAAGATGCCAACAGAGGATTCGATCGCAATCACGCTGGACCTCCTTTTTTGCGCTACTTTGAAGGTTCCTGGTCCGGAGGCGGCATACCGTTCAGTGGCAGCAAAGACAACAGGCTCGGCATCTGGGTCCGGCATAAGTCGGACATGTCAGATTTTCCAATAGAAAAACTGGTCGCGCTGGCTGACATTCCACCACCGGTAATCCTCTCTCATTATTCCGAGCCGGCTGTGCCGGCCAGTTCACTGACCTGGTCACTGGAATTTGTTATGGAACCGGAGACTGTGAAAAGCGACTGGTTTTACCTGGACTATCAGATTGATCATGCGGCACACGGTTACACACAACAATCTGGAAAACTGTTTACAGAAAACGGGGAGCTCTGCGCCCTGTCCCGCCAGTGCATGGTATATTTCGATCACCGGGTCCGGTCTAACTCTTAATGGCAGGCGCGAAATTCGCGCCATCACTCTTGAGGAACTTCTAACCTCAAGGAACTTCTGATTAATCAAAGATTCCTTAACGGAAAGTAAACCCCTGCTGCTCCAGGAATTCTTTCATGTGGGGGCGTGACTTTTCAGAAAGCAGCATTGAGACCTGCTCACTCCAGCTGATCCCGTGACCACCACCCGTGCGCGTGCGGTAATACTCCCTGATCGTATCATCGTAGTCGCTGATCTTCTCAGCATCACCTTCTTCGTTATAAACCTCATCTTTCAGGATTACCGGCACTGGCAGACGTGGCTTCAGCTCAGGTTTCTGATCGGGATAGCCCAGGCATAATCCGAAAACCGGATAGACGCCCCGAGGCAATTCCAACAAGTCGCTCACCTCGCGGGGGTTATTACGGATACCGCCGATATAGCAGATTCCCAGGTCGACTGATTCCGCTGCTGTAACCAGGCTTTGAGCCATCAGGGCGACATCAATAGTGGCAATGATAAAATGTTCGGTGTAATCACCTTCGAATGGCTTGCCGTATTCGCGACAGTAATTACCAGCGCGTTTCAGATCGGCACAAAACACCAGGAACTCTGCGGCTGACTCGACATACGGTTGATTACCGGCCAATTGCGCCAGCAGCTTCCGCGATTCAGGCTTCCTGACCCTAATGATGGTGCTGCCTTGCAGAAAACTGGATGTTGCAGCTGCCTGCCCAGCCTCTACCAGTTGTTGAAACAATTCCTCGGAAATCGGTTGCGAGGTAAATTTGCGAATACTTCGATGGGATTTTAATAGCTCAATTACAGCACTCATGATATCGGTTCCCGGGGTCTGTCTGTCTGATTGGATGAAAGGAGTTATTGGACTAGGCCATCAAGAAAAGTTGGTACAACGTCATTGGCAACCTTGGTTTCTGCATTAAACAACACAACAAGTCCGAGGTCATATTCGGGCACCAGTGCGATTTCAGAACGAAATCCACGAACACCACCACCATGGTGAACTACACGCAATCCCCGGTAGTCGAATACTCGCCAGCCTAATGCATAGTAGGCTTTTTCCAGTCCGCCCCAGCGATTGAAGTAGTTACCTCTTGGTGTCTCCACCACCGGATCATGCTGCTGCATGAGAAAGGATTCGGATAACACATCAGGAAAACCGCCGAGGTTGGCCCGCGCCCAAATTGCCATGTCTTCAACGCTGGCGTTGATGCCGGCTGCGGGTGCTACGGTGTAGTAAGCTGGGTTGTGAGTCGTGGTTCTCCAACCACCTCGAACCCGCCGATGAGGGCTGGTGGCATTGTTGCTGCTTTCAAACTGGTCCAGACCGGTAGATGCAGTTTTCATACCCAGCGGACCGAACAGTTCGTCCTGCAGGTACTGTTCGTAGCTCCGAAGTGTCGACGCTTCGACAACGTCACCAATCAGCGAGAACACCACATTCTGGTAACCGTAGCATCTGCCTGGCGGGCAGACAGTAGGTATCTCATGAAATTTTTTCTGAATCATTTCATAGGCGACACCGTCGTCCAGCATATTGGAGTAGGCATGTGGCATCAATCCAGTGGTATGACTGACTATATTCTTGAGGGTTATGGTACGGGAGGAATTACCCGTGCCAATCTGGAGCTGCGGCAAAAACTCAGTTATCGGTGCGTCCCAGGCTTGCAGATTTTCATCAATCACCAGTGAGGCGACTGTACCGGCAAATGTTTTCGATACGGACGCGATGCGAAACAGGGATTCTCGCGTGATTGGTTGCGGATCGCTGGTACTGCGTATTCCCCAGGTTCTGGTATCGATAACCCGATCCCTGGACACCAGGGCGACGGCGGCGCCAGGCAGATTCTGTTCGGCAAACTGCTGGTTGAGCCAGCTGAGAAATACTTCCAGGGATTGTTGCCCGCTGATTTGTTCGGATAAGCGGTCATCAAGAACAATCTGGTACTGCTGATCCTGAGCCAGCCCTTGAACCGTGAATAACGGCAGTGCCACTACTACCAGAATCATTCTGATAAGGTTTACGACGATTGACTGAATCCTCAAGAACACATTAACCGATTGGATAGTTGTTATTCGCCCAGTCGGGCTTCTGTAAAACCCGGTCGAAAGGCGAATAATACACGCGACCTTGAGCGAGTCAAAATTTAAGCAGCGCTATAGCACTATCGGCAATCAAAAAGGCGGCAGCCGAAAAAGCGCAAGCCAAAAAAAATGCCGACCTAAACTTAGGTCGGCAAATACCCGGGGGGGTTTAGCACCGGATCAGGCTTTTAAATCTGTATTGCAGGTTGGCCTGAGGCAGATCAGGAAATCATGATCAACAAGGGTCGCTTGCCTCGCAGCACCGTAAGCGCCAGGAAATTTTCAGCCTCGCCAGCCTGCTGATTAAACTCTTGCAAACTGAGAACCGATTCCCGATTGACCTCGATGATCACATCTCCAGACTGCAGGCCTGCTCGCCCGGCGCGGCTGCCGGGATCCACTTCCAGCACTTCCACACCAGCAGGAGAGCCCCCGTCAGTCGCGGTCGCTAAACTTGCGCCAGCAAACAGTTCGGTAACGCTGTCAACCTCCTCTGCTGCTGATGCCAGGCCGCCTGTGTTACCAATAATCGCTGTCAGCAAGAGTTCCTTGGTTCCGCGCAGAATCTCAAGCTCGACAGTCTCTCCCTGACGCACCAGGCCGACAAAATTGCGCAGATCACGCCCGCTGCTTACTGGTTTTCCATCGATAGCGGTAATGACATCGTAGACCTTGATTCCAGCTGTTTCGGCTGCACTATCGGCAAGCACCCTGGTCACCAGCGCCCCGCTATCAGTGGGCAGCTCAAGAGCCTGCGCCAGCTGTCCACTATTGTCACTGATCTGGACGCCCAGCATGCCACGTCTGACTTCTCCGTCACGCTCCAGGTGCTCCAGTACCGCGGATACCATATTGGACGGTACGGCGAAACCGATGCCATCGCTCCCTCCCCCGTTACTGCTGATTATCGCGGCATTGATACCGACCAGCCGGCCCTCCATATCTACCAGAGCACCGCCGGAATTACCCATATTGATGGCGGCATCGGTTTGGATGAAATCCTCAAACCGCTCGTTATCCAGTCCAGCTCTGCCAAGAGCACTAATTATGCCCGCAGTTACTGCCTGTCCGATTCCAAACGGATTTCCGATCGCAACAACAAAGTCTCCGACGGCAGCGCTGTCGCTGTTGGCAAAATCCAGTGCCTGCAGACCGTTCGCCGCAATTTTCAGCAGCGCGATATCCGTTCCGTTATCACTACCAAGCAACTGGGCTGCAAAGCGCCGACCGTCCTGCAGAGTGACCTCTATTTCATCTGCAGATTCCACAACGTGATGGTTGGTGACGATATACCCTCGCTGGGCATCGATAATTACTCCGGATCCCGCTCCCTGGCGCTTAGGAAGAGACTCGCGGTCCAGGTCCGGAAGCGGGATACTCCGATCAAACTCGAAGTAGCGTTGCAGCTCATCCGGTAGACGCCCATTAAAAAGAAATCGCCTGTCCACGTTCAGCTGTCGGCTGGTCCTGATGCTGACCACGGCGGGGGTAACCTCCTGCAGCATTGGTGCCAGTGAAGGTATCCCCTGCTGCAGCGCGCTGGCGCTTAAAGCATTGGACGTTAGTGACAGTTGACTGGCACCTGCCAGCAATAACAACATGACAATTGAACCCGAAAGGGTACTTCTAATGCTCATATTCAACTCCTACTAAATGAAGAACAGCTTTTGGCAGATTCTGTTGAAAAACTAATTTGGCAAATTAACAATGTTAACGAGAGCGCCCTGATTTCAATTTTCCGACGCTTATCTGCAAAAGGCACAACTCTCAGATGCGCTTTTTTCGATTATGCGGTAAGCGATCACCCCGAAAATAGTTTTTCAACAGAATCGGCAATCAGCTGATCAGCTTGGGGCTGCGGCTAAATGCCGGACACTGACAGCATCGTCTTACCGACCCCTCATTTCCTGACTAAAGAAACAAGTTTTTATCCAGAAAAGCTGAAGATTTGGCGCCTGACGTCCAGCTGCGTGGAAATTCGGCTTCTGTTGTGCTTTAGTATCCGGTACTGGTACCCGGTCATAGGCGACCAGTATGGTTTCTATATATTAAATATATAAATCAATAGGTTATTGAATATATGTCAGAATTAACCTTAGAGTCTTCCAAACCACTACAACAGGCATTTTCAATAGGCAGCTGGCGGGTAGATCCAGAACTCAATCAGCTGACCGAAATCGCCAACCAACAACATCAACAAACCCTGGAACCCCGCCTGATGCACCTGCTGTGCTACCTGGCAGCCAATCCAGGCCGGGTATTAACCCGTGAACAACTCACCGACGAATTGTGGCCCCGAGTCATCGTTAACGAGAATTCTCTTACCCGTGCGGTTTCCGCGTTGCGTAAAAACCTGGCATCACCGGGCCTCCCGGGGACCGGCTACCTGCAAACTATTCCAAAGCGCGGATACCGACTTATTTGCCCGCCGCAGCTGGCAGCAGATGTCGACGAGAAACGAAAACTGGCTGCTGACTTTCCACCAGCACCCCTGGCCACAGTGTCGACACTCTCATCGAACTGGCGACGACCATTACAGCTGGCTGCTTTCCTGCTACTGGTTGCATCGACAGTCAAAATTAACCACCCAGCCGATAAGCCCGATTTTTCGGAACTGGCACAGAGCGATGCAATCTACGATCAGGTCGTGGACCAGGAGCCGGTCATTGTTGGTGGGCAATTGAGCTTCAGTGCTCTGGATAAGCAGGGTGCCGCAAATTCGGCCAGTCAGTTTGACTCGCCATCGATACTGTCGCCGGATGGCATGGTGCGGGCATCCATTCGCAATGATGGAGGACTCTCAACGATTTATCTGGCGAGAACAACAGGTCACAAAAATGATCCGGTCGCTATTTTCAGTACTGAAGACTATCTCTACAACCTGGGCTGGTCACCAATCGGAAATGCATTGCTGATCGCCAGACAGCCAGTTTCATTGCTGCCCACCCGTCTTGCGAACCCGGCTCAGCATGCTGATCTGGTGATGCTGGATCTGGACACCCTGACCATGCAGGTACTGATCGACAACAGCCCCGAACCGCAGGAGCCAGCAGCTGTATAATCGCCTGGAACCGGCCGATTAATGCTATGCGTGAGTCGCCGGACCAATGACTGTCGACAGAAAGACTGTTGCCGCCAGAATCAACAGCCCGAACACCATCTCGAGGGTTATGCTGCGACGGATATGGTGCATAGCACCTGAATTTGCCAGGAGCGGCACCAACCACCATCGATTCAAGGCTGCCAGTGACAGTAACGCACAAACCAGCGCAACTTTAAGCATCACACTGACACCGTAAACGGAATTGAACAATTCCTGTGGTGCCGACAAAAGCTGGGTCAACAAATAGACTGCCGCAATCAGCAATACCGCAACCATGATCGTCGCCCTGCCGCTGAACTGTGACAACAGTAGCTGGGCTTGTTCGGTATCGTAGATTCTGGTTGCCCGCAGCAGTGGCAGCAAGGAACCCAGCCAGAGCGCCACTCCAAACACATGCAGTACCAGTGCGATCCTGGCTGGCAGGGATAGCGGCGCCACATGGCCTGTAGCTTGAAACGAAAGCAACAGCAGCAACAAAGCAGCGGCATTGAGTCGATAAAAAACCCGAAAAAAAGCCTGACCCGGGGGCCTGGTCAAGCGTCCCAGGTACGCCAATACGCCGATCTGCCCAAGTACCAGCAATAAAAAAATCGCCATGCGCAACAGGCTGGTTTCCCCTACCTCAAGATCCATGTAAAACCGGATCATCGACCAGTCAAGCATCCCGGAGAAACCGGCATTATTGGCGGCTCCGACCTGAGCGAGAAAGTACAGAATGACGGCATGAAAGCCTAGCAGCGAGCCCGCCAGGCTATAAGAAAGACTCCAGCTAATCCCTTTACGGCTGGTATCGGCCAGCAGCCACAGGGAGAAAGTTCCGCCGACAGCAGCAATGACGCCCAGGTACCAGGACAATTTGAAAACGAGGCTGGCAATATCCCAGCTGGTTAGATCCGGCAACATCCTTTGCAGCCATCAAGTTGTTGTTATGGCCCATTATGACAGTTGCCGCTTGTCATGGACACAAGGGGCTTCACCGGTAGTTGGTTGATTTCCTCGACTACAGGCCTTAGCTTTAGTACCTTGGTCCAACAAACAACGTAACCCAGGCTTAGTGACAATGGTTGCCAACCAGGCAGACAAACCAAACTTTCTGAAGCCGGAGCAGGCGTTTTCCAGCGCCGAACTCGAGCAGCTGATAGGTCGCATCAAGGACAGTGGAGAACTGGGCCGCTCCAAGGCCTATGCCAGCCTACTTGATTACCTGCTGCAGTGTTCGACCATCGGTAAAGCGCCAAAAGAAATCGAAATTGCCATGGAGGCCCTTGGCAAGGATCCTGATTTCGACATGTCACGAGACTCATCGGTGCGCGTGTATGTACATCAATTAAGAAAAAAGCTGGATAGCTACTATCAAAAATATGAGCCCGATGCGACCCATCGTATCGTCATCCCCAAAGGCCAATATGCTATTGCCGCGGTCGACACGTCGCCCCCTTCGGAACAGGCAAGTATTGCAGCTTTAACCCGGAAGGCCGGGGTCCGCACTAGCCTGCTGACCACCATTGCTTTACTGCTGTTCATCAATCTTATCTTCTTGTTGATACCGGATGGCAGTGATGGAAATTTAAGGGCAACTCAATTTCCAAGCTCGTCGATCTGGAGCAGCCTGATGGATGACGACCTGCCCATCATGCTGGTCATGGGTGACTATTACATCTTCGGTGAGCTGAACGAACAGGGCAATATCGGGAGGATGGTGCGGGATTTCAACATTAACTCGAGAGACGATCTGGAAGAAAAACATTTCAGTGACTGGGAAACCACTCACAACTATCAGGACCTGGACCTAAGTTACATTCCGGAAGGAAGCGCCTACGCGCTCGCCAGGATTATTCCTATGCTCAGTGCCAGTAGTAAGCGGCTGCACATTACCATGATGTCCGACCTGACCACCACCGACGTGCGCGAAAACCATATTGTCTACCTTGGATACATCAGCGCATTGGAAAAACTTAATGATATCGTATTCGCTGCGTCCGATCTGCAGATCGGTCGCAGTTATGATGAACTGCTGAACCTGCAGACCGGTCGATACTTCACCAGCGATGCCGGCCTGCCGGAAGAAGGGCAACAGTTTCGTGACTACGGATTCTTCTCTACCTTTCCTGCCAGCAGTGAGAATCAGATCGTCGTGGTGGGCGGCATGCGCGACGCAGGCCTTATGTATACTGCCCAGGCACTTTCTGACCAGGCCGACCTGGCTGAGCTGGAAACCCTGCTTGATAACGGCACAACAGGCAATGATCCCAGCCTGGAAGCTTTGTACGAGGTTTTTGGTGTTGACCGCACCCACTTTGACGGTAACCTGGTTTATTCCAGCAATCCCAATCCTGACTTAAAGTGGCGCCAGGATCTCTCCGCTTACTGATCAGCGAGTCGCTCTCGCAGGAGCCTGTTATGAAAAAATTCAGCACGGTAGTTGCCATACTGACCCTGCTGTCGGCCTGCACACCTGACAAAGAAGTGGCGGTCGGTATAGCCACCGGCATGCTGCAAACCCGCGATTACATTATAACCATGTATACTGGAAGCCAAGGTCCTCTCTACTCAGTACGCGGTCTCGACGGGACTTTACTGGATGAAGACATAAGCATGGAAACCATGGTAGCCCGATATCCGACTTTGAATTACTTGAAGGACAACGACAATATCGATTGGGCCGGCCTAGACGGCAGCCAGCTTTACCAGGGTCAGAATACTGACAGGCGCTGACCAGGACTACTCAGCAAGCGCCGCATACCAGAGACAGTCACTGCGGGCGATGTCGAGGTTTGAGGTAATCATAAACAGCTTTTGATTTCGACGTGGGTACAAACCTCCGTCCTGCTCACGATACAAATGCTTGAAGTGGTTTGATCGCTCTGAGTCAAATGCCGCCATCTTATCCATGGCGCCAGGATCTATCCAGCCTAATAAGGTGTCAGGTGTCACTAGGCCAAAATTGTGATGCTCAATATCCATAGTCAAGGTAATGTCAGTGTCCGCCACCCTGCTTTCTCCGCAGGCAATCGAACTGGCCTGGTGCATTTCAATGCGCACGGGATTGAAGAAAAGCTCGATATCATAGTCCCTCGTACCAGATGCGAACAGCGTCCTGGTAGTAAAGTAGCGCTGAAGCCCCTCATATGCTATGCGGTCCGCCACAGCCTCGAAGGCCCCCCCGCACTCGATAGTGACAACAGGTAACTCTGTAGTATTGGTTTCCATCAAGGCGCCCAAACGCAAATCAGTTACTACAAGCCGATCCGTGAACAAAGATACAATGTCATCATGCTTGTCATCATAGCTGGTTGTGACACCGAATGATGGACCTTCACCAGACGTGTTATGCATATCTACAACCGTCTCTGGTGCCAGCTCCCTGATTTCCGCAAGCAACTGACGGCAGACCGGGCCCTGATCGTCGATATCATACGGCGGTAGAAAACAACGATTGAAATCTCTTTTACCAGGTACCTGGCGATGACTGAAAAGCGGCTGCAGTCCGGCTGACTCTGTCGCAATCAGGTAGCAGAAGATGTCTACTGCAGGTTTACATCCCTGTTTCAACAAAGTATGCAGTGCATTCATGCCCGATGGCTCGTTACCATGCAACAAGGTTACAAGAACACGGCAACGTGATGAATCGACACCAGCCACCTTGATCCGACTGGGACCTGGCAGAAACTCCAGGAACTGTTCAATATTGTCACCAATCAGGTCGACAACTGGCTCGTCAAAATGATGGATCAGCGATTCAGCAGACGATACATTCAACATAACAACTCCTCGTCTGTTTCAGACTGGCTCCCATTCAGCAACTGGGATATTTGCCGCACTCTGCCGATAATAGGACTCCAGCAGCAGGCGACAGGCACTGCTGCTATCATGTTTTTTGCGTAATTCATCATAATTTTGTAACTGCCACTTCGCTCCGCTGGTCCTGCGTTCGATCCGCTGCTGGATAATTCCTAGATACCTGTCAATTTCCGTACCGTTCACTCCAACCGATACCAGCCCTTCTCGCGCCAAAGGCAGCAAGCGCTCAAGCAGCGCCAGAACCGGCTCTTCCTTTAGTTCAGATGCGCCTGGATCTGGCCAGAGGATCTTGCTGTCAACACCGTATTCGGCGGCCCGATAAAAATTATAATTACAGTAGGAAAACGGTAACGCGCACAACAGTTCATTGATTCGCGGCCGTATCCCTTCAGCCAGCCCGATCGCCAGCGCGGCGTTCGCCATCATATCGGTAACACTGGGACCCGATGGCAACGATCGTAGCTCAATACGTAAATGTCCACCCGCAGCGTCATCATAGATAGGTCGATTCCATAGCCAGACCGTGCTCTGTTGCAGGCGCAGCTCCGAGAGCTTGGGAACCTGCCCGCTACGGGCCAGGGCAATACTGTCCTCGTCCTCATAGATCGGCAGCAGGATTGGATACAGGTGTGCTGTTTCAGCAAAAAGCTCCAGTATCCCGTCGCGAATCCAGCCATTACCGAAATTAACCCGAGGTAGCTGGTGCCAGGGGGCATTCATCAATAACTGTTCATTCCGGGTATCGATTGATTTCTTGAAAAGCGGGATACGGGTTTCGTGCCAAAGGCGCTGCCCAAACACAATAGGCGAGTTGCTGGCAATCGCCAATACCAGTGGTGTAACCAGCTGCACGGAATTAAACGTATCGGCGTAGTCCGCAGGATTGACCCGGTAATGCGCCTGAAACGAAGTATTGGCTCCCTCCAGGGTGATATCGTCGTTTTCCAGATGCAGTTCATCCTGACCCTGTATATTAACCTGGAACCGCCCACGGCGATCCTCTTTCAATCTGTTCGCCAGCGCATGATAGCGTGGCACATCGGTCATTGTGTACTCATTAAAATCTGCAGTTCGAAGTGTTGGCAGTATACCAACCGGTACGATACGACCACCCAGCGAAGCAGCGCACTCCCGCACTTCAGACATAGCCTTCAGTAATTCATTTTCACTTTCACTAAACGGAAATTTCTTTATCGGAAAAGGTGACAGGTTGTACTCTAAATTAAATCGATTGAGCTCTAACGTCAGTTGCGGATTATTCAGCAGCTGCTGGATCTCTATGTTTTTGTAGAGCGCATTGCCATCCTGATCAATCAGGTACATTTCCATTTCAGCGCCGAAGGAGCCAGCCCCCTCCCCAAATCCTGGCCGAGCCAGTAGAATCTCCAGAGCTTTCAAGTTATCCCGAAGACGATCAGCAAACACCTGGTAATCGTCACCGGTGAATTTAATTTTTTCTATTGCTCGGCCCATACAAATTTTCCATCGATCAGCTTACGCACAATGATAATACTGCCTTTTATCTATATAACGAAACAGCAGATCCTCAATACATTCAAGAAGTTCCTGCTCCTGCTCTTTCGGCTGGGAAACAAGTCCGTCCTGTTCCTCGGTTCGGCGGGCAAATAGCGCTTCGTCTGGATAGATGGTTGCTATATTCCGGTAAAATTTCTTTGGCATTCTGAACATACCTGTGCTGACCGAGTGTATGGCAGCGATATCAAGCCTGGTAAATATTTCTTTAAACAGCTGCTCGTAGCTATCCCGAAACCCTTCCATATAAATTAGTGGCTCAAACCGAAGCGCTACCGGCCAGCCTTGCTGCTGCAGTCGGCTCAATGCTTCCAGACGCTTGATGATTGCTGGTACCCGATGCTCCCAGCGCTGGTAAATTTCCTGCGGCGTGAAACTCATAGCAATAACACAGTTCCGCACTGGCTCCATTTCCAGCAGGTCGCGCACCTGGGTGCTCTTGGTACGTATTTCCAGAGTAAATTCAGGATTTGAAGAGAACCAGCGAACAAAATAGTCAATGAACTTGCTGACCGGTTCCAAGGCCAGACTGTCGCAATCATAGCCACTGTAGAAAACTGGTCTATCGAGAGATTTGCCTGTGTTGACCAGCTCTTCGGCAAATTCTTCGTAGTTACTGAATAAAACATAACTCGCTGATCGATACATACCCTGCAGAAAGCAATAGCGGCAGTCATATACACAATTCAACATATGTGAAAAATAGAACCCGGGGTTACTGTCGAAACCATAGCCAGGAGGAGCGGGAAGCACCAGCCTGCCATGTTTGCGAGCAAGAATCAGGGCCGGATTCGTTTTTTGCAAACGAAAATTCTGTGAATTTCGATTGAAGACTTCGCCAAATCTTTCAATTGTCACAACCGGTGTATCTTGAACGCGTGCAAGTATTGCCTCGACACGTGGTGATTCACGCACTTCTTCTTCCACGTAAATACAGGAAAATTTCATAGCCCCGCAACCAGCGTCTCGAGCCGTGCGAGCAATTCTTTTGCCGAGCGGATGTTCCGGCCATCCAGCTTGTCAACCAGCGATTCTCCACCGAGTGCGAAGAATCTTCGGCAGACCGACTCCAGTTGAACACGCTGACTGGCTGTAAACCTTGCCAATCGCGTCAACTCGAAGAATTCAGACGGCAGGGAATAAACACGATTATATTCACTGGCAAGACTCTGAATCTGATTGACCAGCAGTTCAATAGTGTGCAGCCTCCCCTCAACCCACTGACCTATCCGCTGTTCCGTCACTGTCTCCACTGGATTATGCGGATTATCCGAAATGATCTTGTAGATCTGTACCAACTCCGAAGTCATGAAGCGACCGGCAGTAGTCGCGAACACACTTGCTTCCATGTCATAGGCAGCCTCCTCACGATATTCCGTTTCCGGGTGCTCCACTGTAATCAGACTGCTCGTCGGGCACTGGGCATTCAGCACCAAAGGCGGATAGCTGACCCGACCGCTCGAATGATCCGTGACCTTATGAATTAATGCACCTTCGCCAATCGGTAAACTTTTATGGCCCGCGATTCCAATATTGAACCAGGCTGCCCCGGCAGTCTGCTCTGACAGTTGGCTGCCAGCAAGAAAACTGCATGCTGTTGCAGTAGCCAGCTTTCCTACTCCACTTACTATCAGGTTGATCCCATCGCGATTGCCATAACGGCGGAAACCGGCGGTTGTTTTTTCCTGCCTGAGATTAAATTGCTGAATCAATGGCCGCGCCTCGCAGCTCAGCGCGACTACCAGGTTAACTTGCCCGCGGCTCTCGTTGCTGCTCATGGACTACAATGTTCTATTGCAGGGCCGCGATAGCATAACAGCTTTGTCCTGTAATATTCCGCACGCTCAGTGTTGCCCCGCTTGCTGGCGCCATTGGCCAGGACCTCGCACTTTTTAAGCAAGGTTTCAGTTGCTGCTGCAAACTGATTGTCATTCAGCATTCCGGACTGCAGAATTTTTTCCAGCGCCTGTACCCGGAAGCGATCCATTCCCCAATGCTTTTTCGACAGCTGATCAGCATGTCCACCGTATTTTTTCAGTAGCGGCTGATCTACATAAAGCACCGGATTCACCGCGCAGATCCGCAGCCACAGATCGTAGTCTTCACAGGCAGGCAACTTTTCATCAAAACCCCCTGCCTGTTCAAACAGGTCACGCCTGATGATGACTGAAGAAGGTGATATGGCACAAAGCGGAAGACAGTGCTCAAATATATAGCCACCGGACTTGGCATGCTTGTTCATAGGATTTACCCGCCTGCCATTTCGTATCCAGATTTCCTCGCCATGACATAAGCGGTGGTCAGGCTGTTGTTGCAAGACAGTCCATTGTCGGTTCAGTTTTTCCGGTAACCACTCATCGTCGGAATCCAGGAAAGCCAACCAGTCACCCCGGCTGCGGACGACACCGGAGTTACGAGCCTTACTTACGCCCTGGTTTGGCTGCTTCAGGTAGGTAACCTGCGGATAACGCTGTGCCATCAGCGTCGCAGTCTGATCGGTGGAGCCATCGTCCACCACAATAATTTCATAAGGTTCGCGGGTTTGTGCGAGCACCGAATCCAATGCCCGGGGCAGGACCTGTGCCCGATCATAAGTTGGGATAATAACACTGATTCTAGGTTTCACTGACCGCACCTGGTATCACACAAGTTGTGCTAGATTAGGAATTCATTGACACGCAGGTAACCACGTTATGCACTTAGACCACCTCGCCCTGAAAGAGCTTGCTAGCCAAATCTGCATCGCCGCCGGCACGCCGGACCATGAAGCTAAAGCGGTGGCTGAGTTGCTGGTAGAAGCAAACCTGCAGGGGCACGATTCCCATGGAGTCGGGATGTTACCAATATATGTAAGGAATATTAAGAAAGGTTTCCTGCAGCCGGATGCTCACATCAGAAAGATTTCCGAGAGCGGCAATTTACTGCTGCTTGACGGTCAATCCGGATTTGGCCAGATAGTAGGACCAGAGGCAATGGAACTGGCAATCGAACATACCCGCCACCACGGAGTTTGCATCATGGGGCTCAAGAACGCCCACCATCTGGGACGCATCGGCGGTATGGGGGAACAGGCTGCTGCTGCCGGATTGATATCCATGCATTATGTCAATGTGGTGGGCCACAATCCCCTGGTGGCTCCATTTGGTGGCGCTCAGGCCCGCATGAATACCAATCCGTTCTGCTGCGCTATCCCCATGGCAGACCCCGCTTCACCGCTGATTTTTGATATGGCTACCAGCACCATCGCTCTGGGCAAGGCCAGGGTTGCGTTTAACTCGGGACAGCAGGTTCCAACTGGCTGCCTGGTTGATCACCAAGGACTACCAACCCGTGAGCCGGGCGTCATGTTCAACGACCCTATGGGTGCAATGACCTATCTTGGCGAGCACAAAGGGTTTGGACTGGCACTGATTTGTGAACTACTGGCGGGCGCACTGGTCGGGCACTGGACAGCACAGGACGAGCACCCTCGACCTATGAATGTCATCAACCACATGCTGACCATTGTGCTGGATCCGGCGGTATTTGAGAATTACGACGACTTTGTTACTGAAGCGGAAAAATTCGTGGCCTATATCAAGGCGACCACACCTGCCGTTGGCACAGACTCTGTGCTGATACCTGGAGAACCGGAACGCAGAAACAGGAATCAACGGCTTTACCAGGGAATACCAGTCGATCCCGGTACCTGGCAACAATTGCTGGATACCGCGGCAAGCGTAGGAATAAGCGAGGCTGAATGTAACAGCCTCGCAAATTGATATCAGGCGCTGTACCTGGCCAGTTCCTTACGAGCTACCACACGGCGATGAACTTCATCAGGACCATCGGCGAGACGAAGAGTGCGCTGACTGGTCCATAACGCAGCCAGCGGGAAATCCTGCGATACACCGGCCGCACCGTGAATCTGTATCGCTCGATCAATAACCCGTAATGCCATGTTCGGAACCGCAACCTTGATCTGCGATATCGCATCCCTGGCAGCTTTATTCCCGATAGTGTCCATCAGGTAAGCCGCTCGTAATACCAACAGCCGGCACATATCGATCTCAATTCGACTGTCCGCAATCACATCATAATTACCGCCCAGCTCTGCCAATGGCTTGCCGAAGGCTTCCCTGCTCAATGACCTTTTACACATCAGCTCCAGCGCTTTCTCGGCCGCACCGATAGATCGCATGCAATGATGAATTCGTCCTGGGCCCAGGCGACCCTGAGAGATTTCGAATCCTCGACCTCGACCCAGGATAATGTTTGATTGTGGAACACGGACATTGTGATACTTGATATGCATATGACCATGAGGTGCGTCATCACGACCAAACACTTCCATGGGCCTGACCACTTCCACGCCCTCTGCATCCATTGGCACCAGAATCTGGGATTGTCGATTGTGTTTGGGCGCCTCAGGATCGGTAACCACCATGACTATCATGATTTTGCAACGTGCATCTCCAGCGCCGGAAATGTAGAACTTTTCGCCGCTGATCACCCACTCGTCACCGTCCAGAACCGCTGATGTACTGATATTGGTTGCATCGGAGGACGCAACGCCAGGCTCAGTCATGGCAAATGCGGAACGAATTTCGCCAGCCAACAGGGGCTTCAGCCACTGTTCTTTCTGCTCTTCAGAACCGTAACGTTCCAGCACCTCCATGTTGCCGGTGTCAGGAGCGCTGCAATTAAAAGCCTCAGAAGCCAGCCTGCTTCTACCCATGATTTCAGCCAGATGTGCGTATTCCAGGTTGGTTATTCCGGCACCACCCTGACTTTCAGGAAGGAAAAAATTCCACAGACCCATGGTGCGGGCGTCCTCCTTGAGTCCCTCAAGAATTTCATCCTGCCGTGGAGTATGGGACCATCTGTCGCCGACACTGACCTCCTTATGGTATTCAATCTCCAGTGATTCAACTTTTTCTGTGACAAAATGGCGGATTTTCTCGCGAATTTCCGCCATCTCATCGGACAGTCCCAGATTCATCATAGTGGTATTTCCTCAGAATAATTTCTATCAGTGATTTCAGCTGGCGATTGTACCACCACCATCTATCACAATGGTTTGACCTGTAGTAAAGCTGCCGGCCTCAGATGCAAGGAATATTGCGGCCCCGGCGATTTCGTCCGGCTCGCCGATACGGCGCAGAGGGTAATGTTTGACAGTGGCGGCATAGGTTTCAGGATTTTCCCACAGTGCCCTGGCGAATTCTGTCTTCACCAGACCCGGAGCGATGCAGTTGACACGCACATTTCCAGGACCCCATTCTACTGCCAGATTGCGCGCAATCTGCATATCAGCCGCCTTGGATATAGCGTAGGCTCCCAGCTTGTCTGTGCCTTTCAGGCCGCCGATGGATGAGACAATGATTACCGCACCACCACCTCTTTCGGCCATGCCTGGTATGACCAGTTGACACAGCCGGTGCACACTGCCGATATTGGCATGCATCACCTTGTCGAACGCTGCATCGGGAATATCCTGACTGGGGCCATAGTAAGGATTCAGAGCAGCATTGCAAACCAGCACGTCTACGGCACCAAGTTGCTCCTCAGTCTGGGCGACCAGATTCTCCAACTGCTCTTTGTAATTGATATTGCAGGCAACCGCTATCGCCTCCCCACCAGCACTTCGAATCTCTCCTGCCACCTCTTCACAGGCATCCTGATTCCGACTCGATATAACTACTTTGGCTCCGTGCTCGGCCATCCGACAGGCAATCGCCTTACCAATACCTTTCGTCGAACCGGTAACAAGCGCCACCTTCCCAGTCAAATCAAATAGACTCATTCATCCCCCAATATTTGTATCCAATATTCCAGAATCAAGAAAAGCGAAGCAACGTAGTCAAGGACTAACTCAGCCAGGGTCTGTCGCCTTTGCTGATGTTAGTACCGCCATCCACAGGAATTACTGCACCATTGGTGTAGTTCCCAGCCCTTGAAGCCAGATAGATCACAACCCCCACGATCTCACTTGGCTGACCAATGCGCCCCATAGGACAATCAGCCTCTATATCCTGCCTGAAATTGGCCAGTACGTAATCAGTCATTTTGGATTCAAAGAAACCCGGCGCTACAGCATTAACGGTAATGTTTCTGCTGGCCAGATCGACTGCCAGCGTGCGGGTAAGATGATGCAGTGCAGCTTTGCTGGCGGAATACGCAAAGGTAGGAATTCTTTGCACTACCGGCACCTGTAAACCATCCATTGAACCGATATTAATGATGCGGGACGGATCTTCATCTCCACCAGCCTTTTCCAGCAGCGGTACCAGGTCGCGAGTCACAGAAAACACGGCATTGAGATTGGTGTTTACAACCTTGGCAAATCCTTCGTCGGGATAATCTTCCAGTTTGGCACCCCAATTGGTCCCGGCATTGTTGACAAGTATATCAAGGCCCTCACCGAACTCACTTTCGCTAAGCTCAGCGACCAACCGGCTTCGATCTTCAGCGTTGGTCAGGTCGGCGCAGATACCCCTACACTCTCCATAATGCTGCAATTCTGCCAAAGCCCCATCACACTTCTGCTGGCTGCGAGAAGAGATCGTAACCTTTGCACCGTTCTGCAACAAACCCTTGCTCATCATCATACCCAGGCCACCTGATCCACCGGTCACCAGGGCATGCTTGCCAGTCAGTGAGAAAAGCGAATGCAGAGAGAAATCTTCGCTCATCGCCCTTACTCGTCCGCGATCTTGACTAGCTGCTTGCCAAAATTTTTCCCCTTCAGCATGCCCCGAAAAAGTTCCGGTGCATTTTCTATTCCCTCGCCAATAGACTCGCGGTACTTGATCTTCCCTTCACTAATCCAGGTGCCCAGCTGCCTGGTGGCCTGAACCCAGCGGTCGGCCCATTCGGTAACCACAAAAAAGCGATGCTCCGGCACCGGATCAAGACCCTTCAGGATATGGAAAGGTGTTTCAGACTGGGTAAGGTCTTCATCATTGTAGTTGGAGATATAGCCGCAAACGGGTACCCGCGCACCTTCATTCAACAGTGGCGCGACCGCCCTGGTCACATCACCACCAACATTCTCAAAATAAATATCAATGCCATCGGGGCAGGCATCCTTGAGCTCTTGCTGCCAGTTTTCCGCTTTGTAGTCGATACAAGCATCAAACTTTAACTCCTCACGCACATAGCGGCATTTTTCCGGACCGCCGGCAATACCTACCGCCCGCAATCCCTTAATTTTTGCGATCTGGCCGACAATCGAACCGACGGCACCGGAAGCAGCCGCAACTACGAGGGTTTCACCCGCTTTTGGTTTACCAACCTCCAATAGGCCAAAATAAGCTGTGCGACCTGGCATGCCAACCGCCCCAAGATGGGCCGACAAGGTACCGTTATTGAGGTCTACTTTCATCACGGCAGGTGAATCCGCATCCGCAACCAGCATGGTTTGCCAGCCCTGGTGAGCGGCAACATAGTCGCCGACGGCAAAATCAGCAGAGGTGGACTGGATTACAACACCAGCCGACTCCCCAACCATCACATCACCGATCTGCAAAGGTTCTGCATAGGATTTAACATCGTGCATCCGGCCTCGCATGTATGGATCCAGAGACAGCCAGAGGACTTTGATCAGAATCTGGTTTTCTTTTAATTCCGGTACGTCGACCTGCTCAATTGTGAAGCAGGTTTCGTCAGGTTCACCTACTGGACGCTTAGCCAGTAACACGCGGGTGTTTTTCATTGCTTTCCCCTTTTTTTCCAAGACGCGCAGTCTATCCCAGCTTAGGAAGCAGCGGCAACCCACGGTCCCAGACTGGAGATAGCGTTATCGAGCGTCATGAGTGCCTGTTCTATATGAGTATCGCTCACCAATAGATCCGGTATCAGCCGCACGATAGCGTTTCTGGTTGGCGTAACCAGCAAACCACGCTGCTGGCAGGCAAGAGTCAGGTCTGCAACCAACTGATTGTTGGCCAGCTCAAGAGCAGTCAGCAATCCGGCACCACGTGCATTTCGGATAATGTCGGGATACTTGCGCCAAAGTTGTTGCAGTCCCGCTAACAGCATTTGTCCTTTCCGTTCGACCTGGGCAGCAACATCGTGCTGCAGCAGATACTTAATCACTGCAGTCGACACCGCACAACCCAACGGGTTTCCACAATAGGTACCTCCATGATCACCTTTCTCGATCCTGGCCTCTACTTCGTCCGTGATTGCGAGGGCGGCGAACGGAAAACCACTGGCGATTCCTTTACCTAGAGTAAGAAAATCAGCGTGCACCGGCCCGGCAGCATGCTGCAAGGCGAACAGTTTACCGGTTCGGCCGAACCCGGTCTGTATTTCATCGACGATCAGCAATACGTTCCGCTCTTTACAAAGACTGGAGACTTCCGGCAGATAATTCCCTGGAGGGATTCTAACGCCACCTTCCCCCTGTACCGGTTCGACAATCAATGCAGCAACTTCGTCGCTAAGCACTTTCTCCAGCGGATCCAGCTCACCAAAGGGAACAAAGTCTGTGTATGGAAACCGTGGAGGGTAGCGATAGGCATTGGACACGCCACCTGATACCGACAGCGTATTTAATGTTCGGCCATGGAAAGAATCGACGGTTGATACGATTCGAGGCCTGCCCGAAACCTTCCTGGCAAGCTTTATCGACGCATCGTTTGCTTCTGCCCCACTATTGACAAAGAACAGTCTCTTTAACGAGCCCGGCAACAATGGTGCAAGTAACTCCAGCAACTCTGCCCTGGCTGCCGAATAAGTGAACCCGGAATTGGGGTTCTGCATGACCTTGCCGGACTGGCGACACAACGCATCAACAACTACCGGATGCGCATGACCAAGACAGGTCACACCCCAGCCAGATGTAAAATCAAGATACCTGGCGCCTTCAGAATCCCATACCAGGGTACCCTGCCCACTCTCGATCACCACCTCTTGTCGGTTGCAGAATCGGATACCGTAACGGTCTTCTATATCGATGGAGTTCATCAGCCTCCCCCGCGCCCAGTTTCGTCGGTCGCCTTTTTCACCCGATAGCTGTATCGATAAAGCCTGCTAAATCCTGCCTTCCGGTACAGCTTTATGGCCGGCAGATTGGATTCTTCAACCTGTAAATAGGCATTGGACGCACCAACCTCCCTGCCCCAGTCAAGCAGCGCAGTAATCAGATGACTGGCGTATTGTTGCCGACGGAAGGAGGCCGCCGTTGCGACGTTATAAATTCCAATGACACCCTTATAGAGAATTGCCAAGGCGCAGCAAGCTGGCATACCCTGACTATTCTCAAGGGCAGCGTAGAAAGTTTCACTCTCGATGCGACCGATAAGTTGTTGATGATTGTGCCGTTCGCCTGTCGATTGGCCGCTGATGGTGCAGTAACTGTCAAGCCAGGAGTCTCTATCCAGCCTTTGGGGTTTCAGCGATACAGTATGCCTGTCATTAAGGTGTCGAACCATCACCATTGATGGTGCCTCTGTTGTATAACCATTGATCTGAAGAAACCTATCCAGCCCGGACAGGGCCGGCAGGCGAGGTATTCTTATCATGACCGGTTGCGAACGGGTCGCAAAGAATTCTTCACAGTCGGCTACCAGGTTTTTGTAATCAGCAGCTGACGAATTAAAAAGGGTCAGCGAATTCGCCCGGCGCGTATACCCATGGGCATAGCGCAGAATGCCGTATGGTTTCTGCTGTTCTTCTATCGCTGGCCAGGCATACCAGGCTGCATTTTCCACTGCCGCAAACTTCATGATTGATTTTCCCTTGCTTAATAAAACCCTTACTAATCAGGCAAAAAAAAACCTCTAAGGTCGGAGACACTTAGAGGTTTTTGGAATGCTTTTGAATTAGCTTATTCTAACAACCACTGTCTCCGCACATAAAGGTACGCGCCGCACGTGCCGCAACACGCGCGCGAGCGTTGGCAGCCGCCATGTAACGGACAGCTGTCAGAGATACAATGTCATTTAAACGAGTGTTCATTTCTTCAATTGAATAACTGTCTGAATAATGACCGCGCACTTTATGGGAATCATGGGAACCTGTCAACGGTCTCTTCCACGACGCGATTCAAATTCTTCGATATTGGTTGCATTGAATTCAAAATATTCATTGTCAAAGGTAAATACCTGAGACTCCCTGTCCATAACAATACCTTCGATCACAACCAGCACAATATAGGCTGCCACAGTCCCTAGCAGGAGGGTGTGACGGCTTCTAAGCAGCAAATCTTTAACCTTCTCCATTATTCACCTCGACTCAATCCGTATAGCGACGCATGTACACAGCACCGGTCACCAGCAGACTTCCCAGCAGTACACCAATTAGCAGATCGTAACTAAACAATCTTTGGAAAAAATCTCCCACGTTGAAAATAATGTAGTTGTAGCCCCCAGTACGACTTTGCAGCCAGTTACCCAGGAACTGGGAGCCGAAAATAAAGTCTTCAAGAAACAGTAACAGAATGAAGCCCCCGAGCGCCCAGAGAAACGGTAAACTTCGGGCATAGGCCGAGAACAGTAAAATCCAGCCGGTAGTAGGGAACAACCACAATGCAGCCAATACAGAGGTCAGATAAATCAATACGACACTGTAAAGTCCAGCCGCCAATAAGGTCCAGAAGCCAACGGACTCGACCCCATAGCTCATGCTGAGCACTGAAACTGTCAGTACGACAAAGATGATCAACACACCGCTTGCAGCTGCAGTGATCAGTGGCGCCACAAAGCTGACGGTGACAATTTTTGATAACACAGTTTCGATGTTTGAAACTGGCATCGACTGCCAGAACAGGACACTGCCTTCTTTTCGATCGTGATACAGCGCGTTTACCAGATAGATAATAGAACAAATGTAAAGCACGATTACGAATGGAATTGCCAAAGGCATAAAGGGAGCAACGATACCGAAGGAGCTCGTGCCTTCCAGCAGAGCGCCAAGATTACTGATACCTTCCGCTTTCACTCCAGCAGGTATCTGCATAAGTACCCAGAATAGAACTACCAGCAACAATCCGCTTAAAACCGCTGGAGAGGCAATGAAAAGCTTACTGCTTTCCCACATCTCCCGTTTCAACAAAATCAGGAATCTGTTTGCAATGTTGTTATTCATCAGTTGCAGCTCCCTCGACAATTGTCTGTGCTTTCATCTTGGCAACAAACAGATCGGAAACCCCAGGCGTATGCAGCTCGCCAAATCGCGACAGCTCGTCGCGACTGCGGCCTTCAAATATACAGGACTTCAAGCCGAGCATATCCCGGGTGTAGATTGGCTTCAGCTTAGATAGCTCGGCAAATTGTGCAGCGCTGACCCGCACCTCCACAAAGCGATCGGCGATGTCCGACATCGTGATGTCCAGGACGATCCGCCCCCTGTCGATAAAGATCAGCTCGGTCAACAGGGTTTCGATCTCCTCAACCTGATGAGTGCTGATAATGACCGTTCTGTCGCCATCAAAATAGTCGTTCAACAGACGATCGTAGAACTCTTTGCGATAGAGGATATCCAGCCCCAGAGTTGGTTCATCCAGGACCAGAAGTTGAACATCGATCGCCATCACCAGTGCAAGATGCAGTTGCGTGATCATACCCTTTGAAAGAGCCTTAATCCGGCTCCCTGATTTAATCTCGGTGGTAGCCAGAAACCGTTCAGCCCTGTCTCGACTGAATTTGGGATGGACACCTTCGACGTAATCCAATGCCTGCTTAACCTTCATCCATTTTGGCAAAATCCCCACATCGGCAATAAAACAGACTTCTTCCATAAGTTTGTGACGTGCCTTGCGGGGGTCTCTGCCAACAACCGCAAGCTCCCCATCAAAATCACACAGGCCCAGCAAGGCTTTCAGAGTAGTCGTCTTGCCGGCGCCATTCGGGCCAATCAGTCCGGTAATCGCTCCTGTTTGGATTGCCAGATCCACACCGTCCAGCGCCTTGAAATCACCGTAAAACTTGGTCAATTTATTGGCATTTACGATCGTGTTCATCACACTTGCTCGTCAGTCATTTTTATCAACCTGGCCAGAATCAATTGCCGCTCGGCCAAGTAATTCATCAACCTCCAGGCCAAGTCGCGTAATCCGGCGTAAAATGGCCGGCCATTCGATTTCGAGAAATTTTCCTCGTTCGAGATCAACAAGTTTTGTTTTCGCACCTGTAACCACATACATCCCGCGCCCCCTTCGCATTTCAACAAGCCCTTCATCAACCATCAACTGAATAGCTTTTGAAACGGTAATTGGATTAATTCGCTGTTCACTGGAAATCTGCCGGACTGAAGGTAAAGGCTCCCCTTCCAGCAATGCGCCATCGAGGATCAACTCCACCAATCGATCACGCAGTTGCAAGTAAATGGGTTCCTTGTCGTTCCAGGAAATCTGCACAGCATACCCTATGTCATATAGTGTTGTAGTTGACTATAACACCAAAACACAAATAAGCAATTAATTTTTGCAGTGTGTTGCCGAAGGATTGGGAAAGTGCCGGGGAAGACTCACCAATACTCAGAATTCTTCTGAGAATAACAGTGTATCCGTATGTTTTAGATAGCTATTTACGCTTTTCGAGAACTGTTTCCTGGGCCAGCAACTCATCGATCTCAACGTCGTTAAAGCCAAATTGCTGCAGGATTTCGCGGCTGTGTTCGCCGTACCTGGGTGGTAGTGAGTTAATTTTCCCGGGAGTGCGGGACAATTTGATGGGCGTTCCCGTCATCTTGTACCAGCCGTCTTCGACACTCATCTGACGATGGATGGTATGAGGATGATCGACCACCTGCTGGGTATTGTAGATGGGGCCTGACGCCAGACCCGCATTCAGTAAACGGGGGTAAACCTCGTTGCCGTCCATTTCCTTGAGCGTGGATTCGATCTCATGTTTAAGATCATCACGATTGTTCACCCGATCAATATTATTGGTAAACCGGCTATCATCGATCATGTCGGGCCTGCCCAGTTCCACACAGAGTTTGGCAAAAGCACCGTTATTCCCGGCGCCGATAAAAATATCTACCGTTCCGGTTTGAAAAGTATCATAAGGACTGATGTTAGGGTGTGCATTGCCGGTTGGTCCGGGTATTTTCCCTGACATATTGTAGTTGACGATATGGGGATGCATGAGCGACACGGCGCAGTCGAAAAGGGTCATGTCCAGATACTGTCCATGACCGGAGTTTTCACGTTCTGCCAACGCCAGCAGGATTGCAATCGTTGAATACAGGCCAGTCCCCATATCGACCATGGCCAATCCAAGACGGGTGGGCTCGCTGCCTTGCTCACCATTCACGCTGAACCAGCCGGCCATTGCCTGAATGATCGCATCGTAGCCTGGAAAGCCGCCCAGTGGTCCATCTCCACCAAAGCCACTTATTCGACAGTGGATCAGGCGCGGAAATTTTTCAGCCAGCACTTCCTGGTAGCCAAGCCCCCACCTCTCCATGGTTCCCGGCTTGAAATTCTCCACCAAGATATCTGCGCCATCGAGCATCTTTAACAGGACGGCGCGCCCTTCTTCGGTAGTAAGATCCAGCCCGATAGACCGCTTGTTACGGTTTACTCCGATAAAATAGGCAGCGTCACCTTCGTGGAACGGCGGACCCCAATCGCGAGTTTCGTCCCCTCGGGGAGGTTCGATCTTGATTACTTCGGCGCCATGATCGGCAAGGATCTGCGTGCAATAGGGTCCACCAAGAACCCTTGTAAGGTCTATAACCCGTTTACCTGCTAATGAACCGAACTGACTCGACGACACCGAAATGCTATTCCCGATTTACCCGCTTAACTCACGGTATTTTGCTTTAGCCGCAAGAGCGGCCACAAGAAAGGCGGTGAAGGATAAAACAGTGAGATTGATTGATCAAGGCGGGTCGATGATGACATCGCGGCAGACTCCTTCCCGACCCATGATTTTTTTCAGCTGTTCCAGTGCTTCAAGTTGAATCTGCCGCACCCGTTCCCGGGTCAACCCGATCTCGAATCCCACATTCTCCAGGGTATCGACCTGATAGCCATCCAAACCGAAACGCCTGGCAAGCACCTCCTGGTGCCTTGGTGGTAGTTCATCGAGCCATTGCCTTAGCCGTTTACTAAGTTCTTGTTGTTGCAGCAGACCACATGGTTCTTGCGTTACATCATTACCAGCAAATTCGTCGACAGCCAGGGATTCCTGCATGGCAGGATCATCCAGCGGGGTTGTCCGCTCGTCCAGGGACAATAATTTCTTAACCACGGAAACAGGCTTTACAGCAAGTTCTGCAATGTCCTCTGGCGCCGGCTCCTGGCAACTTTTCTGCAGCAACTCGCGCCGGGCACGCAAACAGACATTCAGTTCTTTGACCACATGCACCGGCAAACGTACAGTGCGCACCTGATTCATCAGCGCCCGCTCGATATTCTGCCTGATCCACCAGGTTGCATAGGTAGAAAAACGAAACCCTTTCTCCGGATCGAATTTCTCAACTGCCCTTATCAGTCCCAGGTTTCCTTCTTCGATAAGATCGAGCAGCGCTAGCCCTCTATTCAGATATCGTCTGGCAATTTTAACCACCAGCCTCAAGTTACTTTCTATCATTCGGTTACGAGAGGCACTGTCACCAGCTCTCGCTCGCCTGGACAAATAGACCTCTTCATCGGCAGTAAGCAAAGGTGCTGCGCCAATTTCACGAAGATAAAGCCTGGTAACATCTGGGCAACTTTCTGATTCCCGGCCATATGCCACTGGAGCCGAACCGTTACTCCCTGGATTTTCAAGTTCAACGACTTGCTGATCGGTCATTTACCTACCTTCCCTGGTACCGGTGAATGAAGATTTCAGAAATGATTTCTGTTTGTTTTGCCTGCGCATAAAGTATAGCCATCACGGTAAATACCGCCACAGCTAGAGGCCCGTAACGAGCCAGGGCAATCGGTTAGAAACCAGGGTGCGCTAGGGGTTACTGCAAATAAGCGCCGGCAGAAAAAACTCCGCTACCAGGAGCGGATGCCAGTCAAGCAAGAACAGGGAGCAGCGACCCCATCCACCGGCCGTCGAGACAACATCGAGCCGACCACGACACAGATCCGGATGATTGAAAAGAAAGGCGCCAAGTGGCTTTGTTTGTAGTTTTTTAACCTGCACCAGCTTGCTACGCAGACTTTCCTGCGGAACCAAGGTATGAGCAACCACCCAGGGGGTGTCGTTGCCCATAAGAACTACTTTACGCGACCACATACGCTGGCGGGAGAGGTGTGGACCAAGCAGGCTCGTAAGATAGGGCGACCTGCCCTGCCACCAGGATTCCTCTACCAGCCTGACGGCAAAATTGCCATGGCTGCGTTTCACCAGCAACTGCGTCAGCGATCGAGGATCGAGCAGCCAGCGACGCCATTCCGGTGTGGGTTGGGGGAAGACCTGATTACAGCTCTTCCAGTCAAGGCTGGGATCAGTAATTTCCGGTACGATCACCGTCTTCCCGTTTTATACTGGCCAGGTGGACGTCCGAGCAAAAGTCGGACAGCTAAAGAAACTAAAAGCGGCAATGTTGCTGGCCTCAGAAAGACCAGCAACATCGCAACGGATTTAACGAGGTTGGTAGTTCTGCAGGGTACGGACAATTACGGTAATGACGCGTCGGTTCTGCTGCCTGCCTGCCGCGGTATCATTGGTCGCGATTGGCTGTGACTCACCATATCCGGTAGCACTGACTCGGCTTCCCTGAATATCGAAGCGGTCAATCAACACCTGTCGGACTGCATCGGCCCGGCGCTGAGACAGCCCCTGGTTATACTCTTCTGCACCCATGCTGTCAGTGTGGCCTTCCAGCTCGACTACGACGTCCTGATACTGGTTCATGAAATCCGCAACTTCCTGTATCTCATCGAAGTACTGCTGGCGCACTTCTGACCTGTCGAAATCAAAATAGACTTCCAGCTCAACCCGCGCGACTTCTTCAATGGGGATTGGGCAGCCACGGGCATCTACTGCGTAGTTCCGTGGTGTGTCAGGACAGGCATCTCGGCTGTCTGGTACACCGTCACCGTCGGCGTCAGGTGCAGGGGCCGGCGCTGGAGTGCTGGGAGCCTCAGAAACTGCCGGTGCCGGCGTCGGACGGCTGGCCGCTCGACCGGAACCACCGAAGCGGAAAATCAGCGCAGCTTCGACGCCAAAATCATTGTCTTCGATGTCTCTGCCAAGATAATGAAAGTTTCGTATGGCAGTACGAAGCGTCAGATTGTCAGTAAAGTCGTACTTGAGTCCGCCACCGTAATTCCACAGTGTGTCATTGTCACCATCGAAGTTAATATTACCGAAGCCGGTCACAAGAAACGGCTGGAGCGGACCAATATTCATGTCCAGACCGTACAGCAGGTCAACTTTCCAGATATCCACATCGACATCCGATCCGCTGCTGGGAGAAGGATCCACTTCGGCGATGTTGAACTCCGCACTCCATTGATCAGTAAAGTCATAGCCCAGACCGAAGAAGTAACCCTCGTCCTCGTCGAGGTCTACATGATCGTCGAAATTCATCCACTGGATTCCTGGCGCAACGTAAAACTGACCTTCCGCTGCCAACAGGTTTGAAGAAATCATAGCAAGTGAAAGCAGTGCGCCACCGGCACACAGATTCTTTAAGGTTTTGTGCATTATTTCCACCAAAAGTAGTGTTACTGGGTTCCCTTGAAGTCCGCCTACGCGGATACGGCATTATACCTCGAAATAGGCCAGTTACCATAATATAGTTAACGGCTGAAGAACCTTCTGCCCGTCGCTTTTGTCATGGTTTTGTCACATTCAGGCGAGTAAAATACCCTGTATATCAACAAGGTGTCTCACCTTGGAGCATCTGAATGTCAGAAGCGAAAATTCTGATTGTCGAAGACGAACCAGCTATCAAGGACATGATAGCAATCACCCTGGACCTGGCTGGATTTGACAGCATCTCTGCTGAATCGGCCCACCAGGCCCATGTTGCGGTGGTCGACAGCAGGCCCGACCTGATTCTCCTGGACTGGATGTTGCCCGGTGGCAGTGGTATCGAGTTGGCAAGACGACTGAAGCAAGAAGAGCTGACGGAAGACATTCCTATCATCATGCTCACAGCCAAAGCCAGCGAAGACAACAAGGTGCACGGATTGAACGCCGGCGTGGACGACTATGTAACCAAACCGTTTTCGCCCCGGGAACTGGTTGCTCGTATCAAAGCGGTATTACGGCGGACCCAAGGCAGTCAGCAAGACAAGGTATTGCGTGTATACGATCTGGAATTAGATCCGTCAAGCCATCGTATTTCTATCGAGGGAACGCCGGTGGAAATGGGTCCCACTGAGTTCAGATTACTTAAATTTTTCATGAGCCACCAGGAAAAAGTCTTCAGCCGTGACAGCATTCAGGATCAGGTCTGGGGCGGCAATGTGTACCTCGATGAAAGGACTATCGATGTACATATCAGGCGGCTGCGTAAAGCCCTGAGCTCAGTGGAAAGCTGCGGCATCAACTACGCCAAGCTGATACAGACTGTCCGCGGTGCAGGCTACCGCTTCTCGGTAAAGCCGACCTGACTGGCCTCAAATAGACTGCCGGTAAATCCATTCGTTTATTTTACTGTTGGGTTTGGCTATAGTGCCGCGTAAAAATAAAAAGGCACTGAGCTTGGCGCAAGACTGGAAACAAGAACTCAACCGAATACTGGTGCTGCTTCTCGCCGGAGGGGCGATCGGATTCCTGTTCGATAATGTTTTACTGTTTCTGCTTCTCACCCTGATTTCCTACATCATCTTTAGCCTAATCCAGCTTCGTAAATTAAATGGCTGGCTAGATCAGTTGCACGAGGACAAAACAAGTCCGCCTCCCGAAAGTTCGGGTTACTGGGACATATTGTTCGATGACATCTCCAAACTTAATCGCGAGGGCGAGAGGGCACGAAACGACTTACAGCATATCCTGGACCGAGCACAGAGCTCAGTATCTGCCCTCGACATCGGTGTTGTACTGATTGACAGAAACAACAGCCTGGAATGGTGGAACAGTAAGGCCGAACAGTTGCTGGGCATCCGGTTTCCGGTAGATCGCGGACAGGCCGCCAGCAACCTGATACGTGACCCGGCTTTTACCAGTTATTTTAGTCTGGCTGAGTACGAAGAACCGCTGGTAACCAGCTCGCCACTCAACAGCAATACCATTCTTGAATTCAGTATCACCCGGTTCGGTCAGAATGAAAAACTCCTTATTTTGCGAGATATTACCCAGGTCCACCGACTGGAAATGATGCGCAAGGATTTCATCGGCAATGTCTCCCACGAGCTGCGAACACCCATCACCGTTATCAGCGGCTATCTGGAAAACTTGCTGGATAACGCACACATTATGGATAAGAAGTGGGAAAAGCCCATCGAGCAGATGTACCAGCAGTCGAGGCGGGTCGAAAACATCCTGCGTGACCTGTTGATCCTTTCCAGACTCGAGACTCGTGCTACATCCTCAAATCTGACTGAAGTCAATGTCAGAGACCTGCTGAACGAAGCCAGAAACGATACTCTCAATATATTTGAAGATCACCATCACAACGTCACTATCGAGTGTGACGCTGAGCTGAGATTAACTGCCGATCGGGGCGAGCTGTACAGCGCCGTATCCAATCTTTGCATCAATGCTGCGAAATACACACCGGACGGTGGCGACATTCAACTCCAAGGTGTCCGCACGGCAAACGGCATTGAAATCTCTGTGCGAGATAACGGTATCGGCATTGAGGCGCAACACATCCCGCGCCTTACCGAACGTTTTTATCGTGTCGATGTCAGTCGGTCCGGCAGTACTGGTGGAACGGGGCTTGGCCTGGCGATAGTCAAACATATTCTGGCCCGTCATGGAGCAACGCTGCAAATCGAAAGTGAATTCGGAAAAGGTAGCAAATTCACTTGTCGCTTCCCTGCCTGAAAACAGTCATTTCAACCAGACTAAATTGAGCTTCATGGAACGGGAGCCAGGCCAGACACCCTTTAAATAAAAAAGCGCCTGCCGGGTTCCTGAAAATCAAGCGTTTTAGACCGGTTGGGTTGGCTGACCTGACTAGCCAGGAGTTTCCTGAATTTAGAAGGAAACATCCCACTGTAGGCGAAGGCGGTTATCGGATTCATCCATTCCCATAAATCCATCTTCAACTGTAAGGTGCGAATAGTCGAGTGTGATTTTGCTGTTGTGCCCACTGAAGAACCAGTTGGCGCCGATAGTAAATTCTTCCCTTTCGTTATCGAATGCCAGATTCATGGCGTTGGGTTCCTCCACTTTGGCATATCGCACTGCCAGCTCCAGTGGCTCAGGAATTACCGGGAAGAGATTGTGGAAGAAGTAGCCAGCCTGTGCGTAGCCTCCAGTCAACTCACTTCTAGTGCCATTTATGCGATCTCTGATGCGCTTGCGATGATATTCCTGTTGAGCCGAAAAGCCCCGGTACTTGAATGCAAATTCCTGTACCACCTGGCTGATATCGTACTGATCTGCTGCTGCATTGGCCGGTCTCTCAAAACCATCCAGGTTGCCGCAGCCTGATGATGACCAGCGAGTGCAGCTGCCTGTATGGGTCACACCCGCAAGGGCAATGCTGCCGGTTGGAAGTTCCGTAAATTCAACGTCTGTCTGTCGAAAGCCCAGATCCCTGCCCAGAAAATTCCACTGCAATCGGCCCATATACATCATATTATCATCAGCGTTATTCACCCCTCGGCCCTCACCGTTGAAAACACCGGCAAAGTAACGCATATCGGCCGGGGTATCCTCGAACAGATGGCCTCGCAACTGGACTCCAATCTGACGATCTATCGTGAAAACACGGTTGGCTATGGAGCGCTCCACGAATTGCTGCCGACCAGACGAATCTACACGTTCGCGGTTCAAGTCCACCTTCCATTGACCCAGTCGTATGCCACCCCAGTCCCATTTGGCCAGGTCCAGACGCCAGTCGATGACTCTTGCACTGGAAGACGAACTGCTGTCGTCCACGTCTCGGGACGGCTGAAGATCAACCTCGAAATAGTACTGAATCCAGGGCTGGAAACCGGTGCCACCGATCTTCATTCGCAGCCGGCGTGCCTCGAAATTGGACTGATCATCAGCATTGAACGAAGAGATTTGTCGCGGATCCGATCGATAGGGTGTGGTGAAGCGCGTCTGCGCACGCCACTGCAAGTCGGTACGCCAGTTGCCATCTTTGGTCTGCAAGCGAAATCCGCTGCTTTCTTGAGTTGCCTGAACAGGAAAACGGTCTTCAATTTGTCGGGAAACTTCCACCGAAACGGCTTCGTCCAGTACGCTGACCTGATCCGCAGGTTGTTGTAAAATGTCGCCACTGGTCAGTGATTCGCGCTCTAAAAGTCCGTCGTATTGCTCCTGAGTAATCGCCCCGTTTGCAAGCAATATGTCCAGCAATTCCTTATCTGCAGCGTAGACGCTGGATGACATCTCCAACACTGCGGCCAAAAGCAAGAAATGCCTGATCCTGAAGGGCGGCTTGGTTCGATTCATGGGGCGGTCTCCATTTTTCAGTCTCTAGGAAGGTAGGTGCTACCTCTGAAATATTTATGCGCAATATATTGCTGAAATATTACAGAATGATGACAATGTGACCGCTTTGTAGTCACACTGAAATATGAGATCAAATGGAGTTGTTTTGCGCCTACTTAACGGACTATTAGAGCTAACACGCTATTGGGGCTACCAGCCTAATAGGGTAATCCGGCGGAAACAAAGATAGCGGCTGCCCTGGCTGACTATCAGGAGAAAACCAGAAGACCAGAGAAAGAAGCACTGGTAAGCAGCGATAAAAAAGAGCGGGAGTAAGGTAGAAGTAATGGAGCGATGGAGAAAACTAGCTATCCCGAGATTCCGCTAAGCCTTTAGCCTTGGCCAGGCCGCCATGACGAACATCCTTACCTCCGACAACGTACAGTATATGCTCGGATATGTTCTTCGCGTGGTCACCAATACGCTCAAGAGCTCGCAGGGCCCAGATCAAATTTAAAAATTGATCGATTTTATCAGGCTCTTGCTGCATCCAGTCGATTACCACTTTTATCGAACTACTGTATTGCTCGTCTACATCCTCGTCTTCGCTGGTCACAGCAAGAGCGGAACCAGTATCGTAACGCGCGAAAGCATCCAGAGCATTGTGCACCATATTGCAGACCATTTCGCCAATATGTCGGACTTCGCTACTTCCTTTAGAAAGATCCACTTCTCGACTGAGTCGAACTGCCATCTTGGCAATCTTGCTTGATTCGTCGCCAATGCGCTCAAGATCGCGGATAGTCTTGATGATCGCCAGAATAAGACGAAGATCACTGGCTGCTGGCTGGCGGCGGGCAAGTATTCTACTGCACTGTGCATCGATCGAGACTTCCAGGCTGTCTATTACCCGGTCGTCCTTGCGAACTCGCCGTGCCAGTTCGCTATCGACGTTTATCAGCGCCTCAATTGCGTCCTTAAGCTGTTTCTCTACCTTGCCACCCATTTCCAACATCCGTGTTTTCACTTCCTCCAGCTCAATATTGAACTGGCGGGAAATGTGGTGACTGTGGTTTTCCACTTCCTGGATCATAAAAACCCTGTTATTAATCAGCGCCCTAAAAGCGCGGCAAATGACACTTGGTGATACTAAGAGAACGGCAACTGTGGACTTATCTTACAGGAATTAACCATATCGACCTGTTATGTAGTCCTCAGTTTGCTTTTCGGCAGGATTGGTGAAAATATTATCAGTTTTGTCATATTCGACCATATTTCCCAGATACATGAAGGCCGTGAAGTCCGAAACCCTTGCTGCCTGTTGCATGTTGTGAGTTACGATAACGATCGTGTAGTTGGCCTTCAACTGATTAATAAGTTCTTCGATCTTCAACGTCGAGATGGGATCCAGCGCAGACGCCGGTTCGTCCAGTAACAATACTTCGGGCTCTACTGCCACAGTGCGAGCGATTACCAGCCTTTGCTGCTGCCCCCCAGACAACCCGAGCGCACTATCGTGCAAGCGGTCTTTTACTTCATCCCAGAGAGCCGCTGCATGTAACGACTTCTCTACGACTTCATCAAGGACGCGCTTCTTGTTGACTCCCTGGATGCGTAATCCATAGGCAACGTTTTCATAAATAGACTTGGGAAACGGATTCGGTTTCTGGAAAACCATTCCCACCCGACGTCGCAGATCCGCTACGTCCACTGACTTCTGATAGATATCCACCCCGTCCAATTCAATGACACCGTCGATAGCGCATCCGTCCACCAAATCATTCATGCGGTTGAAACAACGTAACAGGGTTGATTTACCGCAGCCACTGGGACCAATAAAGGCAGTAACGCGCTTCCTTGGAATTGACAAGTTGATGCTGTTCAGAGCCTGCTTGTCGCCGTAATGAAGATCCAGATCCTTGACCGCCAGACATTCTTCGAGGGCTCCCGAATTGTCATCGTTACTTCTCTTAACTGCCACCGAAACATTGATCCCGGTTGATTCTGATTGCCCACTCATTACCTGTTTGTCCGTTCTGTCACTTTAATTTAAAAATGCCTGGTAGCTTCAGACTACATATCCAATGCCTTGTATCGCTCCCGCAATCTGTTGCGAATCGCAACAGCACTCAAATTCAGCATTGCGATTACAATGACCAGCAACAGCGCAGTTGCGTACACAAGCGGACGAGCCGCCTCTACATTGGGACTCTGAAATCCGACATCATAAATGTGGAAACCCAGATGCATAAATTTCTGATCCAGATGCAAGTAAGGATAGTTACCATCAAGTGGTAGCGATGGTGCGAGTTTCACCACACCTACAAGCATCAGAGGTGCCACTTCTCCCGCAGCTCTTGCAACCGCCAGAATAAGGCCGGTCATCATGGCCGGGCTGGCCATTGGCAGGACTACACGCCACAGCGTTTCAAATTTAGTTGCTCCCAATGCCAGGCTGCCCTCACGGACACTTCTCGGGATTCGGGCCAAACCCTCTTCTGTTGCAACAATCACCACAGGCACCGTAAGCAATGCCAGTGTCAACGAAGCCCATAACAGCCCCGGCGTGCCAAAAGTCGGTGCAGGAAGCGCTTCAGGGTAAAGCGCCTGATCTATTTCAGCGCCGACGAAATAGATAAAAAAGCCAAGGCCAAATACCCCATATACAATAGATGGGACACCGGCAAGATTGTTAACCGCGATTCGAATTATTTGCGTGAGCAACCCCTGCCTGGCGTACTCTCTTAAATAGACGGCAGCAACCACACCAAACGGTGTTACAAACACCGACATGAGCAACACCATCATAACGGTACCAAAAATCGCAGGGTAGATGCCGCCTTCCGTATTTGCTTCACGCGGCTCCTCTGACAGGAATTCCCAGAGTTTTTCTGCGTAAGTGCCAAGTTTGGCAAACACACTCAGTTCGTTCGGTCGATAGGCGCGAACGATTTCAGCGATTTCGAATTCGGCCTCCTGTCCTTCGGCGGCTTGAAAGACTACCGTGTCACGGTTTACTTCAGCGTAAAGCCCCACTAATTCCTGCTGCAGCTGGTCATAGGCAGAATCCAGCTCGGTTCTACGCTGCACCAGTTCCGCCAGCGCTTCCGGAGTATCTCCGCTGTCCAGTTCCAGCCGCCTTTCTGCCAGCCGCAACCTTTCAACTTCGTAATTGATGTTTCCAATCTGACCTTTTTCAAGGGCAACTATTTCTTCATGTATTTCCAGGGTCCGAGCAAGTCGATCCTGAAACTCCTGCCAGAGATCATCATCACTGGACCCAGCTTGCAGGCTGGAAATCTCTTGTCCGTCCTCCTTGATTGAGGTTAGAAACCCGTAAAAATTGCCCCACTCGTAACGCTCAAGTACGACTATGGAACGAGGGCGATCAATGTCATGGATGAAATCATTCAACACCCAGCGGAAATCGGCCCCGGTAAGATCCCGGTTTCCCAGCTTCATCAAGGTACGCGCATAACCCGAACTGTTTTCTTCAACAGGTATTCCCGACGAAATGATCTGGCTGGCCGAAATTATTTCCTCTTCCACCATTTCGCCAATCAGTTCCACCGTCTGAATTTCACCTGCAGCAGTAGGCACCGAGTAAGAAGCGCGAATCACATCTGACGGCCAGAAATGCACCATGCCCCTTACGGCCAGCAACATCAACAAACCGATAACCATGACAATACTTATTGCCACTGCTCCAGCGTTGATCCAAATCCAGGGAGACCCGGACTCAACCCAGTTAATGATTCGCTGTTTCATATCGTACTGTACTTTTTGCGCAGCCGTTGCCGCACTATTTCAGCCAAGGTGTTAAAGACAAAGGTAAAGAGGAACAGAACCAGTGCCGTCAGGAACAGAATACGGTAGTGGGTGCTGTCTACTTCAGATTCCGGGATCTCGACCGCAATATTGGCTGCTAGCGTCCTCATCCCCTCGAATATATTTATGTCCATAATGGGCGTATTGCCGGTTGCCATCAGCACGATCATTGTTTCACCAACGGCTCGACCGAAACCAATCATCACACCGGAAAAAATACCAGGACTCGCAGTGGGGAGCACAACACGATACATTGTCTGCCACGGAGTAGCTCCCAGCGCAAGTGATCCGTAGCTCAGATGTCTCGGTACCGTGAAAATCGCATCTTCAGCAATTGAAAAAATCGTCGGTATAACTGCAAACCCCATAGCCAGGCCGACAATCATAGCATTGCGCTGATCGTAGGTTATCCCCAGATCGTTGGTAATCCAGGAGCGCATATCTCCGGCAAAAAACAGGTTTTCAATCCCCGAGGACACGCTGAAACTGAAATAAGTAAGCACCACCACCACGGGTATCAAAATGGCTGATTCCCAACCATCCGAAACTCGATGACGAACAGAATCAGGAAGTTGCGACCATCCAAAGCTGGTCAGCAAAACTCCAATGGGCATGACAAAGAGGATACTGAACACGCCGAGCAGATTGCTCTCGACAAAGGGAGCCAGCCAGAGCCCGGCGAGAAAACCAAGTACGACGGTTGGCATGGCCGCCATGAGCTCTATCAGCGGCTTAACCTGCTTACGCATGACCGGAACCATGAAATAGCCGGTAAATATTGCTCCGCAGATAGCCAGCGGGGTCGCCAGGATCATGGCATAAAAGGCAGCCTTGAGAGTACCGAATGCCAGCGGGACCAGGCTGTACTTCGGCTCAAAATCATTATTAGCGGCAGAGGACTGCCAGATGTAGTCAGGCTCGCTGTAACTTTCGTACCAGACTTTGCTCCATAGCGCGGACCAGGAAACCTCTGGGTGTTCGTTAAAAACCTCCCATACTGAGATCTGACCACCGGCAGATTCAGCAATCAGAATATCTCCCCGTGGCGAGATGGCGAGAGCTAGCGGGGCGGCGTCGAACAACGGTGCTCTCAGCGCCTCTCTATGGGCGGTAGTATTGTAAAATCCCACCTCGCCTTCACTGTCGGCAACAATAAAGTTCTTGCGTCGCTGTTCTGGCGATAGCGCAACAATAGCACTGGAACCGGCAGCAAACTGACGCACCTGTTGCAACGAAACCTGGCCCTCTTGATCCGTCACCAGCAACCATTGAGATACGGCCCCTGAATTGTCAGCGACAAGGAGCGAAATATCGCCAAGAAGCAGAGCTATCTCGGTAGGAGTGCGACCTTCATCCACCAGATCCAGAACCTGTGATATGGCCGAGTCCTCTCCTCGAAGGGCTGGCCGCAAATCTACCAGACTAAGCCGTCCTGCTGCGGTGATGAAATACAGCCAACGCTGATCCCCATCGATAAATAGCTGGTTGATATCACGGACCGCTACTGAAATCGAGAGCTCCTGGACATCGAACTGAGGAGCAGCGCCCCCCAGGTTAAAAGACGAAAACAGATTCCTTTGTTGGCTGATTCGCAGCAAATTGGTATTGCCCTGAGTATTTGCAGCTGCCAACAACACCACGTCGGATCGTTCGCTGATGGCGAGTCGATAAATATCACCGTCATCGAACAGGGTATAAGATTCCTCCCCGAACGGAAAGCTGATGCTGGGAATGACTTGTCTGGTTCCATCTGCATTAAAATTCAGATCGAATTCATACTGGGCAATCAGGGTTGTGCCGTCACTTAATCCGAGGGCGAATATGCCACTCTCTTCTGACGCCAGAGCGAAACTGGTAACTCGCGCTGCTACCGGCAAAGGTAGTTGTACAGACGCGACCTGCTCGCCATTGGCTAACTGGAAAAAAACCACTCTCGCGCCACTATCCAGTCGCATGCCGACTTCAGCCTGTTCGTCGACCGCAAGATGGAGGAGCTCGGAATCACCAGCCTCGACTAGCTGATATTGGGCCAGCTGCTCGACATCAGCTCGCTGGAACAGTGGAATAACTTCGAACAGCAGGTATACAAAAATCAGCAGGATTGCGACGATTACTGCCACGCCCCCTGCTGCTATGGAGACGCGGGCAAACTGATCGTAGAAATATCGCAATCGTCGACGGTACGTTTGCCTGGCCAGTATCTGTTCCAGGCCAATATCTTGCGAGTCTGCCGGGCCTTTCTGCCTGGTGGATTCTGCTCCACCCGTGGTTAAGCTCATCTTCAGTTTCTGCTCATTGCCAGCACGCCCTTACCTTGATAATTAGAGGCTCAAGAATGTCTTTCTTGACGCCGTGCAATCTCTGATAGGTACCATTTCCGCAAGCCGTATAAAAGAATCAGCTCCGAATGGAGCTGATTCTTCGATGCCGAATTCTACAACAGCGGGTCAGGCTCTGCTACATACCAAGATTACGCATAGTGGCTTCAACCACCTGAGAAGGCAATGGGATATATCCGTCTTTTACAACCACCCCCTGCCCGGTTTGTGACAGGATCAGCTTCACAAATTCGCGTTCAAGTGGCGCCAGTGGCTGATTGGGCGCTTTATTGACGTACACCCAGAGGAAACGCGCAAGCGGGTATGCGCCGGACACTGCATTTTGTGGTGTAGCATCGAAATACTCACTGCCCTCATCACGTGCCAGAGGCACTGTCCTTACACTGGAAGTCCGATAACCGATTCCTGAGTATCCGACCGCATTTATTGAGGTACTGACTGACTGTACTACCGACGCAGAACCGGGTTGTTCATTGACGTTATTTTTGAAATCACCTTCACAGAGCGCTGTTTCCTTGAAGTAACCGTATGTGCCAGAAACTGAATTCCGACCGAACAATTGAATGTCGCGACGCTCCCAGGGTCCTGTTAAGCCCACCTGTCCCCAGTTGGACACCGGGCTGGAGTAACCACATCGAAGAGTGGAGGAAAATATCGCATCCACCTGCGCCATGCTCATACCTTCCAGGGGATTATCTTTGTGGACGAAGACGGCCAGGGCATCGATCGCTACCGGGATAGCAGTTGGTGGATAACCGAGGCGATTCTCGAAAGCTTCAATTTCGTTGTCTCGCATCTCCCTGCTCATGGGGCCAAAATTGGAAGTCCTTTCGGTCAGAGCAGGCGGAGCGGTTGATGAACCAGCAGCTTGAATCTGAATATTCACGTTAGGGTAAATTCGATTGAATTCTTCAGCCCACAGAGTCATCAGGTTGGCCAGTGTGTCCGAACCAACACTGGACAGGTTACCCGAAACACCTCCCGCCCGCTCATACTCCGGTATCGAGGGATCGACGTCCTGTGAAACACCAGCGGCGTGCCAGGTGCATAAGACCAGAAACAGGGGCAATTTTAGTGTTCGAATCAGACTCATGCTGTCCTCCGGGAAAAGTAAATTGAGACCTTCGAAAATGCACTGAACTATAACTGAACTATAAAAGGATAATGTTACAGAAATATGACAAAGCAATGACACAGAATTTTCGCGCCGCCTGAGATCACAGCATAAAGTCCGGTATAAATTTGCCAAAGAAGCTGCCGCAGATCTCGCACCCACTGCGAGGAGGAGTGAGGAGGAGTTAAGTCCCTGCGTAACTGACGTCAGGAAGCTTGGTTGGGTCCAAGGCGTGGGCGGCGTCGCCGCTGCGAACTATAAAGTCCAGCATCCCTTCTCGAAGTGCCGTAGCGCTGAAAGTAATAGAATCACAGTTAACGGCTTCCATCAGCCCTTCCATGATGGCGTAGCCGGGCAGCAGCAAATCCTGGCGTTTTTCCTTGAGCCCCGGGAGTTCGCGTCCGCTGACGATAGTTTCCAGCATGGTCTCCCGCAGTCGCCTTAGCGCATCCAGCTGAATCACCCCTGTCCTTTCACTTTCACTTTCACTTTCACCTGCACCTTCGCCTGCACCCGCACCTTCATCTCCCCCTCCCCCTTCACTGTGCTCCTGGCAAATTGCCGCAAGCATCTTGGCGGTACCTGACGATGCGTAGGCTTCGGTCCAATCGTAGTGATTAACACCCGGTGCCACAGACTGAAAGATCGATTTTGCTGCATTACTGGCTTGCGTCAGTTGCTGGTCCAGTTGTGTGATGTCGTTGCAATTCAGGTCATTGAAAAAACGATCACGCCAGGACACACAACCTACCGGCAAACTGTGTGTGATCAAACGCTGATCCCCCATGCCGACGATGAGTTCGGTACTGCCACCACCAATGTCGATTACCAAGCGCTTATCGTCATTCAGCGGGAGATCAGAAATCACACCGGAATAAATAAGCACTGCTTCCTGGACACCGCTGATAATGGAAATTTCCAATCCGATGTCGGCTGCTGCAGCAACAAATACTTCTGCGTTTTTGGCTATCCGGAAGGTATTGGTGCCGAGGGCCCAGTAGCGCTGAACCCCGTGTCGTGCCATCAGGTTTTCGAAGCGGCCCAGACATTGCATTCCCCGCTGGAATGCATCCGAGGAAATCATGCCGTTGGTCAGCACGCCCTCGCCCAATTGAACTTTCTCACTGCAGCGTTCGATGATCAGAATCTGGCCATCCTGCCACTCCCCAATCAGCAGGTGGAAACTGTTGGAGCCGAGGTCGATACACGCGTACATTAGCCAGCCAAACTCGCTTGATCATCTGGATTCCGGACAAACTGCTGCCGCGGGCTAGAGGAGCCTCTCAACGGCCCTTGATTTTTCTTATCGTCAACTGACCGCGCAATGTTAGCAGCAAAGCCTTGTGCCGGCACAGCCTGAGGTCGGACCAGCTGACGATGTCCCTGGCTGTTGAGGAAATATCGAGGCAAATAAACGCAACACAAAAAAGCCGGGCACAAGTCCCGGCTTCATGCAGTTCACGTTAAGACGTGATCTTAGATCATTGATTGCTGGTAATTTTCAAGACCAACTCGATTTATGAGATCCAGTTGGGTTTCAAGCCAGTCGATGTGTTCTTCCTCGCTATCCAGAATCGACGCCAGCAAATCCCGACTGACATAATCGCCAACCGATTCGCAATAGGCGATGCCCTCCTTAAGATCCGGACAAGCTATCATTTCCAGCTTGAGGTCACATTCCAGCATTTCCCGAGTATTTTCACCGATTAATAACTTACCAAGATTCTGCAGGTTCGGCAGACCTTCCAGAAACAAAATTCGTTCGATCAATTGGTCTGCGTGTTTCATTTCATCGATCGACTCTTCATATTCCTGGTCGCCGAGCTTGTTTAATCCCCAGTCCTTGTACATCCGGGAATGAAGAAAATACTGATTAATGGCTATCAGCTCGTTAGCCAGGGCCTTGTTCAGATGCTTGATGACGGTGCTGTCAGACTTCATACACTCCTCCTGTATTGAATCCGCGAACTATCGCTGCAAAGCCTGTCAATGTCAAGAATAAAGCCTTGTAAGCCACTGAATTTTATAGAAATATAAATAAGAAGCAATCCCATTTACAATTACCGGGCAAACCGTTGACCGCGATGGAGGCAAACTATAAAGAAGAACTAACGGAGTTGGTGCAGGGAGCGGTATCAGGTAGCGCTGGCGAAAGATGCCGATTTGCTGAACTCACTGATTATCGAGCGAGCATGCTGACCGCATTTACCACACTCGCTGGCCACACCCAGCTTGGCCCTGACCTCGGCAAGCTTGGCATCACCATTGCGGCAAGCCTCACGGATCTGGTGATCAGTTATTTGTCGACAAATACAAACGTACATATCTTACCTCTCGATGGCAGACAGTCTAAATGTTAATGAGAATGATTGTCAACAACATTTATATCTGATACTTTGCTTTCTAAGGATTTCGGATCAGTCGGCAGGATTCCGGCAGTTGTTCGTTACTCGCAAACCAACACCTCCGCTTCAGCAAACATAAGCAGTAAATCAAATGACCAGAACTACTCTTGCCCAAACCTCTACCGGCGACTCCTGCGTAGTGCTCGATATTCAGCCTGAGCCTGCAGAATTGAAAAGCCGACTTTACGCGCTGGGTGTCATTCCAGGTTCACAAATTAAGGTCCTGAGACTGGCTCCACTGGGCGACCCCATGCAAGTCCGGGTCGGGGGCTCCTACCTGAGTATCCGCAAGTCCGAAGCCAGTATCGTATCGGTCGAGGTGCAATAAATGATGCATAAGCTGGCACTGATCGGTAATCCCAATTGCGGTAAGACCACCCTTTTCAATGTCCTTACCGGGGCCAACCAGAAGGTAGGCAACTGGCCTGGCGTGACGGTCGAAAAGAAGTTCGGCACGCTGCGAATCGAAGACTATGAGATTGAACTGGTAGACCTGCCGGGCATTTATTCCCTGGAGCAGGCAAGTCAGGGGGTCGATGAGAAGATTGCCCAGAATTACCTGAGACAGAACGATGTCGACCTGGCAATCAATATTATCGATGCCACCAACCTGGAACGCAGCCTGGTACTTACCCAACAGTTGCTGGAATGGGACCGGCCGGTACTGATAGTTCTCAATATGCTCGACGTTGCTGAACAGCAGGGCATCAACATCAATGTACACAGCCTGACTGAGAAACTGGGAAACCCTGTTGTACCAATTGTGGCATCGCGCAAGCGAGGCCTCAGTGAGTTATACCAACAACTGCAGACCATGCTCGACAAACAGATTACGAGCACCAGCCAGGAAGTGCAACCTGCGGTCTCTGAGACTGACAGGGACGGCAGTGAAGAACAGCTGCTGAGACGCTACCATCGCTCCCAGGAACTGGTCGATGGTGTGGTCGAAGTCATGCCCACCCATGACAGCATGTCGGAAAAAATCGACGCCGTGCTGATTAATCGCTGGCTGGGCTTTCCTGTCTTTCTGCTGATGATCTACCTGATGTTCACCATAGCAGTGAACCTGGGAGCAGTCTTTATCGACTTTTTCGACATCCTGTTCAGCACCGTGCTGGTAGATGGCACGACCTGGGTGCTCGAGCAGATTTCCGCGCCCGCACTTATCATTACCCTGCTGGCCCAGGGTCTCGGTGGCGGCATCACGCTGGTGGCGACGTTCATTCCGGTTATCGCCTTTCTCTATTTATGCCTGTCTATCCTGGAAGACTCCGGTTATCTGTCGCGGGCTGCTTTTGTCATCGATCGATTGATGAGCGGCATCGGACTGCCCGGCAATGCGTTCGTTCCGCTAATCGTGGGCTTCGGCTGTAATGTACCTGCAGTCATGGCGTCCCGTAGCTTGACCAGAGACAGCGATCGTTTGTTGACTATCGCAATGGCACCGTTCATGAGTTGCGGTGCCAGGCTTACTGTCTATGCCCTGTTTGCCGCAGCGTTTTTCCAGCAAAGCGGTCAGAATCTGGTTTTTCTTTTGTACCTGCTTGGCATCGGCTTGGCCGTGTTTACCGGCTGGATATTCCGTAAGCAGCTTTTCACCAGCGAGATCACTCCATCGTTCCAGGAAATGCCGGCCTACCACATACCCGTTGTACGCAACATTCTTATTACCACCTGGTTTCGACTCCGTGGCTTTATGCTCCGCGCAGGAAAAACCATTATCACCGTCGTAATAGTGCTCAGTTTTCTGAACTCTATCAGCACCGATTTCACATTCGGTAATGAAGACACCGAAGAATCAGTACTTAGCGTTATCGGCAAATCCATCACACCAGCTTTTGCACCTCTGGGCATTGAACAGGATAATTGGCCGGCAACCGTGGGTTTATTCACCGGCATGTTTGCCAAAGAGGCAATCGTTGGCACCCTGGATGCCCTGTACAGCGAGCCGGATACAGGAGATGGCTCAGCACAAGCGCCCGACCTGATTGCTGCTACTGGCGCCGCATTTGCTTCCATTGGTAGTGAATTACTGGCCATCGGCGAAACTCTTACCGATCCATTGGGTATCTCCATCGGCGATGTGACGGATACCGCAGCGGTAGCCGCAGAACAGGGCGTGGAAGCTCAAACCCTGACCAACATGGCAAGCCTGTTTGCTAGCCCTTTTGCAGCCTTCTGCTACCTGGTATTTGTGCTGCTCTACGCTCCCTGCGTTGCTGTGCTCGGTGCCGTTAACAAGGAGGCGGGCTGGCGCTGGACGTTGCTGGTATTTGGCTGGAGTACGGGACTGGCTTATGTGACTGCGACAGTAATCTACCAGGTCGGCACATTCTCCCTGCACCCGGTTTTCTCGGCAGTGTGGATTACGGCAATGGTCGCGGGGCTACTGCTGTTTATCTATCGTCTGAAGGCGCTGTCTACCCGCGTACTACCTGAGAATCTTATCCAGGTCGTGCAGGTCTGAGCAGGCGGGTATCGATCAATAAGGCCTGAGAACCTCCATGGCCACCTTCCATTCATTGACCGGACTAAAGCGCCAGACTCGCAGATAGTTGGTACGAAAGCCCGATCCGGATCCCTGGTTCGCTACCGACATGGTTCCGTAGGTGTAGCCAATCTCTTTGGACTCAGCCAGATAGCCACCCATGTGGTTTACCTCAATGGGATTTGTTGTCGTTACCCTGCTGTCCAGGTACTTGCCGTAAGCCGCACCTGCCGCTTCCATCCCAACCGCAGGAGCCATGGCAGGCAGATAGACACGCACATTATTCAGCCCGAACCGACCTATGGCACGCTGCCCACCACGAAAATTGATTGACAATCCCAGGGTGTTGTCAGCCTCCGCCAGGCTCTCCATGGTGTTATTGGAAGTCAATCCCTGGTGGGCCGTTTCTGCCATAACGGCTACGGTATCCTGAAAATCCGCTTCCACATCCATGCTGAGAAATCCAGGCAGCGTTACCACCATGTCCGCCATTAGCGTCCACCGGCCATCTATCTTGTGCCAGGCGTTGACCAGGTAGCTCGAACTCTGTTGCCCTTCTTCCCCATTCGGCCCCGGCTGACTTGGCGTAAATACATTCGGTCCAACGACGATACCGAGATCACCTGCCCTGGACACATCGATGAAATGATCGCGCCAGTAAAGCTGATCCAGGCTGTAGAATTTCCTGTTGGCCTGATAAAGTGCACGGGCGTCCACTGGGCCGTCCCGAAACAACACCGATCCCTCGCCTAACACATCAAGATAGGCTTCAGTTCGCCCCTGTTCAGTAGCCGCACGGGAAAATTCTCTGTCCACTTCCGCGACTTCCTGCCAGTATTCGTGGGTGTCACTTATGTCCTGAGCGACTACGCCGGCGGTTGCCAGCAGCATCGTCAGACCGCATGTCACAGACTTAATTGAAGACATAGCACAGACCATTCTCGTACCGACACCCGACAAGTATGACGCAACTCTGGCACCGGGTACAGCCGACGGAAGGTAGCTTGCAGAACCACTAGCCCGGAAATCTGCACTCCTCACCGCTTTTTGTTCTCAATTCTGGAACCTGCTACCATTCCGGCCCACGATTTTTTGCAGGTACTTGATCATGCCCGGGATACTGTGGGAAAAGCTAACAGAAGAAGCGCAGCTGGTTATTCAACGAGAGCCTTTACTGGCCAGTTACGTACATGCCTGCATTCTAAATCACAACAGCCTTGAGTCTGCCCTCAGCTTCATTCTGGCTAACAAGATTTCGGATGACGTCATGCCCGCGATTACCGTACGCGAACTCTTTGACCATGCATTCAATTCATCACCGGAAATACTTCAACATGCTGCCAGCGACATCCGCGCCGTGTTCGAACGTGATGCCGCCATCAGCTCGTATCTGCCGGTCATTCTCTATCTGAAAGGATTCCAGGCCATCCAGGCTCACCGCCTGGCGCATTTTCTCTGGACAAACAATAGAAGAGACCTGGCTCTTTTTATTCAAAGCAGGAATTCTGAAGTTTACAGTGTCGACATCCACCCTGCCTGCATAATGGGTAAAGGCATCATGTTTGATCATGCTACAGGTATCGTAATTGGCGAAACTTCGGTAATTGAAGATGATGTTTCAATCCTGCAATCAGTTACCCTCGGCGGCACCGGTAATGAGCAAGGTGATCGCCATCCAAAGATTCGGTCTGGTGTGCTGATATCGGCCGGTGCCAAAGTGTTGGGCAACATCGAAATCGGTGCAGGTGCCAAAGTGGGTGCAGGCAGCGTCGTTCTCAACGACGTACCATCTCACACTACAGTGGTCGGGGTGCCAGCCCGGGTAGTGGGTAAACCGTGCTCCGACTCTCCGTCCCAGACCATGAACCAGAACGTGCTGGAAGACGAGCAGCTTTAGCCTGGGATGTGCTGGGAGGTGCAGCCAGCACAATACCCGTTCAGCCCTATCGACCTATTCCCGGTCAACTGGGAAATAGTGGTATTCCAGGATGCCCTCGTAGGACTGCGGAACGCCCCGGTTGATTGCAGGACGGAAATTCAGATAGTGCAGACGTTCTGCCAGTTCATCGCGCGATATCGCCTGATCGAAAGATCCATTTAGCCATTCGAAGCTATCCGGGACACTGATCTGGCTGACATATCGACCGCGAATCCAACGTGAAACTTTTTCGGTACCATCCAGCCTGATCGCCAGCTGTGCCGTCACCATGTCTTCAATTTCCTGTTGCAGCAGCAGCGGCTCTTCGATGGGAAGCTGCATGTTGGGAGAAGTGGATGCCCACTCTAGAAACCGCAGATCAGGCTCGATATCCTGCGTTCCAGTCAATTGATTCCTGTCTGCCAGCACTGCCGCTCGGGCCTGTCGAACGGTTGGATGGAACTCTGTAACGGGCAAGAGCTGCGGTTGACTGAAAAATTCCTGCAGCTCCTGCTCGCCTGCACCGGCTGCCAACAGGTTCTCGTACGCCCTCTGATAACTGATTTCCGGATCGCTTTCGTCAAACATAACCTGCCAGTCTGCGCGATACAGGTCAACCATTGCAATTGCTTCCAGATCGGGAGGTTCTTGCAATTCATAGACCATTCGCATACGACGCAACATTTCTATGCCGAGTCGGTAGTAGGAATTAACTACCGCCTTTCGCGAGCGCATCCAACCAGTATTCGGCGCTAGTTGCCTGAGGTCGGCAGACACCGGACCACCCTGGTTCAGGGTGGCGTATTTCATGTGATTCTGTTTGACAATAGGGTAATAAAGATCAATTAGACGTGGGTCATTCGGCTGCCAGATCCTCTCACCTATCCGTGCTACTACCCAGGAGATTCGGTCGGCGGCGCGAAAGTGATAATCCTTTCTTTGCTCCAGGTCCCCTGCCACTCCCTCAAGGTGCAGATCACTGATCTGTATTAACTCGCCGATCAACTCTTCATTCCATTGTCGTGGCACGAGGGTGTAGAGCCAGGTCAAGTGGTCGAGAGTTTCGTTCGCATCCGGCCAGTTGCCGCGGCGCACATTGTTTCTTATCGACAAAACCTGGAAGGTAAATTGAGACTCTGTGTACAGCCCCTCACTGATACGCAATATCTGTATCGCTCGATCCAGTATTTCGTCGGTCTGGTTAAATTGATCCAGTTCTATCGTCGCCTCTGCCAGACGTTCAAGTACCTCCAGCAGGCTCGGATGATAGCGACCTACATCCTTCTCAAGCTCTTCGAGCTGTGCCCGGTAGCGATCTGCATCATTCAGCGACTGATCTAATACCGATTGTTGCGCAGCGGCCAGGGGACAGGCCGCCAGGTACGCGAAAATTACTATGCTGATAAACGAGTTTTTCATCCAGTTATACAACAGTGAGTTTGTGCTCTTATACTCTACAACTTTCAACGAGTTATACAAGCCTGCAGACAGGACTTTTTAAACATGACCGTTGGACCAACATTATTATTTAAGCAAGAAATAGCCCTACAAAAGGTAAGGAGATATGCTGCCATTTGCCATGGCACTGCGGAGTACTACGACAGCGCCGATACAGTGGATTATTAACTGCCTCGGAAATGGTAATTCAGCTACACAGCCCATTTAGCGTGCCGGCGCAATCAGTGCTAACATTTCCGGCAAATTTACCTGCAATCCAATTGATAGAACCAGTTTAGAGTGTTGCCACCATGAAGATTCTCATGATCTACCCACAAATCGATGCGCCACTTGGCACCAATCATGGAATTGCTTCGCTTGCCGGCGTGCTGCATGCAATTGGTCATGAAATGGACCTAATGCATGTGTCGGAGAAGTACAGGCCCGTTCCTAGCAGCGCTGAAATTATCGAATATATCCGCAAAACTAATCCCGGCCTGGTGGGATTCTCGGTTATGTCACAGCAGTATGACTGGGTTGTCGAGCAGAGCAAAGCAATACGGGAAGCCATGCCAGACCTGGTTCAGACCATCGGTGGCGTCCATTGCACCATGGTGCCCGATGAAGTCCACAAGTCCCGCCTGTTCGACTATGTTTGTGTAGGCGAAGGTGACTGGGCTCTACTGGAGCTGATGAATGCACTGGAAAATGGCGAACGACCACATACGTTATCTAATTTTCGGTCCTGGTTGGGGGATGTCCCGGTTTCCAATCCCGTTGCACCATTTCCAGATCTGGCGAAATTACCTCCACTGGATTACAACGTTTTTGACATGAAGGCAGTCATGAGCGAAACCAGGGGCTGGATGGGGATACTTACGTCAAGGGGCTGCCCTTACAAGTGTACTTATTGTTTCAACATCGAGATCGTAGACCAGTATATCGCGGACGGCGCGGCCAAAAACGTCAAAGATTTCCTGCGTCATTTCCCTGTCGACGTAATGATGGCAGACCTCAAACAGCTCTTGAAAGAAAATCCGGAGATAAACACTTTTATTTTTGACGATGACTTGTTCACGCTGAATACGGATTACGTGGTCGAGTTTTGCGAAGCCTACAAGAAGCATCAGGTTGGAATACCCTTTGTTGTCAACGGTCACGTCAACTGCTTTGAAGAACGGGCTGCCAAAGCTCTCAGTGAAGCCGGCTGTATCATCGTTAAATTTGGACTCGAAAGTGGCTCGCCCCGCGTCCGGCGTGAAATCCTGCGTCGCTACATGAGTAATGACCAGATTGAGCGCTCGTTTGCTGCAGCCCATACCTATAACCTGCACAGTTCAGCATTCATCATGTTTGGCCTTCCTTATGAATCCAGGGAAGAAATCATGGAAACCATAAGGCTTTGTGCCAGGGTGAAAATGGGGCGCTTCCGCTGGGCTCTGTTTTTCCCGTTCAAAGGAACGGCGGGCTACGAAATTGCCAAGCCGCTGATAGATGAATCGAAAATTGCAGGCCAGGGTAATTATTTTGACGGTACCTGCCTGAAGTTCGGCGAAGGTCATGACCTGTTTCTGGATAAGTTGTCAAAACTGTGTAACTGGTACGTCAATGCCGAAACAGACTGGGAATGCGCATCTATCTATCGCAATCTCGTGGACAAGGTGGAAGCCATGGACGAAGAAACCTGGCTGCGTGAGCGTGATGACCTGGTAGCCTATGATCGCGACCTGTCCGAGGAATTGATGGCCAAGGATCAGATTCACTACACAATCCGCTACTCCAACGTGATGGGAGTCCGGTCGGACTACATTAAGCAGGAAAGGGAGCTGATGGCAGCCGGCAAAAAAGACGAGGCGGTGGCTTACACCCTCGATCAGAGCTAACAACAAGCAAATCAGTCCTACGCCATAGCCATGATCACTCCGCTCACCTCTATCGACAGCCTGGTGGTCCGGTGCCCTAACTGGGTTGGTGACATCGTTATGGCAACTCCCGTGTACGAGTGCCTGAGGCAGAATTTCCCCAACGCCGAAATTACCGCCTGCATCCGTCCCTACGCCCAGGGGATTCTGGGAGACAGCCCATGGTTTGATCACATTGTGGCTTACCATGACAAAGAGCTTTCAGGCATGAAAAAGATTGGCAGGAAGCTAAGGCAGTTGCGCCCTGAAGCCGGGATATTACTCACTAATACCACGCACTCGTGGCTGACATTCAGGCTGGCGGGCGTATCACAACTCTACGGCTATCGTCGCAATCTTCGGAAACATTTTCTGACTGGTGGACCGGAGCCTCTAAGAGAGGGCCAAAAGATCAGACCTGTTCCCATGCAGGATTACTACATGGAGATTTGCCGATTTCTTGACCTTGAATTACCGGCAAATCCCAAACCTGTTCTCTACCTGTCCGAACAACTGGAGGAACAAGGTAACAAGCTATTGAAAGCTTATGGCATCGCAGACCAGGATACTGTGATTGGCCTTAACCCCGGCGCCAGTTTTGGCTCTTCCAAATGCTGGCCCCCGGAGTATTTTGCTCGTCTGGCAGAAATTCTTCAGGTCAGATACTCCTGCAAATTGCTATTGCTGGTAGGGCCCGGGGAACACGAAATTGCTGCCAATATCGTGGCGGAAAGCCAGGCAGACATCATCAATACCGCAGCGGATCGGGTGGATCTGGCACTACTGAAACCGCTGGTAAAGCGCTGCGACATGCTGATCACTAACGACACCGGACCACGCCACTATGCCGTAGCATTTGATATCCCGGTAGTCGTAGTTATGGGGCCCACCAATCCCATTTATACTGCGTCAAACCTGGGAAAAACCCGCGTCTTGCAAAAAGACCTGCCTTGTGTGCCCTGCCACAAAAAGACTTGCCCACTGGGCCACCACAACTGTATGCGAGAAATCCTGCCAGAAAGCGTCATGAAGGAAGTAGATACCTTGCTGGGGGCAATGAGTTGAGACCAGCTTATTATCAGGAAAAGTGGGAGCTCCTGAAAAATTCCGCAGACACCAAGGCGGTCGATTCACTGGCCCAGCGCATCGCTTCCAGTTTTGTAGACCGCTACTTTTACAGCGACGAATACAACGCAGAATACATCGACCTGCTCTGTGAAATGGCAACCAGCTTTGCCGCCGATGAGCTCAATCAACTGGCATCGAGCGCCTTGTTTGGCATCATCATTGAACGTCTTTGTGATGACTTCGAAGAATTGCAGACTGAAACCTATAACCGACTGATCAGCCAGGTGGTCGGCTTCCTTCGCAAACTGCCGGACGGACTGGAGCTGGACCGGGAACTCAAAGAGTTTCAGCTTTTTACCGAAGAGCAACTTTATCAGCGTATCGAGTCGATTCGACTCAGTCCTGATGAAAAAATTCCCACGTCGTTACAGCCCACTAAAGTGATCATTCTTTCCCGAATCACGATAGGGGCAGATGTGGCTATCACCAGCGTAATCTGTCAGCGAGTGGCCCGCGCTTTCCCGAATGCCGGCATTGCGATAGTCGGCCACTCCAAGTTAAAGCAGGTATTTTCAGACGCATCTGGCGTTCGCATTCACAAACTGCACTATGCGCGCCGTGGCGGGCTCCTGGAGCGATTCCTGGTATGGCTTGATCTGTTGAAGGAAATCCGCAATGAAATTGGCGCTCTTGAAACAGGTGAATACCTGGTACTGGACCCGGATTCGAGACTGACCCAGTTAGGCGTGTTACCGCTGGTTCAGGCCGGCAATTACCGATTTTTTAATAGTCGTGGCAAAGTCGGTTACCCGGCTAAAGCATCAATATCCGAACTTACAAACCTGTGGCTGGACAATATTCTTGGGCACGACGAATTCTGCTTTCCAATGGTGTGGCCTGAGCACGCAGCCTTGCTACAAGCCGCGAAACTACGCAACGCGATCGATCCACAATCACGCCTTAACCTGATTAGTATAAATTTTGGCGTCGGTGGCAATCCACGCAAGCTGGTGGAAGGGTCATTCGAAACTGAATTGGTATTGGCGCTGCTAAATGAACCCGACAACCGCATTCTCCTCGACCTGGGATTTGGCGATGAAGAGAAGTCCCGCAGTGAAACAATTCTGTCCACAGCGGAACAGGCAGGCTACCCGGTTCAGGAGCTTGCTTTCGACTCGTTGTCTGAAATTGCACCTAAAACCCGGCTTGTCGGAGTACAGTGCTCAGTCGCGGAAATCGCCGCCTTGATCAGTAACAGCGATGAGTTTGTAGGCTATGATTCTGCGTGTCAGCATATTGCCGCCGCCGAGGGAGTTAAAACATATACTGTTTTTGCGGGCACCAATAACGTCAGGTTCATTCGTCGCTGGCATGCATGCGGACCTAGCCGCAGCGAAATTCTATACGTCGATACCCTCTCAAAGGACAGCGACATCGACAATTCCGAAATAGTTGAGCGGTTGCTTGATCTCCGCAGCGACTGATCGCTGTAAAAGCCACCAACTATTCTCTTATGAGGGCTTGTAGAGAAATCCGGCTTTCTTAAAGAATCCCTGGTTAATCAGCGGTTTCTTAAGCATTATTTAAGCTTCAGTTCCTATAGTGCTTATCACTTGAGCACCAGACAGGAACCGACCATGTCAGACAGCGCCTTTGAAGTAGCGGCCACTCAAACCAGTTCTGCGATCACCACAGCTCCCAAAGCAACTGGGCCACAATCCACCATCACTCCTGGAAAACTACCACAACTCGTTGAATATTCGCTTAATTCTGTCGACTCTCCACCGCGCGTCAGGCTGGAGAAATTCGTCTGCGACAGGTTCAGCAACTGTTACGGGGCAGCAATTGTGGAATTTTTCCCGTTGTTTCTGGCTCGTACTGACAACGACAGAATATCTTCGGTGGTTGGTCTGCGTCCAGGAACAGACCGCCCTTTGTTCCTGGAACAGTATCTGCATTCCACGCTGGAACAGGCAATAGCGGGCCAGATGGGCACTGCTGTAGCCAGGGATCAGATCATGGAAATAGGCAATCTGGCATCCAGCCATAAGTCAGGCAATCAGCTCATGTTCGTGATGCTGACAGCCATTCTGGCAAAAGCTGGCTACTCCTGGGTTGTTTTTACTGCTACGGCGCAGGTCAGATCACTGCTGAAACGGCTGGATTTTCATCCGGTAACGCTATGCGAAGCGGACCCAACGAGGCTGGTCAACAAGCACCAGGTGTGGGGCAGCTATTATCAGTCCCAGCCATTGGTTCAGGCGGGAAATGTCATGGATGGCCTCGACATTCTGCAAGCAAACAAACACACACGCAGTTTATTGACCAGCCACGAATCCGACATTGAGGCATTGGCCAATCAACTTTGCCTGCTGAAGCAGCAATATCGAAGTGCCGACTGACATGTCAGCACTGTGGAATAAAATTCGAGCGCGCGCCCTGGGCCAACTTCAGGCAACGGCGCTGACTGAAACCAACGACGGGATTTCCCTGAGTTACGGGGATTTGTATCGAAAGGTTGAAGAATTATCTGATTGCCTGAAGCGACTCAAACCGGGAAGTATCGGCTTGCTCGCTGATAACGGTGCAGACTGGGTGGTTTGTGATCTGGCGAGTCTGGCAGCAGACCGCTGCCTGGCTCCGGTACCGTTGTTTTTTTCCTCTGAACAACGGGAACATGCGCTGGATGATGCCGGCGTGACATGGTTGCTGGCTGCGGCCACGGCAGACCTGCCTGAGCATTACCAGCCTTTTGGCTCAGTACCAGGGCCGCAACATATCGTGTTGTGGCAACGTAAACCCGGCGAAAGCAGTCGAACTACGCTGCCAGGCACGGCAAAAATTACTTACACTTCTGGCTCAACCGGCAACCCAAAAGGAGTCTGTCTCGAAGAAAGCCTGATTACACAAGTTGCTGAAACACTCGCCGACGCAACCGGGGAAATCGCCGTTCAAAAACACCTCTGCGTATTACCTCTGGCGATACTGCTGGAGAATATTGCCGGCGTGTATGCACCGCTGTTGCGCGGCGTTGAAATCGCTGTTCCCAGCCTCAGACAGCTTGGCATGCAAGGCAGCTCCCAATTGGAACCGACCTGTTTTCTGCAGGCTATCTCCAATTCACGCCCGAACAGCATGATACTGATTCCGCAATTACTTGATGCGCTAGTACAGGGTACGCGATCTGGATGGAACCCTCCGGAAAATTTGCAGTTCATTGCGGTTGGTGGTGGACATGTTAGCAGTCAACTGTTGGAAGAAGCAGTAGATGCCGGCTTACCAGTTTATCAGGGATATGGTCTTTCAGAATGCGGCTCGGTAGTCAGCCTGAATCTGCCCGGGCAGAACCGCCTGGGAAGTGTTGGCAAACCACTGCCCCACGTAAAAGTTTCCTTGTTGAGTGGTGAAATTCAAATCAACAAACAACTTTTCCTCGGATATGCAGACGGTAGCAAATCCAATCCAGACGCCTTGCTTGCAACGGGAGACCTCGGCTACCTGGATGAAGAAGGTTATCTGTTCATCAATGGCCGTAAGAAAAACCTGCTTATCAGCTCGTTTGGCCGCAACATTTCTCCCGAGTGGATAGAAGCAGAGCTGAACACCATACCGGGAGTAATCCATTGCGCAGTCGTCGGTGAAGCACGACCCTACCTTGGAGCTTTGATCGCTGCGGCACCTGCTCTAGATGACCGCTTTATTGATAGCGCGGTCGGACTCATCAATGCGACTTTACCCGACTATGCCCAGATTGTCTGCTGGTCCCGATTAGATACTCCGTTCTCAACAGCCGCAGGCACGTTGACGGCGAATGGCAGGCTGAAACGCGATGCCATCATGGCCAGTTACCGCACACAGATCGATTCACTCTATCCCGATCAGTATAAACACGCATCCATCGAAGCGCCTGCGCGCTTTCGCTCATCGTAGCCGGAGTAATTCCTATGAGCTTCTACCTGCAACTTCAGTCAGACACCGAAAGTGAACGCCAGGCATTGATCGGCACGGAAATGATCCAGCGTACCTTTAATGGTGAAATAGAGCTGGCAGACTATGCGAGATTCCTGGGCCAGGCATATCACCACGTAAAGCATACTGTGCCACTGCTAATGTCAGTGGGTGCAAGGCTCGGCGAGGACAAGGAGTGGCTGCGGTCAGCGGTTGCCGAATACATCGAAGAAGAAATCGGACACCAGGAGTGGATTCTGAACGACATAGCCGCCTGTGGTTTTGACAAGGAGAAGGTCCGAAACAGTTCGCCAAACTTCGAAACAGAATTGATGGTTTCTTACGCCTACGACCTGGTAAATCGAATCAATCCGGTGGGTTTCTTCGGCATGGTTTTAGTACTTGAAGGAACCAGCGTCAATCTCGCTGACTCCGCCGCCGACCGCATAAAGAACCTGCTGAGTCTGCCAGAACGAGCATTCAGCTATCTGCGCTCCCACGGCAGTCTCGATCAGGAACATATCAAATTCCTGGAATCGCTTATCGACCGGTTCGACGATCCTGAGGATCAGCAGCTTATCACCCGCTCTGCCCAGGTATTCTACCGCCTCTATCGCGGCGTCTTCGAAAGCGTCAAGCACTGAGGGAAAGAGCCATGGATTTGAACAATAAAACCGTTGTACTGACCGGCGCCAACGGCGGCTTTGGTCGGGAGCTTGCCCACCAGCTGGCAGATGCAGGTGCACGCCTGATTCTGGTTGGCAAAGGTCAGGATGAGCTTGACCTGTTAGTCACCGACCTGGATGGCGACGAAGCAAAGCATTGCGCCCTCGACCTGGACCTGAGCTGCGAAGCAGGAATAGAAGAATTGGTCAATTTCTGTGAGGGACTGCCATCAGGCATCGACATACTGGTCAATAGCGCGGGGCTGAACAGGTTCGCCTTGCTGGATGACTATGATTTTGCGGCCACCAGCAAACTGATGATGGTGAACCTTGTCGCACCCATCATGCTCACTTCGAAACTGCTACCGATACTGAAATCCAGGAATGATGCACTTATCGTCAATATCGGATCTGCCTTGGGCGCTATAGGTAATCCTGGCTACAGTGCCTATTGCGCAAGCAAGGCCGGCCTGGCCCGATTCAGTGAAACCCTGCGCCGGGAACTTTCTGACTGCAATGTCGAGGTACTTCACCTTAACCCCCGTGTGATAAGAACCGCCATGAATTCCGATGCGGTAAATTCGCTGAACCAAAAACTGGGGAACAAAGCGGATGCGCCAGAAACCGTAGCCAGGATACTGCTTTCGAAAATACTTCGTAACAAGTTCAGAGATCACTATGTAGGATGGCCAGAGAAATTTTTTGTCAAGATCAACGCCCTGCTACCAGCACTCGTAGACCGAGACTTCCACAAGAATCTCCCGTTGATCAAATCCGCCATTAGAAATGAAACCATTTCCACCAACGCTGCACCGATTGCCGAGGCAACTAACGGGTAGCAAGATATTCGAGAGGTCATCATCATGAAAAGACAGTTAATCCCTATTCTAGCCAGTTTGCTCACATTCAGTCTGCATGCGTATGCTGAAATCAACAGCGAGGTCATCGCCTTACAGGATCGTTGGGCCGAGGTGAACTACCAGCTTTCCGGAGACCAACAGGTTGAAGCGTTTGCAGTCTTGAGCGACCAGGCCGACCAGGTTACCGTACGTTATCCAGAATCGGCAGAAGCCTGGATCTGGAGCGGTATTATCAAATCCACCTATGCCGGTGCCAAAGGCGGTCTTGGCGCCCTGTCGCTGGCCAAGGATTCACGAAGAGACCTGGAAAAAGCCATGGATATAGACCCTGATGCCATGAACGGCTCAGCCTATACCAGTCTCGGCACACTCTACTACAGTGTGCCGGGCTGGCCAGTTGGCTTCGGGGACAATGACAAGGCCGATAAACTTTTGAGCAAAGCCCTGACGATCGCACCTCAGGACATTGATGCAAATTATTTTTACGCCGAGTTCATGCGCGACCAGAAGGACTACGAGAAAGCTCGGGAGCTCTACCTGAAAGCCCAGGCTGCCCCAGCCAGACCCGGCCGCAGTCTCGCTGACCAGGGTCGCCAGGAAGATATACGGCGAGCTCTTGCTCAATTGAATTAATGAAGCTCTGACTAGCCATGGGAATACTCTAATAATTAGCCGGAAACCCAGTCCTGATATGTACTATTATCTGTGTCATGCAAGTACTACTGGTCGAGGATGACAATCTCCTGGCAGATGCTGTCGTTGTAGCAATGAAACGACACAATTTCGCCATCAATCGCGTCAGCAACGGCAAGGATGCCATGCTGGTGATCGACACTGCGCCTCCCGACATAGTTATATTGGACCTTGGACTGCCAGATATCGACGGTATTGAGTTATTGCGCAAGTTCCGGGATCGGGGCTTTGCCAATCCCGTGCTGATACTCACCGCCAGAGATTCCACCGAGGATAAGGTCCGGGGACTGGACTGTGGCGCGGACGACTATTTACCAAAACCGTTCGACATTGATGAATTGCTGGCGCGTTTACGCGCTCTGGAAAGGCGCTTGAGCAAAACTACCAGCGCCACTATTACATTAGGCAACGTGGCATTGGATACCAACACGCACCAGCTGACCGTGGATAGTTCGATCGTGGAACTGGCCAGGCGTGAGTATATGTTGCTCAAGGCTCTCATGGAGAGTGGTAACAAGATTCAGACCCGCGAGGTACTGGAAAACAAACTCTACAGCTGGGGTGAAGAGATCAGCAGCAATGCTGTCGAAGTCCATATCCACCACCTTCGCAAGAAACTACCAACAGGCTTTATTCAGACTGTCAGAGGTGTTGGCTATATAATAAAGACACCGAAGTCGCCAGCGTCCCAGTGATTCCCGATGCCTTCTATTCGCCTGTTTCTTACCTTGACCATTATCGCAATCATCACGCTAGTCAATTTTCTCTCTTCACTGCGTGGTTATCGTGAAAGCATGCGCGAAGCAGATACTCTTTTTAATGAACAACTCTTGGAATACGCCCTGTTGATTAGCGCCACGTTACCGGCAGAGACTGACTCCCAATTCAAACTAAAAAGCACCGGTACGAGCTTTAATCCGCGTCTGGACAATGCGCCGGACTTTCAGAATACACTTGTTTTCCAGGTCCTCAATGAAAGTCAGGAGCTGCTGTTTAATTTCAACACCGAAGCTTCTGCTGCGATAACATCACTTATCCCTGGCTATAGTGATGTCAATTTCGACGGCTACCGCTGGCATGCTTACACCTACCCGGATACAGCCAGTCAGCGATGGATAATTACCGCTCAGCGCTACGACATTCGCTATTCACTGGCTGAAAGAGTGGTATTGGAATCTGTTTTCCCTATTGTACTGAGTATCCCGCTTGCAGGTTTTATCGTTTGGCTTCTGGTAGGTGCCGGGCTAAGGCCCTTAACAAGATTAACCAATGAACTTAAGCTGAAGAAAGCGTCGGATCTGTCGCCAGTAGAATTAGATGCAACGCCGCGGGAACTAAGCTCACTGAAAGACTCGACCAATGAGCTGCTGGCTCGGCTAAAAGCTTCGTTTGAAAGAGAAAAGCGCTTTGCGGCGGATGCTGCTCACGAACTTCGCACACCAATCAGCATTCTGAAAGTACAGATTCATAACCTGTTGGACGAAATGCGGGAACCATCAGCATCCGCACAGCAATTGAAGACCGGCATCGATCGTATGGGGCACCTGGTTGAGCAGATTCTTGATTTAAATAGAACATCTCCTGATCTGTACATGGCACAATTCGAACGACTTGACCTGTATGAATTGTGCCAGGAAGTGGTAAGCGAAAGCTACGAACAGTTTATGAAAAAAAACCAACACCTTGAGTTACTCGGTAATAACGCGCTCATCAATGGCGATCGCTTTGCAATCACTACGATGTTGAAAAATCTTTTAAGCAACTCTTCCAAATATACCCAGGAGGAAGGAAATATTGCAGTAAGCGTGTCGCAGGCAGCTACAGGTATTCAATTGCAAGTAACAGACAACGGCCCCGGCATTCCAGCGAAAGACCGAGAGCGGGTTCTGGAACGTTTTTATCGCACCGGCGGAGACCAATACCCGAGCGATCAACCTGGTTGTGGATTAGGTTTGGCGATAGTCCAGCACATAGTGAATCTGCACCATGCTTCACTGGATCTTCATGACCCTGAGTCAGGTACGGGCTTATGCGTCACAATCACATTCAAGAATGCTGTCCAGGAATCCTGACATGAAATCGCCCTGCTTATTCCAGGCAATACTCTTTACATTATTGCTACTGGCCGGTTCGGCCCAAGCAGCCACCGCCGAGTACGAGATAGAAATCAAAGACCACCTTTTCTATCCCTCTGAGCTGACCATCCCCAGCGGCGTGAAAGTCAAACTTCGTATTGTTAATTCTGACGAAACAGCAGAAGAATTTGAGAGCTTTGAGCTAAACAGGGAAAAAGTAATCAGGGGCGGCAGAACAGGCATTGTTTTTATCGGGCCTCTAAAAGCTGGGGAATACCCGTTTTTCGGCGAATTTTACCCTAAAACCGCCCAGGGAAAGATCATTGTTGTAGATGAAAACTAAACGAGCCAGGTATTCGATCCAATGACCAGCGCCCTGATAATAATTCTTCGGGAAGTTCTTGAAGCGATGTTGATAATCAGTCTGCTGCTTGCTGCTTCCGGGAATCTCGGCATTCAGAAAAGATGGATTTGTGCGGCGATTTTTGCCGGACTTTTTGGGGCTGGAATCTATGCCTACTTTTTCGATGTCATCACCGACGCATTCGAAGGAGTGGGGCAGGAAATAACCAATGCTACTACCCTGTTCGTGATTAGCGGCTGTCTTGCAGTGTTTAATCTCTACATAGTCACTCAACTTTATGGCAGCGCCAGAATACTACCCTACTGGACCGGCCTGATCGCGCTCATAGGAGGTATCGCACTGGCAATCACCCGGGAAGGTGCCGAGATCAGCATATATCTTTCCGGGTATCTTTTATCCCCTGAGCCGCTACAACCGGTCATAATCGGGAGCGCCCTGGGAGCTGGCATTGGCCTTAGCGCAGGAGCACTAATTTACTATGGCCTGAACAGTCTAAAGCAACGCGCCAGCCTGTTTACCAGTTGTTTGGTATTGCTGCCAGTGGCTGCCGGAATGGTATCCCAAGGGGTCAACTATCTCATGCAGGCCGATATTGTTCCGGCGCAGTTTCCTCTATGGGATAGCTCATCGCTAGTCCCCGAGGAATCGGTCGTTGGAGAGCTTTTGTATGCGCTATTTTCTTATGAAGCAACCCCGACGCCACTGCAGATGATTTTGTATCTGGTGACAGTAGCATTGATGGTGCTGGGAATGTTTCTTGTCGCCCGAATGAATAATGCGGACAAGGATGACAACATTTCTTATGCCTGAAACTCGTACATCCCGGTCCAGGATTGTTCTACCAGCAGGGATTTTCAGTACCCTTATAGGACTGACAACACCCTCTCCAGGCTTCGCTGACGATCCGTTTCAGCACAATGGCGTAGACAAGGTCTATCACCCTTATGTGCAACCCCTCGAGACCGAGATCGAGTATCGAACCGTATATCAGACCGACGGAGATCCGTTGGAAGACGGCGTCGCCAGGCATCGACTAAGTATAGGCAGGGCCCTCACTGACAGAGTTTTCGTAGAGGGCTACGTGATCGGCAAAGAAACACGCCAGGACAATTTTCGCCTTGACGCCTATGAACTGGAAACCAAGATACAACTTACAGAACAAGGTGAATTCTGGGCAGATTGGGGGCTTCTTTTCGAGTTCGAGAAGGAGCGCAGTGAAAGCATTACCGAGCTTGGTGCGGCCCTGTTGATAGAAAAGGAGTTTGGTTCTTGGGCAGGCACCTTGAATCTGGGAACAGAATACGAATTTGGCTCCGACATCAATAATGAATTTGATTTTGAAGTTGCAGCACAATTACGTTATCGATTTTCAGAACGTATGGAGCCAGCCGTAGAATGGTACGAAGATGAGTTTACTTCAGCAATTGGTCCTGTATTACAGGGATTGGAAAGATTAGGAGGTAACAGGAAAGTGCGTTGGGAAATCGGTGCGCTATTCCCGCTTAACGACACCACACCCGACCAAACTTTCCGGCTCGTACTGGAATTTGAATTCTAGCCGCTGTATTTAAGCGGAAGAAATACCCCTCAGGGGGCTTCTACCAGCCGTAAGCCATCGCAAGCAACGAATAGGTGCTCTCTATCTGAATCGCCCAATACACTACGAAGAAGACGATGATGGTTCCGCAGGTGGCAATAGTAGCCGTCTCGAGATCATCAAATTGTTTTCCGTTATTAGTTTCGTCGCTCATAAATAACCTTTCCTAATTCCAAATATTTTTGATCCGTCTCTAAACCTACCAACCACAAACCCACCAACTAGCTACAGCTGCAGGCGCTAATCACTAGCTGCCTGCGAAACCAATCCAGCGACCGGTTGCTGCAACTGTCACCCATACCATTATGGATGATACGGCAAGTAAGCGAATCATCAACGGACTCAAATTATCTACCCCGCGCTTGAGCATGGGCCGCTTGATGAAGTAGACAAACAATATTCCGGTAACCAGCGCGAGCATTTTGTACCAATACACCGGCAGGAAATAGATTTTCCCTGCCACACCGCAGGCCATGAAAATGCCTGTGGAAAGCGCAATGATCAATCCCCAGAAAAATACGTTGTGCGCCTTGTCCAGCACTTCCTGGCAAGGAACATCCTTGAAACCAACACCAAGCAGGCGGGCATCGGAAACAAAAACAGCACCTCCCAACAACGCCATGCCCAATAGATGAATGGCTTCCACCAGTGCGAATGCGGCACCCCAGGTCTTACCGATAACACCAAACGGTGTGGTTTCCAGCCACAAGAAGAAGTCATAGAGACCAACCCAGACATGCCTTCTCAAAGTCACCATGCAATCACCGCCAGCGGCAGCGGCACATTCCTCAGCTGGCCAGATGGGGACAAAAGAAAAAAGCAGAATAACCACCAGCGATGAAACGACAATGATGGTTCGACGATATGCTTCGAAAAAAGAACTTGGTGCGTCCATTGTAGACATTGTGCTTATTCCCCTTTTTTATTCCCCTCGGCAAGCCGGCTATCACCAGGACTGCCGGCAAGTTTCTAATTATTAGAAGATGGTCTGACCCGGGACGCAGCCGGATAGGGCTTGCATAAAGCCAGGATCGGTGTATTCACAATCGAACCAGTCATAGGCAATAAAGCGCCCACAAATCACAATCACTCCCCAGAACACCAGCGACAGAGTCGCACCTAGCCGCAAATTGGCTGGTGCCCGGGCCTGGGTGTCCCAGTCTCCAGTCGCATTGATCATATTTTTGTGAAACAGATAGGCATTGACGGCAGCTGCCACCAGCAGTACCAGCTTGACCCGAAACCAGATGCTTTGCGTGTTCCGCACAGGTACTGCATAAAATAAAGTGATGCCGGTAATAAACATGATAGTAAAGCCAACCAGCATGGGTGTATTGAGGCGTCGGGCTATGGAACTGGCAGAGATATTGGTAAACGCCATCCCCAGCATTCTGAGGTCGATAAGAAACAGCATTCCCAGGCACAACATCAAGGTCAACACATGGGTCGACTCGACCCAGTTATACATGTAGTAGGATTCGTGTAAGCGGGTACTTAACTCATGCGTATCCAGCCATAAGGCAAAGTTGTATAGCAGCTCGTTCACCCTGGGTGACCTCCCCTTTTTATTGAATCCGGAACTACCTTACCCTCGAATTGGTGGTAGTCTCGTTATTATTTCGCTTCATGCAACATACCAACATAAGCGACTCGGATATTGAGGTCGATCAAATTCTGGTCCGAGCCTGAATCCTGACACCATCAACCCTGCAAGGTTTTCAATGCAATGGAATTAGGGAACCGGCTGCCGTTGATCAGCCACGTGCGCCGCATTATTTTGTTGGTATGTGTACAGGGCACTCCGGTGGGCAAGAATACCCCAGCAATCCGTGCAAATCCATAGCCTGGATGTTGCATGATCAGCGGTCGCCCTGTTTTAGTCCCCGCTGAGCTTGCGCTTGCGGTATTCAGAAGGCGTCACCCCCATGATTTCGCGGAAAGCATTGTTGAAAGGGGTGATGGATTGATATCCAACGGTCAGTGCAATTGTGAGAACTGGCACAGTTTTGCTTTCCGGATCGGCCAGTTCCTCACAGGCATCCTCGATGCGATACTGGTGCAGCATTGCATTGAAATTCCGGTATCCCAGAGTTTTATGGATAAACGCTCGCAGCCGGTACTCGGGAAGATTTAACTTCTTCGCCAGACTTGCAATGGTAAGGCCGGCCTCTCGATAGAGTTTTGCATCCCGAAACTGACGGTTGAATCTATCGATATCAAATTCTGCGGAGCTTTCCGTGCTGCTTTCCTCAGTCAATACTGCGACCTTTCTAATAACCTTACTCAAAGAGACATAATTAAACTGCATGGTGGCTACCAGCATGGCGGTGACCAGAATAGCGATGGCTGAAATAAGGACAAATTGTGCTTCGACAGGATCAATGGAGCCGAACACCACCAGGAAATTTTCCACAACCACCACGAAGAATATCAGTGCCCCCTGCAGTGAAATAATCATCCAGCGTAGTGCCCGCCGATCTTCCACCAGGTCAGCCCGCCAGCCATTTAAGGTCCAGAAAATGGCGAACCCGACGAACAACAGCTGCAGGATATCCAGCACGGTATTGAGTAATTCAAGAGCAACGCCATTGCCCCCATCCAGCAGAACGAGTGTTGCCTCAAGCACTATCTGAATAGCGAATAAAACACCCAGCGCAACAGGGAATCGGCGATTTTCCTGAAACTCCAGAAAACTGTAAATCATAAACAGACCAGGAATTGCCGGTACGGCAGTATGGATCAGCAACTCCCAGCGGGCCAGGTTCAGCTTGAACATCGAATCCACATGAACTTCTGACATACCGTCGATAATGTAAAGCACAGCGAACAGCGCGGTCAGCGTGAACACTCTGGCGCTGGTAGCGTGAGGTTGCGCTTTGAGATAGCCGATAGCCAGCAGAATCAGCGACATGATGGCAATCAGCTGGGTTGTGTAGAGCAGAATTGGATTGGACAAAGATACTTCCTGTAGCGATTCAGTTGTTGCTAGACCGCCATCGGGCTCCTAGACCAGGCACATGGTAACTACCTGTGGTCGACCCTCGGGGCCGACACATTTTTTATTATTGTCCAGTTTCAGGTATTTGAGGTAATGTGAGCTTAGCCTGTTCAACGCATAAAGCCAAGAACCCAGAGCGGCATATTCATGCCCAACCTCAAGAGGGGTGTCCGCGATGAAAGCCAGGGACCTTCGCATTGTCTTTCTACCCGCCAGCTTGCTAAGCCTAAGCCTGGCCGCCTGCAGTCCGGAAAGCACCAACAGTTCTGACGCAACACAAACAACTGCGGCCGGCGTATCCGAGGCAGCAATGTCGATCGCTATGGACAGCGATGATATTGCCGGTTTGGTAACGGGCATCGATGGCCCGGAAGCTGGCGTCTGGGTCATCGCGGAAACCGACGCGTTTGAGACCTTCTTCGCCAGAATCGTAGTCACAGACGAACAGGGAAAGTTTCTTATTCCGGACCTGCCGGATGCCAGTTACCAGGTCTGGGTCCGAGGCTATGGCCTGATCGACTCCGCCAGAGCTTCCAGTCGTCCCGGCTCAATACTGAACATCAACGTGCAGACTGCATCCAGTCCACTGGAAGCTGCCCAGGTATATCCCGCCGCTTACTGGTATTCCATGATGGGACTGCCCACCGAAGAAGAACTACAGGCAATCGATGGTGGCTTGAACGCCTATCTTACCTGGATGAAAAACATGGGCTGCGTTGGCTGTCATCAACTGGGCAACGAGGCGACGAGAACTCTGCCGGAATCCCTCGGCGAATTTGAATCTCACGCGGAAGCCTGGCTGCGACGCGTTGCTTCCGGACAGGCTGGTGCCGGCATGGTGGGCCAGCTGACCGGGAGACTTGGCAGTGTTCCTTTTAAGTATCTCGGCGAGTGGACCGAGCGGGTAGCCGCTGGTGAATACCCTTCTTCCCAACCGGAACGTCCCGGCGGGCTGGAACGCAATGCCGTGATCACGGTCCGAGACTGGTCCACTCCCATTGCCTATATGCACGATCTCTCGGGTACCGACCGTCGGGATCCTACAGTCAACGGCTATGGCCCCTTGTTCGGTGCTCCGGAACTCAGCACCGATGAGTTTCCAATCCTGAATCCGCAAACCAATACTACCTCGCATTTTGTCGCTCCGGTCCGTGACCCGGATACCCCGACCACTTCATCCACACCTCCGAATGCGCCATCACCGTACTGGGGCGAACAGGTACTGTGGGACAGCCAGGCCAATGCCCACAACCCCATGTTAGACCAGGATGGGCGGGTCTGGTACACAGCCAGAGTTCGTGGCCCTGACAATCCTGATTTCTGTCGCGAAGGATCCGACCACCCCTCGGCACAGCGTTTTCCCATCACGCGATCGGGAAGGCATCTGGCAGTCTATGAGCCGGACACTGGCGACTATACTTTTGTCGACACCTGCTTCAGCACTCACCATTTGCAATTTGCCTATGACGAAGACAATACGCTGTGGACCAGCGGCGGAGGTCCAGTGGTCGGCTGGCTAAATACCAACCAGTTTCTCGAAACTGGCGATGCGGCCGCTTCCCAGGGTTGGTCGCCACTGATCCTGGACACCAACGGTAATGGCCAGGTGGATGAATGGACCGAGCCTGGCGAAGCACAGGATCCCGAAAAAGACACGCGGGTCAATGCGGGCTTTTACGCAGTCATGCCCAACCCAGCCGATGGTTCGATTTGGGGCTCCAATGCCTTCGGCTATCCAGGCGCAATCGTACGCTTCGATCCAGAGACTGGCCTGGGTGAAAAATACAACGTTCCGCTGCCCGGCTTCGGATCCCGCGGCGCCGATATCGATAAAAATGGCGTGGTCTGGGTATCCCTTGGCAGTGGGCATCTTGGCGCCTTCGATCGCAACAGGTGCCAGGGGCCACTCAATGGTCCAACGGCAACAGGAGATCACTGTCCTGAAGGGTGGACCTTTCATGACCTGCCAGGACCGGGTTTCGAAGACCTGCCAGACAACAGTATCGAATCCAGTTACTACACCTGGGTAGATCAGCACAACTCTCTTGGCCTGGGAGAAGACGTACCTATTGCTACCGGCAATCTGTTTGACGGGGTCCACGCTCTGGTGGGTGGCGAATTCCTGACCTTGCGTGTGCCCTACCCGCTTGGTTTTTATACCAAAGGTTTTGAAGGTCGCATTGACGATAGCAGTGCCGGTTGGAAAGGTCGCGGTCTGTGGGTACCAAGCGGTGACCGGACACCCTGGCTGAAGGAGGGAGGCCAGGGAACCAGGCCACTGGTCGTGCACATGCAAATGCGGCCAGACCCGCTGGCTCACTGACGTTACGAGCCTGGTGACACCGGAAATAGTGGAAAGGCAATCAGGCAGGCAGCGGTGACGCGCTTCCTGTCGGGCCTGCTTCTGCATCCCGGGCGTGGCGGAATCCCATCCAGATGAGAAACTGAAAACCAAACAGCAGGGAGGCGGCCAGCAGATGAGTTGGTTGCACCAGTGCCGGCATACCCAGATGTCCCAGGGTCGCTCCTGAAAGCACTGCCAGCCCGGTGACTGCAATCATGGCTAACGCGAAGCGGGTCAGGCTATGTTGCCAGCCAATGGATTTCACAAGTAAATACAACAACCACAGATTGGCAAACAGGACTACTGCCGAAAAACTGCGGTGCACATAGAAAAACCACGGCATAAATTCAATCCAGTTGGACCGTAGCTCCTCCCCCTGGGCTCGACTGATCAGATCTGTCATTTCGCGCACCTGCGTACCCATGCTGATCTGAATTAGCGCCAGTACTATAACCACGTATAACCATTTCTCAAAGTGCGGATCGATGTTGTCAATTGACTGCGCGGCCATGATACCCCGCCTCGACTGAGCAAGGGCAAACAACAGGGCCGCAACGATAGCAAGCGCCATCAGCATGTGCAGGGTAATCATGCCGGGCTGCAGATTGGAAGCGACTACCCGGGCCCCCAGCCAGCCCTGAAATCCTGTCATCAGAAACGCAGCCACCGAGGCGCGAAAAATCCACGGGTCATGCCTGCGGCAGGACCAGGAGAGCAGCATCGTCAGGAAGATGAGAAACCCGATGGTGACACCGATCAGTCGGTTAGTGTACTCGGTCCAGGTTTTGACTACATTGAAGCGGGTGTCGGCATAACCCAGCTCGGCATAGATTTCCTGATAGTTGGCCGGCAATTGGGCTTCACTGGTAGGCGGAATCCACTGGCCGAAGCAGGTAGGCCAGTCGGGGCACCCCATGCCAGCGCCGGAGGCTCGAACACTGGCACCCACCAGGATCAGGAAATAAACCGCTGCGATGGTTATCCACGCTAGTTGGCGATAGCGCTGTAGTGGAGAGGAGTCTTGATCTTTCATGTTGACCTTTCAGTTGCGAAGGGTTTCCAGCAGAGCATATGAAGCATAGCCATCCTGCGGCATTCCGGACCGGCGCTGGTATTGCCGGATTGCACTTCGGGTCTGACCACCCATAATGCCGTCCACAGGACCGGCATCGAATCCCATCTGGTTAAGAAGCTCCTGCAACTCCAGTACGTCATTGCGACTAAGCGCCTGCTCGTTTGGCGGCATGTTCTGAATCGGCGCACCGCCGACAAACCGGTCGGCAAGATGACCAACTGAGACTGCATAGAATGTAGAACGATTCCAGACAAGAGTAGTGCGGTAGTTGCCATACACCAGAAAGGCCGGCCCCGTTGCTCCAGCTGGAATCACAATAGATCCCTCCATGTCAGTCTGCGGCAGGGCTGCACCACTAACCTGGGTCACTCCCAGCTGGCGCCATTCATTCAATGATTTTCTTATTCCTGTACCAGACTGTGCGTAATCGAAACTGGCTGGCAACTGGACTTCTCGCCCCCAACGCTCATCACCTCGCCAGCCAGACTGGGACAGGAAATTTGCCGCCGAATGGAAAACATCGGGCAGGCTGTTCCAAATATCAATACGCCCGTCATTATCGCCGTCCACTGCATAGCGATCAAAAGTAGAAGGCAAAAACTGCAACTGCCCCATAGCACCGGCCCAGGATCCAGTCATACGCTCAGCTGCTATGTGGCCATCATCGATGATGCGCAACGCAGTCAGCAGTTCGCGACGGAAAAAATCTGCCCGGCGTGGATCATAGGCCAGGGTCGCCAGTGCCGAAACCACCATAAATCCCCCGGTAGCAGCACCGTAGTTACTTTCCAGGGCCCAGAAAGAAACCAGATAATGAGCCTGCACTCCATAGCGCTGCTGCACTTCGCCAAGCAAGCTGGCATGTTGCCGAAGCAACGCCCGCCCGCGATCAATTTGCAATGGCGTGATACGCAGACTGGTGTAGCGGGTGAAGGTTTGCACGAATTCGGGCTGGCTGCGATCAAGCTCCAGAACCCTTTCAATCGGCTCCAGCTGATCAAGAGTTACTAGCAGAGTCTGCTCACTGATCCCCATGGACCGTGCTTCCTGGCGCAGTTCTTCCAGCCACTCCTCAAAGGGTTGCTGCTGGGCGACAGCCAGCATGGGCATGAGGAGCAGGCTGAGAAAGGAGATGGGGAACAGTAACTTCATGGTCGAGATCATAAAGGAAAATGGGTGAAATTTGAACGCGCAAAGCCTTGCCTGGCGCATTTGAATCACTACAATAGCCTTTATGACTGGCAAATTGACTGTTTCAGTACTGACATTATTCACTGCAGCGTGGCTGATTTCCGGCAATGACCGTGTAATACAAGGTGCAGAACGGACCAGCCCGCTGCCCGTCAAAGTAGTCAGGGAGTATCGGGAACAGGATCAGCGGCAACGCTACCAGGAACTGCTGGCGGAATTCGGGCAGAACAAGGAATTACCGGCAGGTTATGAATTGCAGACGCTGCTGGCGCTCAGCCATTACCCGGAGCTGAAAGAAACCCGCATAAGGTTTGTCGTTGACGATGTAGACATACCGCTGTCTTCACGCCCGCACTGGGCCACCATGTTACGTTCCGCTGGCAAACGCACTTACCTGGTGGTTATCGATTCTCAGCGTGAAGGTGGTCGCGAGGAATTGCTGCTGAAGAAGCAGCCTTTCAACGCGCAAGCTGGAATAATCGGTCATGAGCTGGCGCACACAGTTTATTATCTCGACCGCTCCTTCTTCGGAATCTTGAACGACGCAGTCTGTCAGCTGAGTGACTGCCGAATAAATTTCGAAAGACGAACCGATCAGCGTACGGTAGCTTACGGACTCGGCTGGCAGCGCTACGACCACTCGGTGTTCTTACGCTCCAGTTTCGGTAGAGACCCGTTTGCTGAGCCTAATCCCGGCAGCGCCTACCTGGCGCCGCTCGAATTGCTCAGCCTCATGGAAGCAAACCCTGCTTACCAGGCAACATTGGTCCAGCTTTAAAATCTCTATTCGCTGCTTATTAATACCCTAACCAAACAGATTGATAGCGTTTTCCTGGATGCCAAACTGTCCGGTAAATTCACTGGATACTCCTGCCAGCTGTCGCAATGCCACATGAATATGTTCCGGGGTCAGAATCACACCCCCGGGGTCTACTTCCAATGTGTCAGGATTGATCGGGAGCGCGTCGAAGTGGGCATCAGTTGCACCAACAACCCGGTTACCACTGACACCGGCATCCATGGCCATGATACTAGTCACATTCCAGTGGTCCTTGCCTCGATTGCTGTTGTAGAACGAACGGGGTACGTCCGAAATCTGAACCGACGACTACAGTAATCTTGTCCTGCAGTCCATGCTGCTCAATCTGTTCCCACAAATGATCGATGCCGACTAACAACTCGGTCATCCGTCGATAGTGATTCTGATCATGATTGCCATGGGTATCGAAGCCACCCATACTGAGGTTGGCGCTGACCGCAACTCCTGTGGCGAAAGCTGCAACAGCGATTTCCGCCTGCCCCATCAAAGCACGAGAAGGTTCATCCGGAAGTGCCTCAACCAGACGATGCAAATTGTTGTCGCCACTGCGCGCTGTGTAAAGCTCTTGTAGCCGACGCTGCCGCAAGGGTAGACTTTCGCGATTCTGCAATCTCTGTAGGCGAGC
>Ga0209273_10000126_pt1 | contig 149507 bp, 135 predicted proteins | sample tdAd471_FD_187126 | JGI IMG/M metagenome (GOLD analysis project Ga0209273, IMG submission 187126) | Marine sediment microbial communities from the Atlantic coast under amendment with organic carbon and nitrate - tdAd47.1 (SPAdes)... | ecosystem: Environmental > Aquatic > Marine > Coastal >... | reverse complement strand
GGTCCGCAGCACTTCGGCCAGCGGCGCACCGGTGACGTGATCGTGTCGCTCGTCGATGGCGTCGAGCAGCTCGAGACCTACTTCGGCCAGTACCTGCCGACGCTGTTCGTCGCGGCGCTGACGCCGTTGTTGATTGCCGGGTTCGTGCTGTTTCTCGATCCCTACATCGCCCTGACGCTGCTGGCGGCGGCGCTGATCACCCTGGCGGCGCCGATGGCGTTCCATACCATGGACCAGAAAAGCAGCCTGGCCCGGTCCAAGGCCTATAAGGCCTTCGCCGCCGATTTCCTCGATTCCCTGCAAGGGCTGGCGACGCTGAAGGCTTTCGGGCAGTCGAAATCGCGTCTCACCATGTTGAGCGAACGGGCGCATGCGCTGTTTCGCTCGACCATGTGGGTGCTGGCCACCAACGCGCTATCGCGCGGCATCACCGATGCCGGCATCGCCATCGGGGCGGCGGTGGCGCTGGGGGTCGGCGCCTGGCGGGTGACGGGCGGCGATGCCAGCCTGCAAACCCTGCTGATCGTCCTGATGATGGGGACGGAGGCCTTCCGGCCGCTGCGTGACCTGCGCGCGCTTTTGCACAACGGCATGGTCGGGCAATCGGCGGCGATCACCATCTTCTCGATCCTCGATCAGGAACCCGTAGTCAAGGACATCGCCACGAGCGTCAAGCAGCCCGCAAAACCCTCCATCGCCTTCGACGAAGTGGTATTCCGCTACCCGGGCTCCGAGGATGCAGCCCACCGGGGGCTCGGCTTCAACGTCGCGCCCGGCGAGCGGGTCGGCATCGTCGGCGCCAGCGGTTCGGGCAAGTCGACCATCCTGAAGCTGTTGCAACGCCTTTACGATGTGGACGAGGGCGCGGTGCGCATCGGCGGTGTCGACGTACGCGACATGGACCTGGAAACGCTACGCGCCCAGATGGCGGTGGTCAGCCAAGATACCCATCTGTTCCACGGCACGGTGGCCGAGAACCTGGCCTTCGGGCGCCCCGACGCCAGTCGCGACGACATGCGCCGTGCCGCCGAACTGGCCAACGCCGACGAGTTCATCCGCCGCCTGCCGCAGGGTTACGACACGGTGATCGGCGAGCGCGGCGTCAAGCTTTCCGGCGGCCAGCGCCAGCGCATCGCCATCGCCCGCGCGCTATTGCGCGATGCGCCGATCCTGATCCTCGACGAGGCGCTCTCCGCCGTCGATGCCGAGAACGAATGGGTCATCCAGGACGCCCTCAACCGCCTGATGCAGGGCCGCACCACGCTGATCTTCGCGCACCGGCTGTCGTCGATCATCGACAGCGACCGCATCTTGGTGCTCAAAGCCGGCATCATCCGCGATTCCGGCAGCCATGCGGAACTGATGGCGCGTCCCGGTGTCTACCGCGATTTGATGGCGGGCCAGGCGCGCGAGGGCGAGCACCGCCCGGATGCCGCCGGCACGCGCCCCGACCGGTTGCTCGACGACGAGCCGGAGGCCGCCGCCGCCGGCATTGAGGCGCCCGAGGAGGGCATCATCCGAGCCGAGGGGCTCACCTGGCTGCAAGCCTTCCAGGTGATGTTCGCCGAGGTTCGGCCCTGGCGCGGCAAGTTGTGGCTGACGCTCGGCTGCGGCGTCACGCGGGTGATGGCCTTCATCGGCGTCGGTGTCGCCGGCGCGCTGGCGGTCGCGGCGGTGAAGGGCGGTGAGGCCTATCTTCCCTATCTCTATGCGCTTGGCGTGCTGGCGCCGGTGGCGGGGGTGTTCCACTGGCTGGAATCGTGGATTGCTCACGACATGGCGTTCCGCATGCTGACCGAGATGCGCATCGAACTGTTCCGCAAATTCGACGCGCTGGCGCCGGCTTACCTGACACGGCGCCGGTCCGGCGATCTCGTCGCCATGGCCACCCAGGACGTGGAGATGGTCGAGTACTTCTTCGCCCATACCCTGGCGCCGGCCTTCATCGCCGTGCTGGTGCCGGGCATGGTGCTGGCGGCATTGGCCTGGGTGCATCCGGCGATTGCGCTCGCGTTGGTGCCGTTCCTGCTGTTCGTCGGCATGAGCCCGTTCCTCATGCGCGGCCGGGTCGACCGGTTGGGCTCGCGCACCCGCGAGGCGCTCGGCGATCTCAACGCCCACGCCGTCGACACCGTGCAGGGCCTGGCGGAGATCGCCGCCTTCCAGCAGGAAAGCCACAGGGGCGCCGAATTCGCCGCCAAGGCACGCGATTACCTCCAGGTCCGCGTGCCGTTCTTCCGCGATCTTTCCGTGCAGCAGGCAGCGCTTGAGGTCGCGACCGGCCTCGGCGGTCTCGCCGTGGTGATGGCCGGCGCCTTCCTCGTGCGGGGGGAGATGATCGGCGCCGATTACCTGCCGATGCTGACGATCCTCGCCATGGCGGCGTTCCTGCCGGTGTCCGAGATCGCCAACGTCGGCCGGCAACTGGCCGACACGCTGGGCGCGGCCAGGCGGCTGCATTCCGTCGACATGGAGCCGGTGCCGGTGCAGGACGGTCCCGGCGCCACGGACACGGGCGCCAAGGCCGGGCTGCGACTGGATGCGGTCGAATTCTCCTATGCGGGCCGGCCGGAGAAGGCCATCGACGGCATTTCGCTGGATATTCCGCGCGGCACCACGCTGGCGCTGGTCGGGCCGTCGGGGGCGGGCAAGACGACGCTCGCCAACCTGTTGCTGCGGTTCTGGGACCCGCAGTCGGGCGCCATTCGCCTGGACGGCTGCGATCTCCGCGATTTCAAGCTCGACGAGCTGCGCGCGCGCTTCGCCCTGGTGGCACAGGATACCTATCTGTTCAACGACACGCTGGGGGCCAACATCCGCCTGGCGCGCCCCGATGCGACCGACGAAGAGGTCGAGAACGCCGTCCGCCAGGCGGCGCTGGGCGATTTCGTCCGGCAATTGCCGGCCGGGCTCGAGACTCCCGTCGGCGAGCGCGGCGTCCGGCTGTCGGGCGGCCAGCGCCAGCGCGTCGCCATCGCCCGCGCGTTCCTCAAGGACGCCCCGGTGTTGATCCTCGACGAGGCCACCTCGCACCTGGACGCGCTCAGCGAACAGGCGGTGCGCGACGCCCTTAAAGCGCTCATGCACGAACGCACCACGGTGGTCATCGCGCACCGCTTGTCGACCGTGCGCGACGCCGACATGATCGCCGCGTTGGACCATGGCAAACTGGTCGAGACCGGCACCCACGAGGAGCTTCTCGCCGCCGGCGGCCTCTACGCCCACCTGGTCGGCCGGCAGTTGGCCGGCATGGCGGCCGAATAACACCGAACAAACGGGAGGAAGACGAGATGACCAAGCGGGTCGCCCTGATGGGGATGCATCTGGAAGCCAACAGTTTCGCGCCGCCGACGACGGAACAGGACTTCCGCACGCTCTGCTACATGGAGGGCGACGATATTCTCGCCGATATCGCGCGGGAAAATCCGAGCCTGCCGGCCGAGGTCAGCGCCTTTCACCACGAGATGAACCGCCTCGGCGTCGACTGGGAGCCGGTGCCGATCCTGGTGACGGCGGCGGAACCCGGCGGCCCGGCGGACGAAGGGTTTTTCCAGCGCACCAAGGCCGAGATGCAACGCCGGTTGGAAGCCGCCGGCCGGCTCGACGGCGTCTTCTGCTCGCTGCATGGCGCCATGACATCCACCGGCGGCGACGACCCCGACGGCGAACTGCTGGAGATGGTCCGCGCCGTCGTCGGGCCCGAGGCGCCGATCCACTCGACGCTCGATCTGCACGCCAACATTTCCGAGCGCATGGTGGAGATGGCCGACGTGCTGGTCTCCTACATCACCAACCCGCACGTGGACCAGGCTGAGCGCGCCCGGGAGAGTGCCGGCCTGATGTGCGAGATCTGGGACGGCATGAAACCCGAGGTCGCCTTCATCCGCCTGCCGCTGGTCTCGCCGTCGGTGGTTTTGCTGAGCGCCCAGGGGCCGTATGCGGACCTTATCGATTACGGCCAGGCGGCGCAGGCGAAGAACCCGGGGGTCATCGCCAACGTCTCGGTGGTGGCCGGTTTCGTCTATTCCAACACGCCGATGAACGGCATCGCGGTGATCGTGACCACGCGCGGTGACCGGGAAGCCGCACGGGCACTTTGCGCCGATATCGCCGAACGCGGCTGGGCCGACCGGGCGCGCTTCCGCAAGGTGGGGACGCCGCTCGCCGACGCGGTCGCGGAAATGAAGGCTGCCGGCGAGGACGCATCGCTCGACGCCCGGATTTTCGCCGACGTTGCCGACAATCCGGGCGGCGGCGGGCGCGGCAACACCACCTATGTCTTGAAGGCCCTGGTGGAGGCCGGCGTCGAGGGCTGCCTGTTCGGCATTTTCCACGATCCGGCCTTGGTGCGTGCTGCCCAAGCAGCGGGTGAGGGCGCGGACTTCGACGCGGTCTTCAACGCCGAAACCGAAAGCGAGTTCTCCCAGCGTTTCGAGGCACCGGCGCGGGTGCTGGGTCTCATAGACGGCAAGTTGGTCGGTTCGCTGGGCAGCATCTGGGCCGGGCGCAGCATCGATGTCGGACCGACGGCGCTCCTGCAGGTCGGTGGGGTCAAGATCGTCGTGGTAACGCACCGCAAGCAGTGCGCCGATCCGGTGTTCTTTCAGGCCTTCGGCCTCGACGTGGCGGCCGCGCGGAGCGTGGTGGTCAAGTCGCGCGGTCATTTCCGCGCCGGCTTCGCGCCCTATTTCGATGACGCCCACACGGCGGAAATCGACGTACCCGGCCTGACCTCTCCGGTGCTGGCGAATTTCAACTTCGACCGCCTGCCGAGGCCGGTTTACTCATTGGACGAAGAGACGACCTGGCCCGGCCCGCCCTGGTCGGCAGAAAACGGAGGGACGGCACCATGAGCGTATCTGGACCTTTCCGCAGTTGGCTGTTCGCGCCCGGCAACCATCCGCGCCGGGTGGAGAAGGCGCTGGGCCTCGATGCCGACGTGGTGATCCTCGACCTGGAGGACGCCGTCGCCGTCGCCGAAAAGGAAGCCACCCGCCCGATGGTGGTCGAAGCCCTGCAGGGGCCGCGTGGCTGCCTCGGCTATATCCGCGTCAACGCCTACGATACCGATTTCTGCTACGGCGATCTCCGCGCCGTGGTGCAGCCCGGCGTCGACGGCATCATGCTGCCGAAGCTGGAGACCGCCGACCAGATCAAGAGCGTCGATTGGCTGGTCGGCCAGTTGGAGCGGGACGCCGGCTTGGCCGTAGGCGGGCTCGATATCCTGCCGATCGTCGAGACCGGGCTTGGTGTCGCCAACGCGCGCGCCATCGCCGAAGCCGGCACCCGCGTGCGCCGGCTCGCCTTCGGCGCCGGCGACTACGCCAAGGACATGGCCATGAACTGGACCCGCGCCGAGACCGAAATGGCGCACGCCCGCGCCGAAGTGGTGTTGGCCAGCCGTGCTGGCGGCCTCGACGCGCCCATCGATACGGTGTGGATTCATATCGGCGATACGGACGGTTGCAAGACCTCCGCCCAGGTTGTTGCCGACATGGGCTACCAGGGGAAGCTCTGTATTCACCCGGAACAGATCGGTCCGGTGAACGACGTCTTCACGCCGTCGGCCGATCAGGTCGCCTTCGCCGAGAAGGTCGTCGCCGCCTTCGACGAGGCGGAAGCCAAGGGCCTCGCCTCGATCCAGGTGGAGGGTTATTTCGTCGACTATCCCATCGTCGACCAGGCCAGGCGCACCTTGGCTCTGATCCGCAACATAAACGCCAAGAACGGCTGATAATCTGCGGGCCATGTCCGTTTTCGAGGTCTTTTGGGTGTTCCTGCGTCTGGGCCTGACGTCGTTCGGCGGCCCGGTGGCGCATATCGGCTATTTCCGCGACGAGTTCGTGCACCGGCGCCGATGGTTCACGGAAGCCGCATACGCCGATCTGGTGGCGCTTTGCCAGTTCCTGCCCGGTCCGGCATCGAGCCAAGTGGGGATTGGTATCGGCCTTTCTCGCGCCGGTCTGGCGGGCGCTGTCGCCGCCTGGGTCGGGTTCACGCTGCCTTCCGCATTGGCATTGGGGCTTTTTGGCTTCGGCGTCGCCATCGCCGGCGAGGTCGAGGATGGCTGGCTCCGGGGCCTCAAGGCCGTCGCCGTTGCGGTGGTGGCGCAGGCGCTTTGGGGCATGGCCAAATCGCTTTGTCCCGACCGCACCCGCGCCGCAATGGCCGTCGCGGCGGCCGTGCTGGTGCTGATTGTGCCGACGTCGCTGGGCCAGGTCGCGGCGATCGTTGCCGCCGGGGCGCTCGGCTGGCTGTTCGTCAAATCCGAAGACACGGGCGACCATCATCCGCTCGCCGCGGCCGTCGGCAAGCCGCTGGCGATGGCCGCGTTGGCGCTGTTCTTCGCGCTGCTGTTCGGGCTGGCGCCGCTGGCCGCCGAGCTTTCCAGTCCGCTCTTGGCGCGCATCGACGGCTTCTACCGGGCCGGGTCCCTGGTGTTCGGTGGCGGCCACGTGGTGCTGCCGCTCTTGCAAGCCACCGTCGTCGAACCCGGCTTGGTGGGGGAAGGGTCGTTCCTCGCCGGTTACGGCGCGGCGCAGGCAGTGCCGGGGCCGCTGTTTACCTTCGCCGCCTACCTGGGCGCGGTGATGGATAGCCCGCTCGGGCCGGGCGCCAGCGCGCTCGTCTGCATCCTCGCCATTTTTGCGCCGTCGTTCCTGCTGGTGATCGGCGCGCTGCCGTTCTGGGACGGGCTTCGCGGCATGGCATCCATGCGTGGCGCCATGGCCGGCGTCAATGCCGCCGTGGTCGGGCTTTTGGCGGCGGCCTTCTACGACCCGGTCTGGACGTCGGGCGTCAAGAACGCCGGCGACTTCGCCCTGGTGCTGGCCGCCGGCGTGCTCTTGGTCAGTTGGAAGCTGCCGCCCTGGCTGGTGGTGGCCCTCGCCGCCGGTGCCGGTTATGGCGTCGGATTGATTTAACCGTCTCAGATTTCAATCAGGCGGTTGGACAATTCGTTCTTGTTCTCAGTGCCGGCCGGGAAATGCTCCGCCAGTACGCGGCCGCAATCGTCGATGGCCTCAAGAAAGCCGTTTGCCACGCGGCCGGCCTTTACCTCGGCCGTGAACTTGTCGACCGCCACCTGCCAGGTGTCCGGCGGGACTTTTTCGTTAATCCCAAAATCAGCAAGAATTTCCACGTGCCTCTCCGCCACCGAGACGAAGATTAAGACACCGGTGCCGGCCTCGGTCCGGTGCAGCCCCTGTTCGACGAACTGGCCGACGGCCAGGGCGGCAGCGCGCTCACGTTTCACCGATTTCGGTACGAGCCACATTTTCAACGCCGGCCAGCGAAAGATCAGGCCGAGCACGATGAAGCCGCCCATTTGACCGATAAGCAGTTGGTCGATGCCCTGGATAACGGCGGCCAAATGCAGGGCGATGGGGACGCCTAGCGCCAGGATCGCCGCCCAAAGGGTCGGGATGTAGTAATAGTCGTCGCTGGCCTTGGCGATGACGGTGACCAGTTCGCCCGAAGTCCGCCGCTCGGCCTCTTGGATGGCCGCTTCGATCCTGCGGCGTTCTTCGTCGGTGATGAATGACATTGTTACCAGCCTCCAGACCCGCCGCCGCCGCCGAACCCACCGCCGCCGCCGCTGAAGCCGCCGCCGCCAAAACCGCCGCCGCCGCCGAAACCACGGTGCCTGCGGCGGCCGGATCCCATCTCCCATCCGCCCGAATGGCCGTCACGGTTCCGGTACATCGTCCAGATGGCCAACGCGAAAAAACCGAACAGCAAGAGCAGGAAAAGAACGCCGCCCGCGTCCAGGCGTTCGTCCTTGTGGAGGGCTCCCCATTCCGGGCCATTGCCTTCGAGGATGCCGACAATGGCCTGGACGCCGGCCGAGATGCCGTCCTCGAACTGTCCGGCCTTGAATTTCGGCACGATGACGCCGTCGATGACGGTCTTCGATGCCACGTCGGTCATCGTGCCTTCGAGGCCATAACCGACCTCGATCCGCACCTTGCGTTCGTTCGGCGCGACGATCAGCAGCAGGCCGTTATCCCGGCCTTTCTGCCCGATGCCCCAATGGCGGCCCAATTGGTAGCCGAAATCCTCGATCGTGGTGCCTTGCAGAGAAGCGAGGGTCGCGATCACCACCTGGTTCGAGGTCTTTTCCTCGTGTTGCTTCAGTAACGCATCCAGTCGCGCTTCACCGGCTTCGGAGATGAGGCCGGCGTTATCGATGACACGGCCGGTCAACTTCGGGAAATCCAATGCCGAGGCGGCCCCGGAAATGATGACCAGTGTGAAGACCGCGACCGCCCACAAGGCACTCCTGATCATTCGAGCACCAGCCATACCCGCCGCCTCAGTTCATCTTGATTTTCGGCGCATCGGCGATGCTCTTTTCATCGGCGACGCTGAAATTCTGCTTCGCCTCCGCGTCGCTGTAGAGGATTGCCTTCCAGATGCGTCCGGGGAAGGTGCGAATCTCGGTATTGTAGGCCCGTACCGCCTCGATGTAATCGCGTCGCGCCACCGCAATGCGGTTTTCGGTGCCCTCCAACTGCGATTGCAGGGCGATGAAATTGGCGCTGGCCTTGAGGTCCGGGTAGCGCTCGACGCTAACCAGCAAGCGGCTCAGCGCCGATGTCAGGGCGCCCTGATTCTGCTGGAACATCTGAAAGGCATCGGGGTTGGTGAGGATGTCTTTCGGAATGGCCATTTGCGCGATCTTGCTGCGCGCCTCGACGACGGCCGTCAGGGTCTCGCGCTCATGTGCGGCATAACCCTTCACCACCTCGACCAGATTGGGAATCAGGTCGGCGCGGCGCTGGTATTGGTTTAGGATCTGGCTCCATTTGGCGGCGACATCTTCGTCCAGCGTCGGGATGGCGTTGACGCCGCAGCCGGAAAGTAAGGTCGCCAACAGGGCGATGAACGCAAACCGGCCGAGCCCGTGGCGGCGTTGTGGTGTGGAAACGGATTGCATTGAAGTCACCTCTTCACGATGGCGTTGTTGAGAGTGTAGCGAACCGGTCGGCCGCCTCACACCCCGTAGTAAAGCCCGCCGTTCACGTGCATGGTCTGGCCGGTGATGTAGTCGGCTTCGGGCAGGCAGAGGTAGTGGATCATACCGGCGATCTCGTCGACGGTGCCGAGGCGCTGGATCGGCGGCTGCACCTTCAGGGGCGGCCGTTCGCCGGCCGAGGCCGGACGGTCGGTGTCGATATGGCCGGGCGAGACCACATTGCAGGTAATGCCGAAAGGCGCGAGTTCGGTGGCGAGGCCGCGGGTCAGGCCCACCAGTCCCGCCTTGGCAGCGAGCGAATGCACGCGGTTTGGCGCGCCCATATAGTTGGCGATGCCGCCGAGGTTGATGATGCGGCCCCATTTCTTCCTTTTCATATGCGGCGCCGCGGCCTTGGAGAGCAGGAAGGCGCCATCGAGCGTGACCGCCAGTGTCTTGTGCCATTCGTCGAAAGTGATGGATTCGAACGGCTGCTGGGCGCGGATCGATGCGTTGCAAACCAGGATGTCGACGCCGCCGAAAGCGGAGACCGCCGCGTCGATCAGGCCGTTGGCCTGGTCCTCCTTGGTGATGTCGGCGATATGCGCCACGGCGCGTCCGCCGGCATCGAAGATTTCATGCGCGACCGCATCGGCGGCCTCGCGGTCCTGCACCGCGTTGATCACCACCGAAACGCCGTACTCGGCTAGTCGTTTCACGGTGGCGCGGCCGATGTTTCGGGCCGAGCCGGTGACGACGGCGACCTTGCCGTCCAGCGGAGCTGCGTTCTTTCCCATGCTTAATCGCCCTTGAATTCGGGTTTTCGTTTGCCGACGAAGGCGGCAACACCCTCGGCGAAATCATCGCCGGTGGCGCAGTCGCCGAAGCCGGCGGACTCGGCGTCCAACTGCTGCGACAGCGTCGCTGTGGGCGACTGGTTGAGCAACGCCTTGGTGTGCGCATAGGCGCGGGCCGGACCCGCCGCCAGGCGGCCGGCCAGTATGTCGACTTCCGTGTCCAGTTCGTCGCCGGCAACCACGCGGTTGATCAGGCCCCAGCGTTCGGCGGTGGCGGCGTCGAAGCGGTCGCCCAAAAGCGCGATCTCCATGGCGCGTTTCATGCCCGTGGCGCGCGGCAGGAAATAGGTCGAACCGCCATCCGGGCTGGTGCCCAGGTGGCAGTAGGCGAGGGTGAAGAAGGCGTCGTCGCTGGCGATCACCAGGTCGCAGGTGAGCATGATGCTGACCCCGGCGCCGGCCACCGCGCCCCGCACCTTGCCGATGATCGGCTGCGGCATTTCGCGCATGTTGGTGGTGGCCACGTGGAAGGTGTCGATCAGGTTCTGGAAATAGTGCCGGCGCTGGCTGCGGTCGGGGGTGTTCTCCAGTTGCTCGCTGAAGGTCTTGATGTCGCCGCCGGCCATGAAGTGATCGCCGGTGCCGCTCAGGACCATGCAACGGACGGACCTGTCGGCGCGGATGGCGCCGGTGATGGCGCCGATGGCGTCGGCCATCTCTTCATCCAGCGCGTTGAGCGCGCCCGGCCGGTTGAAGCGAACGTCGGCGATGCCGTCACGGACCTCGACGGTCATGCTGTCGTTGGGCGAGGTGATGCTCATGCGGCGGCCTCCCTCTGTGGCAGGGTGAGCGCGCCGGCGTCCAGGAGGCGCGCGATGTCGTCCTCGGTCTTGCCCATGGCTTTCAGGATGTCGCGGCCGTCGGCGCCGAGTTCCGCCGGCGGCATCTCGCCGGAGCCGGCGGCGTCGGGGAACATGCCGGGGATGGTCGGGAACGGCAGCGCGCCGATGGTGGGGAAATTGACCATCGGCGCCATGTTGGTCTCGATTACGTGCTCGTCGGCGAGCCAGTCGCCGAAGTCGTAGATCTTGTCGGCCAGGATGTCGTGCTCGCGGAACAGCTTTACCCAATGGGCGGAGGGTTGTTGCTTGAAGCGCTCGGCGATGATGGGGCCCAGGGTGTCCATGTGCTGGGCGCGGGTTTCGAAGTTGGCGTAGCGCGGGTCGTCGACCAGTTCCGGCACGCCCAGGCACTCGCAGATCGACTTGAACTGCGGTTCCTTGACCAGTGCCAGGCCGACGTAGCCGTCGGCGGTCTCGTAAGATCCCGCCGGCGCGTTGAGGATGCGCGGCGCGCCGCCCTCCAGGTGGTATTCGATGATCTTCGGCGCCATGAAGGCGCCGAGCGTCTGTGACAGGTTGGCGTCGATCAAAAGGCCTTCGTCTTCGTCGTGGCGCCCGGCCAATGCCGCGCAGGCGGCCTGGAAGGCGTAGACGCCGGTGGTGGTGTCGGGGATCAGGGTGCCGACCCGGTGCGGCGCCCCGTCCGAGCCCCGGTTGACCGAACAGAGCCCCGAGAACGACTGGATTACGGTGTCGGAACCGGGCCGGTCGGCGTAGGGACCGTTCTGGCCGAAGCCGCTGACGGCGACGTAGATGATCTTGGGGTTGACCGCTTTCACCGCCTCGTAGCCGACGCCGAGCCGCTTGGCCACGCCGGGGCGGAAGCTTTCCACCATGAGGTCGGCCTCGCGCGCCATTTCCAAGACCAGTTCGCGCGACAGGTCCTTCTTCAGGTTCAGGCAGATGGAGTGCTTGGCCCGGTTGGCGACGATGGAAAGTGCGGTGTGATTGCCGTAGGTGGTGCCGATGTGGCGAATCCAGTCGCCTTCCGGCGGCTCCACCTTGGTCACGTCGGCGCCGTACATGGCGAACAGGCCGGCGCAGTAGGGGCCGGCGAAGCCCTGCGAAATGTCGAGAACCTTGATGCCTTTGTAAGGCGCGCGATAGCTCATGCGTATTCCGGGGCCGTGGCGCCCCCCTCCCTGACGCCACGTTGGGTGTGGCGATGATCTTGATTCGTAGCCGGTGCCTAGCTGCCCGGCTGGGTCGCGACCCAGTATTCAATATTCAGGTCGCGAATCAAGTCATCTGGCGGAATTCGATGCACCGCCTGAGGCCCATGTAGGAATAGCGGGTGCCGGAGCTGTCGCAGCGCTCCAATTCGGTCTCCACCTCGGCCATCGCGGCGCCGGAAGCCCCATCCTTGAATTCGCGCCGGATGGCATCGCGCCAGGTCGCGGTGACGGTCGCGGGATCGCCCATGCCCGCCGCCGGCAATAGGTTCAGGAACTGCGCCAGGGTCCGGACCGTGCGCGCGCCGGGCGCGGTATCGACGATCTCGGCGGCCTGCTTCCTGCGCCAATCGCGGACGTAGGCGATTTCCTTTTCCGTCAACGGAAACGGATCGAGCGCCACCGGTTCCGGCAGCAGGGTCGCGCCGGGGCGGACGCGAAGCGCCACGGTTTCGGTATCGCCACCCGCCAGGGCTCGCAAGGCATCGGCGTCAATGGTTGCCGCCATGGACATGAACTCTCGCTTGCCGGCGAATTTCAGTGCCTCGGTGGCGGGAATGGCCCGCGTGCCTCCGGGGCCGCGCACCAGCAATTCGAAATCCGCCAGCGCAACGGGGTTGTAGACCTTGCCGCGCCTCGGGATCGGGCGCCCGCGTTGCAGGCAATAGCTCGACAGTTCGGCCAGGCATTGGCCCTCGGCGCAGGTGAACGGCACGCCGGCCTCGTTCGGCAAGAGGGCGATGATCTGCGGCGCCGCCTGGGCGGGCCGGCTGCAGGCGATGAAAACGAAGGCGGTGAAAACAAGCCAGGGATGAATAGCGCGCATAAAACCTCCTTTGGCCGCCCAAGGCCCTGCGGAGGCCCGCAGCCTATGGTCATTATACCCGAAAATGAATTTCCAAGCTACGAAACGGGGTTGGAGGGCCGCGTCCGGTTCCCTATCCTCGAAAACCATGAGCGATGCGGCGACGGAAATCGGCCTGCCCGAAAAAATGACCTGCTCGGAGGACGATGCGCATGTCGAGATCATCCGCCGCTGGTTCGGGCTCAAGTTTGTCATCCTGACGGCTTTCGCCATCTTCTGGGACGGCTTCCTGGTGGTCTGGTACGCCAAGGCACTGGGCGGCGACAGCCTGATGACGGTGCTGTTTCCGCTGATCCACGTGGCCGTCGGGATCGGCATCACCTATTACGTCGTCGCCGGCTGGCTCAACCGCACCCAGGTCTACGTGGACAGACAGGGCCTCTATGTGCGCCATCGGCCGCTGCCCTGGTGGGGCAGGGCAGACATCGACGCCGCCGAGCTCAAGCAGCTTTACGTCAAGGAAGTGGTGTCGAAGAACCGGAAATCGGGCGAGACCACCTTCGAGCTTCGCGCCATCACCCACGCCGGGCGCAACATCAAGATCGTCGGCGGGCTGGAGACGCGGGAACAGGGCCTGTTCCTGGAGCAGAAGATCGAGAAATTTCTCGGCATCGAGAACGCCCGCGTACCGGGCGAGGTCGGACACTAGGAGCAAACGTCAGTCCGACCCGTCGTCGCCGGTGTGGCGCGGCACGATGGTGGCGGCGACGGAACTGTCCAGCGCCTCCACGTCGTGATAGCCGATCAATTGATAGCTCTCCGCCCGGGTCAGCATGCGGTCCTCGAAGCCTTCGGTGCCGTCTTCCGCCTTGATATGGCGGTAGAGCTCACGCAGCGCGAAACCCTCCACCCGCATCGATGTCGCCGGCCAGATGACGATGTCGTAGCCGAAACTATGGAATGCGTCGGCGGTGAAGTGCGGGGTGCGGCCGAATTCGGTCATGTTGGCCATGCAGGGGCCGGGGACTTCTTCGGCGAAACGGCGGAAATCGGCCTCGCTGGCGAGCCCGTCGGGGAACGAAACGTCGGCGCCGGCTTGCTTGTAGGCCTGGGCGCGCTCGATGGCGGCGTCCAGTCCCTCGACCCCGGCGGCGTCGGTGCGCGCGATGATCACCAAATGCGTGGCGGCTTTCTTGGCCGCGGCGATCTTCGCCGCCGCTTCCTCGACCGGGACCAGGCGCTTGTCGTTCAAATGCCCGCATTTCTTCGGCAGCATCTGGTCCTCGATATGGACGGCGCCGGCGCCGGCCATTTCCAGTTCCTGCACCGTGCGCATGGCATTGAGCGTGCCGCCGTAGCCGACGTCGCCGTCGACGATCAAGGGCAGGTCGGTGGCACGCGCCACCTGGCGGACGATGAAACAGAGCTCTTCCAGGCTCATGATGCCGAGATCCGGCAGCCCCAGCGTCGTGGTGACGCCGCCGCCGGAGATATAGAGCGCCTCGAACCCCTGGTCCTTTGCCAACAGGCCGGCCATGGCGTTGTGCGCGCCTGGCGTGCGTAGGATTTCAGGCCGCGCCAAGAGCGCGCGCAGGCGTTCACCCGCCGGTTTCGGATTGCGGCTGAAGCCTTCGAGCCATGTCATGGGAGGGTCCTTGCTATTTACGTGTCCAACTGCCGGATTCGCCGAGGAACCAGGTGCCCGGCGGCGCTTGGGTGAAAATCTGCTGGGCATAGACACGGCCCACTTGACCGAGACTCACCCCTTGCGCCGCCGCGCGCTGCTGGTAGATGGCGCGACGCTGCGCGTTGATGGCCTCGACTTTTCCATTCACGCCGGGGTCACGGGCGCGGGCGAAACCATCATAGGCCTCGCCAACCGCGCCCGATGCGCGCAGTTCGTTGAGCGATTGGGCATTTGCCGGGGCTTGGGCGAGGATCATCATCACGCCGAGCACCAGGATCCCCAACAACCGGCCGGGCGTTTTCACGAAGCGGTGCATATCAGAAAATCTCCGGGTTCTTCTTGATGTCTCGCATGGCCGCATCCTCCAACTTGAGGCGGATATCCGCATCCAGTTTGATGTTCAAGTTGATGGTAATCGGCTTATCCGGCGCCGCGACTTGCACGCGGGGTTCGCAAGCGACCACGCCGAAGGCGGCAACGAGGACGAGGCTCGAGAACAGGCGAGCGTTACGAAACACGGCGGTTGACCTCATTTCTGGCTGACACCGTCGAGGGTAGCGCGCAGCGCATCCTGGGACAAGCGGTAGCCCTCCCTGGCGAGGGACAGCAATTTGTCGAGGTCGGTTTCCAGATTGACGTTGAGATTGATATGCCGGCCATTCTTCACCGTCGGATTGCGGCCTTCGGTGGAAAGCCTGACGATGTCGCGGCCGTCTTCCAAACGGTCGAGGGTGATCGCCAGCTTGGTGTAGTGGAAATCCCTGAGCACTTCCAACACCAGGTCCACCTGTGCGCCGCCGCCCGCAAGCGCTTGGCGCGTGGCTTCGGAACGCAGACGCAGGATGCCGGGACCCGCGGTTTCGAGACGGCCGTCACGGATGAATACGCGATCGCGGCTGATGTGGATCGGCAGGCTTCCGCTGACCCGGCCTTCGGCGCTGACCCCCTCGATGGCAAGCAAGTCGAAGAGCTGCTTGAGCTCGACCCCTTCGAGTTCAAGGCCGAGTTCATGGGCGTCCCGATTTGCATCGAGGTGGGTGGGACGCATGGAGACACGCCCTCCGGCGAGGCCCACTGCCGCGGACAAGATGGCGAGCCTCGGCAGCGGGCCGTCGGGGCTCCGTTCGATTCGGTAGGAAATTGTGGGGTTCGCAAAGGCCAGACCGGCGACGACGCGCCTTGCACCGAGGGTTTGCGGACCTTGCGTGAGCGGCGGCATGAGTTGAGCGAGTTCGACCGTGCCGGCGAAAGCCTCGATAGCGGTTTCCCCGATGCGGATATCGAAGTTCTCGGCCGATAGCCGCGCCCGGCCGGTAACATCGCCACTTTTGATACGGATGTCGGCGTTGCCGTTCAGCGTGCCCGCGACGCTATCCGCGAACGCGAGGCGGTGTGAGAGCGCTTCGGGTTTCAGGCCATTTTCCTTGAACCGGATCGGCGGCACATCGAGATGCAGGCTGACATCGTTTTCCGCGAGCTTGGCAAGCCCGCGCGCGGACAGCCGGAGCGCGCCGTTTTGCGACGCGTCCGCCGAGAAGCGGGCTGTGTCCAAATCTCCGTCGGCGGAGAGTGCCAGTGCCAGCGGCTCGAATATCGGCTGCAAGGCGACATGGCCAAGCCTGTCGAGTTTGCCGGTTAGCGAATAACGGCCGTTGTGCCACGAGCCGGCGAGGTCGGCCGGCCCCAAGGCGAATTCGCGCCCCGACGCGCTCAGTTCGGAACCGTCGGACCTCAGGTGGAAGCGGATCGGTTTGCCGGGTTCTATCGGTCCGGCGCCGAGGGTGCCGTTGAGCTTTCGCACCCGGAAGTTCGATGCGGCATAACCGAGATCGGCAAGCCGGGTCTCGGCCGTGCCGGAAACGCCGTTGTGTCCCCAGTTGAAATCGGCGGCCCCGGAAACCGTGCCGCTCAGATCGCCCGCGATGCCGAGTGCTCCCATCAGGTGCTTCGGTTGCAGCTTGCCTGGAACGAACCGGAGCGGGTCGAGGGTGACCATGGCCGTGCCATTGCCAGTCGCCAGATCATGGTCGGCGATGGCCTTTGCGGCCAATTGGCGGCTCAGGGCCGTGGCCTTCAGATCGGCGAAGATTCGCTCGAACCCCGGTGCCGCCAACGTGCCGTCGAGGGTGACATCGGGGAAAAGTTTCGGATCGTCAATGGATGACAGGACCGCTCGGGTCAAAACCAACGATGCGCCGGCGATGCTTGCGGTTGTTGCGATGTTTCCCCGCGCGCCGAGCGAACGCACCGCGATCGCGTGCCCTTGCGTTGAAATGTCGGCGGCCGTATCCGTCAGGGAAAGGTCGAGCCGCTGTCCGGTACCGGAAAACGCCGCTTCGAGACGGCTGCGGCCATTCGTGAGCGCGAAACCCCGCCGGGCACCGATGACGTTCGAAGCGGTTAGGTTGAGCGCGCCGGTGATCTTCCCTTCTTGCAGCAACGTCCACCCGTCGGCTTTCACCGTCGCGCCCAGGTCGTCGACCGCATCGAGCAGCGGCGTCAGACCCGACAGCGGATTGCGGTCGGGATCGAAGGAGGTCTCCGGCATGCGCCATTCGACCCGGCCATCGCCGGCCAGCAGGTCATAGGCGCCTTCGATGCTCAATACCAAGCTGCCGGCGGCGGCCGACAAGCGCGATTTCAGAACCGCCTTGCCGTCTTTCACGGTTCCCTCGGCGGCGATTTCCATCGGATGGAACAAGGGCGTTTCGCTGGTGTCCTTCAGGCGGGCGTCGGCGAGCGAGAATTCGAGGGTGTCCCCAGAAGTTTCACTCTTGCCGTCAAACCGGAATTCAATAGCCACCGGGCCGGTTTGGCCGTGCACGCGGACATCCGACAGGGCGACCGGCGGTAATGGCGGCAAGCCGCGCGATTGGCCGTCATCGGAGTCAGCCGCGGCCAGTCGGCGCACTTGACCAAGGGACTTGGTATCGGGGGCGGATATATCGATGTCCAGGCCATGCACCTGGACCGATACCCGCTCGTACCGAGCGCGGCGCAAGTCGTCCAAATCGAAATGGATGCTCACCCGTTGGGCGCTGAGGTCCTGGTCCAGCCGCAGCGGCGCCAGTTCGACATAGTCGAGCTGCAACCGTGCAATACGGACATGGGCCTCCGGAAACCCCAGTTGAGCCAGCTGCCGGTCGAGCAACCAGGAGGCGGCTGGAATGCGCCAGACCCAAAGCGCCGTGACACCGGCCAAGGTGGCCAGCCCCATGACGGCGGCAATTTTCCAGGCACTGCGGAACGGAGATGGGCGCGGCGGCGCGATCATGAGCGGGGCTTTATTGTTGGGGCTCGCTTCCACTATAACAGGGCAACGGATTTGAGGGAGGATTTGTATGACACGCATCGCCATTCTGGACGATTACGCCGCCACCGCCTGGGACGCCGCCGACTGGTCGTCCGTCCAGGGCGCCGAGTACGAGGTCTTTCACGAGCACCTGGGCCACGACGAGGACGCGGTCGCCGAGGCGCTGCAACCCTTCGAGGTTCTGGTCGCCATGCGCGAACGGACACCGTTCCCGGCGACGTTGCTGCAAAAGCTGCCGAACCTGAAGCTCCTGATCACCACCGGCATGCGCAACGCCGCCATCGACACCGATGCGGCCCGGGCCAACGGCATCGACGTCTGCGGCACCGACATGCTGCCCTATCCCGCCTTCGAGCACGCCTGGGCACTGATCCTGGCGCTGACCAAACAGATCGCCAAGGAAGACCACGTGATGAAGACCGGCGGCTGGCAGAAGGGCACCGGCGTCGGGCTCAACGGCAAGACCCTCGGCATCATTGGGCTCGGCAAGCTGGGCGCGCAGGTGGCGCGGGTCGGCAAGGCCTTTGAGATGGAGGTCATCGCCTGGAGCCAGAACCTGACCCAGGAACGCTGCGACGAGGTCGGCGGCGTGACGCTGGTGGAAAAGGACGAACTGTTCAGCCGTTCCGACGTGATCACCATCCACATGATCCTGGGCGAGCGCTCGCGCGGGCTGGTCGGCGCGCAGGAACTGGGGCTGATGAAGTCGAGCGCCTATCTGGTCAACACCTCGCGCGGTCCCATCGTTGACGAGGCGGCGCTGATCGCCACCCTGCAGAACGGCAACATCGCCGGTGCCGGGCTCGATGTGTTCGACGTGGAACCGCTGCCGGTCGATCATCCCTTCCGCAGCCTGGAGAACACCGTGCTGACCGGCCATACCGGTTACGTCGTCGCCGAGCTTTACGCCAAGGCCTATGGCCAGGCGGTAGCGGGCATCAAGGCCTGGCAGGCCGGGTCCCCCGAACGCCTGCTGAACGGGGCTTGAGGCGCATCATGTCGGAACTGATCGTCGTCGGGCGCAAGGGCGCCATCGCCACCGTCATCCTCAACAACCCGGAACGCCGCAACGCGCTCAACCGTGCCGCCTGGGCGCAGTTGGCGGACGCCATGGAGGAGATTTCGGCGGATACGTCAATCCGCTGCGTCGTCATCCGGGGAGCTGGCGACAAGGCCTTTGCCGCCGGCGCCGATATCGCCGAGTTCAAGACCGAGCGCGCCAGCGCCGAACAGGCCGCCGCCTACGGCGCCGATACGGCGCGCGCCTTGGACGCCCTGATCCATTGCCCGCACCCGACCTTCGCCATGATCCAGGGGGCCTGCACCGGCGGCGGGCTGGAGATCGCGTGCTGCTGCGACATTCGCATCTGTAACGAGAGCGCGCGCTTCGGCGTGCCCATCAACCGCATCGGCCATCCCTTCGCCTATCCGGAACTGGCGCCGGTGCTGCAGGTGGCGGGCCGCGCGGCGGTGCTGGAACTGTTGTTGGAAGGACGCATCGTCGATGCCGGGTGGGCCCAGGCGCGCGGACTGGTGACCCGCGTCGTTGCCGACCACGAGATCGAGGACGAGATCGCCAAGGCCGCCGGCCACATCGCCGAGATGGCGCCGCTTTCCATGCGCGGCACCAAGAAATTCGTCAACCGACTGACGCTGGACGCGCGACCGCTCAGCGACGACGAGATTGCCGAGAGTTACGCGGCCTGCGATTCCGAGGACTACGCCGAGGGCGTCACCGCCTTCCTGGAAAAGCGCAAGCCGCAGTTCCACGGGCGTTGAGCATCGCCAAAGGGAGATTGGAAAAATGAGCCAAACCGAAATTCTGCGCCGATTGCTGGCCGAGCCCGGCATTGTTCCCATGCCCGGCGTGTTCGACGCCATGTCGGCGCGCCTGACCGAGCGGGCCGGGTTCAAGGCGGCCTTCATGTCCGGTTTCATGGTCTCGGCGTCGCGCATCGGCATGCCGGACACGGGGCTGATTTCCTATGCCGAGATGGTCGACCAGGGGCGCAACATCTGTGATGCGGTCAATATCCCCGTCGTCGGCGACGGCGATACCGGTTTCGGCAATGCCATCAACGTCAAGCGCACGGTGGGCGGCTATGCGGCGGCTGGCTTCGCCTGTGTGATGATCGAGGACCAGTTGGCGCCGAAGCGCTGCGGCCATACGCAAGGCAAGCAGGTGGTGAGCCGCTCCGAGGCCTGCCAGCGCATCCAGGCGGCGGTGGACGCGCGCGAGGAGGGGGCCGACATCCTGATCATGGCGCGCACCGATGCCAACGCCACCGACGGGATCGAGGAAGCCATCGAACGCTGCCGCGAATTCCGCCGTATCGGCGTCGACATCACCTTCCTGGAAGCGCCGCGCGATACCGACGAGATGAAACGCTACTGCGACGAGGTCGACGGCCCGAAGATGGCCAACATGGTCGAGCAGGGGAAGACGCCGTTCCTGGCCCCGGCGGACCTGGAAGCGCTCGGCTACAAAATCGCCATCTGGCCGGCGGCGTTGATGCTCGCCGGCATCGAAGGCATGCGCAAGGAACTGGCCAGGCTCGCCGGCGGTGTCGCCGCCGAGGACGGCAAGGCGACGTTCCCGGAATTGCAGGATCTGGTCGGGTTCCCGGCCTACTACGACGCCGAGGCCAAGTACGCGGCCGAATAGGCGTTCAAGGCAAGGGCGCCCGTCAGCTGTTCGAGTTGGACAGCACCTCGACCATGTCGTCCTTCGACAGCCGACCGCGGTACTCGCCTTCGGACGTTACCACCGGCACCGGATAATCGCATTCCAGCGTTGCCGGCAGCGCATCCTGGAGGATGGTATCGGGCTGCAGGCTGGGGCCCTCGGCGGCGAGATCCGCGAGTTCGGGCTTGTCGCCGGAGCTCTGGCCGCAAGCCTGTTCGATGGCTTCGCGGGTGACGATGCCGCGGTATCGGCCGCCCTCGAAAACGTAGCCGTAGTCTTCCGTCCAGCCGCGCATCTGGTTCAGCGCCTCGTCGATGTTGGCGGCGGTCAGGCGCTGGGTGGCGGGTTTCATGACCACGTCGACGGACAGCACTCGGGCGCGGTTGACGTCGCGCACGAATGCCTCGACATAGTCGTCGGCGGGACGCAGCAGGATTTCCTCGGGGCGGCCGACCTGCGACAGCGCGCCGTCTTTCAGGATGGCGATCTTGTCGCCCAGGCGAAGGGCCTCGTCCAGGTCGTGGGTGATGAAGACGATGGTCTTGTGCAGTTTCGCCTGCAATTCGATCAACTGGTCCTGCATGCCCGAACGGATCAGCGGATCGAGCGCCGAGAAGGCCTCGTCCATGAGCAGAATGTCGGGGTTGGTGCAGAGCGCGCGGGCGAGGCCGACGCGCTGTTGCTGGCCGCCGGAAAGCTGTGCGGGGTACTGGTCTTCGTATCCTTCCAGGCCCACGGTTTTCAGCCATTCGCGCGCCTTTTCATCGCGCTCGCCCTTGGGCAGTTTTTGCACGCTGAGCCCGTACCCGACGTTTTCCAGTACGGTGCGGTGCGGCATCAAGCCGAACCGCTGGAACACCATCGACATCTTGTGGCGGCGGAACTTTTCCAACTCCGCCTGCGACATGGACATGACGTCGATGCCGTCCACGTGGATGGCCCCCTCGGTCGGATCGATGAGCCGGTTGAAGTGGCGGATCAGGGTCGATTTGCCCGATCCCGATAGCCCCATGATGACGAAAATCTCGCCGCGCTCGATGTCCAGCGAGATATCGGTGAGGCCCAGGGTGTGGCCGGTCTCGGCCAGAATGTCGTCCTTCGAGCGCCCGGCCCGGACCATCGGCATCACCGACGCCGGATCCTTGCCGAAGACTTTGTAGAGGTTCTCGACGCGGATCAGGATGTCAGTCACCGTGCATGCCCTCCAGGTGCCTCTGGGAGCGTTTGGCATAGGCTTGCGACACCCGGTCGAACATGATGGCGATGACCACGATGGCAAGTCCGTTGAACAGGCCCATGGTGAAGTACTGGTTGGTGATCGACTTCAGCACCGGCTGGCCCAGTCCCTTGACCCCGATCATCGAGGCGATGACCACCATCGCCAGCGCCATCATGATGGTCTGGTTGACGCCGGCCATGATGGTCGGCATGGCCAGCGGCAACTGCACGCCGAACAGGCGCTGCGACTTGCTGGCGCCGAAGGCGGTGGCGGCTTCCAGCACCTCGCGGTCGACCAGCCGGATGCCCAGGTTGGTCAGGCGGATGACCGGCGGAATGGCGTAGATGACCACGGCGATGATGCCCGGCACCTTGCCGATGCCGAGCAGCATCACCACCGGGATCAGGTAAACGAAGGCCGGCATGGTCTGCATGATGTCGAGCAGCGGCGTGACAAGGCTCTGCACCCGGTCGGAGCGCGCCATCAGGACACCCACCGGGATGCCGACGACAATGGAAATCAGCGTCGCCACGGTGATGATCGACAAGGTCCGCATGGCGTCGTCCCACATGCCGAAATAGCCGATCAGCAGGAACGCCACGCCGACCCCGACGGTCAGCTTGATGGATCGGCTCGCCGCATGGGTCGCAGCCACCAAAACACCGAGTACGATCAGCCATGGTGTGTTCAGCAAAAGCTTTTCGAACCAGACCAGGAAATAAAGCAATGGATCGAACAGCGACTCGATGAAGTCGCCATAGCTGCGGGAGAAATCCCTGTAGGCGCCATCCAGTGCCTTGCGGATGTCGATCAGCGTCGCGCGGTCCATTGCCGGGAAGTCTTGGAGCCAGGATGCATCGGCCATGACGGTCACCATGCCTTGGTCGGAGAGAAAAACGGGGCCCTCAACCAGAGAGCCCCGTTGGGATTACATGTCGGCGACGGCCTTCTTGATCTTGGCCGCCACGCCGGCGGGAACCCAGGCGGTCCAGACGGCCTCCTGGCTTTTGAGGAAGTGCGCGGCCGCGGTCTCGCCGTCCGCCTGGTTTTCCTCGACCCAGGCCAGCAGCGCGTTCATCAGCTTGTTCCTGAAGGAACGCTTGGCCAGGTATTGAGCGCCTTCCGGCACGCGGTCGACGAAGTCCTGAACCACCAGGGTCTTCACCGGCGACGGCGGATACATGGAGGGGCGCGGGTTCTCGCAGACTTCCTGGGTCAGGCAGGTGTCGAAGTGCTGCTTGTCGGTGCCGCCGGTATCGACCTTGACCATGTTGTATTTGCCGAGCACCGCCGTCGGCGCCCAGTAATAGCCGAACCAGGCCTGACCGCGTTCGTAGGCCTTGGCGATGGAGCCGGCGAGCGCGGCGCCGGAACCGGGATCGACCAGTTCGAAACCGGCGTCCTTGAGCTTCAGGGCACGATATAAGTGACCGTTGGTGACCTGGCAGCCCCAGCCGGCCGGGCAACCCATGAAGGCCGACTTGTCCGGGTCTTCGGGGTGCTTGAACAGCTTGGCGTTTTTCTTGATGCCGTCGATGGTGGCCAGTGACGGATCCTTTTTCACCATGTAGTCGGGAACCCAGAACCCTTCCTCGCCGCCGTCGGCGAGCGCGTCACCGAGCACGTTCAGGCGCTTTTCGGCGATGCCCTTGGCCAGGGCTTCCTTGAAGTTGTTGGTCCAGAACTCGGGAGCGATATCGGGCTCGCCCTTTTCCACCATCGAGGTGCCGGTCGGCATGGTGTCGCCGGTAACGATGTTGACGTCGCAGCCATAGCCGTGCTTGAGGATGAAGCCATCGACATGGGCGATCAGCGTGGCCGACGCCCAGTTCATGTCGGCGATGCTGACCTTGCCGCAGGCGGCCTGGGCGGGGGTGCTGGCGAGGGCGCCGGCAAGCAATGCGGCGCCGAGAAAGAGGCGTTTCATGGGAGGCTCCCTGGGGTATTGCTGTTGATGATGGATGATTCTGCATATCTCATCGGCCATTTCAACGACCGGAAAGAAAATACAAATAAACAAAGTCAAAAATTTGGAAAAAATTACTATAAAATATCTACTATTATTTTGTTAAAATAATTAAGAACAACTTATATGTAGTTATTTGCATTGTTTTATATTTTATATTTATTTTTACAATGAAGAGATTTCCAAAGCTTACTTTCCGGAAGTCGAGAGGGTTTTGGTGGCCAACTCGATCAATGCCGCCGCCGCCGGCGATAGGGCGTGGTCGCGGCGGGTCAGGATGCCGACCTGGCGGGTGATGTTGGGCTCGACGATCGAGAGCTGGCGACATTTTGTCGAGCCCGCCCCCATCAGCGCCACGCCGGGCAGCACGCCGATCCCGACGCCGGCCTCGGCCAATGCGATCAGGGTCTGGTGGTGCAGCACCTCGTAGGTGGGCTCCAAAATCAGGCCACGGCCGGTGAAGGCGGCCTCCAACTGGCGCCGGGTCTCCGACATGCGCGGCATCAACAGCAGGGTTTCCCGGGCCAGGCTCTCGAGCTTGACGGTCTTTTCCGCGGCCAGCGGATGGTCCGCCGCAACCAGGGCGACGAAGGAATCGCCCAGCAGCGGGCGCACCTCCATGTCCTTGCCGGCGCCGTCGATGGGGCCGATGCCGAAGTCGGCGCGGTCGGCGTGCACGGCGTCGAGGATTTCCGGCGCATAGGCCTCGCGGACCTCCACCACGACATCCGGATGGCGCGCGTGAAAGGCGGCAAGCAGCCCCGGCAGCAGCGAGGCGGCGAAGCTCGGCGCCGAGGCGACGGTGACGCGGCCGCGCTCGATGGCGGCCTCGGCCTGGAAGCGCTGCGCGATCTCGTCGATGCCCGATAGCGTGCGTGTCGCCTGCGCCAAAAGGTCCTTTCCCGCCGTCGTCAGCCGCACGGATCGGGTGGTGCGGTGGAACAATGGCACGCCCAGGTGGCCCTCGAGCGATTTGACGTGCGCCGTCACCGCCGACTGCGACAGGTTGAGGCGATCCGCGGCGCGGCGAAAGCCGCCGCTTTCGGCCACGGCAACGAAGGTTTCAAGCTGTTTCAGGGTGATTGCCAGCATGAATCATTGATACGATTATAAGATCAATAATGCAAATCTTTCTATTTGTTATATCAAGTATTCCGTGCTTGAGTCGTCGCGCTCGATCCGATTGGGAGGACGACCATGACCGACATCACCCGTAAGCTGGCCGAATTTTCGGCCGGGCTAACCTATGATGCGATGCCCGCCGATGTGGTGGCCCGCACCAAGCTTTTGATCCTGGATGTCGCCGGCATCATCGTGCGTGCGCGCCATGACGCGGAATCGACGCCGAGCCTGATGGCCGCCGTCGAGCGGTTGGGATTGAAGGGCGGCAAATGCTCGGTGATGGGCGACGGCGAGGCCTACGCGCCGACGGCCGCGGCCCTGATCAACGGCACGCTGGCGCACTCGCTCGATTTCGACGACACCCACGCAGCCGCCTCGCTGCATTCCTCGGCGCCCATCGTGCCGGCGGCCTTGGCGGCGGCGGAAATGACCGGTGCATCCGGCAAGGACGTGATCGCCGCCTGCGTCGCGGGTTATGAGGTGCAGGTGCGCCTCTCCCTGGCGCTGGGGCCGTCTGACCACTACGACCGGGGCTACCACCCGACCGCCACCTGCGGCGTGTTCGGCGCGGCGGCGGCGGCCGGCAAGCTCTTAGGCATGGATGCCGACGGCATCCAAAGCGCCTTCGGCATCGCGCTTTCCCAGGCCGCCGGTTCCATGCAGTTCCTGGCCGACGGGTCATGGACCAAGCGCAGCCACGTCGGCCAGGCGGCGCAGAACGGCCTGATCTGTGCGGTGATGGCGGCGGAAGGCTTCCAAGGTCCGAAGGAGGCTTTCGAGGGCAAGTGGGGTTTCCTGCACGCCTACGCGCCGAACGCCGATGGGGAAAAGGCCGTTGCCGATCTCGGCAGCCGCTGGGAGACCCTAAATCTGGCGGTGAAACCCTATCCGTCCTGCCGCTATACGCACGCCTCCATGGACGGGCTGATCGCGCTCAAACGCGAACATGGCATCGAGGCCGACGATGTCGAGGAGGTCGAGGTCGGTCTGGCCGAGACCGGCTGGAAGATCATCGGCAACCCGGCCGAGAGCAAGCACGATCCCAAGTCGGTCGTCGACGGCCAGTTCTCCATGCCGTTCTGCGCCGCCGTGGTGCTGCGCGACGGTGCCATGGACTGGGATTCCTACGCCCGCCACTTGGGCGACATTGAGACGCTGAAACTCTGCAAGAAGGTCAACGTCTCGGTCGATCAACGTGCCCAGGATCTGTTTCCGGATTTCATGAGCGGCGTGGTCAAGGTGAAGACCAAGGCGGGCGAGTTCGAGACCCTGGTCAAGGTGCCGCTGGGCGAGCCCGAGAACTTCATGAGCGAGGACCAGTTCCGCGGCAAGTTCGACGGCCTCTGCGAACCCTATCTGGGCCAGGAGCGCAGCGGCAAGCTGGCCGACGCGCTGATGCGCCTGGAAGAGGCCAACAGCCTGGGTTCGGTTCTGGCCTTGAGCCAGCCGGCCTGAACGCAAACATTTCCATCAACACAACAGCAACGAAGAGAGACAAGGCATGGTCGCTGAAGCCAAGGAAGTGGGCCCGAACCGCTATCGGGAATCGTACGGACGCTATTTCGAGGATTTCACCATCGGAGATATCTACGAGCACCGCCCGGGGCGCACCATTTCGGAAACCGACAACACCTGGTTCACGCTCTTGACCATGAACCAGCATCCGGTGCACTTCGACGCCGAGTACGCGTCCAAGAGCGAGTTCGGCCAGATGCTGGTGAATTCCTGCCTGACGCTTTCCATCGTCGCCGGCATGAGCGTTTCCGATGTTTCGCAAAAGAACATCGCCAATCTCGGCTGGACCGATATCAAGCTGCCGGGTCCGGTGTTCGTCGGCGACACCCTGACGGCGGAATCGGAAGTGCTGGCCAAGCGCGAGTCGAAATCGCGCCCGACCCAGGGCATCGTCACCATCCGCACCACCGGCTTCAAGCAGGGCGGCGTCAAGGTGATGGAATTCGAGCGCACCATGCTGGTGCCGAAGCGCGGCCATGCCGTCGACGACATCGCCGACTATTAAGGACAAATCCGTGAACGAAGAAGAAGCCCTGATCCTCGACGCCGTCGACCAGTTCCTGGAACGCGACGTCAGGCCTTATGTGCACCAACTGGAAGCCGACGACGAATACCCCGCCGACATCGTCGAGGCGATGAAGGAGCTGGGGCTGTTCGGTGCCACCATCGGGGCCGAATACGGCGGGTTGGGGCTGGGGGCCTCGACCTATTCCAAGATCGTCGAGCGCGTCTCGGCGGTGTGGATGTCGGTGTCGGGCATCTTCAATTCACACCTGATCATGTGCGCCGCCGTCGAACGCTTCGGCGACGAGGAGATGAAGCGCCACTACCTGCCCAAGTTCGCCACCGGCGAAATGCGCGGCGCCATCGCCTTGACCGAGCCCGACTGCGGCACCGATTTGCAGGGCATCCGCACGCGCGCCGTTCGTGACGGCGACGACTACGTCATCAACGGCAACAAGATGTGGATCACCAATTCGGTGCAGGGCCACGTGCTCGCCTGCCTGGTGAAGACCGATCCGGACGCGGAACCGGCGCACAAGGGCATGAGCCTTTTGCTGGTCGAGAAGGCATGGGGCTACGAGGCGAGTAAGCTGAAGAAACTCGGCTACCGGGGCGTCGATACCGGCGAGGTCCGGTTCTCGGACGTCCGCGTGCCGGCGAGGAACCTGATCGGCAGCGCCGAGGGGCGGGGCTTGCAGCAAATCCTCTCCGGCCTCGAACTCGGCCGCATCAATGTGGCGGCGCGCGGCGTCGGCGTGGCGCGGGCCTGCCTGGAGGAAAGCGTCGCCTACGCGCAGACCCGCAAGACCTTCGGCAAGCCCATCTGCCAGCACCAGTCGATCCAGATCAAGCTCGCCGACATGGCGACCAAGGTGGAAGCGGCGCGGTTGCTGGTCGAGCAGGCCGCCGCCGCCTATGACACCGGCGAGCGCTGCGACATGGAGGCCGGCATGGCCAAGCTGTTCGCCACCGAGGCGGCGGTGGAAAATTCCATGGAAGCCATGCGCCTGCACGGCGCCTACGGCTATTCGCCGGAATACAACATCGAACGCTACTATCGCGATGCGCCGTTGCTGGCCATTGGCGAAGGCACCAACGAATTGCAGCGGATCATCATCTCGCGGCAGTTGGTTGAACGGAACCCCGTTTAAAGGAGACTGCCAAATGCATCCTTCGACACGCGCTGGCGCGCTGCTCAGGATGAGGGAATCGCCTGGATTTCCTTGTCCTCATGCTGAGCTTGTCGAAGCATACGGCGGTGCCCTGCGATGACGTTGCCGCTGCATGGTGTCCGTGTCCTCACGGTCGAACAGTACGGCGCCGGCCCGTTCGGCACGCAGTTCCTCTCCGACCAGGGTGCCGAGGTCATCAAGATCGAAAGCCCGGCCATGGGCGGCGACTACGCGCGCAACGTCGGGCCCTATTTCTTCACCGATGAGCACTCCCAGTTCTTCCACTCCTTCAACAGGAACAAGAAAAGCCTGACACTGGACATCACCACGCCGCAAGGCCGGGCGGTGTTCCATGACCTTGTGAAGACCGCCGACGCCGTAACGTCGAACGCACGCGGCGACGTGCCGGCGCGTTTGGGGCTTTTGTACGAAGACCTTAAGGGGTTCAACCCGAAGATCGTCTGCGCGCACCTGTCGGCCTACGGACGCACCGGGTCGCGCGCCAATTGGCCCGGCTTCGACTACCTGATGCAGGCGGAGACCGGGTACTTTTCGCTCACCGGCGAGCAGGGTACGCCGCCGGCGCGCATGGGGCTCTCGATCGTCGACCTGATGACCGGCCTGGGTCTCGCTTACGCGGCCACCATCGGCATCCTCAATGCGCGCGAAACCGGGGTCGGGCGCGACATGGACGTCAGCCTGTTCGACATGGCGTTGTTCAACCTCTGCTATCCCGGCACCTGGTATCTCAATTCCGGCCATGTGCAGGACCGCGAGCCGCGGTCGGGTCATCCGTCGCTGGTGCCTTGCGCGCTCTACACCACCAAGGACGGCTGGATTTATCTCATGTGCAACAAGGAGAAGTTCTGGCCGGCGCTGTGCAAGGCCATCGGCCGCGACGAGTGGGCCGACGACCCGCGCTTCCGCACCTTCAAGGAGCGCCTGGAGAACCGCGCCCTGATCCAGGACCTGCTGGACGAGGAACTGAGCGCCAAGACCACGGCCGAGTGGCTGGAGGCCTTCGGCGGCAGCGTCCCCGCCGCGCCCATCTACGACGTCAAGGAGGCGCTGGAAAATCCTTTCGTCGCCGAACGCGGCTTGATCCAGAACGTGGATATCGAGGGCTTCGGTCCCGCGCGCCTGATCGACACGCCGATCCGTTCCGGCGAGCCGACCCCCGCCAACCCGGCGCCGACCTTGGGCCAGCACACCGACGATCTGTTATCGGACCTCGGCTACGATGCCGACACGTTGGCGAAGCTCCGCAAGGACGGCGTCATTTAGTCCAGGCCTCTGAGCCAGTCCGACACCATGCGCCAGATCTCGGCCGAGTTGTCGTCCATCATCGGACAGTGGGAATTGCCCTTGATGCCCATCGCCGGCAGGTCGATGACATCGACCCGGCCGCCGGCGGCGGTGACCGCGTCGAGATAACGCTCCACCTCGCCCCGGTATTCCTGCCAGCGCGGGGATTGTTCGAAGAAATCGCCCCAGACCACCAGATGCGGCACCTCGGCATTGGCGCCGACGTGATCGAAGTCCGGCGCACCGGAAGGCTCCACCAGCACCAACGCCTTGGCGTGGCCGGGGACGGCCAGGGTCGTCTCGATGGCCATGCCGCCGCCCTGGCTGTGCGCCATGACGATGCATTCGGGGAAGCTTTCCAGGTAGGCGCGGTAGGCGCGTTTGACGCGGTTTGCAAGCGCCGGCCAGCGCGGCACGAACTGTTGCGCCAATGTGTCGTAGGCCTGCATGGGAAAGCGCTGGCCCGGGAATATCTGGCGCTGGGCGGGGTCGGTGGCGTAGCCGCCGACGGGGCCCATGCGGAAAACGTCCCACGACAGTTCCTTGGGGCGGAACACCACGTCCATGCCGGTGACTGCATCCGGCGGCGGCGCGGCGCGGCCGCGTTCCATGGCGTCGGAGACATAGACGTCGAACTTGTCGCGCAACGCCAGTTCCAGCCAACCCGGCCGGCTGTCCGGGGTGGTCTCCCAGGTGACGCCGGTCATGCCGCCGCCGTGCCACATCATCAGCGGCACGCTGCTGTCGTCGGCCGCGCCGAGGAACCCCTGCACATACATCTGCCCGGTCTCGTAGTCGCCGGCCTGCTGCAGCGGCCTGGCGGCGCTGCCCATGGCCAGCGCCACGTTGCCCGTCGGCGGCAGGTCGAGATACACGCTTTCCGCACCGACGAAGAAGCTCTCCAAGCCGCGCAGGCTGAATGATGTATCGGTCATCGGACTCCCCTTGTTTCCCTTGCATGCGCTAGGATAATGAACCGCGTCCCTTCGACCAACCCAAGAGGCCCCGCATGCCGTCCGTCGCCGTCCATTTCGATCCCAGTGAAAGCGCCATCTCCGATGGTTTTCCCGCCTTCGCCGAGGGCGTCGCCGGCGCGATCCTGGAGTGCCTGGGCGCCGAACGCGACAAGGTGCAGATCATGGCGGTCCCGCTGGTGCATCCGCCGATTGGCCGTGACATCTATATAGAGATCAAGGCGCGCGCCAACGAGCGGCGCAGCGAGGCCGTGCTGGCGGATTTCGTCGGTCGTGTCGATGATCTGTCGCGCCGGCACCTGGGCGCCGTCAGCCGTATCCGCTACTTCGCCTATCCCGGCAGTTTCCTCGCCGCCGCCAATTGATCCGGCCCGACGGCTTGACGAAAGCCCCATCCCGGCGAATAATATAAGCTAGCTTACATTAACCTAGCACAACAACCTAAGGTCATCATGGACAGGGTGATGGAAGACCGCCACGAAGAAACGCTGGGCAACCTGGTCACCGATCTGTCGCGGGTCATGAGCAAGCGCTTCGACCGCCGGGCACGCGAACTGGGCCTGACCCGCGCACAGTGGCGGGTGCTGCTCCGGCTGCGCAACCAACAGGGCGTCAACCAGTCCACCCTGGCGGAATTGCTCGGCATCGAGCCGATCACCTTGGCGCGCCATATCGACCGGCTGCAGGAGAAAGGCTGGCTGGAGCGCCGCGCCGACCCGGCCGACCGCCGCGTGTGGCTGCTCTACCTGGACGACAGCGTGCAAGGGGTGCTCGACGACATGCAGGAAATTTCCGATTGGAACCGTGATGCCGCGCTGCGCGGTTTCAGCGACGCGGACCGCGACCAGTTGGTGGCCGCCTTGAAGCGTGCCAAGGCCAACCTGGCGGCGGCGGAACGCGAGGATGCGGGAGGGCGCCATGGCTGACGATACCGCCACCACCGCGACTCCGCCCAAGCGGCGCGGCCGGCGCCTGCTCCGGCTGTTGACGGTCGGTTTCCTGACCCTGCTCGGGCCGCTCGCCATAGCCGCCGGCGCTTTCTACGTTTATGCCACCGGCGGGCGCTACGCCACGACCGAGAACGCCTACGTGAAGGCCGACAAGATCGCCGTCAGCGCCGACGTGTCGGGCCGCGTGGTCGGGGTCGGCGTCGCCGAGAACGAGACGGTCGAGAAGGGCCAATTGCTGTTCCGGATCGACCCCGAGCCGTTCCAGATCCGCTTGGCCGAGGCCGAAGCCCGCATTGCCGCCGCGCGCCAGGAGATTGCCGCCTTGAAGGCCGAATACCGCCAGAAATTGGCGGAGCGGCGAGAGGTGGAAGGAGAGGTGGCGTTCCTGCGCCGGGGGGTAGAACGCCAACGCAAGCTGCACGACAAGGGCTTTGCGTCGGAAAGCAAGCTCGACGACGCCGAGCACGAGCTTAAGGCCGCCAAGGACCGCATTCCCGCCATTAACCAGGATCTCGCCCGCGTCCGTGCGCGGCTCGGCGGTGACGTGGGTATCGAGATCGATACCCATCCGACGGTGCTGGAAGCCATGCTGGCGCGCGACGCCGCGTCGCTGCAATTGCGCAAGACCCAGGTCTATGCGCCGAGCCAGGGCATCGTCACCAACTTCGGCCTGGAGGCCGGCGAATACATCCAGGCGGGCGCGCCGGTGTTCAGCCTGGTCGGCGCCGATAAGGTCTGGGTGCGGGCCAATTACAAGGAAACCGATCTCACCCACGTGCGCGTCGGCCAGATGGCGTCGATGACGGTGGATACCTATCCCGACGTGTCGTTCCAGGCCCGTGTCGCCTCCATCTCGCCGGCCACCGGCTCGGAATTCGCGCTGCTGCCGCCGCAGAACGCGTCGGGCAACTGGGTCAAGGTGGTGCAGCGCCTGCCTGTGCGCCTCGAACTGGTCAGCCCCTACAAGGGACCGAAGCTGCGTGCCGGCATGAGCGTTATCGTCGAGATCGACACCGGCCACAAACGCAAGCTCCCCGGCGTCGTCTCCCAGGCCATGGCCTGGGTGAACGAACGGTTCTGACCCAGGACGCCCGGGCATGTCGGCGCCGGCCGCCAAAATTCAATACCGGGGTGCCAGGAAGGCGCTGATTACCGCGGCGCTTTGCACCGGCCCGGTGATGCAGGTGCTCGATACCACGGTGGTCGCCGTGGCGCTCAACCACATGCAGGGCTCGCTCTCCGCCGCCCAGGACCAGATGGCCTGGGTGCTGACGTCGTATTTGATGTCGCTGGCCGTGGCGACGCCGCTCTGGGGCGTCCTGGTGCAGCGGTTCAGCCGCAAGAACCTGTTCATTTTCGCCATCATCTGTTTTGCCCTCACCTCGCTGCTGAGCGGCACCGCCAGCTCGCTGACGGAACTGCTGGTCTATCGCGCCATCCAGGGCCTGTTCGGGGCCGCCCTGATCCCGCTGTCGCAGGCTTCCCTGATGGATGTCTACGAGCCGCGTGACTACGGCATCGCCATGGGCTGGTGGGGCGTCGGGCTGATGTTCGGGCCGGTGTTCGGACCGACGCTGGGCGGCTACCTGACCGAGTTCTATTCCTGGCGTTGGGCCTTCTTCATCAATGTGCCGCTCGGCATCGTCTCGGTTATCGCGGTCTGGCTGTTCGTGCCGCAGACGGCGGCCAGGCGCCAGCGCCCCTTCAACTATGTCGGCTACATCGCCCTGGCACTGGTGCTCGGCTGCGTGCAGTTCACCCTCGACCGGGGCCAACGCTATGATTGGTTCGATTCGACCGTCATCGTCACGCTGCTCTGCGTCGGCGCCGGGGCGCTCTGGGTGTTCATCGTCAATTCCATGACCTCTGAGCACCCGTTCATCGACCCGGCGATCCTGCGCAACATCAATTTCGCCATCGGCTTGGTGTTGCGCGCGGTGTTCGGCATTCTGCTGTTCGGCGCGCTGATCCTGATCCCGCCCTACCTGCAGAAGATCGCCGGCTACCCGGTGGTCGAGACCGGTCTGTTGATGGCGCCACGGGGGATCGCCACCATGGTATCGGCCATCGCGGTCGGCTGGATCGACAAGTACGCCGATCCGCGCCTGGTCATCATCGCCGGCGCCGGCATGGCCGGTTTCTCCGCCTGGGAAATGTCGTTGCTGACCCCCGACGCGCCCTCTTCGACCATCCTGACGCTGATCATGATCCAGGGCGTCGGCACGTCGTGTTTCTTCGTTCCGCTGAACTCGCTCGCCTTCGCCGACCTCAACGCCGACCAGCGCGACCAGGGAACGTCGTTTTTCGCGCTCTTGGGCAACATCGGCCGATCCGTCGGCATCGCCATCCTGTCGACCTATCTGGTTTACGGCGCCCAGACCACCAAGTCGGAACTGGTGGAATTCGCCACGCCCTATAACGACACCCTAAACCACGTCCCCAACCCGGACGCCTGGTCGTTTGCCAGCCTCGAAGGACTGGCGCGGCTGGATGCCTTGGTCGCGCGCCAGGCCGATGTCATGTCCTACGCGATGGATTTCCAACTTCTGGCGGCGATGCTGTTCGCCTGCATTCCGCTGGTGATGATGATGCGGGTGAAAAAGAAAGTAACGGCACCCCAGCCGGCATAACGGGCGTGACCCGGTGGCCCCCCGGCGCTATAGGAATAGGCGCTTGCGGAAAACGCGAATGGGAGACGAAAAAGTGAAAATTCTGGTTCTGCCTGGCGACGGCATCGGCCCCGAGATCACCGACGCCACCTGCCGGGCGCTGGAGGCGTTGGACGCGCGCTATGGGCTCGGCTTCGACATGGTGCAGCGCGATATCGGTCTCAAGGCGCATTACGAGATCGGCTCGACCATGTCGGACGAGATCATGGCCGAGATTGCCGAGACCGAGGCGACCATCCTCGGCCCCACCGACACCTATTCCTACCCGGACGAGGCCAAGGGCGGCAGGCGCCCGTCGAAGGCGGTGCGTACCACTTTCGACCTCTACGCCAACGTGCGCCCGTCGCGCAACCGCCCGGGCGTGCCGGCCATGGCCGAGAACATGGACCTGGTGGTGGTGCGCGAGAACACCGAGGGTTTCTATGCCGACCGCAACATGTTCATGGGCGGCGGTGAGTTCATGCCGACGCCCGACGTGGCGCTGTCGGTGCGCAAGATCACCGCCGAGGGTTCGCGCCGCATCGCCAAGGTAGCCTTCGACCTGGCCCGCCAGCGCCGCAAGAAGGTGACCGTCGTGCACAAGGCCAACGTCCTGCAGATGACCGACGGCCTGTTCCTGCGCGAGGTCCGTGCCGTCGGCGAGGGCTATCCGGAGGTGGAGGTCGAGGAGTTGATCATCGACGCCATGACCGCGCACCTGATCCGCCGGCCGGCCGATTTCGACGTCATCCTGACCACCAACATGTACGGCGATATCCTCTCCGACCAGTGCGCGGAGATGTCCGGCGGTCTCGGTTTCGGGCCGTCGGTCAACGCCGGTGACGAGCACGCGGTGGCGCAGGCGGCGCACGGCTCGGCGCCGGACATCGCCGGCCAGGATCTCGCCAACCCGACGGCGCTGATGCTGTCGGCGAGCATGCTGCTGAACTGGATCGCCGGCCGTCACGGCAACAACCAGTTGGCCGCCGCCGCCGCGCACATGGAGAAGGCCGTCGATCATGCGCTCGGCCAACCTGCGACCCAGACCAAGGACGTCGGCGGGCCCTTGGGCACCAAGGCCTTCGGCGAGGCCGTCGCCAAAGCCATCGAAACCCTACCAGAGTGAGACCGACGCCATGACCGTGCAACGCGGCTGGAATTTCCTGCAGACCCCCGGCCCGACCAACATCCCGAACCGGGTCCTCAACGCCATGCACCGGCCCGCGATCGAGTTCCTGGGGCCTGAGTTCGTGGCCTTTTCGGACAAGCTGTTCGCGGACCTGAAGGGTGTGTTCAAGACCGAGGCCCAGCCCTTCATCTATGCCGCCAACGGTCACGGCGCCTGGGAAGCGGCGCTTTCCAACGTGCTGGCTCCCGGCGACAAGGTGGTGGTGCCGGAGACCGGCCGCTTCGCGCTTTCCTGGACCACCATGGCGGAGAAGCTGAAGATCACCTGCGAGGTGCTACCCAACGACCACCGCCGCGCCGTGAAGCCGGCGGAACTGGCCGAGCGGCTGGCGCGCGACACCGCCCATGAGATCAAGGCGGTGCTGCTGGTCCATACCGATACCGGCAACGGCATCACCTCGGACATCGCCGCCATGCGCGCCGCCATCGACGAGGCCGGCCATCCGGCACTGCTGATGGTCGACACCATTGCCTCACTAATGACCACCGACTACCGCATGGACGAGTGGGGTGTCGACGTCACCGTGGCGGCGGGGCAGAAGGGGCTGATGATCCCGCCGGGCCTCAGCTTCTGCGTCGCCAATGGTAAGGCGCTGGCGCTGGCGGATGCCAACCGCGACATGCCGCGCGGCTACTGGGATTGGCGCGACCGCCTGAACCCCGAGATCTTCTACCTGGCCTACTGCGGCACCGCGCCGGAGCACCTGTTGTTCGCTCTCGCCGAGGCCATCGAGATGCTCAACGAGGAGGGCTTCGACAATGTCTTCGCCCGCCACGCGCGATTGTCCCGGGCGGTGCACGCCGCCGTCGAACACTGGGGCCAGGCCGGGGCGCTGGAGATCTGCGCCCTCAACCCCGATGAGCGCGCCAATTCGGTGACCGCCATCCTGGTCGATCCGGCGCATGATCCGATGGCACTGCGCAAGATCTGCCGCGAGCGCTTCAACCTGGGGCTCGGCAACGGCATGGGTAAGTTCCAGGACACCTCGTTCCGCATCGGCCACATGGGCGACTTGAACGAGACCATGGTGTTCGGCGTCCTGGGCGCCGTCGAGGCGGGCCTCAAGCTTGCCGGCATTCCCCATGCGCCGGGCGGCGTCGAGGCGGCGATCGCCAGCCTGACCGCCTAGGTCTTATCCAGTTCCCGGAGTGCCGCCAGCACGTCCTGGTAGGTCTCGGGCTCGTGCCCGGCGAAGTGCTGCTTGAGGCCGCTGTTGCCTATCCAGGCAATGCGCTTCGACGCCGCTTCCGCCATGAACGGGTCCATGTCCATGGCCTTCAGGGTCTCGGCGACCTCTTCCATCTCGTGCGCCCGCCGGACCCCGTGCATCACCGAGCGGCCCATGAAATAGGACGCCAGTTCGTTCCAGTCGATCTGGGGATAGTTGTTGCCGACCGAATCGAGCACGCGCTCCGCCACCCCGTAGCGGCCCGCCGCCAGCACGCATTCCGCCAAGATCGCCTCCATCCCCTTGAACACGATGGAGCGGAACATCTTGGTCGCCGCGGCGCGGCCGAATTCTGCGCCTAAGTCCTCGGCATTGAGGCCGAAGGGCGCCAACTGGGCAATCAACGCCGGCGCCGCCGGGCCGGAGAACAGCATCGGCGACTTGTGCCGGTTTGGCTGGATCGGCGACATGATCGAGGCTTCGACGAAGGTGGCGCCCGAGGCCTCGATGACCTCCCGCACCGCCGCCTTGGTCACCGGCGAGACCGAGTTGACGTCGAGATAGGTCTGCCCCGCGCCCATGTGCGCGCCCGCCTGTTCGGCCGCCGTCACCGCGTCGGCGCAGGTGACGGTGGAGATGACGATATCCCGGTCCCGCACCGCGTCCGCGTGACTGGCGGCGAGGCGAACGCCCGCGGCCTCGGCGCGGGCCTGGATCAAAGGCGCGGTCTGCGGGTCCGCCTGCGCGATGTCGTAGGCGGCGATGTCGGAAACACCATCGTCATGCAGCCCCGACGCGATGGCCGGACCGGCCTCGCCGAAGCCGATGAAGGCGAGCTTGGGGGCGTTGGCGCCGTCGCTCATCAGGTCATTTCCGTTTGAATTGCGGTTTGCGCTTTTCCATGAAGGCCTTGCGGCCCTCCTGGAAGTCCTCGCTGGCGAAGCACTCGGCGACCACCTGTTCGCAAAGCTCGTAGTCCGGCCCTTCCGACTTGATCAGCTCGTTGATCACGGTCTTGGCGGCGTGGATGGTCAAGGGCGCGTTTTCGGCGATGCGGGTGGCGTAGTCGTCGACGTAGGCGTCGAGCAGGGCGCGCGGCACGACGCGGTTGACCAGGCCCATGCCGAGCGCTTCGTCGGGGGTGAACTGGCGCGCGGTGAAGAAGATCTCCTTCGCGGTCGACGGCCCGACCAGGTCGACCAGGCGCTTCAGCCCCTGGTGCGCGTAGCCGAGCCCCAGTTTCGCCGCCGGCACGGCGTAGCTGGAAAGGTCGTTGGCGATGCGCAAATCGCAGCACAGCGCGATCCCCAGCCCGCCGCCGATGCAGAACCCCTCGATCTTGGCGATGGTCGGCTTGGCGAGCGTCGCCAGCGTGTTCGACGCCTCGGCCACGGCGGCGTTGTACATCGCCGTCGCTTCCTCGCCGGAACGGTTCTTCTCGAACTGCGAGATGTCGGCGCCGGCGCAAAACGCCTTGCCGCCCTTGCCCGACAGCACGACGACGCGAATCTCGTCGTCGGCGACGAAATCGTTCAACAAGATCGGCAGGTCGCGCCACATTTCAAAGGTCATGGCGTTCCGGCGCGCCTGGTTGTCGAGCATGATGCGCCCGACGCCGGCTGATTTCTCGACGATGAGCTGTTCGGTGATTGCGGCCATGTCGGCTCCCCTCCCAAGTTCGGCAAACGGCGCACATTGTTGCCTCCATGGTCTTGCCAGGCAACGCCAAAGGCGCGATTCTTGTGCCCGGAACATCGTATTTTCAGGAGCACCACGTTGATCGCAGCCATCGAACGCATGACCGGGGTGAAATGGCAGGCCCAGGGGCCGGCCTTTCTGGTCGCCGGCGGGCACGGGGCGACGCACTGGATCGTCGCCACCATCTACGTGCTGCTGCCCTATATCCGCGAAGACCTGGGTCTCTCCTATACCGAGGCCGGCAGCCTGATCTCGATCTTCCATGCTTCCTCCTTCGTTGCCAACGTCGGCTCCGGCGCCGTCGTCGACATCACCGGCCGGCGCGTGCTGACCCAGGTCATCGCCCTGGTGGTCGGTGCCGGGGCGCTGGTCAGCGTCGGTCTCGCCGACGGCATCTGGCTGTTGGTGGGGATGCTGGTCATCATCGGTTCCACCAACAATCTCTGGCATCCGGCGGCCATCGCCTTCCTGTCCAAGGCCTATCCCCAGACACGCGGCTACGCGCTTTCCATCCACACCCTGGGCGCCAGCGTCGGCGACACCCTGGCGCCGTTGGCCGCCGGCGTTTTGCTGACCGGCCTGACGTGGCAGGGCGCGGCGTCGCTCAATGCGCTGCCGGCGTTCGTGGTGGCGGTGGTGTTGTTCGCCGCCCTCGGCCGTCACGAGAAGGTGGAGCACCGCCACACCGGCGCCGACGGCCAGGGTCTCGGCTTCCGGGCCTACCTTTCCGGCGTCGGCCAACTGTTCAAGGACCGCACCGTGGTCGGGCTCTGCACCATGGCCGGCTTCCGTTCCATGTGCCAGAACGGGCTCCTGACCTACGTGCCGATGCTGCTGAAGGACGTCTTCGGCTTCGGCCCGGTGCTGCTGGGCGCGGGGCTGACGGCCCTGCAGGTGGGCGGCATGATCGGCGGCCCGGTGGCCGGCGTCGCGTCCGACAAGATAGGGCGGCGCCCGATCGTGCTGGCCGGCCTGGTCATCACCACCGGCGTGGTGCTGGCGGCGACCACCATCGACCAGCCGGCGCTGGTCATTGCCGTGCTGGCGGTGCTCGGTTGCACGCTGTTCGCGGTGCGCCCGGTGATCCACGGCTGGGCCATGGACCTGACGCCGGACCACATGCACGGCAGCGCCGTCAGCCTGCTGTTCGGCTCGCAGTCGGCGTTTTCGATGGTGGTGCCCATCGTCGGCGGCTTGATCGCCGACACCTGGGGGCTGATCACGGTCTTCTACATGCTGGCCGCCGCCATGGCCGCCGCCGCCGCCATCACCTTCGCGCTGCCCGACAGCCGGCGCGGCTGAAATTCCGACAGGGGGACTTATGGACTTCAACCTGACCGACGACCAACGCGACCTGCAAGCCACCGCCCGGCGTTTCGCGAGTGAACAGATGAAACCCGTCGCCGAGGAGATGGAGGCGGAGGCCAAGCCGTTGCCCGATGCATGGCTGAAACGCTACGCCGAGATGGGGTTCTTAGGGATCAACGTCTCGGCCGAGCTGGGCGGATTGGGCCTCGGCAATCTCGAGGCATTGCTGGTGCTGGAGGAGTTCGCAAAGGTGTCGTCGGCCGTCGCCTTTCCGATTTTCGAATCGTCGGTCGGCCCGGTGCGCGCGGTCGAGCATTTCGCCACCGATGAGTTGAAGGCGCGCATCGTGCCCCAGGTCTGCGCCGGCGAGATGATCGTCGCCGTCTCCATGTCGGAACCCGAGGCCGGCACGGCACTGACCGATCTCAAGACCCGCGGCGTCATCGACGGCGACACCATCACCTTGAACGGCGCCAAGCGCTGGTGCTCGGGCGGCGGGCACAGCCAGGGCTATGTCGTCTATTGCCGGCTGTCGGACGACCCCGGCGCCAAGGGCATCGGCGCGGTGTTCGTCGAGAAGGACATGCCGGGCGTCAGTTTCGGCGAGCCCGAGCGCCTGATGGGCTTTCGCGGCGTGCCGTCGGCCGACATCTTCCTCGATAACGTCAAGGTGCCGATCGCCAACCTGATCGTGCCGGCCGGCGGCTTCCCGAAGCTGATGGAGGCCTTCGACCTGGAGCGCTGCGGCAACGCCACCATGGCCCTGGGCCAGGCGTCGGGTGCCTTGGACGACGTGCTCGACTACGTGCAGGAGCGCAAACAGTTCGGCAAGGCCATCGTCGATTTCCAGGCGGTGCAGATGAAGCTCGCCGAAATGGCCATGCGCATCGAGGCGTCGAGGCTGTTGATCCACCGCGCCGCCGCCAACGCCCAGGACGGCCTGCCGAGCATTTTCGAGAGCTCGGTGGCCAAATGCTTCGCCAACGAGATGGCGCGCGAGGTCACCGGCCACGCGGTACAGTTGATGGGCGGCTACGGCTATTCCAAGGAATATCCGATGGAACGGCGGCTGCGCGATTCCTGGGGTTGGGGCATCGCGGGGGGCACCATCGACATCCAGAAGGTGAACATCGCCTCGGCCCTGGTCGGGCGGCGCTTCAACCAGCGCGGCTGACGCCGCCACCTACCCGTTGGGGGAGGGGCGCGCGAAAAACGGTGGTTGGAAGCCATTGATATCATTCGGTTCCCAAAAAAATCTCAGGAACGAACCCAATTCCGGTTTCCCACCCTTTCGTTGCTCAATTCGTCGCCCCCGCGAATGCGGGGGCCGGCGGAAAAAGCAAATGAAGCGGTGCCATGGGTCCCCGCCTTCGCGGGGACGACGAACTTTTCTGCCTTTCCCACTCGAAAAACCGGGGTCAAAAATCCATTCGTTTCAATGACATCATAAAAAAAGTGACGAAACGAACCCAATTTTATTTTCCACGCTGGGCGCGCGTTTTCATCGTCGCCCCCGCGAAGGCGGGGGCCGGCGGAAAAAGCAAATGAAGCGGTGCCATGGGTCCCCGCCTTCGCGGGGACGACGCGTGGGAGGTTGTCCATGCCGATACCAATCCTTCGCCCGATCCTTCGCCCGATCCTTCGACTGAGGCCTTCGGCCTGGCTCAAGATGAAGCCGGAGCCGTCCCCTCATGCTGAGCCGCGCGAAGCGCGTGTCGAAGCATGCGCCAGCGCCTCGGCCTTGCGCGGCTGTTTTTCAGCCGGCCCCAATGCATCCCCAAACCTGGAACCATCGGCCCGGCCCAAACCTATTCGATTGTGAAATAGCGTGCCTGCGCCGATAACCGACGCTGCGAATCGGCACCATAACATAAATCCCATGTAAGTCAATTAATTCCTATTTTATTGATTTCGGCTTCGAGCTCCGCGATCCGTGCGTCGCGTTCCGCGAGGGCGCGTTCGACGTCCTCGGCGTCGTATCGTATCGGGATGTGCTGTGGGCAGTTTACGTCCCACGCGGAAATATCGAAGACGATCACCTGCTCGGCCCGCGCCTTGTAGTCTTGTGCCGTAAACCGTTCGATCAGTTGAGGATCGTCTTCGACAACACGCGCCACGCCCCAGAGCTTAATTCGCTGGCGGTTCGCATAGTCGACGAGAAACATATGCGCTTTCGGGTTTTCAGCGAGATTGCCTTGGGTGATGAACTGGCGGTTCCCCTTGAAGTCGATGAAGGCAAGCGTCGATGTGCCGACGACTTTGAGAAATCCGCGCGGACCGCCACGATGTTGAATGTAAGGGGTTCCCTCACGTGAAGCGGTGGCGAAGAAGAAACTTCGCTGGTCGGCGATGAACGCGGCCAGCTCGTCGGTGATTTCCTTCTTCCACCCTCCGTTTTCTTCCATTCGGCGGTAGGCATCGCGCGAACCCTTGCGCGCCTGAATCGCCTTCACGCTGGGCGTGAAAGCGATGTCTGAAATGGGTTTCGCCATGTCCTTCATATCCCTATAGGCCGAGTTCGGTGAGCCCGGGATGATCGTCCGGGCGGACTTTCTCGCGGGCGGACTCTCCCGTGAAAGGGGGGATTGGTGGACGCATGGTTTTCTCCTGTGCTGGGCGCAAGATTCGTAGCGGGCAAAGGTGCCGAGGCCCCCGGCGGGGGGCGCGCCGGGATCCTCGGGCTTCGCCCCCTAGGCGGCGAGGGCGTTGACCTGGGGGAAGTCGATCTCGGTTCCGAGAACCTCGTTCACATAATTGGTCAAGGTGTTCAGGGCGACGTGCGCAACGATCTCGACGATTTCCGCGTCGCTGTATCCGGCGGATTTCACCGCATCGACGGCGCTATCCGCGACCCGGCCGCGTTTGTCGACGATCTCGGCGGCAAATCGCACGGCCGCGTCTGCCTTGGCATCGGTCGAGCGGCCTTTGCGGTTCGCCGTGATCTCGATGTCGTTCAGATGGGCAAGGTTCTTTCCGAGATAGGTGTGCGCGGCCAGGCAGTAGCCGCAGCCGTTGACCTCGGCGACCGCCAGTGCAATCCGTTCACGGGTCGCCGGATCGAGCTTCCCCTTGCCGAGGGCGCCGTTGAGCCCGAGGTAGCCTTCGAGCGCCGCCGGGCTGTTGGAAACGATCCGGAACAAATTGGGGACACTGCCGAGCTGCTTTTGAACGGCGTCGAGAAGACCTTGGGCGGTTTCGGGGGCTTCCTTGGTGGTCGCGGGGGTGGGAATGCGGGACATGAAATCTTCCTTTCGTCGGGTGTCGTCGGCGGGATTGCCGATTGGATGGGCGGAAGATAGTTGGTTTTGAAAAAAGGAAGAATAATGATAATAATCAATTCTGACTTTCATTTTCCGGAATTATATGGACTGAGCAATGGATCGGTTGAGAGCCCTGGAAATCTTCATCGCTGTTGCCGAGGCGGGTTCGCTCGCCGGTGCCGCCAAGGCCATGTCGGTGAGCGCGCCGACGGTTACCCGCGTCCTCGGCGAACTCGAGGCCGAACTCGGTGTTCTCCTGTTCCATCGCTCGACCCGGGCGACGACCTTGACCGATCCGGGGCGATCCTTTCTGGCGGATGCACGGCGGATCGTCGAAGACTACCAGGTGTCCAGCGATGCTGCCCGTGGCGCGCACCGGGCGCCGACGGGCACACTCAGGCTCACGGCGCCGACACTGTTCGGCCAATATTACATTTCTCCGGTTCTTCTCGATTTCCTCGACCGCTTTCCGGATGTGGTGGCGGAGGCGGTTTATCTCGATCGGGTGGTGAACCTGATTGACGAGGGTTTTGACTTGGCGGTCCGCATCGGTGCGCTGACAGACACCAATCTCTTGGCGGTACGGGTGGGCGCGGTGCGCCGTGTCGTCTGCGCCGACGAAACGTACCTTTCGCAAAACGGGTTTCCGCGCACGCCGGCGGATCTCGCCAGGCACCGCATCATCGCGGCCCGCCACGTCACGAGCTCGAACGATTGGCTGTTCGCACAAGGCAAGACCGCAAGGGTCAAGCCGCGGGTGTCATTCTCATCCATATCCGCCGCGATTGCGGCGGCGAAGGCCGGCTGGGGGGTGACACGCCTGCTTTCCTACCAAATCGGACCGGACCTGGATGCCGGTGCGCTCAAGATCGTCCTCGAGGAATACGAACCCGCGCCGCTGCCGGTCCACATCGTGCATGCCGAAGGCCGCAGCGCTTCAGCCAAGGTTCGGGCGTTCATCGACATGGCGGCGGCACGCCTTCGCGCAAATTCGTTCCTGAACGCCTAAAACGCGATGGTGTCTCGTTAAAGTTCCTTAACCGGGCCGGCGGCATCGGGTGTATCATGGGCGCCGTTGGTTCGGCCTTGCGAGGGATGGGCGTGATGATCCTGAAGGGGTTTCTATCGGTCTTGGCCGTTGCCGCGGGGCTGGCGGCACCGCTGGCCGCGCCGCTCGCCGCCGAGCGCCCGGTCGATCTGGAACTGGTGCTGGCCGCCGATATCTCGCGCTCCATGGACGCCGAAGAGATGGCCCTGCAGCGCCAGGGCTATGCCCATGCCATCCGCCATCCGCGCATCGTCGGCGCCATCCGCGCCGGCGGCCACGGGCGCATCGCCGTCACCTACGTGCAGTGGGCCGGCGAATATACCCAGCGCACCATCGTCGGCTGGACCGAGATTTCCGACCAGGCCAGCGCCGAGGCCTTCGCCCAGGCGATCGAGCGCTCGACCCTCGACGTCGAGCGGCGCACGTCGATTTCGGGCGCGCTGTTGTTCGCGGCGGGCAGTTTTGAGAACAACGGATACCAGGGCCGGCGCCGGGTGATCGACGTTTCCGGCGACGGGCCCAACAACAGCGGCATGATGGTCGATCACGCCCGCGACCGGGTCGTCGCCGAGAAGATCACCATCAACGGCCTGCCGATCATTTCCGGCCGCCCCAATCCGTCGGGCTTTCCCATGTTCCAGAACCTGGACCTCTATTACGAGGACTGCGTCATCGGCGGCGCCAGCGCCTTCATGGTGGTGGCGCACGGTTTCATGGATTTCGCCCGCGCCATCCGCAGAAAGCTGTTCCTGGAAATCGCCGGCCTGGTGCCGCCCCGGCCGCTTTTGCATCTCGCCGCCGCCCGCGCACGGCCGCCCTGCGATGCCGGCGAGCAGCAAATGCACGACTGGATGATGTTTGACAACTGACGTGAGCTTCCGGCGCCTTCGGTGGCTGGCGGCGGCGTGGCTGGCGCTGGCTTGGTCGTGGCCGGCACTGGCCGCGAACGCCACCATCGACGATGTGCTTTTGGCCAAGGCCTTGGCGCGCGCCCAATCGCTGCCGCGCCTCAATGCGCTGATCGTCGCGCGCCATGGCCAGGTCGTGGCGGCCCGCGCTTTTCGCGGCCCCGGGCTGGAACGCGCGGTGAACGTCAAGTCGGTGTCGAAATCGGTGATCGCGGCGCTGGTCGGCGCGGCCATCGGGCGGGGGCTGATCAAGGGGCCGGACGAGCCCCTGGTCACTTATCTGGCCGACAGGCTGCCGCCCAGCCCGGACCCGAGGCTCCGGCGTGTCACCATCGGCAACCTACTTTCCATGCAGGCGGGGTTGGAACGCACGTCCGGGCGCAATTACGGGCGCTGGGTGAACAGCCCCGATTGGGTGCGCCACGCGCTTTCCCGGCCGTTCGCCGACGAGCCCGGCGGGCGGATGCTCTATTCCACCGGCAATTCGCATCTGCTGTCGGCGATCCTGACCCGCGTCGGCGGCAAGAGCACCCACGCGCTCGCCGTCGAGTGGCTGGGCCGGCCGCTCGGTATCGACATCCCCGCCTGGCAGCGTGACCCGCAGGGCATCTACTTCGGCGGCAACAACATGGCGTTGTCGCCGATGGCGCTGCTGCGGCTGGGCGAGCTCTATCGCCAGGACGGGCTCCATGAGGGCCGCCGCATCCTGCCGGCGGGCTGGGTGCGGCAATCCTGGACGGCGCGCGCGCAATCGCCGTTTTCCGGCGACGACTACGGCTACGGATGGTTCCTGACCGAAATGTGCGCCGAGCGCGTCGCCTATGCGCGCGGTTTCGGCGGCCAGTTCATCTTCGTCGTGCCGGGCACCGGCCAGACCATCGTCATCACCTCCGACACCGCGTCGCGAACCCGCGTCGGTGGCTATTTCGACGCGCTGATGGACCTGGTCGGCGACGGCTTCGTCCGCGCCGCGCTCCGGGCCGACGGCCGCGCCTGTCCGGATTGATACGAAAAATTACAAATCGGCGGGTTTCCGGCATATTCCCGTTACCGGGCGCTGGCACAATCGATGCACGATTGGGGCTCATTCGAAGAGGGGAATCGAGCGCATGTGGCAAAAACTGAAAACCCAAGGCACCACCTACACGGTGGGGCTGTTCCTGGTCTCGACCGTTTCCGGCGTGTTCCTGTTCTTCCATCTGGGCACGTCGATCTTCCGTGGCATGCACGAATGGCTGTCGATGCTGCTGATCGTGCCGGTCGCGCTGCACATCTGGAAGAACTGGACCAGCCTGATGACCTATTTCAAACGCAAGGTCATCTACATCCCGCTTTTGCTGTCACTGGCCGGCGCGATCGTTTTCGCCTATCCGGCGTTGACCGGATCCGGCGGCGGCGGCGGCAACCCGCTGCGCGCCACCGTGCTGGCCATGCAGAACGGCACCATCCAACAGGTGGCGCCGCTCTATCGGCTGACCCCCGACGCCCTGGCCGGGCGGCTGCGGGCCAAGGGCTACACCGTCGCCTCGCTGGACCGCACGCTGGCCCAGGTGGCCGAGGACTCCGGCCGCGAAGCCGGGGCCGGGCTGATGGCGGCGGTGGCATTCGCCGACTGACGCGCGCGATTGGCCCGATTGCGGTGGGGAGCGGACACAATTCCGGCCCCCATCGGCTTGCCATCGCCTATACTTCATGCGAGCAAGGAAGCATGACCGAAAGGATCGCCAGCCGATGCCGAAGGGATTAGTTCACGCGTTGCTGCTCGACGGCAAGGGCGGCGCCAGCCACCTGGACGAGGCCGGGTTCGAGAGCTGGTCGCCCGAGGCGGGCGTCCTGTGGGCGCATTTCGACATCACCGAGCCCGATGCCACCGGCTGGATCCGGGAGCGCGCGGGCATCCACGCTTTTGCCGCCGAGGCGCTTTTGGCGGAGAACACCCGCCCGCGCCTGATCGAGACCGAAAGCGGCACGGTCCTGTTCCTGCGCGGCGTCAACCTCAATCCCGGCGCCGATCCCGAGGACATGGTCTCCATTCGCGTGCTGGTTTCCGAGAACCGGGTGCTGACCCTGCGGCTGCGCCGGCTGTTGGCGGTGCGGGACATCGAAGCGGCGCTCGACGCCGGCACCGGTCCGAAGACCGCCGCCGGCGTGGTGGTGCGCCTGGCGGAGCGGCTGACGGCCCGCATGGAACCGGTGCTGGCGGAACTGGAAGACCGGGTCGGCGCATTCGAGGACGCGGTGTTCGCCAAGGACGGCGAGAACCAGAAACTCGACATCGGCGCGGCCCGCACCGAGGCGATCTTGCTGCGCCGTTACCTGAGGCCGCAGCGCGACGCGGTGGCGGCGCTGCATACCGGCACCAGGACAGGCTTCGCCAAGCACCAGCGCGAGCAACTGACCGAAGCGGTCGACCGCCTGACGCGCTACGTCGAGAACCTGGATGCCCTGCACGAACGCCTGAGCGTGCTGCACGACGAATACCGCTACCTGCAGAACGAGCGCATGAACCGCACCATGTACCTGCTCACCGTGGTTGCCGCGATCCTGCTGCCGCCGAGCCTCATCGCCGGGCTGTTGGGCGCCAACGTCGGCGGCATGCCGGGCGCCGACAAGTCGTGGGCGTTTTCCGCCATGGTCGCGGGCATCGCCGCGCTCGGCGCGGTCGAATTCTGGCTGCTCAAGCGCCTGAAGTGGATCTGACGCCCATGTCCCGCCGTGTCGCCGTTTTCCTCGCCGCCGCCTTCGCCCTGGTGCTGATTGCCGCGCCGCTGACGAACGCCGCCGTCGATGCGCCGAAGACCTTCAACGAAAAGCTCACGGCCTGGGAAAGCGCCGTCAAGACGGTGAAGAACCGGATCGAGCGCGGCCGTACGGCGACCGTCGAGGAACGCGACCTGCGCCGGCGCCTGAAGGGGGTCATCGACGACGCGGCGGCGACGCGCGACGAGTCCGAAGGCCAGGTGAAGCAGGTTCAAGGCCTGCTCGACGCGCTCGGCGCCAAGCCCGAGAACGCCCAGGAATCGCGCACCATCCAGTTGCGCCGCAAGGAACTGGAAACGCAGTTGGCGGCGCACGAGGGCCGCGCCAAGCAGGCCAGCCTGATGATGGCCCGGGCCGAACAGTTGATGCGCGAGATCGGCCAGAAATCGCGCCAGCGGCTGAAGACCCTGCTGTTGGAGCGCCGGGTGTCGCCGCTCGCCTATTCGGCCTGGTCGAAGGCGCTGCCCGAAGCCCGGCACCTGGCCGAGGTCAGCCTGGTGGAGGCACCCCAGACCTGGTGGAACGACCTGCGCATTACCAAAGAGCGGCGCAACCTGCTGGGCCGCAGCCTGGCCATCGCCCTCGCCGTGGCGCTCGCCGCGCTGCTCGCCGGACGCTGGATGCGCCGGCGCTACGGCCGCGTCGGCGGCATCGAGGCGCCGAGCTATGCGCGCCGCGTGGTGGCCGGCGTCATCGAGGGCGCGGGACGCACGCTGGGGCCGATCATGTTCATCGTGCTCGCCGCCGCCGCGGTGCGCGAAACCCATGTCACCGAAGGGCCTCTGCCGGCGCTGATCTGGGCGGTGTCGCGAAGCCTGGTGCTGTTCCTGTTCGGTTACGCGCTGATCAACGCGGCGCTGACGTCGCGCCGCCAGCAATGGCGGTGGCTGAATTTCGACGCCGCCGCCGCGGCCACCCTGGTGTTCCGCCTGAAGCTGACATTGGCCGTGTTTTTGCTGTTCGAGGCGGTCTACCGGGCGATGGCCTGGGCGACGGTGTCGGAGGAACTGGAATCGGTCGGCTCGCTGGTGTTCGCCCTGGTGATGGTGCCGCACTATATCTCGTTGCTGGGGACCCGCATCTGGAGCTTGGAGGCGCGCTCCGACACCGACACCGGCGAGGCGCACTACACGTCGCTGTCGCGGCTGCGCGCCGCGCTGACGGTCGGCCTGGTGGCGCTGCCGGTGACGGCGGCCATCGGCTATACCGGGCTCGCCGCCTATCTGGTGATCGCGGTGGGGCTGACGGCGCTGTTGGTGGGCGGACTGGCGCTGCTGCGCACGGCGGCGCGCGAGGCGTTGGCGGCGGCGCTCGATTCCGACTACCGCTTCGGGCGCTGGGTGCAGGCGGTGTTGGTGCTCAACGCCGAGACCCGCGACAAGATCCTGTTCTGGCTCAGGGTGCTGCTGGACCTGGCGCTCTTGGTGCTGGCCGGCCTGGCGCTGCTGCCGGTATGGGGATTCAGCGCCCAGGAGACGGCGCTCTCGGCGGGCCAGTTGATGAGCGGCATCCGCATCGGCTCCTATACCCTGTCGCTCGCCGATATCATCTTCGCGCTGTTGCTGTTCGTCGCCATCGTCTCGGTGACGCGGCTGGTGCAGCGCAGCCTGGACAAGCACCTTTTGCCCAACGTGTCGCAGGACCGGGGCGTGCGCGACGCGCTGAAGACCGGTGTCGGCTATATCGGCGTGGTCATCGCGGCGCTGGTGGCGATCGGCGCGCTGGGGCTCGACCTGACCAACCTGGCGCTAGTTGCCGGCGCGCTTTCCGTCGGTATCGGTTTCGGGTTGCAGAACGTGGTCAACAACTTCGTCTCCGGCCTGATCTTGCTGGTCGAGCGGCCGATCAAGCCGGGTGACTGGGTGGTGGTCGGCGCCAACGAGGGCCTGGTGAAGAAGGTCAACGTGCGCTCCACCGAGATCGAGACCTTCCAGCGCGCTTCCGTCATCATTCCCAACGCCGACCTGATCGCCAATCCGGTCACCAACTGGACGCATAAGAACATCCTCGGCCGGGTCGAGGTCGCCGTCGGGGTCGCCTACGGCACCGACCCCGAGACGGTCAGGGATATCTTGCTGAAGTGCGCCGAAGCGCACGCCAACGTCATCCGCTACCCGAAGCCCTTCGTGCTGTTCATGGATTTCGGCGACAGCGCGCTGATCTTCGAATTGCGTGCCTATCTGGCCGACGTGCAGCAGCGGCTGAGAACGGCATCCGACATCCGCTTCGCCATCGACGCCGAGTTCAAGGCCGCCGGCATCGAGATTCCGTTCCCGCAGCGCGTCGTGCACATGGCGCCCGGCGCCAAACCGCTGCCGCCCCAGCCGGAACCCGAGCCCGAGCCTGAGCCCGAGCCCGAGCCGGCAGCCGAACCCGGCGCGGATCCGAAACCGGACGCCTGAGCCTCAGCCGCCGCTCTTGACCAGCGCCATGGTGGCGCGGGCCAGTTCGCTGTCGGGATCGGCGAATTCCGCCAGAATGGTGAAGTGGTTGCAGCCCGCCGGCTCCAGGTAGCGGAGATCGCCGCCCTTGGCGTTCCAGGCGTTGACCAGGCTGCGCGACTGCCAGCGGAAAGCGTCGCTCTCGCCGCCGCCCGGCACCACCAGCAACGGCATGTTCGGCGCGTCGGCGAAATGGAGCGGGCTGTCGCGCTCGACTTCCTCGTCGGTGAGGCGCAGCGTTTCCTGCATGTAGCCGGCCTGGATCGGCGCCAGCTCGTAGATGCCGGAAAGCGCGATGCCGCCCTTCATCAAATCCGCCGGGCCGCCGGTCTCGGCCGGCCAGTCGGTGGCCGCCAGCACCGCCGTCAGGTGGCCGCCGGCGGAATGGCCGGAGACGAAAATCCGTTCGCGGTCGATACCGTAGTCAGCGGCGTGGTCGTAAAGCCATTGGGTGGCGGCGCGGCACTGGCGGATGACGTCGGCCATGCGCACGCTCGGGATCAGGTCGTATTCGATCAGTGCGAAGGCGATGCCGGCGTCGGCGTAGGCACGCGCCAGGAAGGTCTGATCGGAGATGTCGCGGCTCATCCAGTAGCCGCCGTGGATGTAGACCAAAAGCGGGTGCGGGCCGGGCCCGTCGGGCAGCACGATATCCATGATCTCGCGCTTCGACGCGCCGTAGGCGACGCCCGGGTGGCTCGGGAAGTCCCGCAACACCTGGCCGCAGAGCGGCTGCCAGGCTTCGTACATCCCAACGTGCTCGGGCACCATGGCGCGGTTGTTGTACTGGGCGTCCAGTTCCGGCGTGCCCAGGGGCGGCTGAAAGGGCAGTTCCAACATCGGCTCGGTTCCTCAGCTCAGCGGGATCATCACGTGGTCGCGGTAAGCCTGGCGCGCGCACAGGCGATCGTACCAGGCACTGACGTTGGGCAGCGGCGGTCGTTCGACGTCCATGTTGAACCAGCGATAGACACCGCAACCGACGGGGATGTCGCCGACCGACAGCCTGTCTCCGAGGACGAAATCCTTGCCTTGCAGGTGCGCATCCAGGATGCCCCAGGCCCGGTTCGTCGCGGCAACGCCGGCGTCGACGGCGGCCATGTCGCGCTCAGCTTCAGGCGTGCGCACCAGGGTGCGGAACACCATTCCCAACTGCGGTTGCATGGTGGTCAAGAACCAGTCCATCCACCGGCCCGCCAGCGCGCGCTCGCCCGGTGTCGCCAGCGCCCATGCGCCGGTGCCGTACTGCTCCGCCAGGTAGCGCACGATGGTGTTGGATTCCCAGATCGTCAGCTCGCCGTCCTCGAGCGTCGGGATCAGGCCGTTGGGATTCTTGGCCAGGTATTCGGGCGTGTCGTTGCCGCCGTACTGCAGGCCGATGTCGCGGCGGTCGACCTCCAGGCCGAGCTCCGCCGCGCACCACATGACTTTCTGGACGTTGATGGAATTGTTTCTGCCGAGCACGCGAATCATGGCGGCCGCCCTCCCGTTTCTTCGTTTTATTTATACTCATTCAAGGTGTTCATACCGATTAATACGGACCAGTTGGTATGCTGGTCGCATTGCGTAAATTTTGTGGTATCAACGACTGTAACGATTGCCTAGCGCGGATAACAGCGATTTTGATTGGTTAATTCATGGTTGTCCCGCGCACATCGGTAGGCTTTCCCGATGTGCGTCTCCTGCCGAAGGGCCTGACCGGAAACGGTCAGGCCCTTTTTTTCGGGGGCCGGAAGGGCGGGCGCGTCAGTCCACCGGCGGCGCGAACTTGTAGCCGCAGCCGACCACGGTGGCGATGTATCTGGGGGCGCGCGGGTTCGGTTCGATCTTCTTGCGGATGCGGCTGACCAGCACGTCGATCAGCCGCTCGGTGGGCGAATCGGCGTCGTGGCTGATGGCGTCGAGCAGGTGGGTGCGGCTCAGCACCCGGTTGGGGGCCTTGACCAGCGCCGCCAGAAGGTTGAATTCGGCGCGCGTGAAGGTCACCGGGGTGCCCTTGGGATCGTGCACCGAACGGCTGTCGACGATCACCTCCCATCCATCGAAACGGTAGGTTTCCTGCGCCGCCTTGCCGTCGTCGCCGGCATGGGACCGGCCGATCAGATTGCGCACCCGCAGCACCAGTTCGTCGGGGTCGAAGGGCTTGGTCAGGTAGTCGTCGGCACCGATCTCCAGCGCCGCCATGCGGTAGCTCTTCTCCCGTCGGGCGGTGATGACGATGATCGGCAGGCTGGAGCGCGCGCGCACCTGGCGGGCCAGCGACAGGCCATCCTCGTCAGGCAGGTTGAGATCGAGCAACACCAGGTCGATGGGCTCCGAATCGATCGCCGCCAGCATCTCCTTGCCGGTGGTGGCGAGGCTGACCTCGAAGCCGTCGCGGCGCAGGTAGGCACCCATCAGGCTCTGCACCAGTTCATCGTCTTCCACCACGAGTAGATGTGGATCAGTCATGGTTCGATCGGTATCCGCTCACCCCGGTCTGCGTCGACCCCTAGAATGTACATCGGATTCGGCGGAACGCCACACGCAAGTTGGGCGGCGGCCGATGCCGCCGCCGGCGGTCCTCGTCAGGATCACGTCATGGTTGTCGGCTATGCAAGCACCTGAATGGACTCCCGCGCGAAGGAAATCGCACATGGCCGCCGACCGAACGCCGAACGTTTACCTGCTACCCTCGACCGGCAATGCCGTGCTGTTGCCGGACGGCCTCGTGCTGAGCACGTGCGCGTTCAGCCGCCAGCGCGACGACCTGGTCCTCGACGCCGAAGACGGCACCCGCGTGGTGATGCGTCATTTCTATCTCGGCCGCAAGGCGCCGCAACTGCACGACCGCGGCGGCGAAGTCCTCACCGGTGATTTGGCACGGCTGCTGGCCGGGCTTTCCACCTCTGCGGTACGGGCCCTGATGAAACGCCGGCCGCGGCGGAGCGAACGCTCGGCTCAATCGCTCTAGCCGGCTCAACCCGGCGTCAGGCCCAGGTTGGACGTGTTCAGCCGCCCCATGGAACGCAGCAACTGATAGACGGCCAGGCGTTCGTCATAGGCGGCCGATGTGTAGTTGATCTGGGCGTTGGAGACCTCGTTCTCGGCGTCGAGCACATTGATCACCGTTTCCTTGCCGGCCTCGCGCAGGCGCTTGCGCGATTCGAACACTTCCGAGGCGATGTTGACCGCGTTCTCCAGAAGATACAGCCGCTCGCGCGCGGTCAGCAGCGCCTGCCAGGCGAGGCGGGTCTGTTCGATGATGCGCCGCGCGGTGTGGTCGCGGTTGTCCTGGCTGGCGCGGTAGTCGTAGGTCGCCTGGCTGAGCGACTCGCGGGTCGAGAAGCCGGTGAACAGATCCCAGTTGGCGGTCAGCATCAACGAATAGTCGCGCCGCGTGCCGATGGTGGCGCCGGAGTGTTTTTCGTAGTTGAACTTCCCTTCCAGGTCGACGGTCGGCGCCAGTTCGGCGCGCACCGTCTGGCGGCGCTGGCGCGCCACCTCGATGTTGGTGACGGCGCTCGATGCCGCCGGGTTTTCGATCACCGCGATCTCCACGGCACGATCGAGGGCGCTCGGAATCATTTCCACCGGCGGTACCGGATCGGTCATGGCGTTGATGTCGGGTGCATGGCCGAAGGTCTGGATATAGCGGCTGACGGCATCGGACAGGGCGCCCTCGAAATTGACTCGGCGTTCCTTGGCGATCTGCAGCCGCGACTTGGCCTGCAACACGTCGACGGCGACGCCGGAACCGCGTTGCACGCGCTCGTCCTCGAGGTTGAGCTGGCGCTGGATGGTGGCCTCGTTGGCGGTGGCGAGTTCCACCAGGCGCTGCTGGCGAAGCACGTCGATGTAGGCATTGGCGCCCGAGAACAGCGTGTTCTGGCGCGTCGTTTCCAACTCGAACTTGGAAATCTCCTTGGCCAGCCGGGCCGTGCGGACCTGTGAGTCGGTGAGGTATCCGTTGAACAGGTTCTGCGATACGGTGAGGTTGGCGGTATAGGGGGTGCGGCTCGACGCCTTGCCTTCCTGGCCGTCGGAGGAACTGCGCTCGCTCGGGCTGTCGATCAGTTCGTAGCCGGTATCGGAACTGGCGGAGATGGTCGGGTAGTAGCTGGATTTGGAGCGGTCGATTTCCTTGCGGGCCGATTCCAGCGATTTCATCGCCGAGCGGATTTGCGGATGGTCGTAGAGCAGGTTGGCGAGCTCCGATTCCAGGGTCGAGGCCACGGCCGGCAGGCTCGCCGCCGCCAACAATACCCCGCCGATGATGCCACGAAAAATCTGCGCCATACCTGAAAAAGAACCGTAACGTATTGATTCTCAATAGAATAGGCGGATTGGACTCCGGCGTCAATCGGCGGGTCTCGAAAAAAAGTGTGTAAAATCAATATGTTAAATAGGGTTCCTGGAGATTGCCTCAAGATGAGCCCGATTTTCGGCCATTCGAACCCCACATTTGGGGGAGGTCTGGAATTCGCACCGAAGCGTTGACCGTTATGGCGTAGCAGCTATCCTGCCCGCATGTCTTTGAAAATTCAGCCTTTGCGTTCCGATTTCGGCGCCGCGATCACCGGCGTCGATCTCGGTTCCGAATTATCCGAAGCGGCGTTTCGCCCGATTCGCCGCGCGCTCGACGATTTCGGCCTGTTGGTCTTTCCCGCCCAGCCGATGGACGACGACCAGCAGGTTGCCTTCTCGGAACTGTTCGGCCCCCTGGAGCGCACCGTCAGCACCAATCCCGCCGGCGGCAGCCCGTTTGCGCGGCAATCCAACATCGACATCGCCACCGGCGAGAAAATCCCCATGGACGATCCGCGCATGGCCTACCAGAAGGGCAACTACCTCTGGCACGCGGACTCGACCTTCAAGCGCGTGCCCTCCCTCTGTTCGATCCTGAGCGCGCGCGAGGTGCCGCCCGAAGGTGGCGCCACCGAGTTCGTCTCCACCGCCGCCGCCCATGACGCCCTGGACGACGAGACCAAGGCGCGCATCGCGGATCTGGTGGTCGAGCACGATTTCGGCTATTCGCGTCGCCGTACCGGTTTCGAACTGAGCGAGCAGCAGCGCGCGGAAATGCCCGCCGTGCGCCACCCATTGGTGCAGGTCAATCCCGTGACCGGGCGGAAATCGTTGATGATCGGGGCGCATGCCAAACAGATCGTCGGTTGGTCGGTGGCGGACAGCCAGGCACTGCTCGATGAGCTGTTGGCCGGCGCGACGGGGGCGGGCGCCGTCTACCGCCACGAATGGCGGACCGGCGACGTTTTGGTCTGGGACAACCGCTCGACCCTACACCGGGCAACGCCCTACGATGCCGAGCGTCACCGCCGCGTCATGCAGCGCACCACCGTCTCCAACCCGGCCGCCGAGGTGCTGTCGGCCTGAGCGGATCAGGGCGCGCCGTAGCCGCCGCCGCCCGGGGTTTCGATCACCACCACCTCGCCGGCGCCGACCTCGGTGCCGTCGGCGCCTTTCAATATTTCCGTGCGGCCGTCATTGCGCTCGACGCTGTTGCGCCCGATCGATCCGGCCAGGCCGCCTTCCAGGCCATATGGTTCGGTCTCGCGGTGGCTGGTCAGGAAGGTCGCGGTCATCGGTTCTTCGAAACGCATGCGCCGGATGGTGCCGTTGCCGCCGTGGTGCCGGCCTTGTCCGCCGGAGCCGTGACGGATGGCGAAGCTTTCCAGGATCACCGGGAAGCGCCATTCCAGCACTTCCGGATCGGTGAGCCGGGTGTTGGTCATGTGGGTATGGACCGCGTCGGTGCCGTCGTGGTCGGGCCCGGCGCCGGACCCGCCGCAGATGGTTTCGTAGTACTGGTGGATGTCGTTGCCGAAGATGAAGTTGTTCATCGTGCCTTGCGCCGACGCCAGTACGCCGAGAGCCGCGTACAGGCAATCGGTGATGCCCTGCGACACCTCGGTGTTGCCGGAAATCACGGCGGCGGGATATTTCGGCGCCAGGATGGTGCCTTCCAACCCCTTGATGTCGATGGGTTTAAGGCAGCCTTCGTTCAACGGGATCTCGTCGTCCACCAGGGTGCGGAAGACATAGAGCACGGCGGCCTTGCACACCGCCGTCGGTGCGTTGAAGTTGCCGGGGTCCTGCGGAGACGTGCCGGTAAAGTCGACGGTGGCGCGCCTGGCTTGCTTGTCGACCGTGATACGGACGTTGATGTGGCGCCCGCCGTCCATGGGATAGACGAACTCCCCGTCCTTCAGCACGTCGAGCACCCGGCGCACGGATTCCTCGGCGTTGTCCTGGACGTGGCCCATGTAGGCCCAGACCACGTCGAGACCGAAGTGGTCGATCATCTTGGTCAGTTCCTTGACGCCGGTGGTGTTGGCGGCGATCTGCGCGCCCAGGTCGGCCAGGTTCTGGTCGATGTTGCGGCAGGGGTATCGGCCGGAGCCGAGCAATGCACGGGTCTCCGCCTCGCGCAGCTTGCCGTGCTCGACCAAAAGGAAATTGTCGATGACGACGCCTTCCTCCTCGATGACGCGGCTATCGGGCGGCGCCGAGCCCGGCGTCTTGCCGCCGATATCGGCGTGATGGCCGCGCGAACCGACGTAGAACAGCACCTTCTTGCCGGCGGTGTCGAATACCGGGGTGATGACGGTAACGTCCGGCAGGTGCGTGCCGCCGTTGTAGGGCGCGTTCAGCGCATAGACGTCGCCCGGCTTGATGGTCTCGGCGTTTTCACGGATGACGGTCTTGATGCTCTCGCCCATGGAGCCCAGGTGCACCGGCATGTGCGGCGCATTGGCCACCAGGTTGCCGTCGGGATCGAAGATGGCGCAGGAGAAATCCAGGCGCTCCTTGATGTTGACCGAGTAGGCGGTGTTGGCCAGCGTCGCGCCCATCTGTTCGGCGATGGACATGAACAGGTTGTTGAACACCTCCAACATCACCGGGTCGGCCTTGGTGCCGACGGCTTCGGTCTTCGGGCGCGGGACCACGCGGGTCAGCACCAGGGCGCCGCTGGCTTTCAACTCGGCGCGCCAGCCGGGCTCGATGACGTTGGTGCCGGTGGCCTCGACGATGATCGCCGGGCCGTCGACCTTGTGGCCGGGGCGCATGGCGTCGCGGTCGTAAAGCGGCGTTTGCAGCCATTCTCCGCCCGAGAACATGTCGGCGCCGTCGATGGCTTGCGGCGTTTCGGTCTCGGCGTCGGCGTCGGCTTCCGTAACGGGCATGTCCTCGGTGGCGCCGATGGCCTCGACCGAGACGGCCTCGACCAGGAGCGCGCGTTCCGGCGCGATGAAGCCGAAGCGCTGCTGGTGCTGGGCCTCGAATTCTTCCTGCATGGTGCCGGCGTCGGCGAAATCCACCAGCAGCGCGCTGTCGGTGCCGGCATAGCGGAGATGCGCCTTGCGCTTGGTGCTGATGCGCGCCGCCGGCACGTCCTGGCCCAGCACCTCGGCGCGGGCCTCGTGTTCCAACTCGTCGAGCGCCGCCTCGGCCATGGCCAGCGTGGCGGCGTCGAGCGCGCCCTCGACCTGGCGTTCGCGCAGCGCCCGCACGTCGGCCAGGCCCATGCCGTAGGCCGACAGCACGCCGGCGAAGGGATGCAGCAGGATGGTCTCCATGCCGAGCGCATCGGCCACCGCGCAGGCGTGCTGGCCGCCGGCGCCGCCGAAGCAGTTGAGCGCGTATTCGGTGACGTCGTAGCCGCGCTGCACGGAAATCTGCTTGATGGCGTTGGCCATGTTCTCGACCGCGATGCGCAGGAAGCCGTCGGCGACGGCCTCGGGCGCCGGTTCGGCTTGGCCGGTGGCGTCGGCGATCTCGCGCGCCAGGGCCTGGAACTCGGCGCGCACCACGTCGGCGTTCAAGGGCTCGTCGGCGCCGGGGCCGAACACCTTGGGGAAGTGCTTGGGCTGGATCTTGCCGAGCATGACGTTGCAATCGGTGACCGCCAAGGGGCCGCCGCGCCGGTAGCAGGCCGGGCCCGGGTTGGCGCCGGCGCTGTCGGGGCCGACGCGGTAGCGGCTGCCATCGAAATGCAGGATCGAGCCGCCGCCGGCGGCGACGGTATGAATATGCATCATCGGCGCGCGCATGCGCACGCCGGCGACCAGCGTCTCGAAGGCGCGTTCGTATTCGCCGTCGAAGTGCGACACATCGGTGGACGTGCCGCCCATGTCGAAACCGATGACCTTCTCGAAGCCCTCGTGCCGCGCGGTCTCGACCATGCCGACGACGCCGCCGGCGGGACCGGAAAGGATCGCGTCCTTGCCCTGGAACAGCTTGGCGTCGGTGAGGCCGCCGTTGGACTGCATGAACATCAGCCGCGTGTCGTTCGATCCGCCGCTGTTCAATTCGCCCGCCACCTGGTCCACGTAGCGGCGCAGGATCGGCGACAGGTAGGCATCGACCACCGTGGTGTCGCCGCGCGAGACGATTTTCATCAGCGGGCTGGTGGTGTACGAGGTGGAAACCTGGGTGAAGCCGACCTCGCGCGCGATTTCGGCGACACGGTCTTCGTGTTCCGGGTGGCGGTAGCCGTGCATGAAGACGATGGCGCAGCCGCGAAAGCCGTTGTCATAGGCCGTCTTGAGGCCGGCGCGCGCGGCGTCTTCATGCAATTCGATCAGCACCTCGCCCCTGGGCCCGATGCGCTCGGTCACCTCGAGGGTCTCGGCGTAGAGCATCTCCGGCAATTGGATATGGCGGTCGAACAGGCGCGGGCGGTTCTGGTAACCGATGCGCAGCACGTCGGCGAAACCTTGCGTGGTGACGAACAGCGTGCGCTCGCCCTTGCGCTCCAACAGCGCGTTGGTGGCCACCGTCGTGCCCATCTTCACCACCTCGACCCGGCCGGGCGGCACGGCGGCGTCGGCGTCCAGCCCAAGCAGGTCGCGGATGCCCTGCACGGCGGCGTCGGCGTAGCGCTCCGGGTTTTCGGACAACAGCTTGTGGGTGACGAGCCCGCCGTCCGGGCGCTTGGCGACGAGATCGGTGAAGGTGCCGCCGCGGTCGATCCAGACCTGCCAGCCGGGCGTGGCGGCGGGCGTGAGGGAAGGGGTGTCGGTCATGATGGCGTGGGCTCCCGGAGAAAATGTGTTTGTTAATTTTATCGATAAATTATTGATAAAATATTTTCAACATGTTTTTATGAACCGATCGCAGTTTCCCCCGGGAGCCACCCACCGCCATGACCAAGTCATCGAAGCCGCGCCGCCCGCGTTCCAAGACGCCCATCGTTTCCTCGGCGCATCTGGTGACGGAAGGGGCGAGCGAACTGAACGAGTTCGAGTTCGGCCTGACGCTGGCCAACAACGCCTTTCACCGCTGGATCGTGCGCTGCATGAGCGCGGTCGGCTACCCGGACCTGAGCCCGCTCGATATCCTCATCGTGCACACCGTCAACCACCGGGCCCGGGCCAAGAAGCTGGCGGACATCTGCCTGGTGCTCAACGTCGAGGATACCCACCTGGTCAACTACGGCCTGAAGAAGCTGGCCAAGCTCGGCCTCGTGGCGTCCGAGAAATCGGGCAAGGAGAACCTGTTTTCCACCACCGATGCCGGCCGCGACGCCTGCGAGCGCTACCGCGAGGTCCGCGACCAATGCCTGATCGGTTCCTTCGACGCGGTCGGCGGCGACATGTCGGAGATCGGTGAACTGGCCGACGTGCTGCGTTTCCTTTCCGGCCTCTACGACCAGGCCGCGCGCACCGCCACGTCACTTTAGATCATCGCCTTGGACCATCGACGCGCCCAAAAAAACGGGGCCCGCCTGGTTGTCCCGAGCGGCCCCGAAAGTGAGCGTATGGGTTAGGCGGGTTTCGTCAGCGCAGCGCGAACGGCCGGAAACGGATCATCTCGGCGGGTCGCGAACGGCGCTTGAGGCCGAGCGCGCGGGATAAGGAAACCAAGAGGGACCGTAAGCTGGCCATTGCCGGGAATACTGCTCCAAAACCGCTAACCATTGGCATCCTACCCCGAAAGGCGGCAAAAGTAAACTATATGTCGGGAAATGTGTCGAAGTCGGCACAAGATATTGTGGTATGCACCAAAGCCTTTGCGGCGGCGGCCCGTCGGCGATAGAACGGAACGGCGAATCCGGAGGGGATGAAAACGACATGAGCGCAGAGAAGAAACGCCTCGTCTATTTCGAGGAGTGGATGGACCCGATCGGGCCCGAGATCATCGGCCGCGATGCCGGCATCGAACTGGTGCGCCTGGAACAGGACGCCGACGAGGATACCGTATGGGAAGCGCTTTCGCGTGCGCACGGCTACCAGATGCGTGCCAGCACCGAGACGCAGAAGAAATTCTGGCCGGGACCGGACTTCCTGGCGCGCTGCCCCAACCTGCTGGCGATCTCGTCCGCCGGGGCGGGCTACGACATGGCCGATGTCGCGGCGTGCACGGACGCCGGCATCATCGTCTGCAACCAGACCGGCTCCAACGCCGAATCGGTGGCGCAGCACGTGTTCGGCATGATGCTGGCGTTGTGCAAGCAGATGATCCAGTCCGACCGCGCCATCCGGCGTGAGGTGCGCGGCTGGAACCGTTGGGACTACATGGGCCATGAACTGACCGGGCGCTCCGTCGGCATCGTCGGGCTCGGTAACATCGGCCGGCGCGTGGCGCAGATTTCCAAGGCCTTCAACATGACCGCCTACGCCTACGATCCCTATCTCACCGACGCCGACTTCGAAGAACGCGGCGCCGAACGGGTGACCAGCCTGGAGGTGTTGTTCTCGACCGTCGATTTCATCTCCATCAACTGCCCGCTCACCGACGAGACGCGCGGCATGATCAATGGCGATCTCTATCAGCGGATGAAGCCGACATCGATCTTCATCACCACGGCGCGGGGCTATATCCACGACGAGCAGGCATTGACCGACGCCATCAAGGAAGGCCGCATCGCCGCCGCCGGCTGCGACGTGTTCGAGGAGGAACCGCCGGCGCACGACCATCCGTTGATGGCCTTCGACAACGTCATCGTGTCGCCGCACAACGCCGGCATCACGTCGGACGCCAGCTATAACATGGCCGCCTACGCCGCCGAGCAGTGGAGCGACATCTTCGCCGGCAAGGTGCCGCCGAGGCTGCGCAACCCGGAAGCCTGGGACACCTACCGGGCGCGCTTCCAGGCGCTGTTCGGCACGGAGCCGCAGGCGGCGTAGGGCGGGCATCATGCGCATCTCGGGCACGCCGACGACGGGAGCCGACAAGCGCCGCTACGAGCGCTTCGAGGTCAACCTGCCGACGGAGGTCCGAAGCGCCGATGGCAATTTCCAGGCGACGCTGGTCGACGTCTCGGAGGGCGGCGCCGCCGTTCAATTGGACAAGACCGGCTTCGGCAACGATCTCTTCGTCGCGCTCCACACCGACGGCCACGAGGACCTGCACGGGCGCATCGTGCGCGAGTTCGACGGCGGTTTCGCGCTGTCGTTCGACGACGAGGAAGAGCAAGAGCGCGCCCGCGCCGAGATCGAGAAATTCCGCGCCACTATCGGCGACACGGAAGCGTTTTGATCGCCGCCCTCAACTTCCTCGGCCGTCACGCGCCGAGGGTCATGGTGCTGTCCGTCTTCATCGCGCTCGCGGTGCAACCGCTGGCGGCGCTGCTGCGCCCGGCGTTGATGCCCTGCGTCTGGGCGCTTTTGGTTTTCTCCATGGTCCGCCTCGACCGCAAGGCCTTCCTGGCGGTGTTGGCCAAGCCGGCGCGGGTCGGGCTGGCGCTGACGTGGATGCTGGCGGTGACGCCGGTGATCATGTGGGGCATCGTGTCGATGAGCACGCTCGATCCGGCCGTCGCCGCGGCGTTGGTGCTGACGGCGGGGTCGTCGCCGCTGATGTCGACCCCGGCCATCGGTTTGATCCTCGGTCTCGACGTGGCCTTCCTGCTGGCCGTCTTGGTGGCGGCGACGCTGCTATTGCCGCTGACGCTGCCGGTGGTGGCGCTGTCGCTGTTGGGGCTTGAACTGGAAACCAGCGCCGTGGATCTGACGCTTCGCCTGGGGGCGTTGGTCGGCAGTGCCGCCGTGGCCGCCTGGGCCGTGCGCGGCATCTTCGGCGGCGCGCGCGTCGAGCAGTACGGCAAGGCGTTGGACGGCGGGTCGGTGCTGTTGTTGCTGATCTTCGCCGTGGCGCTGTTCGACGGCGTGACGGCGCGGCTGATCTCCGAACCCGCCCGCATGGCGTTCTGGATCGCGCTCAGCTTCGCCGTCTACATCGGCCAGTTGCTGTTGAGCGCGGCGCTGTTCGGCCTCCTGTGGCGCGACAAGATGGCGGCCTGGAGCGCGGCGGTGTCCGCCGGCTGCCGCAACCTGGCGGTGCTGATCGCGGCGCTGGCGGGCGCGGCGGACGACGACATCATCACCTACTTCGCATTGGCGCAGTTTCCGATCTATATTATGCCGTCGATCATGAAGTGGGGATTGGCGCGAACCTTGCGCCCGGCATCCGCGCCCCCCATCTCAGAGGCTGGAGGTTCCTGATGGCAGGGACGAAGAAAAGCAAATTCTGGCGCTGGGCGGTGGGGCTGGGCATCGTGCTTACCGTCGCCGTCGCCGGCATCCAACGCCATTCCATGGCCGACTGGCGCACCGCGAGCCGCGAGTCCGCCGGCATCGCGCCGGACCCGGCGCTGCATCCGGAAGCCATCGTCCAGGTCTACGCGGCGCGCGCCTATTCCTGGCGCGGCGTCTTCGGCGTGCATTCCTGGATCGCCGTGAAACCGACCGACGCCAGCGATTTCACCGTCTACGAGGTGATGGGCTGGCGCGTCCGCCATGGCGCGCCGGCGGTCAGGATCTCCAACCGCCCGGCGGACGGGCGCTGGTTCGACGCGGTGCCGGACCTGCTGGCCGATATCCGGGGCGACGGCGTCGATGCCGTCATCGAGCGCATCGATGCCGCCGCCAAAAGCTATCCCTACATGAACGAGTACCGGGTCTGGCCCGGCCCCAATTCCAACACCTTCATCGCCCACGTGGCGCGCGCCGTGCCGGAACTGAAACTCGACCTGCCGCCGACCGCCATCGGCAAGGATTACATCCCCGGCGGGGACTTGGTGGCCAAGACGCCGAGCGGCACCGGCTACCAGGTGTCGCTGTTCGGGCTGTTGGGCGTCATGGCCAGCGCCGAGGAGGGGTTCGAGGTGAACCTCCTGGGTCTCACCTTCGGTGTCGACCCCAAGGACTGGTCGATTAAACTACCGATGGCGGGTCGCATCGGCGGCTCTTCGTAAGGACGGACGGGACGATATCGTGAGCGTATGGGGAAAGGTCATCGGCGGTGTCGCCGGGTTCGCCATGGGCGGGCCCTTGGGCGCCATCCTGGGCGCCGTCGCCGGCCATGCCGTCGACAAGATGAAGCAGGCCGAGGCCATGGCGCGTGGCGACGCCGCCTTTGACGGCTTCGACCAGGACGCCCGCCAGGTCGCCTTCACCACCGCGGTCATCGTGCTTTCGGCCAAGATGGCCAAGGCCGACGGCCGGGTCAGCGCCGACGAGATCGCCGCCTTCAAGACCATCTTCCACATCCCGCCGGACGAGACCTCGCACGTGGCGCGCATCTGGGACGAGGCCAAGCGCGATCCCGGCGGTTACGAGCCCTACGCCCAGCAGATCGCCCAGTTGTTCCGCCACGAGCCCGCCGTGATGGAAGAAATTATCGGCGCGCTGTTCCATATCGCCAAGGCCGACGGTGTCGTGCATCCCGCCGAACTGGAACTTCTGACCCGCATTGCCTTGATCTTCGGCTTCACCCCACAAGGGTTCGAGCGTTTGAAGCACATTCATCTCGGTTCTGATGGCGAGGACGATCCCTACGAGGTGCTCGGCATCGACCGCTCGGCCTCGGACGAGGAGGTGAAGCGCACCTACCGCAAGCTGATCCGCGAGAACCATCCCGACACCCTGATGGCGCAGGGCGTGCCGCAGGAGTTCATCGACCTCGCCAATGAGAAGATGGCGACCATCAACGCCGCCTACGACCGCGTCGAGAAACAGCGCGGCCTCAAGTAGCGCGCCCGAAATCAAGTGATCGAAACCCCTTCGCCCAACTTCGAGCCGCGCCCCAAGGGCACGGCGATCGACATGCTGGTCGTGCACTATACCGGCATGCTTTCCGCCGACGCGGCGCTGGAGCGGCTCTGCGATCCGGACGCCAAGGTCAGCGCGCACTACCTGATCGACGAGGACGGCACGACGCACCGGCTGGTAGCGGAAGACATGCGTGCCTGGCACGCCGGCGTTTCCTCTTGGCGGGGCGCCACCGACATCAACAGCCGCTCCATCGGCATTGAACTGGTCAACCCCGGCCACGAGTTCGGCTACCGCGCCTTCCCCGACGCCCAGTTGGCGGCGTTCCGCGATCTTTCGCTGGAGATCCTGGCGCGCCATCCGATTCCGGCCGGCAACGTCGTCGGCCATTCCGACGTGGCGCCGACGCGCAAGGCGGACCCCGGCGAGTTCTTTCCCTGGCGCGAGATGGCCGCCGCCGGCATCGGGCTCTGGCCCGAAGACGCCGATCACCTGGAGATGGACACCGCCGCGCTCAGTGCCTTGCTGGCCGAGATCGGTTACGACGTCGCCGACTTCACCGCCGCGCTCAAGGCCTTCCAGCGCCATTTCCGCCCCGAACGGGTGAACGGCCGCATCGATCCCGAGACGGCGCGCCGCGTTGTTGGAATGGGCGCGCTGCTGAGCGACGTTTGAAGTTCCCCCGAACGCGACTACAATAGGATCGCCAGACGGTCGGATGGCCGCCTTCGTGCTTTTGTGCGGGGGAGGAAAGTCCGGGCTCCATGGAAACACGGTGCCGGGTAACGCCCGGCGGGGGCGACCCCAGGGAAAGTGCCACAGAAAGCAAACCGCCCGGTAAATGTTCGCATTTGGCGGGTAAGGGTGAAAGGGTGCGGTAAGAGCGCACCGCGCCGGCGGCGACGTCGGCGGCATGGTAAACCCCACCGGGAGCAAAACCAAATAGGGGCGGCACGCCGGCTTCGGCCGGCAGGCGGGTTTCCGAGCCGCCGCCCGGGTCGGTTGCGCGAGGCGTCCGGTAACGGGCGTCCCAGATGAATGGCCATCCAACCCCTCGCGGGGTGGACAGAACCCGGCTTACAGACCGTCTGGCACCTTCTTCTTCTCGCCGATTTCATCTCCGGTCGGGCGCCCAGGAATGGTCGTCCCGCCGCCGCAATGGCGCCCCATTGCGGCGCGATCCTGTGGCCATGAACGCTGGGCGATATCCGACTGAAAAAGCGGCGGTTTTCGCAGTTGCGAAACCCTTTGTTAACCCATGTTGTGCCACCTTTATCCCGTTGACGCCCATTATATCCCATGTTATCCCATTAGTACCCAAATTAGGCCTAAGGATATTGGGTGTCACGGGTGAGGTCGCGGATGGGCCCGGGTCGGCCATTCGCATTCCTCGCCACATGGACGGTCGGGGCGTCCCGCGCCGTCCGCTCGACCGGCAGAAGCCGGTGCAACGCGCGTTAACTGGGGGCCAGGATGACTTTGTTCGTCGGCCGGCACGTCAACAAGATCGATACCAAGGGACGGGTTTCCGTGCCCAAGCCGTTCCGTGCCGCCTTGCAGGCGCAGGGTTCCCAGATTCTCTATGCCTATCCGCTGTTCAAGCATGCCGCCATCGAGGCCTGCGGCGAAGACTTCATGGCGCGCTTGAGCGCCAGCTTGGACGACCTCGACATGTTCTCCGACGAACAGGACGACCTGGCCGCCATCGTCTTGGAGAACGCCCACCCCCTCAACTTCGACCCGGAAGGGCGCATCATGCTTCCCAAGGAATTGGCCGATCACGCCGGCATCAAGGGCCAGGTGGCCTTTGTCGGTCGTGGCGCGCGGTTCCAGATTTGGGAGCCCCAGGCTTACCAGGCCAACCGTTCCACGGCCTTCGAGCGCGCCCGCGCCCGGGGCGCCACGCTGAAGCTCCGGCCCGGCGAAACCGAACCGAATGGCGGTGCGTCATGACCGGGCGCCCGCATATCCCTGTCATGGTGAACGAAGTGGTGGACGCCCTCGCACCGCGCGACGGCGCCGTCTATGTCGACGCCACCTTCGGCGCCGGCGGTTATTCCCGCGCGCTCCTGGAGGCCGCCGACTGCACCGTCTGGGGCATCGACCGCGACCCGCTTGCGGTGGCGCTCGGCCGCGATCTCTCGAAGGACTACGGCGGCCGGCTGACGGTCCTGAGCGGCCGCTTCGGCGACATGCGGGAACTCCTTGCCGAGGTCGGCGTTTCCGCCATCGACGGCGTGGCCCTGGACTTGGGCGTTTCCTCCATGCAGATCGACGACCCGGCACGCGGCTTTTCCTTCCGGGCCGACGGTCCTCTCGACATGCGCATGAGCGCCGACGACGCGGACACCCCCACCGCGGCCGACGTGGTCAACCGCTTGGCCGAACAGGAACTGGCCGACATCATCTATGCCTACGGCGAGGAGCGCGCGTCGCGCAAGATCGCCAAGGCCATCGTCGAGTTGCGCGACAAGGCGCCGATCCGCCGCACCGAGGAACTGGCCGGCTTGATCCGCCGCGTCGTGCGCGGGTCCAAGGACGGCATCGATCCCGCGACCCGCACCTTCCAGGCGCTCCGCATTTACGTCAACGAGGAACTGACGGAGCTGGAGAAGGCGCTCGCCGCCGCCGAGGCGCTTCTGGTGCCGGGTGGGCGCATCGCCGTCGTTTCCTTTCATTCGCTGGAAGACCGCCGCGTGAAGCTGTTCTTGCAAGACCGCGCCGGCCAGGCGCCGAGGCCGTCCAGGCACCTTCCCGACGCCGGGACCTCGCAAGCGCCGACGTTCCGGCTCATCAAGCGTGGCGCCCTGAAACCCGGCCAGCAGGAATGCGCCGCCAATCCGCGCGCCCGTTCCGCCCGGCTGCGTTCCGCCGAGCGCACCGACGCGCCGGCGCGGGCGGCGGCATAGGGAGACGGCCATGCGATCCACGACACTGATCATCGTTCTCGTCGCCGTCTCCATCGGCGTTGGCCTGTTCATGGTCAAGTACCGGGTCCAGGACCTGGAAGACCAGTTGGTGCAGATCAACACCGAGATCGCCAAGGACCGCGAGGCCATTCAGGTGCTGCGCGCCGAATGGAGCCACTTGAACGAGCCCGAACGCCTGCGCGGCCTTGCCGATAGGTACCTCGGCATGAAACCGGTGCCGGTCGGCCAGGTGGCCAGCCGCGCGGCCATGGACGATCAACTTCCAGCCCGGCCGAACGCGCCGGATGCCGGGCTCGAAAATCCGGGCAAAACCGACTCCAGAAAGGAGCTCAGCCAATGACCCAGATGGGACAACGGATCGTCGCCAAGCGACGCCAGATGGAAGGCATGCGCAAGCAGGCCCTGGATACCGGCCGTAACCGGCTTCTGGTGGCGGCGGTGATGATGACCATGGCCTTCGCCGGCATCGCCGGGCGCCTCGTCGACCTGGCGGTGATCGAGGGTGGCTACGAGCCCCGCACCGCCGATGCCGAAGGCGCCAGCCAGGCGACGTCCGGGCGGCGCAACATCGTCGACCGCAACGGCATGATCCTGGCCACCAGCCTGCCCACCGTGTCGCTCTATGCCGATCCCGCCCAGGTGCTGGATCCGGCGGAAGCCGCGGTGAAGATCGCCGGCGTGCTGCCGGACCTGGATGCCGGCGAGCTCGAGAAACGGCTTTCAGGCAAGGGCCGGTTCGTGTGGCTGGCGCGCAACCTGACGCCGAAGCAGCATTACAATGTCAACCGGCTCGGCCTGCCGGGGATCGATTTCCATCACGGCGAGCGGCGGGTTTACCCGCACGGCAACCTGGCATCGCACGTGCTCGGCCTCACCGACGTCGACGGCCGCGGCGTCGCCGGGGTCGAGAAACAGTTCGACCGGGCGCTGCGGACCGGCGCCGGGCCGCTGCGGCTCGCGTTGGATTTGCGCGTGCAGTCTGTACTGCACGGCGAGCTGGCCGCCGCAAAGCAGGAATTCCAGGCCATCGGCGCCGCCGGCATCGTCATGGACGTGGTCACTGGCGAGGTCCTGGCCATGGTGTCGCTGCCCGACTACGACCCTAACGACACCGAAACCATGACCGCCGACGCGGCCTTCAACCGCGCCGCCAAGGGCGTCTACGAGATGGGCTCGACCTTCAAGCTGTTCACCGCCGCCATGGCGCTGGATGCCGGCGTCGTCGACGTTTCCGATGGCTACGACGCGTCGAAGCCGATCCGCGTGGCGCGCTTCACCATTTCCGATTACCACGCCAAGAACCGCTGGCTGTCGGTGCCCGAGATCATCCTGTATTCCTCCAATATCGGCGCCGCCAAGATGGCCATGGATGTCGGCACCAAGGGCCAGCAGGACTACCTGGCGAGGTTCGGCCTGACGACGCCGGCGCACCTGGAACTGCCGGAGGTCGGCCACCCGTTGTTGCCCGGCGTCTGGCGGCCGATCAACACCATGACCATTTCCTACGGCCACGGCATTTCCGTCAGTCCCGTGCAGTTGGTGGCCGGCGTCAGCGCCATGGTCAACGGCGGCGTGTTGCGTGCCCCGACCATCCTGAAGGCCGCCGACGGCACGCCCAAGGCGGGCCCGCGCGCCATCAGTGCCGAGACGTCGGAAAAATTGCGCGGTCTCATGCGCTTGGTCGTCACCAACGGCACCGGCCGCAAGGCCGAGGTCAAGGGCTACCTGGTGGGCGGCAAAACCGGCACCGCGGAAAAGAGCTCCAGGCGCGGCTATTCCAAGTCCGCCAAGCTGTCGTCGTTCATCGGCGCCTTTCCGCTGGATGCGCCCAAGTACGTGGTGCTGGCGGTGCTGGACGAGCCCGTCGGCAACAAGAAGACATTCAATTACGCCACCGGCGGCTGGGTCGCGGCGCCGGTGGTCGGCAAGGTAATCTCGCGCATGGCGCCGATGGTCGGCATCGCGCCGCAGCCCGGCGTCGAGATCGATCTGCCGCCGTTGCCGGACGCCAACACGGAGCGCGTCGCCAAGGCGAAACCGCCGGTGGCGACCCGCCAGGCGGTGTACCGGCCGGACGCCCGGCCGAAGCGGGATTCCTGGGCCGATGACGTGGCCCGTGCCGTCGGCCTGGAGCCCCGACCGGCCGCGCAATTGCACCAGACCAAGGCAGAGGCCGATTTGGTATTGCGCGCCCGCAAGGCACTGACCCGCGCGGTGACGGCACGCGAACAGCACCGGCAACTGCTGTCGACGGCGGTGTCGCTGGTGGAGCGGGATGTTGCGTCTCGCTGAGGTATTGAAAGGAAACGGATACTTGCTGACGGCGGCGGCAGCCACGAACGATTTGAACATTACCGGAATCACCTGTGATTCGCGCCGGGTCGGACCCGGCTATCTTTTTGCCGCCATTCCCGGCACCCAAGTGGACGGCCGGCGGTTCATTTCCGACGCGGTTCAGCGCGGCGCCGCCGCCATCCTGGCGCCCGCCGGCACCCAGCCGGACCCGGCGCATCGCGACGTGGCGATGATCACCGACCCCGACCCCCGCCGCCGCTACGCCTTGATGGCGGCGAACTTCTACGCGCGTCAGCCGGCCACCGTGGCGGCCGTCACCGGCACCAGCGGCAAGACCTCGACGGCGCATTTCCTGCGCCAGATCTGGAACCATCTCGGCCTCAAGGCCGGCGCCATGGGCACGCTCGGCGTCGTCGCCACCGGGCCCGACGGCGGTGCGCTGCTGCCCGCCGACGACAAGGCCCTGACCACCCCCGACGCCGCCGACCTGCATCGCCAACTGCGCGACCTCGCGGATGCCGGCGTCGATCACCTGGCCATGGAGGCCTCCTCGCACGGCCTCGACCAGCGCCGCTTGGACGGGGTCAGGATTTCCGCCGCCGCCTTCACCAACCTGAGCCACGACCACCTGGATTACCACGTCACGGAAAGCGCCTACCTGGACGCCAAGGTGCGGCTGTTCCGCGAGCTGCTGGTCGATGGCGGCACCGCCGTGGTCAACGGCGACCAACTCTATGCCGAGGCCGTCATCGCCGCTTGCCGGGCGCGCGGCCTGCCCTTGATCCGCTACGGCCGGTCCGGCGACCGGGTGCGGCTCTCCGGCCTCGACGCCCGCGCCGACGGCCAGGTCATGCAAGTTGAAATCGATGGCCGCGCCCATGAGGTATCGCTGGCGCTGGTCGGCGATTTCCAGGCTTCCAACGCGCTCGCGGCCGTGGCGCTGGCACTCGCCACTGGTGCCGCGCCCGACGCCGCTATCGCCGCGCTCCCGCGCTTGACGGGCGCGCCCGGCCGCATGCAGTGGATCGCCAATACGCCCGCCGGCGGCGCCGTCTACGTGGACTACGCGCACAAGCCCGACGCGCTGGACCGCGCGCTCGCCGCGCTCCGGCCGCACGCCAAGGGCCGGCTCGGCGTCGTCTTCGGCTGCGGCGGCGACCGCGACGCCGCCAAGCGCCCGGAGATGGGCGCCATCGCCGCGCGCCGCGCCGACTGGACCATCGTCACCGACGACAATCCGCGATCCGAGGACCCGGCGGAAATCCGCCGCGCCATCCTCGCCGCCGCCCCTGGCGCGCGCGAGATCGGCGACCGCAAGGCGGCCATCGCCGCCGGCATCGAAGCGCTGGAGGAAGGCGATCTCCTGGTCGTCGCCGGCAAGGGCCACGAGACCGGCCAGATCGTCGGCGACGAGGTGCTTCCCTTCAACGACGCCGACGTCATCCGTTCGCTGATCGGAGCAGGCGCATGAGCAAGATCATCTGGACCGCGACCGAGGCCGCCGCCGCCACCCGTGGCGAGACCGCCGGCGATTGGGCGGCGACGGGCGTCGTCATCGACAGCCGCCGGGTTCGCGAAGGCGATCTGTTCATTGCCATTACCGGGCCCAACCACGACGGCCACGACTTCGCCGCCGACGCGCTCGACGACGGCGCCGCCGCGGTCGTGGTGGCGAAGCAAAAGGCCGGTGGCCTCGATCCGGAACGCGTGCTCGCCGTCGACGATACCATGGCGGCGCTGGAAGACCTGGCCCGCGCCGCGCGCGACCGCACGCAGGCACGCATCGCCGCCATCACCGGCAGCGTCGGCAAGACCGGCACCAAGGAGGCGCTCGGCCTGGCGCTCCGTGCCCAGGCCGACGACGCGGCGGTCAGCGTCACCGAAGGCAACCTCAACAACCACTGGGGCCTGCCGCTCAGCCTGGCGCGCATGCCGGGCGACGCCAGCTACGGCGTCTTCGAGATGGGCATGAACCACGCCGGCGAAATCTCGCCGCTGTCGCGCATGGCGCGTCCGCACGTGGCCCTGATCACCACCGTCGCCCACACCCACAGCGAATATTTCGATGGCCTGGAGGCCATCGCCGACGCCAAGGCGGAAATCTTCGACGGCATCACCGAAAAGGGCGCCGCCGTCCTCAATCGCGACAGTTCCATGTTCCCGCGCCTGGAAGCGGCGGCCCGGCGCGCCGGCGTCGAGCGCATCGTCACCTTCGGTGCCGGCGTCGAGGCCGATTGCCGGTTGCTGGAATTCAACGCCGACGCGGAAGGCAGCGAGATCGAGGCCGAGATCGCCGGACGCAAGATCGATTACCGCCTGGGCCAGCCGGGCCGGCACCTGGCGCTCAATTCGCTCGGCGTGCTCGCTGCTGCCGACGCGCTCGGCGCCGACGTGGAACTGGCGGCGCAGGCGCTTCGCTACCTGGCCGGCCTGCCCGGCCGCGGCGAGCGCACGCATGTGGCGCTGGCGCAGGGCGGCTTCGACCTGATCGACGAAAGCTACAACGCGTCCCCGGTCTCCATGGCCGCCGCCATTCAGGTGCTCGTCGCCAGCCGGCCCGGGCCGGGCGGGCGCCGCATCGCGGTGCTCGGCGACATGCTGGAGCTGGGCGACAAGGCCGACATGCTGCACGCCGCCCTGGTGGCGCCGCTGGCGGAAGGCGGCATCGACAAGGTCTTCACCTGCGGCGCCCATATGTCGGCGCTCTGGAACGCGCTGCCGGCCGACATGCGCGGCGGCCATGCCGCCGGCGCCGACGCGCTGGCACCTATGGTCACCGCCTTCGTCGACGCCGGCGACGTGGTCATGGTCAAGGGCTCCAACGGCAGCCGCACGACGGCCGTGGTCGCCGCGCTCAAGGAACTGGACGACGCGGACAGCGGCCGGCCGCGCGTGGTGAACGGGGGCTGACGGGTCATGCTCTACCATATCCTCGTTCCCCTGGCGGACCAGTTCGGCGCGCTCAACGTCTTCCGCTACCTGACGTTCCGCACCGGCGGTGCCGTCATCACCGCGCTGATCGTCAGCTTCCTGTTCGGGCCGGTATTGATCGAGATGCTGAAGTCGCGCCAGAAAGGCGGCCAGCCGATCCGCGCCGACGGGCCGGAATCGCACCTGCTGACCAAGCAGGGCACGCCGACCATGGGCGGGGTGCTGATCTTGCTGGCGCTCGGTTTGGCGACGCTTCTGTGGGCGGACCTCTCCAACGGCTTCGTCTGGGCGGCGCTGGGCGTCACGCTGGCGTTCGGCACCATCGGATTCCTCGACGACTACATGAAGGTCTCGAAGCGCGACAGCCGCGGCCTGCCGGGCAAGTTGAAGCTGCTGTTGCAGGTCATCATCGCCGCCGTCGCCACCTTCTGGATCATGCGCCATCTGCCGGCCGAGATGGTGACGACCCTGACCATTCCGTTCTTCAAGAACATTATTCTCAACCTGGGCTGGATGTTCATCGTCTTCGCCGTGTTCGTCATGGTCGGGGCGTCGAACGCGGTCAACCTGACCGACGGCCTCGACGGCCTCGCCATCGTGCCGGTGATGATCGCCGCCGGCGTGTTCGCCGCCATCGCCTATCTTTCCGGCCACAGCGTCTTCGCCAACTACCTGCAGATCCACCATATTCCGGGTGCCGGCGAGCTGGCGGTATTCTGCGGCGCGCTGGTCGGCGCGGCGCTCGGCTTTCTCTGGTTCAACGCGCCGCCGGCCAAGGTGTTCATGGGCGATACCGGCTCGCTGGCGCTGGGCGGCGCCTTGGGCGCGGTCAGCGTCATCACCAAGCACGAATTGGTGCTGGCCATCGTCGGCGGGCTGTTCGTCTTGGAGACGGTGAGCGTCGTCGTCCAGGTGGTGTCGTTCAAGCTGACCGGCAAGCGGGTCTTCGCCATGGCGCCGCTGCACCATCATTTCGAAAAGAAGGGATGGGCCGAGAGCACCATCGTCATCCGGTTCTGGATCATCGCCATGATCCTGGCCCTGGCGGGTCTTTCGACCCTGAAGCTCAGGTGAGGGGGCGCGAATGATCGACGTATTCCCCTTTGCCGGCTATCCCGTCGCCGTTTTCGGCCTCGGCCAATCGGGCTTGGCCACGGCGCGCGCCCTGGTCAGCAGCGAGGCCGAGGTCTGGGCCTGGGACGACAACGAAGCGGCGCGCGAACGTGCCGAGGACGAAGGCGTTCCGCTGGTCGATCTGTATCATTGCGACTGGCGCGAGCTGACGACGCTGGTCTTGAGCCCCGGCGTGCCGCTGCACCATCCGAATCCGCATCCCATCGTCGAACTGGCGCGCGAAGCCGGCTGCGAGGTGATCGGCGATATCGAGCTCCTGGGCCGGACCCAGCGCTGGTGCAACTACATCGGCATCACCGGCACCAACGGCAAGTCCACGACCACGGCGCTGTTGGGCCATATCATGCAGGTCTCCGGCCGAGAGGCGGAGGTGGGCGGCAACCTGGGCGTGCCGGCGCTGACGCTGGAGCCCCTGGGCCCGGAAGGCACCTATGTGCTGGAGATGTCGTCGTACCAGTTGGAACTCACGGTTTCGATCACCTTCGACGTGGCCGTGCTGCTGAACGTCAGCGCCGACCACCTGGACCGTCACGGCGGCATGGACGGCTACATCGCCGCCAAGAAGCTGATCTTCCATCGCCAGACCAAGCCCCGCACGGCGGTAATCGGCGTCGACGATCCGTTCTGCCGGGCGATCGCGGCGGAACTGAAGGCCGCCGACGAGCAGGCGGTGATCGAGGTATCGGGCGAGCGCGAAGTGCCGGGCGGCGTCTACGCCGTCGACGGCGTTCTCATCGACGACACCGAAGGCTCGGCGGTGCCGGTCTGCAACTTGCGCGAAAACCCCAGCCTGCCGGGCAGCCACAATGCCCAGAACGCGGCTGCCGCCTACGCCGCGGCCAAGACCGCCGGCGTCGCGCCGCACGCGATCATGGCCTGCATCCAGAGCTATCCCGGCCTCGTGCATCGCCAAGAACCGGTGGAACTGGTCGACGGCGTCGCCTTCGTCAACGATTCCAAGGCGACCAACGCCGATGCCGCGGCGCGCGCGCTGGCCAGCTACGACGCCATCCACTGGATCGCCGGCGGCCGGCCCAAGGAGGGCGGTCTCGGTATCGCCATGGATCATCTGGCGGGCGTGCGCCATGCCTACCTGATCGGCGAGGCGGCGCTGGCCTTCTCCCAGGCGCTCGCCGGCAAGGTCGATTTCACCCTTTCCGGCACCCTGGACGAAGCCGTCCGCCAGGCCTTCGCCGCCGCCAAGACAGAAACCGACATGCGTCCGGTGGTGCTGTTGTCGCCGGCCTGCGCGTCGTTCGACCAGTTCACCAGTTTCGAGGCGCGCGGCGATGCCTTCAAGGAGATCGTCGAGGCGCTGCCGGGCCAGCACCTGGACCCCTATGAGGAACCCGGCCTGTTTCCGGGCACCGAGGCGCCGGGCGCCAGGGAAGGTGCCGCATGACCACATGGGCGCGTTCCGATACCTCGCTCGTCGGCCGCTGGTGGTGGACGGTGGACCGCTGGCTGCTGGCGGCGCTGATCGGCCTCGGGCTGGCCGGTGTGATTCTCACCCTCGCGGCCTCACCGGCGGTGGCCGAGCGCATCGGCCTCGACACTTTCTATTTCGCGCGCCGCCAGATGGTGTTCATCGGCCTGGCGCTGACGGTGATGGTGATGGTTTCGTTCCTGTCGCCCAAGGGGGTCAGGCGGCTGGCCGCGCTGACCATGCTCGGCGCCGTTGTGCTGATGGTTGCGACGCTGGTTGCCGGCGTCGAGATCAAGGGCGCCACGCGCTGGCTGCAATTGGGCGGTTTCTCGCTGCAACCGAGCGAGTTCGCGAAACCCGGCTTCGCGGTGCTGGCGGCCTGGTTCTTCTCCATGCGCAGGTTGGACGATCATTTCCCGGGGTACGCGCTGGCCACCGGCCTGTTCACCCTCGTCGCCGGGCTGCTCTTGTTGCAGCCGGACGTCGGCATGACGTTAGTGATCGCCGCCATCTGGGGCGTCGAGTTCTTCGTCGCCGGCCTGCCGCTGGTGTTCGTCGCCGGCCTCGCCATGCTGATGCTGGGCGGCAGTGCCGGTGCCTATTTCGCCTTCGATCACGTGCGCTCGCGGGTCGACCGTTTCCTCGATCCGGAAGCGGGCATCGGCTATCAGGTGGCGCGCTCGCTCGACGCCTTCCGCAACGGCGGCTGGGCCGGTCGCGGCCCCGGCGAGGGCCGGGTCAAGGAAGTGCTGCCCGATGCCCACGCGGACTTCATTTTCGCCGTCGCCGGCGAGGAATTCGGCCTCATCGCCTGCCTGATCGTGCTGGCGCTGTTCGTGTTCGTGGTGCTGCGCGGCTTCAGCCGGGTGCTCAAGGACCAGGACCTGTTCGTCCTATTGGCGGTCACCGGGCTCCTGACCCAGTTCGGCCTGCAGGCGCTCATCAACATGGCCTCGACCGTCAACCTGATGCCGCCCAAGGGCATGACCCTGCCGCTGATTTCCTACGGCGGGTCGTCGACGCTGGCGCTCGGGCTCGGGCTCGGCATGGTCTTGGCGCTCACAAGGCTGCGTCCCGACCGGGAGGGCATCCGATGACCGCGCCCAACCCGCTCATCATTCTCGCCGCCGGCGGCACCGGCGGGCACGTGTTCCCGGCCGAAGCGCTGGCCACCGAACTGGCCAGCCGCGATTGCCGTCTGGCGTTGATCACCGATCGCCGCGGCGGCGTCTATTCCGGCGTTCTGGGCGAGCTGGAGACGCATCGCATCCGCGCCGGCGGGGTCGCCGGCAAGCGCATCGTGGCGTTGTTGCAGAGCGGCCCGGAGCTGGCCATCGGGCTGTTCCAGGCGCGCGGGCTGTTGAAAAAACTGAAACCCGACGTGGTTGTCGGTTTCGGCGGTTATGCCTCGGTGCCGACCATGCTTGCCGCCTGCCTGGGCGGGTTCCGCACCGCGATTCACGAACAGAACGCCGTGCTCGGCCGTGCCAACCGGCTGTTGGCGCCGCGTGTCGACCGTGTCGCCACCTGCTTCGAACCGGTCGACGGCCTGCCCGACGGTGCGGCCGGCAAGGTGACGCTGACCGGCATGCCGGTGCGTCCCTCGATCCTGGCGGTCGAGGACGCGGCCTATCCCGCCATCGCCGACGACGATCCGTTCCGGCTTTTGGTCATCGGTGGATCGCAAGGCGCGCGGGTGCTGAGCGACGTGGTGCCGGCGGCCGTCAAGGCACTGCCGGAAGCGTTGCGCGCGCGGCTCGAAATCGTCCAGCAATGCCGGCCCGAGGACCTCGACCGCGTTCGCGCCGCCTACGCGGAGATCGGCGCCAAGGCGGAACTGGCCAGCTTCTTCGACGACGTGCCCGCTCGCCTGGCGGCCGCGCACCTGGTGATCGCGCGCGCCGGCGCCTCCACCGTGGCGGAAGTGACCGCCGTCGGCCGGCCGTCGCTGCTGGTGCCGTACCCTTACGCCACCGACGACCATCAGGCGCGCAACGCCCACGCCGTCGACGAGGCCGGCGCCGGCTGGTTGCTGCCCGAACCGGCGTTCACGCCGGAAGCGCTGGCGGGGCGCATCGAATCCCTTCTCGGCATGCCGGTGGTGCTCGAACGCACGGCCGCCAACGCCAAGCGCCTGGGCCGCCCCGGGGCCGCCAAATCCCTGGCGGAACTGGTGCTCGGCCTGATCCCCAACGGCGAAAGGAGGGCGGCATGAGAAGCCTTCCCCTGGATCTCGGCACCCTGCATTTCGTCGGCATCGGCGGCATCGGCATGAGCGGTATCGCCGAGGTGCTGCACACCCTCGGCTATGCCGTTCAGGGTTCGGACCTGGGCGATAGCGCCAACGTTCAGCGGCTGCGCGGTCTCGGGATTTCCGTCGCCGTCGGTCATGACGCGGCCAACCTGGGCGATGCCCAGGTGGTGGTGATCTCAAGCGCGGTCGGGCGCGACAACCCGGAAGTCGCCGCCGCCCGCGACCGGCTGATCCCGGTGGTGCGCCGGGCCGAAATGCTGGGCGAACTGATGCGGCTGAAATGGTCCATCGCGGTCGGCGGCACCCACGGCAAGACCACGACCACGTCGCTGATCGCCGCCATGCTGGACGGTGCCGGGCTCGATCCGACGGTCATCAACGGCGGCATCATCAACGCCTGGGGCACCAACGCGCGCCTCGGCACCGGCGATTGGCTGGTGGCGGAGGCCGACGAATCGGACGGCACCTTCCTGAAGCTGCCGGCGACGGTGGCGGTGGTCACCAACATTGATCCCGAGCACATGGAACACTATGGCACCTTCGACGACCTGCGCCGGGCCTTCGACCATTTCGTCGAGAACATCCCGTTCTACGGTTTCGCCACGCTCTGCGTCGACCACCCGGAAGTGCAGGCGATGATCCCGCGCGTCTCCGACCGGCGCATCATCACCTACGGTTTCTCGCCGCAGGCCGATGTGCGCGGGGTCGATTTGCAGCCTGGTCCCGGCGGCACCCGCTTTGACGTGATAGTGACCGACCGCAAGACCGGCGCCGAGACGCGGTTCAGGGATTTCCTGCTGCCGATGATCGGCGAGCACAACGTCCAGAATTCGCTCGCCGCCATCGCCATCGGCTGGGAGATGCAGATTCCGGAAGCCAAGATGCGTGCCGCCCTTGCCGGGTTCGAGGGGGTCAAGCGCCGCTTTACCCGCACCGGAGAGACCGACGGCATCACCGTCATCGACGATTACGGCCACCACCCGGTGGAGATCACCGCCGTTCTGAAGGCGGCGCGGGCGGCCACGCGGGGACGCGTCATCGCCGTGGTGCAGCCGCACCGTTTCACCCGCCTGCGCGACCTGTTCGAGGATTTCTGTACCTGCTTCAACGACGCCGATGCAGTCATCGTCGCGCCGGTGCACCCGGCCGGCGAGCAACCCATCGAGGGCTTCGATTCCACCGCCCTGGCGGCGGGGCTGCGCCATCACGGCCATCGCGCGGTGCAAACCCTCGGCGGCCCGGACGACCTGCCGGGACTGGTCGACGGCCTGGCGGAATCGGGCGATCTGGTGGTCTGCCTGGGTGCCGGTTCGATCTCCGCCTGGGCCAATGCGCTCCCCGACGACCTGCGCCGGCTGCGCGCGGAAAAAAAGGAGGCGGCGAATGATGCCGGCTGAGCACATGCCGTCGCTGATCGAGCGCTTGCCCGCCGTGCGCGGGCGGCTGGAAGCCGGCGCGCCGTTGGCGCGCTATACCTGGTTCAAGACCGGCGGCCCGGCCGAGGTGCTGTTCCAGCCGGCCGACGCGGACGATCTGGCGGCGTTCCTGGCAGCCATCGGTCCCGACGTCCCGGTCACGGTGTTCGGCAACGCGTCGAACCTGTTGATCCGCGACGGCGGCGTCGACGGCGTGGTGATCCGCCTGGGCCGTGCTTTCGCGGCGATCACCGTCGACGGCCTGGAAATTGCCGCCGGTGCCGGCGCGGCGGATTTGAACGTCGCCCGCGCGGCGCGCGACGCCGGCATTGCCGGGCTCGAATTCCTGGTCGGCGTGCCGGGCGCCATCGGCGGCGCGGTCAAGATGAACGCCGGCGCCTATGGTGGCGAAATCGCCGATGTGCTGGTCAGCGCCGACGTGGTCGGCCCGGACGGTATCCGCGCCACGCTCACCACGAATGCCATCGGCTTCTCCTACCGCCGCTCGGGCCTGCCCGTCGGCGCCATCGTGGTGTCCGTGCGCCTCGCCGGCGCGGCCGGCGACAAGGCCGCCATCGCGGCGCGGATGGAGGATATCCACCATCAGCGAGAGGCCTCGCAGCCGGTGCGCACCATGACCGGCGGCTCGACCTTCAAGAACCCGGAAGGCCACAAGGCCTGGGAACTGATCGACGCGGCCGGTTGTCGGGGGCTCCGGCGCGGCCGCGCGGTGGTCTCCGAGCAGCACTGCAACTTCCTGGTCAACGAAGGCGGCGCCACGGCGGCCGACCTGGAGGGCCTGGGCGAGGAAGTGCGCCGCCGGGTCATGGCCCATGCGGGCATCCAACTGGAATGGGAAATCCGCCGCGTCGGCAAGCCGGCCGGCGAGACCCTTGCGGAGGTGACGCCATGACCAAGCACGTTGCCGTATTGATGGGCGGCTGGTCGGCGGAGCGCGAGGTGTCGCTGGTCTCCGGTGCGGCCTGCACCAAGGCCTTGAAGCAGGCAGGATACGACGTCACGCCGATCGATGTGCAGCGCGACATGGGCGCCTTGATGACGCGGCTCTATCCGAAACCGGACGCGGTGTTCAATGCCTTGCACGGACGCTACGGCGAGGACGGTTGCGTGCAGGGGTTGTTGGATATCCTGGCCATTCCCTACACCCATTCGGGACTACTGGCCTCGGCGCTGGCCATGGACAAGCCCATGGCCAAGCGGCAGTTCGCCGCCGCCGGCATTCCCGTCGCCGAGCACGTGATCGCCACGCCGGACGAAATCCTGGCCGCCGACGTGATGCCCCGGCCCTACGTCATCAAGCCCGCCAACGAGGGTTCCAGCGTCGGCGTGCAGATCGTGCGCGAAGGCGACAACGGGCCGATCATGGACGACGGCATGGTCGGCAGCCGCCGCATGATGGTCGAGCGGATGATCGAAGGGCGCGAATTGACCGTCGCGGTCATGGGCGGCGAGGCGTTAGGCGTCACCGAAGTGACGACGCACCGAGGCTTCTACGACTACGACGCCAAATACGTGGACGGCGGATCGCAGCACCAGATTCCGGCCGATATCGACGACGAGTTGACCGACGAGGCGATGCGCCTGGCGGTGCTGGCGCACGAGGCGCTGGGATGCCGCGGCGTATCGCGGGCCGACTTCCGTTACGACGGCGCGGCGCTCTACATCCTCGAGGTCAACACCCAGCCCGGCATGACGCCGACGTCGCTGGTGCCGGAACAGGCCCTCTACAAGGGCATGTCGTTTCCCGAACTTGTGTCGTGGATGGTTGAAAACGCGGAGTACGATCAATGAGCGAGCGAAAGAGCCAGCCCAAAAGCCAGAAGGCGAAATCGACAACCGGCAAGCGGCGCCGGCAATGGGGGGCGATGCTCACCGGCAAACGCCTGGTCGCCGCTGTCTCGCTGGTGCTCGTGGTGCTGGCCGGTACCGGAGGTTGGTGGGCATGGTCGGGCGGGCACGCGCAGCGGGCCGTCGAGAAAATGCGCTGGCGCGTGATCGCCGCCACCTCGCAACTGGGCTTCAAGGTCGACGAGATCCTGGTCGTCGGCCGCCGCGAGACGCGCCAGGAGGATCTGCTCAAGGCCGTCCGCCTGGCGCGCGGCGCGCCGATCCTGGCCTTCGACCTGAAAGCCGCGAAAGCGCGGGTGGAAAAGCTGCCGTGGGTGAAGGCCGCCACCGTCGAGCGCATGCTGCCCAATACCATTTTGCTCAATGTCGAGGAGCGCCAGCCCATCGCCATCTGGCAGCACAAGGGCGAGTTCGCGCTGATCGACCATACCGGCGAGGTGATCATGCGCCACGGCCTGGCGCGTTTCTCCGACCTCATCGTCGTGGTCGGCAAGGAGGCGCCGAAGCGCGCGTCCTCGCTGCTGCACATGCTGAGCGCCGCGCCGGAGTTGATCCCGTTCGTCAAGGCGGCCCAGTGGGTCGGCGAGCGGCGCTGGAACCTGCGTCTCAAGGGCGGCATCGACGTGCGCCTGCCGGAAGCCGACGCCGCCGCCGCCTGGCAGCGGCTGGCCGACTACGAACGCGCGCACCGGGTGCTGGAGCGTGACGTGCAGGTGCTGGACCTGCGCATCCCGGACCGGCTCATCGTGCGCAAGACGCCGCGCCCCGAGAGCGACAAGAAGAAAGGTCAGGAGACCTGAGGTGATGAAGGACGAAACCGCGTCATGAGAAACGGCGGCAAAATGCAAAAGCTGAAACCGCGCAACGGCCTGGTGGCGGCGCTCGACGTCGGCTCCACCAAGGTCTGCTGCCTGATCGCGCGCACCGGCGGCGACCAGGGGCCGCGCATCGTCGGCATCGGCCATCAGGTCTCCAAGGGCTTGAGGAACGGCACCATCGTCGACCTGGATCAGGCCGAGACCTCGATCCGCGCCACGGTGGAAGCGGCCGAGCAGATGGCCGGCGAGAACATCCACGAGGTCGTCGTCAACCTGAGCGGCGGCAAGCCGAAATCGCGCCTGGTCGCCTACGAGGTCGCCATCGGCGGCCACGAAATCGGCGACGGCGACATCCGCCGCATCCTCGATCCCGCCAACCTGGCGCAGGAAAAACCCGAAGAACGCGAACTCCTGCACCGCATCCCCATGGGCTACGGCGTCGACGGCAATCGCGGCATTGCCGATCCGCGCGGCATGTACGGCGAACGCCTGAGCGTCAACATGCACGTGGTGACGGCGCTCCGGGGGCCGCTGCGCAACCTGGAATCGGTGATTCGCCGCTGCCACCTGGGCGTCGAGGGCGTCGTCGTCGCTCCCTATGCGGCGGCCTTGGGCTGCTTGAGCGAAGAAGAAAAGGCGCTCGGCGTCACCTGCATCGACATGGGCGGCGGTACCACCTCGGTGGCGGTGTTCTTCGACGGCGAACTGGTGCACACGGACGTGGTGCCCTTGGGCGGCGCGCACGTCACCAAGGATATCGCGCGCGGCCTGGTAACGCCCTTGAACCACGCCGAGCGGCTGAAGACGCTCTACGGCAACGCCATGACGTCGGCCAACGACGACCGGCAACTGATCCAGGTGCCGAGCGTCGGCGAAGAGGAAACGCCGGAGGCCCACACCTTGCCGCGCTCGGTGCTGATCGGCATCGTCAAGCCGCGCATGGAAGAGATTTTCGAGCTCGTCCGCGACCGCCTCAAGGAGGCCGGGTTCGACCAGGTCGCCGGGCGCGGCCTGGTGCTCACCGGCGGCGCCAGCCAGTTGCCCGGCGTGCGCGAACTGGCGGACGCGATCCTCGACAAGCAGGCCCGGTTCGGACGGCCCTTGGCCATGGACGGCATGGCGGAAGCCGCCGCCGGACCGACCTTCGCCGCCTGCGCCGGCCTATTGCAATACGGACTCGGCCACAGAGCCGAGGAAACCGGGGCGGAAATGCCCCAAACGGCAGAGCCCCAGGGAAGGTTCGGCCGTATCGGCCAATGGTTGCGGGAGAACTTCTGACATGAACCGGTCAGTCTCTCCCGTCGGTTTCAACTGCCCGCCGCAATCCTGCGAGGACCGGCGGCAACGGTTCGTTTTCAGCCCTGACTTAGGAGGTCATCATGAGTATCAACCTTAGCGTACCCGAGGGTTCCGACGCTCCGGAACTGAAGCCGCGCATCACCGTCATCGGTGTCGGCGGGGCCGGCGGCAATGCCGTCAACAACATGATCCGGCGCGAGCTGGAAGGCGTCGATTTCGTCGTCGCCAACACCGACGCGCAGGCGCTCCTGCAATCGCGCGCCGAACGCCGCATCCAGTTGGGGGCGACCCTGACGGAAGGCCTCGGCGCCGGCTCCAAGCCGGAAGTCGGCGCCGCCGCGGCGGAAGAGGCGCATGAGGAGCTGCTGCATCAGCTCTCCGGCGCGCACATGGCCTTCATCGCCGCCGGCATGGGCGGCGGCACCGGCACCGGTGCGGCCCCCGTCATCGCCCGGGCCGCCAAGGAGGCCGGCATCCTCACGGTCGCCGTGGTGACCAAGCCGTTCCAGTTCGAGGGCACGCACCGCATGCGCCTCGCCGAGGCCGGCATCGAGGAACTGGCCCAGTACGTGGACACCCTGATCATCATCCCGAACCAGAACCTGTTCCGGGTGGCGACCGAACACACCACCTTCGCCGACGCCTTCGCCATGGCCGACGAGGTGCTCTATTCGGGCGTGCGCGGCGTCACCGACCTGATGGTCATGCCGGGCCTGATCAACCTGGACTTCGCCGACATCCGCTCGGTCATGAGCGAGATGGGCAAGGCGATGATGGGCACCGGCGAAGCCGACGGCGAACGCCGCGCGCTGGAAGCGGCCGAGGCGGCAATCGCCAACCCGCTTTTGGACGACACCTCGATGAAGGGTGCCAAGGGGGTGTTGATCAACATCACCGGCGGCTCCGACATCACGTTGTTCGAGGTCGACGAAGCCGCCTCGCGCATCCGCGCCGAGGTCGACCAGGACGCCTACATCATCATCGGCTCCGCCTTCGACGCGGCACTGGACGGCAAGATGCGGGTTTCCGTGGTGGCGACCGGCATCGATTCCAATGCCGCCTCCTTGCCGCAGCCGACCATGATGCGGGTCACCGAAGCGGTTTCGCGGGTGCGCCCGATGGTGGAAGCCGAACCGATGGCGGAAGCCGAGCCCAAGTTCGAGGTCCAGCCGGCCCCCGAGCCGGAGATGGCCGAGGAACCGGTTTCCGAGGACGCCGCGAAGCTGGCCGAGATCGAGGCCCTGATCGCCCAGCCGGAACCGCAAGCGGCCGAGGAAGCCGTCGAGGAAGTCGCCGAGGAAGCCGCCGAGGCTGGCGAAGCGGAGACCGCGGAAGCGGCCCCGCAAGCCGAATCGACGGACGAACCGGCTGAAAAACCGGCCGCCGAGCCGGCCGTGGCGGCATTCAAGACGCCTGCCGCGATGCCGCGCGCGGGCGGCGGCGATGCCTTCGTGCCGCCGATGCCGCGTTCGGCCGAAACGGTGAGGGAAGAGGCGAAGCCCGATCCCTTCGCCGCGGCCGCCATGACCAATGGCGCGCAGGCCGTCGCCAAGCCCGAAGAGGCCGAGGAAGAGAGCCGTCCGAGCCTGTTCGAGCGGGTGACCCGCACGGGCCGCGCGGCACTCGGCCGCAAGCCCCAGGCGGAAACCGGCGGAAACATGGTCGCCGCCTCTCAACTGTTTGAAAAACAAGCAGAAACGCCGGCTTCGGCGGCGCCCGCGGCATCCGCCGTGACGCTGGAACCGATGGCCGCGAGCCCGCTCAAGCCGGGCCTTGCGGCGGTCGCGGAAGCGGTCATGCCGGAACCGGCGCAGCCTGAAATGGCTGATCTGGCCCCGGCGGAGGAGGCATCGGACGAGGAGGACGATCTCCTTGATATTCCGGCATTTCTCCGGCGTCAGGCCAACTGAACCGACGAAGTCGGGAGCTGAAAACGAAGGGTAACAAATTGCAATAAAGAGTGATTTGTGGGGTTCCGGGGTTGTTGTTACACACAATCTCGGAACCACCCTGAAAACCTGGGAAAACCAGGGCTTCGATCAGTGACCGAATGCAGGGTGGGGAGCGTCGAAAACATCTGCCGCGGGCGTGCCGATCATGCGTCCGCAACGAATGTGAAAGTCAATCCGGGAAAACCGGAACAATAGCAAAGGGGATCATGGTGTTTTCCAAGGCCGAGCCCGAAGCCCAGATCAAAGCAGCCAAAACCAAAGCAGATCGATCGAACGCGACTGTCGTGCGCCAGCGCACGCTCAAGAACTCCATGGCCTGCACCGGTGTCGGCCTGCATGGCGGCGAGCCCGTCACCATGACGCTGAAACCGGCCGACGCCAATACCGGTATTCATTTCCGCCGCGCCGACCTGGACGGCGAGCACGCGATCATTCCGGCGCGCTGGGACCGGGTCGTCGATACGCGGCTCTGCACCGTTCTCGGTAACGACGCCGGCGTCACCATCGGCACCGTCGAGCACGTCATGGCGGCACTCGCCGGTTGCGGCATCGACAATGCCGAAATCGAGGTCGACGGACCGGAAGTGCCGATCATGGACGGCAGCTCCGAGCCCTTCGTGTTCCTGATCGAGTGCGCCGGCGTGGTCGAACAGGACGCACCGCGTCGCGTCATCCGCATCCACAAGGAAGTTCAGATTTCGCAGGGCGAGGCCGAGGTCTCCCTGACGCCGGGCGATTGCCTGGATCTCAACGTCCAGATCGATTTCGACAGCAAGGCCGTCGCCCGCCAGGAGCTTTCCGTCGGGCTGATGAACGGCTCGTTCCGCAAGGAACTGGCCTCGGCCCGGACGTTCGGTTTCCTGCACGAGGTCGAGCAGCTTCGCGCCGCCGGCCTGGCCAAGGGCGGCTCGCTCGAGAACGCCATCGTCGTCAGCGGCGACGAAATCCTCAACGAGGAGGGGCTCCGCTACGACGACGAGTTCGTGCGCCACAAGATGCTCGATGCGGTCGGTGACCTGTACCTGGCGGGCGCGCCGATCATCGGCGTGTTCAACGGTGCGCGGTCGGGCCACGCCGTCAACAATCAGCTCCTGCACAAGCTGTTCGCCGACGACACCGCATGGTCCTACGACGTGATCCGTGGCGACGAAGCCCACAAGGCCGTCGATGGCGGCTTTCGCGCCGAGGCACGGGGCAAGGCGGACAGCGAATCGACGGCGGTCATCGACGCCGCGTAAGCGCTCGCGCGGCGTCCCGTCTGTGATTTGAAGGCGCTCCTGGCCAGGAGCGCCTTTGTTTTTGGCGGTTTCGCGAGCATCCGCTTGTTTCGGCCGCGCCGCTTCGTAGTATAATGACCCTCGACCCGGAGCACGATCCTGACCGACGGCATGAACCCGAATCAATGACAGCCATGGCGACGAAACGACCTTCGAACAGGCACAGGCCGGCCGCACACGGTGGGCGGCTTCTCGCCGTCGCGCTGGTGTTTGCGCTCGCCGCTTGCGCCACGCCGAAGAAGGAGTACGTGGAGCGTCCGGTGGAGGAACTCTACAACGAGGCCCTCGACCACATGACCAACAAGGAATACAGCCTCGCCACCGAGTCCTTCGACGAGGTCGAACGCCAGCATCCCTATTCCGTCTGGGCCACCAAGGCGCAGTTGATGGCCGCCTACACCTATTACCTGGCCAACCGCTACGATGACGCCATCCTGGCGCTCGACCGCTTCATCCAGTTGCATCCGGCCAACCGCGACGTGGCCTACGCCATGTACCTGAAGGGGCTCAGCTACTACGAACAGATTTCCGACGTGGAGCGCGACCAGAAGATCACCGAACTGGCGCTCACCTCGTTCAAGGAACTGATCTCGCGGTTTCCCAAGTCCAAGTACGCCCGCGACGCCAAGGTGAAGGTCGATCTCGCCTACGATCACCTGGCCGGCAAGGAAATGGAGATCGGCCGCTACTATCACAACCAGCACCAGTACCTGGCGGCGATCAACCGCTTCCGCAAGGTGGTGGAGGACTACCAGACCACCACCCACGTGCCGGAGGCCCTGCACCGCCTGACGGAAGCCTATCTGGCGCTCGGCGTGGTCGAAGAGGCGCGCAAGACGGCCTCGGTGCTGGGCCACAACTTCCCGGGTTCGGAATGGTATATCGATTCCTACGAGATCCTGGAGAACAAGAAGATCCGCCCGGAAGAGGATATTCCCTGGTGGAAGCTCTGGTAGGCCCGCTGCTTTACCCGGCCCACCCCCAACAGTGAGGGCGATTGGCGCGCGATGCTGTCGAACCTGATCATCCGAGACGTGGTGCTGATCGACCAGCTCGATCTGGCGTTCAAGCCGGGACTCGGCGTGCTTACCGGCGAGACCGGGGCGGGCAAGTCGATCCTGCTGGATTCGCTCGGCCTCGCCACCGGTGCGCGCGCCGAGGCACGGCTGGTCCGGCACGGTTGCGAGCAGGCGTCGGTCACGGCGGTGTTCGACTTGGCCGACGGCCACGAGGTGCTCGGCGTCCTCGCCGAACAGGAGATCGCCCTCGACGGCGAGCCCTTGATCCTGCGCCGAACCCTCGGCGCCGACGGGCGCTCTCGCGCCTTCATCAACGATCAACCGGTCAGCATCGGCCTGTTGAAGAGCGTCGGTGACACCCTGGTCGAGGTGCACGGCCAGTTCGACAACCAGCGCCTGTTGAAGCCGGACGCCCATTTGGGTCTGCTCGACGCCTTCGCCGGTCATGCCGGCCTTGTGGCGACGACGCGCCAAGCCCACACCGACTGGCGCCGGGCCCGCGACGAGCGCGAACAGGCGGAGGCCGATGCCGAAGCGGCGCGCCGCGACGAGGAATACATCCGCCACGCGGTCGAGGAAATGAACGCGCTGGCGCCCCAGCCGGGCGAGGAAGCGGCCCTGGCGCAGCAGCGCGCCATGATGATGATGGGCGAGCAACTGGTCGAGGCGCTCTCCGAGGCCACTGAACAGGCCGCCGGCCACAACGGCGGCGAGACCAAGTTGCAAAACGCCGTGCGCGCCCTGGAGCGCGTCGCCGAGAAGGCCGACGGGCGGTTGGATGCGGCGATCGCCGCCTTCGACCGCGCTCTCGACGGGTTGGCCGACGGCGTTGCCGAGATCAACCGGCTCAGCAACGACCTGGACATGGATCCGGCGCGCTTGGAAGAGGTGGAAGAGCGTCTGTTCGCGCTCCGCGCCCTGGCCCGCAAGCACAACGTGCCGGTCGATCAACTCGCGGCGCTGGCCGAGCGGATGAACCGGCAATTGGCTTCCATCGAGGACGGCTCGGCCGTCTTGGCCAAGCTCAAGGCCGCGGAGAGCAAGGCGCGCCAGACCTTCGAGACGGCGGCGAAAGCGCTCAGTGCATCGCGCCAGGCCGCCGCCGGCGAGCTGGACGCCAAGGTGGCGGCGGAACTTAAGGGGCTGCACCTGGACCGGGCGCGTTTCGTCACCGAGGTGGCGGCGCTGGAAGAGGACGATTGGCGCGCCACCGGCATGGACCGGGTGCAGTTTCTGGTCGCTACCAATCCGGGCACGCCGCCCGGGCCGCTGAACAAGATCGCGTCGGGAGGCGAGATGGCGCGCTTCATGCTGGCACTGAAGGTGGTGCTGGCGGAGGCAGATCCCGTTTCCACGCTGGTGTTCGACGAAGTCGACGCCGGCGTCGGCGGCGCCGTCGCGGAGGCTGTCGGCGATCGCCTGGGCCGGCTCGGCGCCGGTGGCCAGGTGCTGGTGGTGACCCATTCGCCGCAGGTGGCCGCCCGCGGCTGCCATCACTGGCGCGTCTCCAAGTCCGCCACCGCCAACGACACCATCGAGGCCCGCGTCTGGACCACGGTGGAGCCCCTGGACGCGGCGCAGCGCAAGGAAGAGATCGCGCGCATGCTGGCCGGCCGCAAGGTCACCGACGAAGCCCGTGCCGCGGCCGACATCCTGCTTGGCGGAGGCGCCGGGTGAGCAGCGGCATGCCGGTGGAGGACCTGACGCCGATCGAGGCGGCGGCGGAATTGGATCGCTTGGCGCGGGAAATCGCCCAACACGACAAGGCCTACCACCAGGAAGACGCACCGACCGTCACGGATGCCGAATACGATGCGCTCAGGCGCCGCAACGAGGCCATCGAAGCGGCCTTTCCCGAGCTCGTCCGGGCCGACAGTCCATCCAAGCGGGTCGGTGCCCAGGTCCGTGACGGTTTTTCCAAAATTACCCACGCGCGGCCGATGCTGTCGCTCGGCAATGCTTTCGCCGACGAAGACGTCGTCAGTTTCTTCGAACGCATCCGCCGCTTCCTCAACCTGCCGGACTCCGAAACCGTGGAATTGGTCGCGGAACCCAAAATCGACGGGCTATCCGTGTCGCTGCGGTATGAAGGCGGCCACCTCGCCCATGCCGCGACCCGGGGCGACGGCACCGTCGGCGAGGACGTGAGCGCCAATATCCGCACCATCGGCGATATCCCGACGGCGCTTCCCGCCGACGCGCCCGCCGTGGTCGAGGTGCGCGGCGAGGTTTACATGGCGAAGGCGGATTTCCTCGATCTCAATCGCCGCCAGGAAGAGGCCGGCGCAAAGGTTTTCGCCAACCCCCGCAATGCCGCCGCCGGCAGCCTGCGGCAACTCGACAGCGACATCACCGCGAAGCGGCCGCTGAGTTTCTTCGGCTACGCCTGGGGCGAGATCAGCGCGCCGTTGGGCGAAACCGTGACCGAGGTCCGCCAGCGTTTCGCCGACTGGGGCTTCCAATTGAACGAGCCTTCCCGGCTATGCAAGGGCGTGGATGAAATTCTCGCCTATTATCACGAAGTGATCGGGCTCCGCGCCGATTTGCCGTTCGATCTGGATGGTACCGTCTACAAGGTCAACCGGCTCGATTGGCAGGAACGCCTCGGCGCGGTCAGCCGGGCGCCGCGTTGGGCCATCGCACATAAGTTCCCGGCCGAGCAGGCGGAGACACGGCTCAACGCCATCACCATTCAGGTCGGGCGCACCGGCGCGTTGACGCCGGTCGCCAACCTGGAACCGGTGAACGTCGGCGGTGTCATGGTGGCGCGCGCGACGCTGCACAACGAGGACGAAATCCGGCGCAAGGACGTGCGCGAGGGCGACTGGGTGGTGATTCAGCGCGCCGGGGATGTCATTCCCCAGGTGGTCCGGGTGATCGAGGACCGCCGCCCGGCCGACAGCCGGCCCTACGATTTTCCGACTGTATGTCCCGAGTGCGGATCGCATGCGGTGCGCGAGGAGGGCGAGGTGGCCCGGCGCTGCACCGGCGGCCTGATTTGCCCGGCGCAGGCGGTGGAGCGGCTGAAGCATTTCGTCTCGCGCGACGCTTTCGATATCGAAGGCTTCGGCGGGCGGAATATCGAAGCCTTCTGGGCCGACGGCCTGATTCGGACGCCGGCGGATATCTTTCGCCTCGGCGACCATCGGGACGTCCTGGCGGAACGCGAGGGGTGGGGAGAGAAGTCGGTGGTCAACCTGCTCGATGCCCTCGATGAACGCCGCCGCATCGAGCTTCCCAGGTTCATCTACGCGCTCGGCATCCGCCGGGTGGGGCAGGCGACGGCGCGCTTGCTGGCGCGCAACTACGGCTCCCTGGATGCTGTGCTGGAGGCCATGCAAGCGGCCCAGGACGCGGAATCCGAGGCCTACCAGTCCTTGGTCGATATCGACGGCATCGGTCCCGGCGTCGCCGAAGACCTGCTGGCTTTTTTCGCCGAGCCGCACAACCTCGAAGTGGTCGGCGATCTCGCGGGGCTGGTCGAGGTGGTGCCGTTCGAAGCCGCCGACACCTCGTCCTCACCGGTGGCCGGAAAGACCGTGGTGTTTACCGGCACGCTTGAGCAAATGGGCCGCAACGAGGCCAAGGCGCGGGCGGAAACGCTGGGCGCCAAGGTGTCGGGATCGGTGTCCAAGAAGACCGATATCGTCATCGCCGGGCCCGGCGCCGGCAGCAAGCTGAAGAAGGCCGAGGAGCTCGGCGTGCGGGTGATGACCGAGCAGGAATGGCTGGAATTCATCGCTTCCGCCTGAGGCCGCGCGGCCTTTTTTCACATGAGTACAATTTTATGGTGGTAATCTTATCGCTATGATAACCTTTAAAGAGGAAGTCGGTTCGCCGTGCGAACGGATGAGGGGTGCCGATAGGCTGGCAGGGCGGTTAAGCGCCTGCCGGGCCGGATTCGCGTGTATCGCTCTGACAACGCCATGCGGACCGCCAGAGACGGAGGCCGGCCATCGCCGACAAACGTAAAATCACATGGTTTCCGTACCGTCAGGGTCCTCAGGATGGACAGACCGGGCGGTGGTCCATTGACGATTCGGGAACCTGGGTCAGTCCGACCGAGATCATGCCCGATTTCGAGACCTGCCCGCCGGCGGCGCGCAAGCGTTACGACACGGTTTCGATGTTCTTCCTCGGCATGGTCAATGTCGGCGTCAGCGAGGCCCGTATTTCGGTCCGCTGGAGCGTCAACGATTTCGATTCACGCTCGTTGGACGCGGTGATTGCCTTTCTGTTGCGCCAAAGCGATCCGAAACCGGTGCTGATCGAATATCATTTCGGCGGCTGGGAGCGCCGCACGGTGGAATCCCCGCTGGAAGCGGCGGCGATCTTGGAAAACGCCAAGCAGTTGAAACCCACCTCGCCGATCATCAAGCCATTCGTCCGCCAGATGGGGCTCGGGGATATCGACGTGGCGCGGCCGCTGGTACGGCGCGGCTACCGCGCCTGGCTGGCGTCCGATGCCAGGTTCACCATGGAGCCGGAGAAGCCCTGGCGGAGTTTCCTGAAGCGCACCCTGGTATTCGACCAAGATGACCACAACGGCCGCATGGTGTACCGGCATCTCGGCCGCGACGCGGCATTGATTCGGGTCAAGGGGCGCACCTGGGCGGAATCGGTGCTGGGCAAGTCGTGCGGGCGGGCCTTGCGGGAAACCCCCGCCGGCGATGTGCTCAGTGACGTCTATGACGAAGTGGTGCAGCGTTTCGAGCCGCGCTTCGACCATATCCGCGCCTGTATTCCACGCGCCGACGGGGAGATCGAGTGGGTTCCATACCAGCGCCTGCTGATGCCCGTCGTGACGACGGAAGGCAAGCCGGCGCTGGTATGTCTTTCGGTGACGACGCCGGAGATTAGAATTCCAATCCCGGTGCAAACCGCATGAGATGCACCAGATCCTGACGGCTCAGCCAGACCAACCACTTGTTGATCGGGGCGTTCGCAGTCGGGCTCTGACCCAGGATCCCACCGGGTTCCACATGCATGTAGCCGTATTGGGCCTGGACTCCGCGGTAGGCAAGCTTGGTGGGCACGAAACCGAAAATGTAGTCCGGCGCCCATTTCACCAAGACCAACGCCAGCAACAGCCTGGGCAGGACCGCCGACAATCCCTTGCCGCGGAGCGACTCGTCGAGCCAGATTTCTCCGTGGTAACAGACATTGCCGGAAATCCGCTGCAATGCGGGAGCGCTGTAGCTATCGCGTTGCACGTCGGTTTCCATGTTCAAGCCCGGCAGCCGGTAGAGCCGCCGGAGTTCGAACAGGTGGTCGGCGAGGTTGACGTCGACCAGGTCGCTCCTGCGGGTCGCTTGCAGGTGCATGATCTTGCCTTCGTGATTCGTGCCTTTGATCCAAAACCCATTGCCCGGTCCCACATCGGTCACCGCGGGATCGAAGATCGGCGACATGGGCGAACGGTCGGTCATGGTGTTTCGTATTTCCCGGAACTCTCTGAAATCACGGCACAATTCGAGGCGCAGCCCTAGTTCGGCGGCGTATCGGTCGATTTCAGAGATGTAACGAGATGTATGCAGGTGATCGGTTATTGCGTTCATGGCTTCCTCCCAATAACACGTTATAATTGTTTATAATTTATAAATTCAATCAAGAAATCAATGTAAATCTGTATTCATCATAAAAACGACAATTTAAGGTCGAATTTGAACCTATCTGCCGCCGCCGCTGGAAGCGGCATTCCTGCAGGTGGATTTCCGGGGGCGCGCTGGTATGATCCGGTGAAATCAATCCTCGGGGGATTCTCTACGTGACTCGCATGGTGATCACCGGTGCCGCCGGTTTCCTCGGCCGGCGCCTGGCGCGGGCGCTATCGTCCGGCACCGGCGCGCCGTCGCTGGTGCTTTGGGATACCCAGCCGTTTCCCGATCCGCCGGCCGGACCGGAAAGCGTCACGGTGCTGAGCGGCGACCTGATGGACGAAGAGCTGCTGGCGCGTGCCTTCAAGGGCGGCGTCGACGCCATCGTGCATCTGGCGGCGGTGGTCAGCGCCCAGGCGGAGGCCGATTTCGATCTCGGCATGCGGGTCAACGTCGATGCCACCCGGCTGCTGCTGGAAACCGCGCGCCGGCTCGGCAACGGCCCCAAGTTCGTCATGACCAGCTCCGTCGCCGTGTTCGGCGGCGCGTTGCCCGATCGCGTGCCCGACCACTGGCAGCCGACGCCGCAGTCGTCCTACGGCGCCGAGAAGGCCATCTGCGAACGCCTGGTCAGCGAATACAGCCGGCGCGGTTTCGTCGACGGCCGCGTGCTGCGCCTGCCGACGGTGGCCGTGCGCCCGGGCCGTCCCAACAAGGCGGCCTCGTCGTTCGTTTCGTCGGTGATCCGCGAGCCCTTGAACGGCGAAGCGGCGGTCTGCCCGGTGGCGCCGGAAACGCCGTTGTGGCTGATGTCGCCGAGCCGCGCGGTGGCGGCACTGGCGCATGCGTTGCGGGTGCCGGCGAGCGACCTCGGCGACGAGCGGGTCATTTCGCTTCCGGGCGTCACGGTGCGCACAGACGAATGGATCGCGGCCCTGGCGCGCCTCGCCGGCGACGACGTTGCGGCGCGCGTGCACTGGGAATACGACCCCGCCATCGCCGCCATCGTGCAGTCATGGCCCGGCGCCTTCGAGGCGACGCGGGCGCGTGCGCTCGGCTTCCAGGCGGATGCCGGCGCCGACGAGATCATTGCCGCCCACATGGCGGAGCAAGCCAAACCCAACAGCGGAGGATAGGATGGCGAATTTCGAGACGGTCGGTTTCATCGGCCTTGGCGTCATGGGTGAGCCCATGTGCCGCAACCTGGTGCAGAAGAGCGGCCTGGCGGTGATCGGCCTGGATCTCAACCCCGAGCCCATGGAGCGCCTGGCGGCGCGCGGCGTGGCGCCGGGACAGTCCGTCGCACAGGTGACGGAGAGCGCCGACGCGGTGCTGGTGTCGCTGCCGAGCGGCGCCGAGGTGGAAAAAATATGCACCATGGAAGGCGGCCTGCTGGCCTCGGTCCGGGCCGGGCAGACGGTGGTCGATCTCGGCACCACGCCGGTGCCGCTGACCCGCGACCTGGCCGGGCGTTTCGCCGACAAGGGCGTCGCCTTCGCCGACGCGCCGGTGTCGCGCACCCGCGCCGCCGCCGAGGCCGGCACGCTGTCGATCCTGGTCGGCGGCGACGAGGCGACCTTCGCCGCCATCCGGCCGCTGCTCGATTGTTTCGCCGAAGAGGTCACCCATTGCGGCCCCATCGGCGCCGGACAGGTGGTCAAGCAGCTCAACAACATGATCCTGACGGAGACCGTCGTGGCGCTGGCGGAAGCCCTGAGCGTCGGGCGCAAGGCCGGTCTCGATGAAAAGCTGCTGTTCGAAACCCTGAGCAAATGTTCCGCCGACAGCTTCGCGCTGCGCAACCACGGCATGAAGGCGCTGCTGCCGGGCGCGTTTCCCGAGCGTGCCTTTCCCACCACCTACATGCTGAAGGACGTTTCCTATGCGCTGAGCCTGGGCGAGGCCGAGGGCGTGCGCATGCCGGGCGCGGAGTTGGCCAAGACGTTGTTGGAGGAGACGGCGGCGGCCGGCTACGGCGAGAACTACTTCCCCGCCCTGATCAACGTTTTGGCGCCGGAGGACTGAGCGCGCCGGCGGCCAGGCGTCCGGGCAAAAAAAATCGGGGCCTCCCAACCCCGATGATGCGTCTCTCCCGTGAGCGCGAAACCTGGAATCACTGGAATCAGTTGAGCCGGTTCGGCAGTTCCTTGATCGCGTCGTCGAGCATGGCGTCGGCTTTGCCGGCCGAGACCTTGGTGGCGAGGATTTCGCGGGTCGCTTCCAGGGCGATGTCGACGGTCCGCGCGCGGACCTGCTCCAGCGCCGCGGCTTCCGCCTGGCCGATGCGCTCCAGGGCCAGCTTCTCGCGCCGTTCCAGCGCGGCGACCAGGCGTTCCTCGCCGTGTTGGGCGATGCGGCCGGCTTCGTCCTCGGCGCTGGCGCGGATCTGCTTGGCCTCGTCGGCGGCGTCGCGCTGCTTCTTCTGGTAGGTCGCCAGCAGGTCCTGGGCCTCCTTCAAAAGCTCTTCGGCCTCGTCCAGGTCGCTCTTGATCTTCTCGGCCCGCGAATCGAGCGCGCCGGAGACCATCTTCGGAACCTTGAAGTAGACGAGCAGCGCCAGGAAAAGCAGAAAGGCGATGGCCACCCAGAAATGCGTATCGTGCAGGAAGTCCATGTTCTCAGCTCCCGGCCTTCATGGCGCCGTCGACGGCGGCCTGGGCGTCGGCATCGGCCGGGGCTTCGCCGACCAGGCGCTCGGTGGCGCTGACGGCGACCTCGACGGCGACGTCGCGCAGGTTCTCCATGGCCGATTCCACCGCCTTGGCGATGCTGGCTTCGCTTGCGGCGATCTGCGCCGCCAGTTTCTCGCCCAGTTCCGCCTCGCGCTGGGCGATGACGTCGGCCAGCTTGGCGTTGGCCTCGGCGATCACCGACTGTGCCTCGGCGCGGGCCTCGGCCAATGATTGCTCATAGGCCTCGATGGCGGCCTCCGCCTCTTTCTTGATTTCGGCGGCCCGTTCCAGGTTGTCGTCGATGCGTTTCTGGCGGGCTTCCAGCGCGTCCGAGATCCGGGGCACGGCGACGCGCCACATGATCACGAACAGCACCGCGAACGAGACCACGAGCCAGAAGACCTGGCTCGGGAACGTGGCGATCTGCTCAAGTTGAGGCATGGATGCACTCCCGGCCTATGCCCGGATGCCCTTCAAGGGCGGTCCGGGCCGAGCCGAAGTTGGTGGTTTAGCCGAACAGGATGACGAGCGCGATAACCAGCGCGAACAGCGCGATGGCTTCCACCAGCGCGAAGCCCAGCATGGTCATCGGGAACACGGCGCCCTGGGCGGCCGGGTTGCGGCCGACGGCCTGAATGAAGGAGGCGAAGATGGTACCGATACCGATACCGGAGCCGATCACGCCGATGGTGGCGAGGCCGGCACCCAACAGTTTCGCAGCAGCCAATTCCATGGAACTTTCCTTTCCTTGAACCTGAAATTCAGTTTGAACCGATGATTGAACCTAAGTGACGTCCTGGCCTCAGTGCAGGTGCAGGGCGTCGTTGAGATAAAGGCAGGTGAGGATCGCGAACACGAACGCCTGCAGGAAGGCGATGACGATCTCGAGACCCGTCAGCGCGACGATGAACACCAGCGGCAGCCAGCCGGCGGCGATACCGAGCGAAATCACGAAGCCGGCGAACACCTTCAACAGCGTGTGCCCGGCCAGCATGTTGGCGAAAAGCCGCACGCTCAGGCTGATCGGGCGCGAGAGATACGAAATGATCTCGATCGGGATCAGCAGCGGCGCCATGTACATGGGCACGCCCGGCGGCATGAAGAACGAGAAGAAGTGCAGCTTGTGCTTGGCGATGGCGATCAGCGTCACGCCGACAAAGATCACCAGCGCCATGGCGAAGGTGACGATGATGTGGCTGGTGAAGGTGAACGAGTAGGGGATCATGCCCCACATGTTGCCGAACAGCACGAACATGAAAATGGTGAAGATGAAGGGGAAATAGGCGCGGCCCTCGGAGCCGACGGTGTCCCTGACCAGGTTGGCGATGAACACGTAACTGAGTTCCGCCATCGACTGCCAGCGGCCCGGCACCAACTGCGCGCGGCGCATGCCGAACAGCAGGAACAGGCTGACGCTGAGTACGGTCAGCACCATGAACGTCGACGAATTGGTGAACGAAACGTCGATGTCGCCCAGTTTCATGGGCACCAACGTCTTGATCTCGAACTGCGCGAGCGGACTATGTCCTTCAGCCAAAGCTTCTACCCCTCGTTCGGGCCTTGCGGATCGGCCCCGTCATCCTTTTTCTGGTACCCCACCGCGTAGCCGAAGCCGGAAGCCATTCGGTACACGTTGAGCATGCCGGCACCACCGCCAAGGACGATGAAAACCAGCATCAGCCAGGGTCGCGTGCCGAGCCATTCGTCCAATAGCCAACCAATGGCAACCCCGACGGCGACGGCGGAAACTATCTCAACTGACACCCGAAATGCAAGCCCAAGAGGGCCACCTTTTTCCGACTTTTCCGCAGTTTTTTGTTTCAGCGGGTCCTGGGCGTGCTCACGCGCCCGATTGAGCCGCGCATCCAGCTCTTCCAGGGCCTTTTTGTCGTCTTCGTCGCTCATGGCTTTGCCGCTCCGGCGGGCGTCTTGGGGCACGGAAAGGCGCCCCGATTCGAGGCTTTACAGGGTCCGGGCGGCGCTCACAACCATTTGATGACCGCCGCCGCCGATATCGATATCGCGGCGCCGGGGCTTGGCATAGGATTTCGTCCCCGCATCCATTGGCGGCTCATTTGGCGGATCATTGGGAGGACCATGATATGACCCGTAAAACCGCGGACCAATTCGACCCCGAACTTCTCGACATTTTCGACGACTACGTGCACGGCGCCATCGACCGCCGCGGCTTCCTCGAGCGCGCGGCCAAGTTCGCCGTCGGCGGCCTGACGGCGGCGGCGCTGTTGGAAGCCCTGGCGCCCGACTACGCGCTCGCCAACCAGGTGGACGAGGGCGATCCCCGCATCAAGGGCGAAACCATCACCTATGCCTCGCCCAAGGGCCACGGCGACATCAAGGGCTACCTGGTGCGCCCGGCTGATGGCGGATCGCGCGGCGGCGTCGTGGTGGTGCACGAGAACCGGGGCCTCAACCCCTACATCGCCGACGTGGCGCGCCGCGTCGCGGTGGCCGGCTTCACCGCGCTGGCGCCGGACGGCCTGACGCCCTTGGGCGGCTATCCCGGCAACGACGACGACGGCAAGGTGATGCAGCGCAAGCTCGAGCCTTCGAAGCTGTTGGAGGACTTCATCGCCGCCTACGGGCATCTCAAGGCCGATGCCACGTCCAACGGCAAGGTCGGCGTCGTCGGTTTCTGCTACGGCGGCGGGGTCTGCAACGCCATGGCGGTGCGGCTGCCGGAACTGGCGGCGAGCGTGCCGTTCTACGGCCGCCAGCCGGGCGCGGCGGACGTGCCGGCAATCCAGGCGCCGCTGTTGATCCACTACGCCGAACTGGACAAGCGCATCAACGCCGGCTGGCCCGCCTACGAGGCGGCCCTGAAGGCCAACAACAAGGAATACACCGCGCATATGTATCCGGGCGTCAACCACGGCTTCCACAACGACACCACGCCGCGCTACGACAAGGCGGCGGCGGAGCTGGCCTGGGGCCGCACGGTGGACTTCTTCAAGGCGAAGCTGGGGTAGGGCAGCTCTTATATAGGTGAGGGACGCGGCGGCTTCGGCCGCCGTGTTCGTTTTTGGTCCGGGGGATGTCGCTGAGGAACTCGGCATCGAGCGTCTTTCCGGCAACGGAATTTCTGCGGTGTGGTTGTGAAGGGTTGGAATGTGCCAGGAGTATACATCCCGGCCCACCTCGTCATGGCCGGGCTTGACCCGGCCATCCACGTCTTTGGTTGCTGTAGGAAAGAAAGACGTGGATACACGGGTCAAGCCCGCACGTGACGACCGAATTGGGTTCGATAGGGGAAGAAACCGGGAGACATGAGGATTGGCCAGCAATTAGCCAAGATCCGACTAACGTCTTGATCTCGGCGAAAGACAGCTTTCTGACCAGAAAGCGGAAGTGACCGTGAGTCCTCCGCGTCGACCGGAGATGACTCGCGCAGTCGAAACGTGGAATCAGCCAACCATCGACAAGCAAACTTATCACCTAGTCAATGGGCTATGTGGTAGATTGAACGACATTTTGAAATGTCCGACTGCCGGAGCATCAATGAAAATGCGAAAGTCCAGTTGCCGAAGGTTATGTATTCTGGCGGCGATGTCCGCCGTTTGGCTGCTCGCGCCAGTTTCTGCCGATGCTCAGATGTCTGGCGGAATGCTGGTCAACCGGATGGACGCTGACGGTGATGGCAGGGTCTCGGAAAGAGAGTTTCGAGGACGAAGACTTCGCTTCGACCAAGTGGATTTGGATGGCGATGGCTTCGCAACCAAAGAGGAGTTTGACGAAGCTATTCAGCGTGCCCGCGGGAATAGATCGACAGGCGGAAAATCATCGGCCCAAAATGAGAAGTCAGCCCCGAAAGTCCGTCATGGAGACGATCATATTGCAATAGAAACCCGCCCGGGCGGGGCCTTTAAGGTCGGACTATATCCGACCAACGACGCCCGAGCGGTTTTGTTGATGTTCGAAGGCGGTGGCGGCGTCTTCAATCGGGGCGGGAAAGGGTTTGTCTCAGCACAATATGACAAATTCGCCGGTTTTGGAATTGCCGTCGCAGTAATGATGCCGCCGGATGACAATACGGGGTTCAAAGGTGGAATGGCGCCACATTTCCGCGAGACAAAGGCGCATGCCCAAGATATCGGAATTGCAGTTCGAGAACTCAAGAAGCGGTTCAATATTCCGGTCTGGCTACTCGGTATTTCCATGGGATCAAAGTCGCTCGCGTCCTTCCTTGCACATCGCGGCGGAAACGTTGACGGGGCGATATTCATGTCCAGTACGACGCGTCCGCCTGGAGGGTTCAAATCTGTTACGGAATACGAATTTTCAAGTGTGCGATCTCCTGTCCTAGCCGTGTCGCATGAAGATGACGCCTGTGAAGGAACACCGCCCATGGGCGCCGATGAAATTGTTCGTCTCTTGACGAATTCGGCTGCGGCCAAAGCATTGAAATTCAGCGGCGGGACGAACCGTGGCCGCTCGCCGTGTGGCCCCAACACACCGCACACGTTTGCAGGCATCGAGCGTGACGTTGTTTCGGCCATCGCCGCATTCATCGAGGAGCACAGTCGATAGGCATCAAGGGGATTGTAAAATTTCGATGCCCCCTTTGGCCGAAGGCGCCGTGTGGTTCGCTCCGCAACATTCGGGTTAACTCGCGACGCACTTTTCACAGGAGTTAACCGATACGGTGATATTTGCCTATGACGCAAAGCGGCGGTGTCGCCGCGATTCGTGAAATATTCGGAAACTGATCCGTTAGCGGACCTGCTAGCGCAGGGACCAGAATGACCGGTTAGGGTCTTGGCCGTGTGAAAACGAAAATCTGGCGATTTTTTTGAAAGATTGATTCGCGCCGCGCCCTCAACGAGCAACCTTGATTCGCTGTCGGGCCTTCCCCGATTCCATTGTTTCAAGCTCAACCGCAAGCTGAACGTTTTTACACAGCCAGGGTCATCCGGAAGTCAGCGATTGAGCAGAAACCTGTCTGCTCAACGTGATAGAGCGGGCTTCAAAGAATGTTTTTTTGTAAACCTGCACTTGGGATAGCTGGAACAACCCAAAAATCTTGATCCGGCGTTCGGGCCACTCTTTGCCGTCCGCTCAACCAGATCAGAACCGCATTTCGGACACACCACGTCTGAAGAGTGCCTCTCGTGTAGTGATGCCAAGTGTTCCTTCTTCGATACAGGTGCATTGTCGGCAAGGTCGCTCAACCGCTGCCGAATACCTTCTAGGCCCTTGGGAGTGAGGACTTGGCTTCGGAACGATTTGACGTACGACGCCAGCCGGGAACTCATTACGTTTGGCGGCAGCTCCGTCTTGAACTGACAATCGCCAACGAAAAACACCACTGTGTGGATGAGTCGCTCGTCCAAGCTCAAAAACTCTGCGAGAACTTTCTTTTGTCGAAAGGTCTGCCTAAGCGGGTTTTGAAACGAGTGCTTCTGGCGATAGAGAACCTGCGTCCACTTGGCCTGGTCCTCGGACCCAAATATCCACCCCTTCATGTTCTTGGTCTCAACAATGAACAAGCCGAACTGAGACAGAAGGAGGTGATCGATTTGCGCTGTCCCATTGCGTGAGGGAATGATGATGTTGTGATAGCGGCTATAGACCTTCTCGTCCAAGCCCCACCAGATCGCCAGCGCGGTCTTCTTCTCGCCGAACCAACCCTTTAGCATGTGTTTTACCCTACCCGTTTCTCACGGGCTCTCCAATGTGGAATTTCGGGAGTTTAACCGTCAGGGCGGGTTTGTAGCGGGCAAAGCGGAAAGTATGAGGTATGAGTGCAGACCGCCGCTTCGGGTCACTAGCGGAAGTCTCGCTTCGGAACCATCGAAAGCCGCATCCCGCTCAATATCGCACCCTCGTCCATTGGAAGATTGAACCTATTAATAGGAATTTATTGACTTTCTAAAAAGACCGTGCTATAGGCGATTCGCCGCGTCGGTTCCGGCCGGCGGCGGGCCGCTATTTTACAATCGAATACGATTTGGGCCGGGGCCGATGGTTCCATTCTCGGGGATGCGTTGGGGCCGGCTGATGGGGTGAGCCTTCGCGCGGATAAATACCCCCCACCCTGACCCTCCCCCACAAGGGGGGAGGGAAGAGCTAGGTGGTGCCGTCTCACTCCTTCCCCCTCGATGGGGGAAGGTTGGGATGGGGGTGATGGGGCCGCGTGACGGGTCATGCCGAGACCGCTGGAGACGCGCGCCGGCCGACCGGGCCATTCCCGGCGCGCTGCGGGGGAACCAAATTGGGTTCGTTCCTGAGATTTTTTTAGGAAACGTTTGAAAACAAGGGGTTCCAACCCGCGCTTTTTACTGCTCCCACCCCTTTTGCGTCATGCCCGCGCATGACCGGGGCGTGTGGGGTTCCACCGAGATTCCTGGAGACGCGCGCCGGCCGAACCGGCCATCCCCGGCGCGCTGCGGGCCGATCAGGCGATGTCCCTGAGTTCCTCGGCGCGTTGCAGGTCGACGGAGACCAGTTGCGAGACGCCGCGTTCGGACATGGTGACGCCGAACAGGCGGTCCATGCGGGCCATGGTCATGCGGTGGTGGGTGATGATCAGGAACCGCGTGCGCTTGGACTTGGACATCTCTTCCAACAGCTTGCAGAAGCGGTCGACGTTGGCGTCATCCAACGGCGCGTCGACCTCGTCCAGCACGCAGATGGGGGCGGGGTTGACCAGGAACACCGCGAACAGGAGCGACAGCGCCGTCAGCGCCTGCTCGCCGCCCGATAGCAGCGACAGCACCTGCAGCTTCTTGCCGGGCGGGCTGGCCATGATTTCGAGGCCGGCATCCAGCGGATCGTCCGATTCCGTCAGCGCCAGGTGCGCGCGCCCGCCGCCGAACAGCCTGACGAACAGGTCCTGGAAGTGGCGGTCCACCTCCTTGAACGACGCCAGCAGCCGCGCGCGGCCTTCGCGGTTGAGCTCGGAAATCCCCTGGCGCAGCTTCTCGATGGCGGCGGTCAGGTCGTCGCGCTCGGTAATCAGCGTGTCGATCTGTTCCTGTAACTCGGTGGCTTCCTGCTCGGCGCGCAGGTTGACCGGGCCCATGGTCTCGCGTTCGCGGTGCAGGCGCTCGACCTTCTTCTCGGTGGCATCCAACTCGGGCAGCGGTTTTTCGGGATTGAGCCCCGACATCTCGTACAGCGCATCGGGCGAAACCGAAAGCCGGTCGGCGATGCGTTCGGAAAGCGAGAAGCTCGCCTGGCTCGCCTGTTCGACGGCGCCTTCGGCACGGACCCGGTTCTCGCGCGCCTGGTTGAGCGCGGTTTCCGCCTCGCGCAACAGGCCGTCGGACTCGCGCAACGCGTTCTCGGCGGTTTGCAGGGCGCTGGCGGCCTCGCCCCGTTTGCTCTCGGATTGCGACAAGGCATCGAGCAACGCCTGGTGGCGCTCCTTCAGCGCATCCGGCGCCGCCCGCAGATGCTCCAGTTCCTCGCCCAGCTGGTCGCGGCGCAGTTCCAGTTCCTCCAGTTGCCGGGCCGATTCCGCCTGGCGGCGTTCCCACGACTGAAACTCGCTGGAGATCATCTGCAACCGTTCGCCGCGCTCGCGGGCCAGCCGCTCCAGGCTTTCGTGGCGGGTGCGGCATTCCACCTGATGCGTGCGGCGTTCGGCCAGAACGCCCCGCTGGCGCATGATTTCCGCGCGCTCGCCTTCCGGGTCGGGCAACTGGGCGCGTTCGTGCTCGGCCGCGGCCAGGGCCTCGGATGCCTCGGTCAGGTCGGTGCCGTTGCTCTCGGCGGCCTCGATCAGCGCGGCGACGCGCGACGAATGGGCGCTGGCGCGTTCCTTCACCGTGGCCAGGCGCTCGCGCACGGCATTGAGCGCGGTCTCCGCCTCGCCGACGGCGCCGCGCGCCGCCTTCTCGGCTTCACGCGCGGCGGTCTCGGCTTCGCGCGCGGTGTCGCGGCGGCGTTCGGCCTCGGCCGCTTCGGCGCGGCGGGTGGCCAACTGGCCGCGCAGTTCGGCCAGGCGGTTGCGCTGTTCCAGCCGCGTCGCGGCCGGGGTCGCGGCTTCCGACGAGACCGTGAAGCCGTCCCAGCGCCAAAGCCCGCCCTGGCGGCTGACCAGCCGTTGGCCCTGTTTCAGGTCGCGCGACAGGGCAATGGCCTCGGCGTCGGTCTCGGTGACGCCGACCTGGGCCAGGCGCCGCGCCAGCGCCTGGGGCGCGCGCACCACCTCGCTCAAGGCCTTGACGCCGGCCGGCAGCGCCGGCGCGCTCTCCATCGCCGGCAGCGTGCGCCAATGCGTCGGCGCCGCCTCGTCGGTGGGCGACGAGAGATCGTCGCCCAAGGCGGCACCCAGCGCCGCCTCGAAACCGGGCGTCACGTCGAGGGCGTCGATGACCGGCGGGAACAGGTCGTTCTCGACCGTCGCCAGCACCTTCTCCAGCGCGCGTTCCTCGGCCTGCAGTTCGGTGACCTTGGCCTGCGCCTCGTGCAGCCCAGTGACGGCGGCGCGGGCCTTGTCTTCCGCCTCGCCGCGCGCGGTTTCGGCATGGGACAGCGCGTGGCGGCGGTCCATCAGGTTGTCCTGGTGGTGGCCGAGCGCCGCTTCCGCCTCGTTCAACTCGCCGGCGTCGGGGCTGTCGGCCTCGAGGGCGTGCTTCTGGGCGTCGATCTCCTCGGCGCGGGCTTGCAGCCGGTCGCGGCGCTGGCCCAGTTCGGTGATCCGGCGCGCCAGGCTGTCGCGCCGTGCCTCGATGCCGGCGACCTTCTCGGTCAGCGCCGTCACCATTGCCTCGATCTCCTCGACAGCCTGGTTGGCCTCGGCCAGGTCGGTGGCCGCCGTTTCGCGCGCCTCGGCCTCGCCGTCGCGGGCGGCATCGATCTCGGCGCGTTCCTTGCCCAGCCGGTCGATCGCCGCCGTCGCGTCGCCGGCGATGGTGCGCTCGCGTTCGGAATCGGCATTGACCTGCGCCAGGCGCGCCGCCGTCTGCTCGGTGGCGTCGCGGATGCGCCGCTCTTCCTCTTCCAGGCCCTCGCGCGCCACGGTCAGGCGGTGCAGTTCCGCCGCCGCTTCCGCTTCCGTCTGGCGCAGCGCCGGGATCACTTCGGCGCGTTCGGCCTGCTGTTTGGCGGCGTGGGCGGCGTGGCCGGTCAGTTCGCCGACCTGGGAATCGATGGTGCGAAGCTTCTCTTCGGCCGCCGCCAGCTGCTCGCCCGCCTGTTTCCACAGGATGTGGAACATGGTCGCCTCGGCGGTGCGGATATGGTCGGAGAGATTGCGATAGCGGGTCGCCTGGCGCGACTGCTTCTTGAGGCCCTGCAACTGGGTGTCGAGCGTGACCAGAATGTCGTCCAGGCGCTCCAGGTTGGTCTCGGCGCCGCGCAGGCGCAGCTCCGCTTCGTGGCGGCGCGAATGCAGGCCGGTGATGCCGGCGGCTTCTTCCAACAGGCCGCGCCGCTCGGTCGGCTTGGCGTTGATCAGGGCGCCGATGCGGCCCTGGCTGACCAGCGCCGTGGAGCGCGCGCCGGTGGCCGAGTCGGCGAACAGCAGCTGCACGTCACGCGCCCGGACGTCGTTGCCGTTGACCCGGTAGTTGGAACCCCGGTCGCGCTCGATGCGGCGCGAGACCTCGAGTTCGTCGGCGTCGTTGAACTGCGACGGCGCGGAACGCTCGCCGTTGTCCAGCGTCAGCACCACCTCGGCGACGTTGCGCGGCGGCCGGTTCGAGGTGCCGCCGAAGATGACGTCTTCCATGCCGGAACCGCGCATCTGCTTGGCCGACGTCTCGCCCATGGCCCAGCGGAGCGCCTCCACCAGGTTGGATTTGCCGCAGCCGTTGGGGCCGACGACGCCGGTCAGACCATGCTCGATCGGGAGCTCGGTGTTCTCGACGAAGGACTTGAAGCCCGAGAGGCGGAGTTTGTTGAATTCCAGCAAGGGACGAACGGCCTTTCCGTGATTATGTTATTGCGCCTTCTCGAGCGCCTTATCGATGGCGTCCTTGAAGGTGGCGTAGGGTTGCGAGCCGGAGATCTTCTCGCCGTTGACCAGGAACGACGGCGTCGAGTTGATGCCGTGTTCCTCGCTGGCGGCGCCGGCGGTCTTCTGGATGTGGTCGATCAGGTTCTGCTGTTTCAGGCAGGCCTCCACATCGTCGCCGGAAAGGCCGCCGAAGCGCGCGATCTTCTTCAGGGCGGCGAGCGGATTGTCGGCGCGCGCCCACTGCGCCTGGGCGCGGAAGAAGATGTCGACGAAGCCGAGATAGCGGTCCGGTCCGGCGCAGCGTGCGATCATCGACGCGGCCAGTGCCGGGGTGCCCAGCGGGAAATCGTTGAAGATCAGCTTCACCTTGCCGGTGTCGATATAGTCCTTCTTGATCTGCGGCAGGGTCTCTTGATGGAAGTGCGCGCAATGGGGACAGCCAAGCGACGCGTACTCCTGGATCGTCACCGGTGCGTCGGCCTGGCCCAAGACGGCAGGCTTGATGGCTTCCTCGAACGGGACGATGTCGGCGTCGGCGGGTCCGGCGAAAGCCAGGCCGATGACGGTCAATACGGCGGTCCAAATGCTTTTCATTGGCAAATGTCGTAACAAGGAAGCCTCCTAGCCACTAGATGTTGGTGAATATAGAATCGTGAAAAGCGCAGAGTCGACTCCTTTTCACAGCGAGTTTTCCCCAGGCTCGGACCCGATGGCGGGTCCGGACGCGCCGGAACGGTCAGGAATCGCCGTTTCGGCCGGCCATGGCCTGGCCCAGCCGTTCCAACGCGGCGTGCAATTCCGGGTCTTTGACGTCGCCCAGCGTCTGCGCCAGGTGGCGCGCCTGTTCGGGTGTCGGCGGCGGCAGCGGCTTGCGTGCTTTCGCCGTCTGGGTCGGCAAAGGCCCGTGGATGAAGCGCAAGCGCGCCACCGCGCGGTAGCCGAAATGGCCGTTGATGCGCTCCACCAATTGCGGTTCCAGGTGCTGCAACTGGGTCGCCATGGCGGAATTGTCGACGCGCAGGTGCAAGAGGCCGCCGGTGCGCTCGCGGTTGGGAAAGCTGATGCGGTCCGGCTGGCTGTGCTTGGCGATGGCCTCGCCGACGATCGACGCCCAGTCGCGCGCGATGGTGCCTTCGGCCATGCCGCGCCGGCCGAATACGGGCTTGGTCAGGCGTCCGACGCTCTTGGCGAGGAGTTCCGAGCGGTTGCGCCGTTCCTGGGCTCTCGAGGATGGGTAAGTGGGCTGTTTGGCCATGGTCGCCCATGGTAGGCTCCGCCCGGCCGATAGACAACAAGGACCGCGCGCCGCCGATGACCCCCGCCGCCCGATTGCTGGACTGGTACGACGCCAACGCGCGGGTGCTGCCGTGGCGCGCCAAGCCGGGCGAGACGGCGGACCCGTATCGCGTCTGGCTCTCGGAAGTGATGCTGCAACAAACCACGGTCGCGACGGTGACGCCGCATTTCGGCGATTTTGTGGCACGCTGGCCGACGGTCGAGGATTTGGCGCGCGCGGAGTTGGACGAGGTGCTGCACGCCTGGCAGGGCCTCGGTTACTATTCCAGGGCGCGAAACCTGCACAAATGCGCCGGCGTCGTCGCTGGCGAGCGCGACGGGCGGTTTCCCGACAGCGAGGCCGAACTGGCCAAGCTTCCCGGTATCGGCCCCTATACGGCGGCGGCGGTGGCGGCCATCGCGTTTGGCCGCAAAGCGACGCCGGTGGACGGCAATATCGAGCGGGTGGTGGCACGGCTGCATGCCGTCGACCGGCCGCTGCCGGCGGCGAAGCCGGACATCCGCCGCCTGGCAGAGGCTCTCACACCCGACGAGCGGGCCGGCGATTTCGCCCAGGCGATGATGGATCTCGGCGCCACGCTCTGCCGGCCGAAGGCGCCCCGCTGCGACGCCTGTCCGCTGACGCGGGACTGCCGCGCGCGCGCCGCCGGAGAGCCGGAGCGTTATCCGCCCCGGGCGGCGCGGAAGCCGCGTCCGACCCGCCACGGCACGGTGTTCTGGCTGGTACGTTCCGACGGCGCGGTGCTGGTCCGGCGCCGGGCGGAGCAGGGGTTGCTCGGCGGCATGATGGAATTTCCCTCGACGCCGTGGACGGAAACGCCGCCCGGTGCCGGCGACATCGCCGCGCACGCGCCGGTGAATGCCGACTGGCGCGCGCTCCCCGGCCGGGTCGAGCACGTCTTCACCCATTTCCGCCTTTTGCTGACGGTTCTCGGCGGCGCAACAGAGGCCGATGTCCGGGACGGGCGCTGGTGCCGGCCGCGCGATTTCCACGGCCTGGCCCTGCCGACGGTGATGAAGAAGGTGGCGCGCCTGGTGGCGGCCGATCAGGAATCGTAGGAGATCAGCGCGTCGAACGGCATCGACAGCTTGTCGCGCCCGCCCAGGAAAGTGAGCTCGATGATACAAGCCGCACCGACAACCTCGGCGCCGACCTTGTGGAACAGATCGACCGACGCCTCCATGGTGCCGCCGGTGGCCAACAGATCGTCGAGGATCACCACCCGCTGTCCGGGATGAACGGCATCGTCCTGAATTTCGATGGTATCGGTGCCGTATTCCAGCGCGTATTCGTGCGAAATGGTCGGGCCGGGGAGCTTGCCTTTCTTGCGCACCATGGTGAAACCGAGGCCCAACCGCGACGCCAGCGGCGCGGCGACCAGGAAGCCGCGTGATTCGATGCCGGCCAATATGTCGGGCTGATGCCGTGATACCGTCCGGGCGAGCCGCGCCAGCGCCACCTGCCAGGCATCCGGATGCGCCAACAGGGTGGAGATGTCGTAAAAAAGAATGCCGGGCTTGGGGAAATCCGGGATCGATCGAATGTATTCCTTGAGGTCCATCTGGGCTCGCTCTTCATCGGTTGCGGTGATGCATCCTAACCGTGGCCATCCGCATCGGCAACAAACCGGCGGCGGGCGCTGCCGCGGCGGTTGCAACAGATGTTTCATTCGTGACATCGATGTTGCATTTTGTATCGACACTATGTCAGGCTGTCGGCAACGAAACCAAAAGATGACGACAGGGATGGACTACTCGGCACTTTCGCAAGCCATCGCGGACGGCTTCCCGGGCTTGAGCCCGCAGTTGCAGCGCGCCGCGCGACATGTTCTCGACCGGCCGGACGACGTGGCGCTGATGTCCATGCGCGGCTTGGCTGCCAAGGCCGGCGTGCATCCGACCACCATGGTGCGGCTGGCCAAACGTTTCCGGTTCGAGAGTTTCAAGGATTTCCGCGCGCCTTTCCAAAAGCGGCTGCGTGGCCATACGTCGGACTACGCGCGCCGCGCACGCCAGCTGCAGACCCGCGCCGGCGGAGCGCCGGACCTGGTCGCCGACGTGATGGAAAAGGGCCTCAGCAACTTGCGTCATTCGTTCGAGATCAACGGCGCCGAGCGTTTCGCCGCCGCCGCCGACACGATCCTCGGCGGCGCGCGGGTGTTCGTCGCGGGTCTGCGTAGCTGCTATCCCGTGGCGTTTTATTTTCATTATGTCTACCGGGTGTTCCGCGACAACGCCGTGCTGCTGCACGGCCAAGGCGGGACCTTCACCGACGAATTGCGTTCATTCACCAGGAAGGATGTGCTGGTTGCGATCAGTTTCGAGCCCTACAGCCGCGAGGCCGTGGCGGCGGTGGATTTCGCGCTCCAGGCCGGCGGAACGGCGGTGGTGATCACCGACAGTCTGGTTTCGCCGATCGCGCGTCAGGCCAAACAGGTCCTGCTGATTGAGAACGAGAGCCCGTCCTTCTTTCATTCCGTGGCGCCGGCGCTGGCCGCCACCGAGGCCCTGATGGCCCTGATGGTGGCGCGCGGCGGCAAGCGCGCGCTGGATGCCATTTCCGAGAGCGAAGCGCATCTCGAACGGATCAACGCCTATTGGAAACGAGCCGCCAGGAGCGGCGAATTGAGGGAGACCCAAACCCGATGATCACTACCTCCGAAACCCACGTATTTCATCGACAACTGGGCAAGGACATGCCCTGCGCCGTCGGCGGCGAGGGTGCCTACCTGCGTGATTCCGAGGGCAAACTCTATCTCGATGCGTCCGGCGGCGCCGCCGTTTCGTGCCTGGGGCACGGAGACCGCGACGTCGTCGACGCGATCAAGGCGCAACTGGACAAGCTGGCCTTCGCGCATACTGGTTTCTTCACCACCGAACCGGCGGAACAACTGGCCGATTTCCTGGCCGATGCCGCGCCCGGCGACCTTTCCATGGTCTATTTCCTGTCCGGCGGCTCGGAAGCCATCGAGGCGGCATTGAAGATGGCACGCCAATACCATCTGGAAACGGGCGAGCCCAGCCGCACCAAGTTCATCGCCCGGCGCCAGAGCTATCACGGCAACACGGTCGGCGCGCTGTCGGTCGGCGGCAACGTCTGGCGGCGCGAGCCGTTCAAGGAGATGCTGATCCAGGTCAGCCACATCGCGCCCTGCTATGCCTACCGCGACCGCCGCGACGACGAGACCGAGGCCGAGTACGGCCGGCGCATCGCCGACGAATTGGAGACCGAAATCCTGCGCCTCGGGCCCGGCAATGTCGCCGCTTTCATCGCCGAGACCGTCGGCGGTGCGACCGCCGGCGTGCTGCCGCCGGTGGAGGGCTATTTCAAGCGCATCCGCGAAATATGCGATAAATACGGCGTGCTGCTGATCCTCGACGAGGTCATGTGCGGCATGGGACGCACCGGCACGCTGTTCGCCTGCGAGCAGGACGGCATCGTTCCCGACATCGTCTGTATCGCCAAGGGACTGGGCGCCGGTTATCAGCCGATCGGCGCCACCATCGCCGCCGACAAGGTCTATCGCGCCTTCAGTGAAGGCAGCGGCCTATTCCAGCACGGCCACACCTATCTGGGCCACGCGGCGGCCTGCGCCGCGGGCCTGGCGGTGCAGACCAAGATCCGCGACTTGAACCTGCTCCCCCAGGTGCGCGAACGCGGCCGGCAGTTGACGGAAAGGCTGCTCGAGCGGTTCGGCAATCACCCGCATATCGGTGATATCCGCGGGCGCGGACTGTTTCAGGCGATCGAACTTGTCGCCGACCGCGCCAGCAAAGAACCCTTCGATCCCAAGCTCAAGCTCAATGCCCGCATCAAGGCGTTGGCCATGCAGAACGGATTGATCTGCTATCCCGGCGGCGGCACCGCCGATGGCGCGCGCGGCGATCACGTGTTGTTGGCGCCGCCGTTCATCGTCACGCCGGAACAGCTCGATGAGCTCACCGACAAACTGGGCAAATCCGTTGATGCGGCGTTGGCGGAAGCAGGGTTATGATGCAATCTAATCGTATGTTACAAATGACAGACCAATTGCGAGCCGTACGGCCACGCGCAAGGGCGGAGATTTCTCTGTCCGGCCTGACGGTTTCGTCCGCCGGTACCACCGGCGGAAACAATGGCCGGGCGGTTGCCGCGCGGCTTCCGGTGCCAGCGATGATCGTTTCGTTGTCACCGGGAAGAACCGCCAGGTTCATGCGCAAAGCACGTAAAGAGACGTTAACTTCACATGGAGGAAAGATGATGACCTTTAAAAAGGTTTTGATTGGCACTTTTGCCGTTGCCGGGCTCGCCCTGGCCTCGGGCGCGGCCGACGCGGCGCCGAAGAAGCAGTTCATTTCCATCGGCACCGGCGGTGTCACCGGCGTTTACTATCCCACCGGCGGCGCCATCTGCCGTCTGGTGAACAAGGGCCGCAAGGCTCATGGCGTGCGGTGCTCGGTCGAATCGACCGGCGGTTCCGTCTACAACATCAACACCATCCGCGCCGGTGAGCTGGACATGGGCGTCGCCCAGTCCGACTGGCAGTACCACGCCTACAACGGCTCGTCCAAGTTCAAGGACCAGGGCCCGTTCAAGGCGCTGCGCGCGGTGTTCTCGGTGCACGCCGAACCGGTAAGCATCGTTGCCCGCAAGGATTCCGGCATCAAGACGGTCGACGACCTAGTCGGCAAGCGTGTCAATATCGGCAACCCGGGCTCCGGTACCGAAGCGACCTGGAACGTCATGTGGTCGGCCATGGGCAAGACCAACGACGATCTCAAGCTGGCGGCGCAGATGAAGTCGGCGGAAACGCCTTCGGCGCTGTGCGACAACAAGATCGACGCCTTCTTCTGGCTGGTCGGCAACCCGGCCGCCCTGAACAAGGAAGCCACCACCACCTGTGACGCGGTTTTCGCCACCGTCGACAACGCCGCCGTCGCCAAGCTGGTGAAGGACAACCCCTTCTACCGTTACGCCACGATCCCGGGCGGTATGTACCGGGGCAACCCCGACGACATCCGCACCTTCGGCGTCGGCGCCACCTTCGTCAGCTCGACCCGGACCTCGGCCGAAACGGTCTACCAGGTGGTGAAGTCGGTGTTCGACAACTTCGAAGCCTTCAAGAAGCTGCACCCGGCGTTCGGCACGTTGAAGGAAAGCGAAATGATCAAGGACGCGCTTTCCGCGCCGCTGCATGACGGTGCCGTGAAGTACTACAAGGAGCGTGGCTGGATGTAATCCGGCTTTCCGGTGGCGGAGGAGGGGACTCCTCCGCCATCGCCTTTTTTCATTGTATTGTTTTTGAAATTTCATTTGATCGATTTCGGGCGCCGCCGAATGCAGCGTTGCGCTGTTTTTGCGAAAAAGGAATGATGTAACGATAAGGGATCCTGGTCCGGAAAATACGAGAACAAGGGCCGGCGCGTATCGCCGGCGGACCATCGCGAGGAGAGAAAAACAATGAGCGAGCAGCAAGTCGACAAGGCCGATGGCCCGGTGAGCAGTCACGACGATCTGCAGGACATGATCGCCGAGGCGGATACCGGTGGGCGAAATCCGACCGGCATCCCCAAGTACGTTCTCTGGTACGTGCCGCTGATCTGGGCGTTGTTCCAACTTTGGATCGTCTCGCCGCTGCCGTACATCTTCGATATCGGATTGTGGAACTCCACCGAAGCGCGCTCGATCCACCTGGCCTTCGCCGTTTTCCTGGCGTTCACCGCGTTTCCGACGTTCAAGAAATCGCCGCGTACCTACATTCCCATTCAGGACTGGCTGATGGCCTTCGGCGCGGCTTTCTGCGCCGCCTATATCTTCCTGTTCTACCGCGAACTGGCGGACCGCCCGGGCCTGCCGACGCAGACGGACATCTATGTTTCCATCGCCGGCATCCTGTTCGTGCTGGAAGCGACCCGCCGGGCGCTGGGGCCGCCCCTGATGATCGTCGCCATCGTGTTCCTGGGCTACACCTTCCTGGGCCCATACATGCCGGAAATGATCGCGCACCAGGGCGCCAGCCTCGCCAAGGGCATGTCGCACTTCTATTTGACCACCGAGGGCCTGTTCGGCATCGCCTTGGGTGTCTCCACCTCGATGGTGTTCCTGTTCGTGCTGTTCGGTTCGCTGCTGGAGAAAGCCGGCGCGGGTAACTATTTCATTCGTGTCGCCTTCGCCCTGATGGGTCACATGCGCGGCGGTCCCGCCAAGGCGGCCGTCGTTTCATCGGGCCTTACGGGGTTGGTCTCCGGTTCCGCCATCGCCAACGTGGTCACCACCGGCACCTTCACCATTCCGCTGATGCGCAAGGTCGGGTTTTCCGCCGAGAAGGCCGGTGCCGTCGAAGTCGCTTCCTCGACCAACGGCCAGTTGACGCCACCGATCATGGGTGCGGTCGCCTTCCTGATGGTCGAATATGTCGGCATCACCTACATCGAAGTGATCAAGCACGCCGCCCTGCCGGCGCTGATCTCCTACATGGCGCTTGTCTATATCGTGCATCTGGAAGCCTGCAAGGCGGGCATGAAGGGCCTGCCGCGCAAGCACGTGACGCCGTTCATGACCAGCCTGATGTCGTTCCTCGCGACCTTCATCGGCCTCGCCGTACTGTGCGCCGCCATGTATTACGGCTTCGGCTGGATGAAGGGCACATTCGGCGACGCGACGCCGTGGATCGCGGCGGTCTTCGTCTGTGCCGTTTATGTCGGGTTGGTCAAATATTCGGTGAATTTCCCGGACCTCGATACCTCCATGGAAATCACCGAGTTGCCGCCGCCCGGACCGACCATCAAGGCGGGTCTGTTCTATCTGGTGCCGGTGTTCCTTCTGGTCTGGTGCCTGACGGTCGAACGCCTGTCGCCGGGGCTTTCGGCCTATTGGGCGACGGCCTTCATGCTGTTCATCTTGCTCACCCAAAAACCGCTGAAGGCGATCTTCCGCAAGTCCGGCGCCGATTTGGCCGGCGAACTTCGCGAGGGGTTCTTCGACCTGCTGGACGGCATGGTCGCCGGTTCGCGCAACATGATCGGCATCGGCGTCGCCACGGCGACGGCAGGTCTCGTCGTCGGCGCGGTGACGCTGACCGGCGTCGGCCAGGTGCTGTCGGAGGTGGTCGAATACATTTCCGGCGGCTACGTGCTTTTGATGCTGATCTTTACCGCCGTGCTCAGCCTCATCCTCGGCATGGGCCTGCCGACGACCGCCAACTACATTGTCGTGTCGAGCCTGATGGCGCCGGTGATCGTCACTGTCGGCGCGCAGAACGGGCTGATCGTGCCGCTGGTGGCGGTGCACATGTTCGTCTTCTACTTCGGTATCCTGGCGGACGATACGCCACCCGTTGCAATGGCCGCCTTTGCGGCGGCGGCGATTTCAGGGGGCGATCCGATCCGCACCGGTATCCAGGGGTTCACCTACGATATCCGGACAGCGATCCTGCCGTTCCTGTTCATCTTCAACACCGAATTGCTGATGATCGGTATCGAGAGCTGGTATCACCTAGTCGGAACCATCGTGACGGCGGTTATAGCAATGCTATTGTTCGCGGCGGGGACACAGGGATTCTTCATATCCAAGAGCCGGCTTTGGGAATCCCTGGCGTTGATCCTGGTCGCCTTCACGCTGTTCCGCCCGGGCTTCTGGATGGATTACATCTATCCGCCGCTGCAGACCATGCCGCCCGCGCAGGTGTTCGAGATCGCCGAGAAACTGCCTGCCAACGCCCAGATACGCGTCCAGGTGAAGGGCGAGGATCTGGAGGGCCGCGACGTCGACAAGGTCGTCATGCTGCCCGTCGGCGAGCCTGGGCCGGGGGTCGAACGGCTGAAGTCGTCGGGCCTGGAATTGCGCGAGGAGGACGGCAAGGTGATCGTCGACAACGTCGTCTTCGGTTCCACCGCCGAGCGCCAGAAGATCGACCTGGATTATGAAATCGCCAGCGTCCAGGTGGAGTCCGACCGGCCGCCGAAACAGTTGTTCTACATCCCTGCGATCTTGCTGTTCGTGTTGATCGTGGTGATCCAGCGCCGCCGCCGCGACGAAGGCGATGGTGGCGAAACGGTAACTGCGGCACAGCCGGCCTGACGACTAGGAGAGCGAACATGTACCAGAACATCCTTCTCGCCATTGATCTGAATGACGAGAGCTCTTGGCAACGTGCCTTGCCGTTGGCCGTCGAGATGTGCTCGTCCGGCGGCGGCAAGCTGCACGTCATCACCGTGGTGCCGGACTTCGGCATGTCCATCGTCTCAAGCTACTTCCCGGAAGGTTACGAGAAGGAAGTCGGTGCCAAGGTGATGCAGAACCTGAAGACCTTCGTCAGCGAAAATGTGCCGTCCGGCGTTTCGGTTCAGCACATCGTCGGCAGCGGCAACGTCTACGAATCGATCCTCAAAACCGCCGACGAGGTCAAGGCCGACCTGATCGTCATCGCCGCCGGGCGGCCCGACCTGAAGGAGTTCCTGCTCGGCCCCAACGCCGCCAGGGTGGCGCGCCACGCCGACATGTCGGTGCTTATCGTCCGCTGACCGGATTGGCCCCAGGCAAGTTGTCCGGTTCGCCGATTTCGCGCCAGATCTCATACTCCTCGCGAAACCGCGTCAGCGATTGCCAGGCGCGGTCGAACTCGCCGCTGTCCGAGCGTTTGGCTTTCACCACGTCCACCCAGGCCGTTTTCAGGGCGGAGAGGATTTCCGGCGGCCAGGTTTCGAGCGCCACGCCGTCGGCGGTCAGGACCTTGAGGGCATGGAATTGTGCCGCCTCGCTCTCGGCAAGGCCGCGCCGCACGTTGTCGCCGCAGATGGCGCCGAGCTGGCTCTGTTCGGCTGCCGGCAGGACCTCCCAGGCGCCCTGGTTGACGATCAGCACCAGCAGGGTCGCCGGCTGGTGCCAACCCGGGAAATAGTAGTGGCGCGCCATGCGGTGCAGCTCCAGGCGCAGGTCGATGGACGGCTGCGCCGCCTCCGCGGCGTCGATCATGCCGCGTTCGAGCGCCACGAAGACGTCGCCTTCCGCGATCGGCATCACCTCCACCCCGATCTGGCGCAACACCTCGCCGCCGAGGCCGGTCATGCCGACGCGGAGCGACTTCAGTTGATCGAGCGAATGCACAGGCGCGCGGAACCAGCCCGAGCCTTCCGGGGCGAGCAGCCCGCAAGGAAGCGCGCGGACGCCGAGATCGGCGAAGACCTCCTGCATGATCTCGCCACCCTCGGTCTCGATCCAGGAAAGGTACTCCTGGATCGGCGGCCCGAAGGGGATGGCCGAGAACAGGTGCAGGACCGGGTTGCGCTTGGCCCAGAGCGACGGTGTCGCGAACGCCGCCTCGATGGCGCCGGAACGAACGGCGTCGAAAGCGGCTTCGGTGGAGACCAGTGTGCCGGGTTCGAAGAATTCGATCTGCAGCCGGCCGGCCGAGGTTTTCCAGATTTCGGCCTCGACGCGTTTTCCCAGGCTGCCCAGTTCGGCCAGCGTGCTGGCATAGGCGCTGGCCATGCGCCAGCGCACCCGGTCGGGGCGCTTCGGCAGCGGGTCTGGCCTGGGCGCGCCGGCGGCACGCACCGGCGGGCGTTCGGCTTGCGGTTGGCGCGGCGCGCCACGCACCCCGATGGCAGCCTGTTGATTGCGCGTGCCGCCGTCGGTGCGCTCGACGGTTTCCTGCACCGGCAGTTTCAGGCGCGGCGCGACCACGGTGGTGCCGACGACGATGCCGACGACCACCCCCACCACGATACCGACGATGAGATTGCGCATGTCACCCATATTCCCGATGGTCGGCGCTTTCCGCGCCGTTCGGGCCCTTTCGACGGGACTATGCCGTGATGGCGCCAGCCTGGCAATTCTCCATCGAAGTCATTCAACCCGCGCGTGTGCGCGCGTTTCATTTTTACTTCTTGACCTGTTATTTGATCCGGGCTTTGCTAAATCCCTAAAACAAAACAATTTCAGCGTCGGGAGCGCTGTTTCTGGGACGGGTTCGCTTGCGAATCCGAATCACGCATCCAAGGGAGGATTCTCATGAAGACCTATCTCAAGACCTGGGCCATCGCGGCCCTGGGCGCAGCCGTCGTTAGCGCCGGCGCCAGCGCCGCCGAGCTGCCGAAAAAGATGACCTGGTCGGCCTATGGCACCACGTCGTCCGGCTATGCGGCATCGATCGCGATCGGCAACATGCTGAAAAAACGCCATGGCACCTCGATCCGGGTGATCCCCGGGAAGAACGACATTTCCCGCATGGCGCCGCTGCGCGATGGCAAGATCGATTTCTGTGCCTGCGGTGCGGCCGTCTACATGGGCCAGGAAGGCGCCTTCCTGTTCGCCGACGAGGCCTGGGGCCCGCAGCCGCTGCGCCTCGCCATGACCGCGCTCGGCGCCAACAACCTGGCCGTCGCCGTTGCCGCCGACGCCGGCGTCAAGACGCTGGCCGACCTCAAGGGCAAGCGCATTGCCTGGGTTAAGGGCGGTGATGCGCTCAACTGGAACGTCGCCGCGCACTTGGCCTTCGCCGGCCTCACCTGGGACGACGTCACCAAGGTCACCGTGTCGGGTTTCGCCGCGTCTTTCGATGCCATCATCAACGGCCAGGCCGACGCCGCCTTTACGTCGACCGTGTCGCCGGTGACCAAGAAGCTTGCCGCTTCGCCGCGCGGCCTCTACTGGCCGCCGCTGCCGCACGATGACGCCGCGGGCTGGAAGCGCGCGCAGGGCGTATCGCCGATCTATCTGCAGAACGTCGGCACGTCGGGCACCAACATGTCGAAGGAAACCCCGCACATCGGCGCCACCTATCCCTATCCGATCCTGGTCTCCAACGCCGACATGAGCGCCGACATCGTTTACGCCCTGGTCAAGTCCATGGTCGAGAACTTCGACGACTACAAGGACGGCGCCAAGGGTGCCGCCGGCTGGAACATCAAGAACCAGAAGATGCAATGGGCGCTGCCTTATCACGAAGGCGCCATCCGCTACTGGAAGGAAAAGGGCATCTGGTCCGACGCCGCACAGGCGCACAACGACAACCTGGTGAAGCGTCAGGGCGTCATTCAGTCCGCCTGGAAGGCCTATAAGGCCTCCGCTGCGGGCGCGCCGGCGGAAGCCTACAAGGCCGGCTGGATGAAGGCCCGGGCCGCCGCGTTGAAGCAGGCGGGCATGCCGACGGTCTTCAACTAGGGCCCCGGCTCCGTCCGGCCTGAAAAGGTGAACACCACGATGCAAGTGGACGAGCCGGCGAACGCGGAACTCCGCTATCGCCGGCTCGGTCCCGTGTGGCGGGCGGCGCTGTTGTCGAGCGCCGTCATTTCCTTTGCACTCGGCCTCTACAAGGCCTTCAATCTGGGCAATACCTTCGGCTACGTCATCATCGACAACCAGTATTTCTACGCCATCCTGACAGTGTTGCTGCCATTGGCGTTTTTCGTCTTTCCGGCGACGCCGAAAAGCCCGCTCGACCGGGTACCCTGGTACGATGTGGTTCTCACGCTGGCGGCCTTCGCCATCGCCGCGGCGCTGACCGGCTTTGCCAACCAGATCGTCGATCTCGGCTGGGAATATGCCGCCCCCGACCATATGCAGTATGTCGGCATCGCGCTCTGGGTGCTGGTGCTGGAAGCGACGCGGCGCGCCGGCGGCAACATCGTCGCCGTGATTATCGGGGTGGTCTCCATCTATCCGCTGTTCGCCGGCTCGCTGCCCGGCATTCTCGAAGGCAGCACCGAGACGCCCGGCGACACCGCCGCCTTTCATGCGCTTTCGACCGAGAGCATCATCGGCATTCCGTTCCGCGCCTTCGCCAACCTGGTGATCGGCTTCCTGATTTTCGGTGTCGCCCTGCAGCATACCGGCGGCGGCAAGTTCTTCATCAACCTGGCCTTCGCGCTTTTGGGCCATGTACGCGGCGGGCCGGCCAAGGTGGCGATTTTCGCATCCGGGCTGATGGGCTCCATGAGCGGCAGCGTCATCACCAACGTGCTGACCACCGGTTCCATGTCAATCCCGGCGATGAAGCGCATCGGCTTCCAGCCGCATGTGGCCGGCGGCGTCGAGGCCTGCGCGTCGACCGGCGGCGTGCTGATGCCGCCCGTCATGGGCGCCACGGCCTTCATCATGGCCATCAACCTGGAAGTTCCCTACCGCGACATCGTCATCGCCGCGGTGATCCCCTCAGTGCTCTATTTCTTCGCGCTGTTCATGCAAATCGACGCCTATGCGGCGAAGATGAAGCTTTCCGGCATCGACCGTGCCGAACTGCCGTCGATTAAGGCTGTCATGAAGGAAGGCTGGTATTACCTGCTGGTGTTCGCGCTGCTGATCTATTGGCTGATGGTGTTGAACCGCGAGGCCCAGGCGCCGTTCTACGCCACGGGGCTGTTGATCATCATCAATCAGTTGGTTCCTGGGCACCGCTGGTCGATGCAGCAATTCGTCAAGTTCGTCGAGGGCATCGGCAGGCTGTTCGCGGAATTGGCGGCGGTGTTGGCCGGTGTCGGGCTGATCGTCGGCGCGCTCGCCTACCAAAGCAAGGTCGGCACGCTCGCCTTCGACCTGCTGCAACTGGCCGACAACAACGTGCTGTTGCTGTTGCTGTTGGGCGCGCTCGCCAGTTTCATCATGGGCATCGGCGTCACCGTGACGGTGGCCTATATCATCCTCGCCATCACGCTGGCGCCGGCGCTGACCGATTCCGGCCTCAACGCCATGGGCGTGCACATGTTCATGCTTTACTGGGGGATGTTGTCGTTCATCACGCCGCCGGTGGCTTTGGGTGCGTTCGCGGCCGCGTCGTTGGCCGGCGCGTCGCCAATGCGCACCGGCGTCGAGGCCACCAAGCTCGGTACCATCATCTATTTCGTGCCGTTCTTCTTCGTCCTCGATCCGGGCTTGATCATGCAGGGCGAACCCCTGCACATCGCGGGGCTCTTCATCGATGCCATGATCGGGGTGGTGATCCTGTCCACCGGCCTGCAGGGTTATCTCTACGGCGTTGGCGACCTGACGCGGCTCGGCCTGATGCAATGGCCGCTGCGTTTGGTGCTGATCATCGGGGGCCTGGCGCTGGCCATGCCGGGCTCCGAAGTGGTCGGGTTTACCGGCACGGAACTGATGGTCATCGGCCTTTCGTCGACGATCGGCGTCTATATCCTGTCCTGGCTGGCGATGCGGGCATCGGTCCGTCGCGCCGCCTGAGCCCGGGTCACGCCGCCGCCGTCAGGGCGCCGAAGCGTTGCAGGTGATGATCGACGTCGCCGAAGGTGGCCTGCACCACCGATAGCCGTTTCACGTATTCACCGAGCACGTACTCGTCGGTGACGCCGATGCCGCCGTGCATCTGCACGGCCGCCTCGGAGATGAAGCGCGCGGCGGTGCCGACCTCGACCTTCGCCGCCGAGACGGCGCGGTTGCGGACCGCCGGGTCCGCCTTGTCGGCATCCATGCAGGCCAGCAGCGCCAGGGATTCCGCCTGTTCCTTCTCGATGGTCATGTCGACCATGCGATGCTGCAACACCTGGAACTTGCCGATCGGCCGGCCGAACTGCTGGCGGGTCTTGAGGTATTCCAGCGTCAGCTCGTTGGCCTTTTCCATGGCGCCGATGGCTTCCGCGCAAAGTGCCGCCGTGCCGAGATCGACCACGTGGTCGATCAGCGGCCAGGCGTTTTCCGCTTCACCCAACAGATCGTCGGCATCGACCTGGACGTTGTCGAGTGTCACCTCCGCAGCGCCGCGCCCGTCGCTCAGCCGGTAGGGATTGACCGAGACGCCGGCCGCCTTGGCGTCGACGATGAATAGGCAGAGCCCGTCCTTGTCGGCGGGACCGCCGGCCGAGCGCGCCGAGACGATCAACCGGTCGGCACAGTCGGCGCCGAGCGCCACCGCCTTGCGGCCCGAGAGCGTGAAGCCGGAGCCGGATTTCTCCGCCCGGGTTTCCACGTCGAAGGCGTCGTAGCGCGATTGCGGCTCGCCGAACGCGCAGGCGAGCTTAAACTCGCCGGCGATCATCGGTTCGATCAGGCGCGATTGCTGCTCGGCGGTGCCGCCGAGGCGCAGCGCCCCGCCGCCCAGGATGACGCTCGCCAGGTAGGGCTCCAGCGACAGGAATCTGCCGAACTCGATCTCCGCCACCATCACGTCGATGGCGCTGCCGCCGAAACCGCCCATTTCCTCCGGAAATGTCAGGCCCAGAAGGCCGAGTTCCGCGTAGCTCTGCCACAGGGTTTCCGAATGGAAGCCCTCCTCCTGGGCCAGCACCTTGCGGCGCTCGGTGTCCGAGTAGGTGTCCTCCAGGAGCTTGCGCAGGCTGTCGGAGAACAGGGTTTGTTCTTCTGAATAGTCGAAATCCATGTCGTTTCTCCCCGATCAAAGCCCAAGAACGGCTTTGGACAGCACGTTCTTCTGGATCTCGTTGGACCCGCCGTAGATCGACGCCTTGCGCCGGAACAGGTAGTAGGGCGTGCGCGCCGGCGCATATTCGGGACCCACGGGCTCGCCGTTCCAATTGGCCTCCAGCGCCGCTTCGATCCACGGATTGGCATAGACGCCGACGGCATCCATGGAGAGCTCGGAAAGCTGTTGCTGGATTTCCGTGCCGCGAATTTTCAGGATCGACGACATGGGCCCCGGCTTGCCGGCCTTCTGTTCCTCCACCAGCATGCGCATGTTGGTGATTTCCAGCGCCATCAGGTCGATTTCCAGTTTCGCCAGGCGCGACTGGAACAACGGGTCCTCGATCAGCGGCTTGCCGTTTTTGCGCTCAACCCGGGCGATCTCCTTCAGGGTGCGGAACTCCGCCTTCGACTGGCCGATGCCGGCGATGCCGGTGCGTTCGTTGGCAAGCAGGAACTTGGCGTAGTCCCAGCCCTTGTTGAGTTCGCCCACCAGGTTCTCGGCGGGCACCTCGACGTTGTCGAGAAACACCTCGTTGACCATGTGCTCACCGTCGATGGTGATGATGGGGCGGACCTCGACGCCGGGCGATTTCATGTCGATGAGCAGGAATGAAATGCCTTCCTGCTGCTTCACGTCCGGGTTGGTGCGTACCAAGGTGAACATCCAGTCCGCCCAGTGCGCCGCCGTGGTCCAGGTCTTCTGGCCGTTGACGACATACTTGTCGCCGTCCAGGACGGCGCGGGTCTTCAGCGACGCCAGGTCGGAACCCGATCCCGGTTCCGAGAAGCCCTGGCACCAGAACACCTCGCCGGAGCGGATATCGTCCAGGTATGTGGCCTTCTGTTCGTCATTGCCGAAATTGATGATGACCGGGCCGACCAGGCCGATGCCGAACGGCAGGATGCGCGGCGCGCCGGCGGCGAAACATTCCTCGTCGAAGATGTGAATCTGGATCGGCGTCCAGCCGGTGCCGCCGTAGGCCTGCGGCCATTTCGGCGATACCCAGCCCTGCTCGTACAAGAGCCGCTGCCAAGTCTTGTAGTCGTCCTTGCCGAGGCGCACGCCGGTCTTGGTCTTTTGCACCAGTTCGGCCGGCAGCTTCGACGCCAGGAAGGCGCGGACCTCTTGGCGGAAGGCTTCCTCTTCGGGGGTGAAATTGAGGTTCATGGCACGCGTCCTCCTAAAATCCGATATGGCTGCCGCCGTCGGCGGTCAGGTGCTGGCCGGTAATATAGCTTGCCGCGTCGGTTAGCATGAAGACCACCGGTTCCGCCACCTCGCGCGGTGTCGAGAAGCGGCCCAAGGGGATGGTGTCCAGGTACATGTCGCGGAACTTGTCGGAGCGAATGGTCTCGGTCATTTCCGTCTCCACAACGCCGAAACAGAGGCTGTTGACCCTGATGCCGAATTTCCCCCATTCCTTGGCGGCGCTCATGGTCAGGCCCAATACGCCCGACTTGGCGGCCCCGTAGTTGATCTGGCCGATAGTGCCGCGCCGGCCGGCGATGGAGGAAATGTTGACGATGGCGCCGGGCTGGGTGTCGCCATCCTTGGCGCGGTCGAGCATGTGGCGGCCGACCGCCTGCAGGCAATAGAAGACGCCCGAAAGATTGACGTCGATGACCTCCTGCCAGGTTTCGATCGGCATCTTGTGGATCATCGCCGCGCGCACGATGCCGGCGTTGTTGATGAGGCCATGGACGGCACCGTGTTTTTCCGCCACGGCGGCAACGGTATCTTGCACGAAACCGGGATCGGTGACGCTGCCCACGTGCGCGTCGGCGCCGATGTCCTGGGCCACGCCTTTGACCTTGTCGGCCTGCAGATCCACCAATACCGGGTTGCCGCCCAGGTCCGCGATCAGCCGCGCGCAGGCCTCGCCGATACCCTGGCCGGCGCCGGTGACAATGACGGTGCGGCCGTCCAGACTCATGGGATTGACGGTGGGGGCGCTCATGGCTTGGGCTCTCCTTGGCTTGGGTCCTTGGGGATGATCAGGGCATCGACGGCGACGGCGCCGTTCGGCAGGGCGATGAACGGATTGACGTCGATGCTCTCGATGCGATCACGGTTGGCGTCGGCGAAGACGGAAAGCCGCGACAGGGCTTCCGCCAAGGCGTCGATGTCGCAGGCGGGTTGGCCGCGCACGCCGTCGAGCATGGCGCGGCCCTGGATTTCGTCGATCATGCGCCGGGCCTCGTCGACGCCGAAGGGGGCCAGGCGGAAGGTGACGTCCTTCAAGACCTCGACGAAGATGCCGCCGAGGCCGAACATCACCGCCGGGCCGAACACCGGATCGGAAACCACGCCCATCACCGTCTCGACGCCGCTGGCGGCCATTTCGGCGACGATCACCCCGTCGATGTGGGCGTCCGGCTTGGCCATTTCGGCGCGTTCGATCAAGGTCCCGAAGCCGTCACGGATGGCGGTCTCATCGTCCAGGTTCACCAGCACGCCGCCGATCTCGGTCTTGTGGGTGATGTCCGGCGAAGCGATCTTCAGCACCACCGGCCCGCCGATCCCGCGCCAGGCGGCGACGGCTTCGTCGGCGTTGGTGGCGATTTCCTCGCGCGTCACCGGAATGCCGGCGCCGGCAAGGATGCGTTTCGCCTCGAACTCACCGACGGTCTCGGTCGGTGCCGGCAGCGCATCGGCGGGCAGCGGCGGGGGAGCCGCGGGCCGGCCGCGGCGGAAGCTCTCGCCGAAGCCCATCAACGCCGCCATGGCGCGGACCATCAGGTCCGGGTCGGTGTAGCAAGGGATGCCAAGTGCTTCGTAGCCACCGACATGCTCGTCAATGCGGGTGAGCCCGAGGAAGTAGATCTCGTTCGGGTACTTCTGCAGTAGCCGGCTGAGGATATCGCGCATGGCCTCGCGGGTGAACGGCGAACTGGCGACGCCCGCCAGGTAGATGATGAAGGCGTCGTAGTCGGCCTCCTCGATGGTCATGGTCAGGTCCTGTTCCATCAAGATCGGCTCGTTCAGGGCCTGGGCGGTGAAGTCCACTGGATTACGCACGGCCGCGAAAGGCAGCAATTCCTTCAATTTCTTCTGCGTCGCTTCCGGCATCGGCGCCACGTCGAGGCCGTATTTCTCCGCCGCGTCGGCCATCTGCACGCCGACGCCGCCGGAAATCGTCTGCAAGGTGACCTTGCGCCCGGCCGGATAGCGCCCGAACTGGCAGGCGTAGGCGACGTCGAGCATCTCGTCGGTGGATTCGGCCCGGTAGACGCCGTACTGCTTGAACAGCGCATCATAAACCGCGTCCGATCCGGCCAGCGACGCCGTGTGCGAAGCCGCCGCCTGGGCGCCCAGTTCCGAGCGTCCGACCTTTTGGAAGATCACCGGCTTTTCGGCGTCGCGGGCGATCTCCAGCGCCCGGCAGATGCGATCGGCGCTTTTCATGCCCTCCGCATAGGCCAAGATCACCTTCACATCCGGCGCCTGGGCGTAATATTCGATCACTTCCGCCACGTCGACGTCGCATTCGTTGCCGGTGGTCACCCAGTAGTTGGCGGCGATGCGCCTGACCTGCGCGGCGCCGAACACATGGCTGCCGTAGGCGCCGCTCTGGGTGACGATGCCGACGGCGCCCGGTTCCATCTCGACCATGTCGGGCGCGTTGGCGAAGGTGCCGTACCAGCCGTCACGGACGTTGAACACGCCCAGGCAGTTGGGGCCGACGGCGCGCATGGGGCCGGAGCGGATGATCTCTTCCAATTCCCGCTGGGCGCGCTCGCCGGCCTCGTCCATTTCGGCGAAGCCGGCGGTGAAGATCACGGCGCTTTTGACGCCGGCGTCGATGCAGTCCTGGACGGTGGCGACGGCGATCTTCGCCGGCACCGCGATGATGGCGGCGTCCACCGGTCCGGGCACGTCCTTGATGGAGGCGAAAGCGGGCAGATCCTGCACGGTGTCGCGCGTCGGGTTGATGGGATAGATGGCACCGGCGTAACCCGCCGCCTTCATGAAGCTGATCGGCCGGCCGCCGATGCGCTCGGGCTTGTCGGAAGCCCCGATCACGGCCACGGATTTCGGATGCAGCATCGGTTCCAGGCCGTGCGCCATGCCCCCGGTTCCTCCCTTTTGTCTTTCTTAAGGTCATTGTTCATGGCTGGATGGGGCTTGCAACATTTTGTTGGCGCGGGTTCCACCGTGTGAAAAGAGGGAGGGGGAAACCATGGCCGGAAAATTGACAATCGAGCGCAAGGGCGCGGTGCTGGTGGTCGTCAACGACAACCCCGAGACCCGAAACGCGCTCAATCCGGATTTCTACGTCGGCTTCAAGGAAGCCATCGACGCGGCCTCCGAAGACGCCACCGTCGCTGCCGTCGTGCTGACCGGCGGCGGCGGGTTCTTCTGTTCGGGCGGCGACCTGAACCGGCTCAAGACCAACGCCCAGCGTCCGCCCGAGGAACGCCGCCAGGGGATCGAGCGCCTGCACGCCATGATCCAGGCGATGCGCGATTGCCCGAAACCCATCATTGCCGCGGTGGAAGGCGGCGCCGCCGGTGCCGGCGCGTCGCTGGCGCTTGCCTGCGACATGATCGTGGCGGCGCAAGAGGCTTATTTCTCAATCGCTTACGTCAAGGTGGCCCTTTCGCCCGACGGCGGTGTTACCGCTTTCCTGGGCCAGGCGCTGCCTCGCCAGCTGGTGAGCGAGCTTTGCCTCACCGGAACGCCGATCACCGCCGAGAGATTGCACGCATTCGGCCTCGTCAACCGCCTGGTCGAACCCGGCACGGCGCTTCAGGAGGCGGAGATGCTGGCCGAACGGCTGAGTCTCGGCCCGGCCCGCGCCATGGGACGCATCAAGGCCTTGTGCCATGCGGCGCCGGAGAGCAGTCTGGAACGGCAATTGGCGATGGAGGCCGATTTCATGGTCCAGTCCCAAGGTGACGGCGAGGCGGCGGAAGGGATCGCGGCGTTCCTCGAGAAACGAAAACCGGATTTTGCCGGCCTCCGTGCGCGCGAGGGAGAGACGGAGCGGGAGTAGGCGGCCATCCCCCAGCAGCATCACCACCACCACCCGGCCGCATGGCTGCGGTATCTCAGGCGGCGCTGGCATTCCTGGCCTGGGAACGTGCGGGGCGCGCTCTGGATCGTCCTGGCGTCGCTGGTCGGCGCCACCATGACGGCGCTGATCAAGCACGTGGGCCAGCGCATCCCGGTGGTCGAGATCCTGTTCGTGCGCCAGTTCATCGTCATCGCCATTCTGACCCCGGTGCTCGTCCATCACCGCCGCACCGTGTTCAAGACCGAGGTCATGAGATACCACGTGCTGCGCGGTGTCTTCGGCGCGATCGCCATGACCACCGGATTTACGGCGATGGTGCATCTGCCGCTGGCCGAGGCGACGGCCATCTCGTTCGCCAAGACGCTGTTCATGACGCTGTTGGCGATCGTCTTCCTGGGCGAAAAGGTCGGTATCCGGCGCTGGTCGGTGACCATCATCGGTTTCATCGGCGTGTTGATCATCATCCGCCCCGACACCGACAACGTGAACGCCTATGCCCTGTTGGCGCTGCTGTCGTCGATGTTCGTCGCCGGGATCATGATCTTGCTGAAGAAGTTGGCGCGCACCGAACCGTCGGCGACGATCATGATCTATCAATCGATGTTCGTCACCGGTCTGCTGGTCGGGCCGGCGATCTATTTCTGGGTCGCCCCGACATGGCTGGAACTGGGCCTGATCCTGATCATCGGCTTGCTGATGTCGATGATGCAGTGGTTGATGATCCAGGGTTTGAAAGCGGCCGAGGCGGTTGCCGTGGCGCCGGTGGAATACCTGCGGCTGCTGTTCGCCACCGCCATCGGCATCGTCGTGTTCGCCGAAATTCCGACCGTCTGGACGGTCGCCGGATCGGCCATCATCATCGGTTCGACGTTCTACACCATCCGCCGCAACGCCAAGCGCAAGAAAGTCGGCGAAGGCGGTTGACGATACGCGACCAAGTGAGTGGGAAGGAAATGGTCGGAGTGAGAGGATTCGAACCTCCGGCCCCCGCCTCCCGAAGACGGTGCTCTACCAGGCTGAGCTACACTCCGACCGGACGTCCGGCGCGTTTCGGGAAGCCGGACAGGGGCGCGTTATAGCGCCCAAGGCGGGTGAGGGCAAGAGCTTCGGAAGTTCGCCTCAGTGGGCGCGTTCGATGCAGAAATCGATCAGGTCGTGGAACGCCTGCTTGACCGGGCCGTCCTTGAAGATACCGAGCGAATCGCGCGCGATGGCGCCGTAGTGCCGCGCCCTTTCGATGGTGTCATCGAGGGCCTGGTGGCGGCCCATCAACTCGATGGCGCGCTCCAGGTCACCGTCGTTCTGATCCAGGTCTTCGAGGGTGCGGCGCCAGAACGCGCGTTCCTCGTCGTCGCCGCGGCGGAACGCGAGAATGACCGGCAGCGTAATCTTGCCCTCGCGGAAATCGTCGCCGACGGTCTTGCCGAGCTTCGCCTGCTCGGCCGAATAATCGAGCGCGTCGTCGACCAGTTGGAAGATGATCCCGAGGTTCATGCCGTAGGCCTCGAGCGCCTCTTCCTCGACCATCGGGCGCGCCGCCACGACGGCACCGACCCGGCAGGCGGCGGCGAACAACTGCGCCGTCTTTCCCTTGATGACGTCCAGATAGGCGGTCTCGCCGGTTTCGGTGTCGTTGGTGGTGATGAGTTGCAGCACCTCGCCCTCGGCGATGACCGCAGACGCGTGGCTGAGAATGCGGAGAACGTCGAGCGAGCCGTCCTCGACCATCAGTTCGAAGGCGCGGCTGAACAGGAAATCACCGACCAGTACGCTCGCCTTGTTGCCGAAGATGGCATTGGCCGATTCCCGGCCGCGCCGGAGATCGCTCTCGTCGACGACGTCGTCGTGCAAAAGCGTCGCCGTATGAATGAATTCGACGCAGGTAGCGAGGGCGACGTGGCGCTGGCCTTCCTCGTAGCCGCACATGCGCGCCGCGGCGAGGGTCAGCATCGGCCGTAGCCGCTTGCCGCCGGCGGCGACGATGTGGCCCGCCAACTGCGGAATCAGTGCTACGGGCGAGTCCATCTTGGTGACGATCAGGCGGTTAACCGCCACGAGATCGTCCTCCACCAGCGCCGTCAGTTCATCCAACGACGGTTTGGGGCGGTCGACATCGAGGTTGACTACGATTCCCAAGAAATGCTCTCCCAGGTTGGCGCCGCCGGGGAAGCTCCTGCTTGACGGCGGCTCGAACACTCGTGAGCATAACACCGGATGACGGCGCGGCAAGTCCGTGCCGCCGGCGAGGTTGCGGTGGAGGCCCTTCGATGATCGAACTGGTGCGCAGCAACGATGCGGTGTTCCTGTCCTGGCTGACCATGCGGCTGGAACAGGAGGGCGTCGATGCGCACGTGTTCGACGGCCACATGGCGGTCGCCGACGGTTCCATCCCCGCGATCCAGCGCCGCGTCATGGTGCCGGAGAATCAAATCGGCCGCGCGCGCCTGGTCCTGCGCGAGGCCGACGACCTGTGACGCCGGCGCCCTCGGACATCTCGGAATCTCACCTGCTGGACGGACGGGTGCGCTGTTTTCAGCCGAGACGCGGCTACCGCACCGCCATCGATGCGGTGCTGCTGGCCGCCGCCGTGCCCGCCGCCGCCGGCGATAAGGTGCTGGATGTCGGCACCGGCGTCGGCGCCGCGGCGTTCTGCCTCGCGGCGCGAGTGCCGGGCGCGCGGGTGACCGGTTTCGAGTTGCAGTCGGCCTTTGCCGAACTGGCGCGGATGGGGATTGCCGCCAACGGCTTTGCGGACCGGGTCGACATTGTTTCCGGCGACCTGCTGGCGCCGCCTGCGGAACTCGTGCCCGACAGCTTCGATCACGTCATGGCCAATCCGCCCTACATGCCGGCGGGACGCGGCCATCCGCCGCCGGACCCGATGAAGGCTGCGGCGACCGTCGAAGGCGCGGCGAAGCTCGCGGATTGGGCCCGTTTCGCCGCCGCCATGGTGAAGCTGGGCGGCAGCGTTACCTTCGTGCACCGCGCCGACCGTCTGGACGAGGTGCAGCGTGACTTCGACGGCGTCGGCCTGGGCGCGCTCCGGGTGTTGCCGGTGACGCCCCGGGCGGGCGAGCCGCCGAAGCGGGTGATCGTGCGCGGCCGCAAGGGCGCCAACGCCGCGACGGAGACCGAGCCGCCTTTGGTGCTGCACGGCGATGTGCCGGGCGTGGGTTCCGGGCGGCGGCCTTATACGGAAACGGTGGAATCCATTCTCCGTGACGCTGGATCGCTGTTATAGTCCGGCCATGAGCATCATCGATCCCCTTCGCCCGTTCATGCCCGTCGCCAGCTGGCGCGAGCCCAAGCCCGTCGTCGCGGTGCTGCCGCTCGCCGGTGTTATCGGCGCCATGGGCGGGTTTCGGCGTGGCCTCAGCCTGCAGGGGCTGGCGCCGCGCATTGAGCGCGCCTTTAAGACCAAGCACCTGGCGGCGGTGGCGCTGGCGATCAATTCGCCGGGCGGCTCACCGGTGCAGTCCGCCCTGATCGCCAGGCGAATTCGTGACCTGGCGGCGGAAAACGAGGTTCAGGTCTACGCCTTCATCGAGGACGTGGGCGCGTCCGGCGGCTATTGGCTGGCGGCGGCGGCGGATGAGATTTATGCCGAGGCGTCCTCCATCGTCGGCTCCATCGGCGTTGTCTCCGGCGGCTTTGGCTTCACCGAGATGATCGCCAAGCTCGGCATCGAGCGCCGCCTGCATACGTCCGGCGACAGGAAGGCGATGCTCGATCCGTTCAGCCCGGAAAAGGCCGCCGACGTGAAGCACTTGAAGACCCTGCAGGGCGAGATCCATGAGGATTTCAAGGAGATGGTGCGCACGCGCCGGGGCGAGCGGCTCAAGGCCGACGAGAAAACGCTGTTCAGCGGCGCCTTCTGGACCGGCACGCGGGCGTTGGAAATGGGCCTGATCGACGGCCTTGGCGATCTTCGCCAGGTGATGCGCGAAAAACACGGTGACGAAGTGCGTTTCCGCCTGGTCGATGATCGCCGGCCCTGGTGGCGCAGGCGTTTCCAGGGCGCGGAGATCGTCGGCGGTGGTCGATCCGAGCCTGGCGCCGAATTGGCGGCCGGGCTGATCGCGGCGGCGGAAGAACGCCTGCTGTGGAACCGCTTTGGGCTCTGAGCGGCGCCTCGGTAATATTGCAATCCCCAGTGTGAGCGCGTAAACCAGCCCGATGTTTGGTATCTTCTCATTGCCTAAGATCCTGTTCACCATCGCGGCGGTGGCTGCCATTTGGTACGGCTTCAAGTGGATGAATCGCCGCGCCCAGGTGCGGCAGCGCCAAGCCGAGCAGCCGCGGGCCAAGGCGCCGGAAGCGAATGCCCAACCGGAAGTCGAGGAAATGGTGCAATGCCCCGATTGCGGCGCCTACGTGGCCAAGGGAAGCGGGCACCGCTGCACTTGATTCTCCGATAGCCGGTGCTAGGGTCCAAACCCGTTGATTTTTCCGGTCCCGAAGCCGCCCCGCCATGCCCAAAAAGGCCGACAAAAATACCTGTTTCCAGGCCCTGATCATGAAGCTACAGGCTTTTTGGGCCGATCAGGGCTGCGTGCTGTTGCAGCCCTACGACATGGAAGTGGGCGCCGGCACCTTCCACCCGGCGACGACGCTGCGCTCGCTTGGCCGCGCCGACGACCGTTGGAACTGCGCCTACGTGCAGCCGTCAAGGCGCCCGACCGACGGCCGCTACGGCGAGAACCCGAACCGGCTGCAGCACTATTACCAGTACCAGGTGCTGATGAAACCGAGCCCGGAAAACATCCAGGACCTCTACCTGCAAAGCCTCTATGTGCTCGGCATCGACCCCAAGCTGCACGACATCCGTTTCGTCGAGGACGACTGGGAGAGCCCGACGCTCGGTGCCTGGGGCCTCGGCTGGGAAGTCTGGTGCGACGGGATGGAGGTGTCGCAGTTCACCTATTTCCAGCAGGTCGGCGGCTTTGACTGCAATCCGGTGCCGGTGGAACTGACCTATGGGCTGGAACGCCTGGTCATGTACGTGCAGGGCGTTGATAACGTCTACGACCTGGATTGGGACGGCGTGCCCGAAGATCAGGGCGGCAAATCCTATCGCGACGTCTTCCACCAGGCCGAGGTCGAGTATTCGACCTACAATTTCGAGTACGCCGACACCGAGATGCTGACCCGCCATTTCGTCGACGCGGAAAAGGAAAGCGCGGCGCTGCTGCAGAAAGGCCTGGCGCTGCCGGCCTACGACTACTGCCTGAAGGCCTCGCACCTGTTCAACCTGCTCGATGCGCGCGGCGTGATTTCCGTTACCGAACGCGCCGCCTACATCGGCCGCGTGCGCGCGCTGGCCAAGGGCGCCGCCGAAGCCTGGCTCAAGAGCCAAGGCGTGGAGGTTTAGGCCATGCCCGAGCTTCTGTTGGAAATCCTGTCCGAGGAAATCCCGGCCCGCATGCAAAAACGCGCGGCCGACGACCTGAAACGCCTAGTCTGTGACGGCCTCAAGGGTGCGGGACTGGAATTTTCCAGCGCCGAGGCCTTCGCCACGCCGCGCCGCCTTGCGCTGGTCGTCGATGGGCTGCCCGAAAAGCAGCCCGACGTTTCCGAGGAACGCCGCGGCCCGCGCGCCGACGCGCCGGATAAGGCCATGGCCGGCTTCAAGGGCTCGCTGCCGGAAGGCGCGGTGATCGAGGAACGCGATACCGCGAAGGGCACCTTCCTGTTCGCCACCGTCGACATCAAGGGCCGGGAAACGGCAAATATTTTGCCGGGGTTGATTGCGGAATCTCTAATTGAGCTGCCGTGGCCAAAATCGATGCGTTGGAGTATTTATGTAAACCGCTGGGTTCGTCCAATTCACAATGTTCTGTACGTGTTTAGCGGTGACTCGCACCATATTCCTTTCAAGGTTAGGACTGTGGATGCCGACGATTTTCCGGAGATTACGGGACCAAATGCATCTGATTCCCTGAAGTCAAATCAGACCGTGGGCCACCGCTTCCTGGCGCCGGATGCCATTGAGGTCTCCGGGTTCGCCGACTACAAACAGAAGCTTCTCGCTGCCAAGGTGATGCTCGACCCGGCCGAGCGCCGGGCCAAGATCGCCGCCGAGGCCGATGCCCTGGCGAAGGCCGAGGGCTTGAGCATCAAGGACGATCCGGCGCTCTTTGACGAGGTCACGGGCCTTGTGGAATGGCCGGTGGTCTATATGGGCGGCATCGATGACGAATTCATGGACGTGCCGCCGGAAGTGCTGATCACCTCGATGAAATCGCACCAGAAGTATTTCTCCTGCCTGGATGCCGGCGGCAAGCTCGCCAACCGTTTCATCGTCGTCGCCAACACGGAAACCGAGGACGGCGGCAAGCAGGTGGTGGCCGGCAACGAGCGCGTGCTGCGCGCGCGCCTGTCGGATGCCAAGTTTTTCTGGGACCAGGACCGCAAGACCTCGCTATCGTCCAAGGCGCCGGCGCTCAAGGACCGGGTGTTTCACGCCAAGCTGGGCTCCATGGACGAGAAGGTCGACCGCGTCCAGGCGCTGGCCGCCGACGTGGCCCAATACGTGCCCGGCGCCGATAAGGACCGGGTACGCTCGGCCGCGCGCCTCGCCAAGGCGGACCTCTCCACCGGCATGGTCGGCGAATTCCCCGAGCTTCAGGGCCTGATGGGCCGCTACTACGCCGTTCACGACGGCGAATCGGAAGAAGTGGCGGACGCCATCGCCGAGCATTATTCGCCCCTGGGCCCGAACGACACGTGCCCGTCGAAGCCGGTCAGCGTCTGCGTATCGCTGGCCGACAAGATCGACAGTCTCGTCGGCTTCTTTGCTATCGACGAAAAACCGACCGGCTCCAAGGACCCGTTCGCGCTGCGCCGTGCCGCGCTCGGCGTGATCCGGCTGGTGCTGGAAAACGGCCTCCGGCTGCCGTTGATGGCGGAATTCGCCAAAGCGCGCGAACTTTACCGGGCCGATACGGACCCGGCCGACGATCTGCTCGCCTTCTTCGCCGACCGCCTCAAGGTGCACTTGCGCGAGAAGGGGGTTCGGCACGACGCCATCGACGCCGTCTTCGCTCTGGGCGGCGAGGACGATCTCGTGCGCCTGATGGCCCGCGTCGACGCGCTTTCGGCATTTTTGGCCTCCGATGACGGCGAAAACCTGCTCACGGCCTACCGCCGCGCCGCCAATATCCTAAAAATCGAGGAAAAAAAGGACGAGCGGCGTTATGATGGTGCCGTGGATGGGGGCGCGTTCCAACAGGACGAGGAACGCATCCTGCACAGGGGACTATCCGAAGCTGGCCCAGCCATCGCCAAGGCGGTGGCCGAGGAAGACTTTGCCGGCGCCATGGCGGCACTGGCGCGGCTGCGCGGCCCGGTGGATTCTTTTTTTGACGGGGTCCAGGTCAATGCCGACGATGCGGCGTTGCGTGAAAATCGACTGAAGCTTTTGAACGAGATCAGGGCGGCGCTGGGGGGCGTTGCGGATTTCTCAAAGATCGAAGGGTAAGACCATGACGAAATGGATCTATGCGTTCGGAGACGGCACCGCCGAAGGTTCCGCCGAGATGCGCGAGTTGCTCGGCGGCAAGGGGGCCAACCTGGCGGAGATGGCGGGTCTCGGCCTGCCGGTGCCGCCCGGCTTCACCATCACCACCGAGGTCTGTACCCACTTCACCGGCACGGAAGGCACCTATCCCGACGGCCTTGACGCCGAACTGATGGCCGCCATGACCGGCCTGGAAGATGTCATGGACGCCAAGTTCGGCGATGCCGTGAACCCGCTTCTGGTTTCCGTCCGGTCCGGTGCGCGCGCTTCCATGCCGGGCATGATGGATACCGTCCTCAACCTCGGCCTCAACGACGCCACCGTCGCCGGCCTGGCCAAGCGCTCCAACGACGACCGCTTCGCCTACGACAGCTATCGGCGCTTCATCCAAATGTACGGTGACGTGGTGCTGGGCGTCGAACATCACCTGTTCGAGGACCTGCTGGAAGATCTGAAGGAGGACCGCGGCGCCACCCTGGACACGGACTTGAGCGCCGACGACTGGAAGCGCCTGGTCGGCCAATATTTGGAAATGGTCGAGCGCGAGCTGGGCCGGCCGTTCCCGCAAGACCCCATCGAGCAGCTTTGGGGCGCCATCGGCGCGGTGTTCGGTTCGTGGATGAACGCCCGCGCGCGCACCTACCGCCGCCTGCACGGCATTCCGGCCGAGTGGGGCACGGCGGTCAACGTGCAGGCCATGGTGTTCGGCAACATGGGCAACGATTGCGCCACCGGCGTCTGTTTCACCCGCAACCCGTCCACCGGCGTAAACGCTTTCTACGGCGAATACCTGGTCAACGCCCAGGGCGAGGACGTGGTTGCCGGCATCCGCACGCCGCAGCCCCTGACGGAGGCGGAGAAGGCCGAAACCGGCCTCAACCTGCCGTCCATGGAAGAAGTCATGCCGGAACTGTTCAAGGAATTGGACGGCGTTCGCCTGAAGCTGGAGCAGCACTACACGGACATGCAGGACATGGAGTTCACCATCCAGCAAGGCCGCCTGTGGATGCTCCAGACCCGCAACGGAAAGCGCACCGCCGAGGCGTCGCTGAAGATTGCCTGTGACATGGTCGATGAAGGCCTGATCAACAAGCACCAGGCGATCATGCGGGTCGATCCGGCGCAGCTCGACCAACTGCTGCATCCGACGCTCGATCCGGACGCCGAACGCGACATCATCGGCCACGGCCTGCCGTCGAGCCCCGGTGCCGCCGCCGGACGTATCGTCTTCACCGCCGACGACGCCGAAGTCTGGGTGGAACGCGGCGAGGACGTGATCTTAGTGCGCACCGAAACCTCGCCCGAGGATATTCACGGCATGCACGTGGCCAAGGGAATCCTGACCACGCGCGGCGGCATGACCTCGCACGCCGCCGTCGTTGCGCGCGGCATGGGTACGCCCTGCGTTTCCGGTGCCGGCGACCTGCGCGTCGATCACGAGCACAAGAAGCTGATCGCCATGGGCCGTGAACTCGGCGAGGGCGAGGTGCTGACCATCGACGGTTCCACCGGCCAGGTGATGCTCGGCCGGGTGCCGACCCGGCAGCCGGAACTGACCGGCGATTTCGGCCGGCTCATGGGCTGGGTCGACGAGGTGCGCCAGTTGGGTGTCCGCGCCAACGCGGAAACGCCGACCGACGCGGAGACAGCGCGCAAGTTCGGTGCCGAGGGCATCGGCCTTAGCCGTACAGAGCACATGTTTTTCGAGCCCGAGCGTATCGTCCACATGCGGCAGATGATCCTGGCGACGTCCGAGGCGGCGCGCCGCACGGCGCTCGACAAGCTGCTGCCGTATCAGCGCCAGGACTTCATCGACCTGTTCCGCATCATGGAAGGGCTGCCGGTGACCATCCGGCTCCTGGACCCGCCGCTGAACGAGTTCCTGCCACATACCCTCGAAGAAATGGAAGAGGTCGCCGCCGCCGCCGGCGTCGATGTATCGCAGGTGAAGGCGCGCAAACTGGAACTGGACGAAGCCAACCCGATGCTCGGCCATCGCGGCTGCCGGCTCGGTATCACCTATCCGGAGATCTACGAGATGCAGGCGCGTGCCATCTTCGAGGCCGCGGCGGAACTCGCCGGTGAAGGCAAGTCCGTGGTGCCCGAGGTGATGATCCCGCTGATCGTCGACAAGCCGGAATTCGATATGCTCAAGGGCGTCGTCGATGCCGCCGCCGCGGCGGTGCAGTCCGAGAAGGGCGTCGAGCTTTCCTATTTGGTCGGCACCATGATCGAACTGCCGCGCGCCTGCCTGCGCGCCGACGTAATCGCCGAGACGGCGGAATTTTTCTCGTTCGGCACCAACGACCTGACGCAGACCACCTTCGGCTTCTCGCGCGACGATGCGGCACCGTTTTTGGAGGTCTACCACAACAAGGGCATCCTGCCGGTGGACCCGTTCATGACCATCGATGTCGACGGCGTCGGGGAACTGGTGCGCATGGGTTGCGAGAGGGGACGCAGCGTTCGCCCCGACATCAAGCTCGGCATCTGCGGTGAACACGGCGGCGATCCCGCTTCGGTCCGCTTCTGCCACCAGGTCGGCCTGACCTACGTGTCGTGCTCGCCGTTCCGGGTGCCGATCGCGCGCCTGGCGGCGGCCCAGGCAGCCATTGACGATGTCGCGGATTCGTCCGTGGAGAACAGGTGAACCGGGCGCTCGCGCTCGCAATCTTGTTCTTGCTGGCGGCTTCGCCGGCCCGTGCCGATGGCGACGCGGAAAAGGGCCAGGCCTTGGCCGAGACCCATTGCGCGCGCTGTCATGTGATCGGTGATTTCAACAAGTTCGGCGGACTTGGCTCGACGCCGTCGTTCGGCCTGATTGCCGGACTTGGCGACGGTTTCGAGCGTTTCCGCACCTTCTACGAACGCCGGCCGCATCCGGCCTTCGTCACGGTGCCCGGCGTCGAGCGTTGGACCAATCTCGAACCCTATGCGCAGCCTTTCAGCGTCACGCCGGAGAATATTGAGGACCTGATGGCCTTCGTGCGCAGGCTGGAGGTGAAGGACCTGCGCCGGGTTCCGGTGGAGCGCGGAACGGGCCGCCGGTAAGAAAAGCGGATAAAAAAACGGCGAGCTTGGGCCCGCCGGTTTTTTCTGGGACTTCCTCGTCGGCGCCTAGAGAATGGCGACGCCGAAGGCGGCCAATGCCGTCGCGGCGCCGGCCAGGTAGGCCCAGCTCTGATTCTTGAGGTCATGCCCTTTGCTGCTCAAGGTGGTTCTCCTTTGTTCTTTCCGGTGCGACGTTCTGCGCACGCGCCCGTATGTAGGCGCATGCGTCGGCGGTCACAATTGCAATTTCCGCATGGCAGATGCCGCCCAATCGCTTGGCCTTTCTTGACAGCGAAGGTACGGCGCGCCACCGTTCAGTGCCACGCTACGATGGAGGGGACACATGACCGGCGGACCGCATCTCGACGACGACTGTATCTTCTGCAAGATCATCCGGGGCGAAATCCCGGCTATTAAAATTTATGAGGACGACGAGTCACTCGCCTTCATGGACATCAATCCCATTGCGCCCGGTCATTGCCTGGTGATTCCCAAGCACCACGCCGAGAATATTTTCGTCACGCCCCCGGAGGCCTCCGCCGCCGCCATGGCCGCGGTCAGCCGCGTCGCGCCGGCGGTCGACAAGGCGGTGCGGCCAGACGGCATCAACATCGTCCAGGCCAACGGTCCCGGCGCGAAGCAGTCGGTGTTCCACACCCACTTCCACATCATCCCGCGCGCCATGGACGACGGGTTGACCATGAACTGGGAGATGATTCCCGGCGACATGGCGGAAATCACGGCCATTGCCGAGAAGATCAAGGCGGCAATTTCCTAGGCTTCGCGCCGCCTGGCGAGGATGCTGAAATCGGGCAGCGGCGGTTCGACGATCAGTTCGGCTTTCGGGTCCATGTGCTTGCGGGCGAACGCCAGGAAATCTTCCGGACGGGCGTAAAAGAGGCCATCGAATTTTTCCGGCGAGGCGACGCTCAGCAGGTTGAAGGCGAGCGCCCGGCGGCTGCGTTTCCAAAGCCTCAGCAGGCTGGCACGCACGTACTCCCGCCACTCATCCGTGTCGGCATCCATGTGCATGTTGAAGGTGCCGGATACGAAAGTGTAGTCGGCGGTTTCGGTCGCCGTGAGATGGCGCACGAACAGTGCGCGCGGGTCGTCAATGCGTGCGCTGGCGGCCGCGATCATGCCGGTACTCATGTCGGTACCGATGTAGCTGCTGGCACGCATCGCCGGATGATCGGCGAGGAAATCGAAAAACGCGCCGTAGCCACAGCCGAAGTCGTGGATGGTAATGCCGCCGGCGAGCGCCGCGTCATCGAATACCCGGACCAGGATTTCGTAGCGCTGGCGCTGCAACTCGGCATTCTTCCAGAAGACGCCCCTGGGCGTGTCGCCGTAGCGTTTCAGCCGGCGCTCGTAGGCCAGCACGACCGGGGTCAGCAGTTCCGGTGATTTCTTGAAAATGTCGTCGCTGGAAACCACCCGTTTCGGTCGCCCTAGAATTCAGCCCAATCGGGCCGGCGCGGCGTGACAGAAGCATCGCCGGCGCGAAGCTGGGCGCCGGGTTCGTTCAAGGCTTCCAGGCGGATCAGCGCGAGTGCCAGGCGGTCCCTGCCAGAGCGGATCTCGCCCACCGACTTGCCTTCCGCGATGATCTCGGTGCCGGGTTCGGGAAGCGGCCCTTCGATGCTGACAGGTACCAGGCGTTTCTTGACCAGCCCGCGGTATTTGGTGCGCGCCGTCAGTTCCTGGCCCATGTAGCAACCCTTGTTCCAGTCGATGCCGTGCAATTCGTCGAACCCGCTTTCCAGGAGGATCGATTTTTCCGCCGTCAGGTCGCGGCTTCCGTCGGGCAGGCCGAGCGCCAGGCGGTGGGCGTCGTAGGCGTCCATGCCGGCGTCTTCGCCGTCGGGCAGCGGGTCGCCCGGCGCCAACAGCAGCCGCAGGCCGGCGGTTTGCAGGCGCGGATCGGCGAAGGCGATGCCGTTGCCGTATTCGCGCGCGGCGCCGGCTTCCGGTAAGTTCAGGGTTTCAAGCGCGCCCTCGCCCCATAGCGCCACCACGCGCCAGTCGTCGGATACGTCGGTGAGTTCCGCCTTAGCGCGCAGTTTATACAGCGTCAGGCGCTTGATCAGCGTGTCGATGCGGGCCCGTTCGGTCTCCAGCAGCAGCACGCTGTCCCGCTCGGCGATAAAGAAATCGAACAGGTATTTGCCTTGTGGCGTCAGTAGCGCCGAAAAAATGGCGCGATCCGGCTGCACGCGCCGGATATCGTTGGAAATCAGCCCCTGCAGGAAGTCGCGCGCGTCGTCGCCCGTGATGCGCAGCACGCCGCGATCCTGTAGAATGGTGTAATTCGGTCGGCTCATGCGGATCCCCTCGTCCTGGACCCCAAAGGTGGGGGGAAATGGGGCCGGATGCAAGGGGCGGGGCGGGGGGAAAGCCGCTGGTAAAGCGAAAGGGGCAGTCGTATAAACGCGCCATGCGTATTCTTTTCGTGTCGGCCACCCGCATCGGCGACGCGGTGCTATCCACCGGTTTGCTCGGCCATCTGGTCGAGACCTATCCGGGCGCGCGCATCACCATCGCCTGTGGGCCGGCGGCGGCGGAACTCTTCGACACCGTGCCGGGCTTGGAACGGGTCATCGTGTTGGAAAAAATGGTCGCTTCGCTGCATTGGCTGCGGCTTTGGGCGCTGTCCGTCGGCAAGTGCTGGGACCTGGTCGTCGATCTCCGGAGCGCGCCGCTGACCTATCTCGTGCCCGCGAAACGTCAGGTGCACCTTCACAAGCACCGTCACCCCGGTCACCGCATCCGGCAGTTGGCAGGCGTCATGGATCTGCAGGACGATCCGCCCCTGCCCAGGCTTTGGAGCAGCGCCGATCATGACGCGCGGGCCCGCAGCCTGATTCCGGACGGGACACCGGTGCTGGCCATCGGTCCGACCGCCAACTGGCGCGCCAAGACCTGGCGCCCGGAACGCTTCGCCGCGCTTTGCCAGCGGGTCACCGCCACCGACGGCCTGCTGCCGGGGGGGCGCATCGCGCTGTTCGGCGCGCCCGAGGAACGGCCGGAAGCCATCGGCCTGATTGAATCCATTCCAGCCGAACGTTGTATCGATCTGGTTGGCAAGGCCGATCTCCTCGACATCCATGCCGCGCTCAAGCGCTGCGCCTTTTATGTTGGCAACGATTCCGGCCTGATGCATATCGCCGCCGCCGCCGGGGTTCCGACGCTGGGCCTGTTCGGGCCGAGCCGGGAGGAGCTCTACGGCCCCTGTGGGCCCCTGTCGGCGAGCGTGCGCACCACGCAGTCCTTCGCCGATATCCATCCCGACGACTTCAATCACCGAACCTCCGATTCGCTGATGGACGGTCTTTCCGTCGATCAGGTTTATGACGCGCTTTCGGCCCTCGCCGAGCGGGCGCGGGGAGAGGCGGCGTGAAGCTGTCGGCGGTGATCAGCGTCTACAACGAGGAGCGGCAGCTCGCCGACTGCCTGCAAACACTCGCCTTCGCCGACGAGATCGTGGTGCTGCTGGATAAATGCACCGACGGCTCGGAGGCCATCGCACGCGGGCTCACCGACCGGATCGTGCCCGGCAACTGGCCGACCGAAGGTCAGCGCCGCAACGCCGGCATCGAAGCCTGCCGGGGCGAGTGGATTTTCGAGATCGACGCCGATGAGCGCGTCACGCCGGCCCTGGCGGACGAAATCCGCCGCACGGTCGACACCACGAGCGCCGATTGGCACGAAATTCCGGTCGACAACTACGTCGGCGGCAAATTGGTGCGTTGGGGCTGGGGGGCGTCGTTCGGCAAGGCCGCCTATCCGGGCTTGTTCCGCAAGGGGGTCAAGGTGTGGGGCGACCAGCGCGTGCATCCGTCGCTCACCTGGAGCGGGCGCAAGGGGGCGATGCTGACGGAGCGCCTGACCCACTACGTGGATCGTGACATCTCCGATATGCTGCGGCGGCTCGACAGCTATTCCACGGCGCGCGCCAAGGACCTGCGCGATGCCGGCGACATCGGCTCCACCGCCAACAACGTGCGCCGGCTGTTTTCGCGTTTCTTCAAGTGCTACGTGCTGCGCAAGGGCTACCGGGAAGGCGGATACGGGCTGGTTATCGCGATCTGCGCCGGGCTCTACCCTTTGCTCTCGCACTTGAAGGCGAAGCTCGAGACGGGATCGGGTTGAATGGCGCGTATTGTTCTGGCCGACGACGGCATCGAATTCGATGGCCAAAGCCTGGAGCGCGGGCCGCTGGGCGGGGTCGAATCGTCGATCATCAACCTTGTAGCGGAACTGGCCCGGCGTGGCCACGACGTGCATGTGCGCAACAACTGCCGCGAGGCCATGGACCATCTGGGTGTCACCTGGCGGCCGATCTCCTCGGGCGAGTGGCCGGACGGCGTCGATCTCTACATCGCCAATCGGGGCGACAAGCTGATCGGGTTGATGCCCGACGCGCGCCGCAGTGTTTTTTGGATTCACAATCCGGCGCGCTACCTGATGAAGTGGCGCTATCTTTCCAAGCTCTGGCGCTACAAGCCGGCGATCATCTTCATCGGCCACGTGCATGCCACCACCTATCCGGCCTGGGCGCCGGGTGGCGAGCGGGTCGTCATCCCCTATGGCCTTTCCGACGATTTCTGCACCGCCGAGACCGCAACGGAGCCGCCCGGGCCGCGCGCCGTGTTCACCTCCAATCCGTTGCGCTCCTTGGATTGGCTGCTCGATCTCTGGGCCGAGCGGGTCCGGCCCCAGGTTCCGGATGCCGAGTTCCATCTGTTTACGGGGGCGGCCACCTATGGCGCGGTCGGCGCCGGCAAGGCCGATCCCATGGCGCGGGTATTGGAAAAGGCGGAAACCCTGGCGGCGAGCGGCGTCGTCGTGCGCGGCCCGGTTTCCAAGGCTCAATTGATTGAGGAGTTTCGCTCAGCGCGCTGCATGTTGTACCGTGGCGACATCAACGAAACCTTCTGTCTCGCGGTGGGAGAGGCGCAAGCCATGGGCGTGCCGACGGTGGTGCAGGACCTGGGTTCGGTGGTCGAGCGCGTGGTCGACGGCGAGACCGGGTTCGTCCGGCCGACCGACGCCGGCTTCGCAGATGCGGCGGTGGAACTGCTGCGAGACGACGCACTTTGGCGCCGACAGCATGCTCGCGCGCTGGAACTGCAGCGTTCCTGGCGTTGGCCGGACGCGGCCAAGGCCTTCGAGGCCCTGATTCCTTTCGATGCGCCCGCGGGGTCTCGCTGACATGCGCATATTGCAAGCCATGGCCGGTGCCGAGTTTGGTGGCGCGGAAGCCTTTTTCGTCCGCCTGGCCTGCGCCCTGGAGCGGACCGACATCGAGCAGCGCGTGGTCATCCGGGAGAACCCGGCTCGCGCGGCGACGCTCCGGGCCGGCGGGGTCGATCCGCTGGAGCTCAAGTTCGGCGGCCGGATGGACTGGTCGACGCCGCGCGCCCTGAAGCGGGAAATCGCCGGCTTCAAGCCGGATATCGTCCTCACCTGGATGAACCGCGCCACGGCCATGTGCCCGGCCGGCGATTTCGTTCACATCGCGCGCCTCGGCGGCTACTACGACCTCAAGTACTACCGCGCTTGCGATCATCTGATCGGCAACACCCAGGACATTGTCGCCTACCTGGTGAAGCAGGGTTGGCCTGAGGAAAAGGCCCACTATCTGCCGAACTTCGTTTCCGCCGAGCCGGCGGCACCGCTGGCGCGGCAGAAATATTATACGCCCGATAGCGTGCCGCTGTTGTTGGCCATGGGGCGGCTGCACGAGAACAAGGCCTTCGACGTGCTGCTCGAGGCGCTGAGCCGCACGCCCAACGCCTATCTCTGGATTGCCGGCGAGGGGCCGATCCGGGGTGAGTTGGAGAAATTGGCGGAAGATCTGGCGGTGAAACCGCGCGTGCGGTTCCTGGGCTGGCGCGACGATATCGCCGCGCTTCTGGCCACCTGCGATATTTTCGTTTGCCCGTCCCGGCACGAACCGCTCGGCAACGTGGTTTTGGAAGCCTGGGCACACGGCCGGCCGGTGGTTGCCGCCGATAGCTATGGCCCGGGCACCCTGATCGAGCACCTGGAATCCGGCGTTCTGGTGCCGACGGACGATGCCGCCATGCTGGCCAAGGCGCTGCGCATGGTTATCGACGACGGCGACCTGCGTGAGCGGATCACCCACCGCGGCCACGAGGTCTACATGACCCATTTCACCGAGGACAGCGTGGTCGCCAGATACCTGGATTTCTTCCGCGAGATCGCCGGCTGATGTGCGGCATCGCGGGTATCGTCATGCGCAATGAGGCGACGCCCGACCCGGCGGTCCTGGATGCTCTCGAGCGGGCGCTCGCACATCGCGGCCCGGACGGCAGCGGGCGGCATGTGAACGGCGCCGTCGGGCTGTTGCAGACGCGGCTCGCGATCATCGATCTCGCCACCGGCGACCAGCCACTGCACGCGCGCGGGCCCTCGGGCGGCCTCATCTCGCTGGTCGCCAACGGCGAAATCTACAACTACCGCGAATTGCGCCGAGAATTTCCCGATGGCACCTTCGAGACCCAATCGGATTGCGAAACGCCCCTGCATCTCTATCTCCGCGACGGGGTGGAGTATGCGCGCGGCCTGCGCGGCATGTACGCCATCGCGCTGCATGACCCGCAAACGGATCGCCTGGTGCTGAGCCGCGACCCCTTCGGCATCAAGCCGCTTTACTATATCGAGACCGGAGAGATCTTCGCGTTCGCCTCCGAGGCGCAGGCCCTGGTGCGGGCGGGCCTGGCGGCGCCGAACGTCGATACCGTGAAGGCGCGCGAATTGCTGCAACTGCAGTTCACCACCGGCGACGGGTTGCCAGTTGCCGGTATCAAGCGCGTGCTGCCCGGCGAGACCCTGGTGATCCGTGCCGGCCGGATCATCGAGCGCTACCATATCGCGGCGCTGCCGCCGGCAGGGCATCGGGCACTGGAGCCCCGCGCCGCGATCAATGAACTGATGTCGGTGCTGGAAGACAGCGTCGAGATGCACCAGCGTGCCGACGTGCCCTACGGCATGTTCCTCTCGGGCGGCATCGATTCATCGGCGCTGATCGCCATGATGGACAAGCTCAACGACAAGCCGGTGCAGGCCTTCACTGTCGGCTTCGGCGGCGTCGGCGGCGTTGCCGACGAACGCGACCATGCCCGCGCCGTCGCCAAGGCGGCGCACGCCGAACACACCGAGATTCAGTTCGGCGAAGACGATTTCTGGGCATTGGCGCCGCGAGTGGCGGCGGCGCTCGACGATCCGGTTGCCGATTACGCGGCATTGCCGACGTTCAAGCTGGCGGAGACGGTGAAACAGGCCGGGCTCAAGGTGATCCTGAGCGGTGAGGGCGGTGACGAAATGTTTGCCGGCTACGGCCGCTACCGCCGCGCCGCGCGGCCCTGGATCCTGGGCGGACGGCGCATGCGCGCGCAGGGATGTTTGAGTGGGCTCGGTGTTCTGCGCGACGACACGCCGGCCTGGCGCGACGGAATCGGGCGTGCCGAGGCGGCGGCACCGCGCGGCGCCAGCGGCTTGCAGAGGGCACAGGCCATCGACTGCGCCGACTGGCTGCCCAACGACCTGCTGACCAAGGTGGATCGCTGCCTGATGGCACACGGGATCGAGGGCCGGGTGCCGTTCCTGGACCCAATGGTGGCAGCTTTCGCCTATCCGCTCGCCGACCGCCTCAAGGTGCGCGGACGCCTGGGCAAATGGCTGCTCCGCAAGTGGTTGGCGACGGCGCTGCCGGAAAGCCAGCCGTTCAGCCGCAAGCGCGGTTTCACGGTGCCGGTAGGAACATGGCTGCAAGCCAAGGGCGCGCGGCTCGGCCCGCTGGTGGCCGGGCAGGCGGGCATCCAGGAACTCTGCCGCCCGGACACCGTCCGGGCCCTGTTCGGCGCCGCCGGCAAGCGCTCCGGCCAGGCGCAATGGGCGCTTTTGTTCTACGCGCTCTGGCACCAGCACCATATCCAAGGCCGCCCGGCCGAAGGTGACGCGTTCGATCTGTTGGCGGCTTGAGTGCGGGGCGATGCGGGAGTATGGGTAGCGCCATGACAACTGACAACCTTACACTCCGACGCCCCGACGACTGGCACGTGCACTTCCGCGACGGCGCCATGCTTGAGGCCGTCGTGCCGCACACGGCGCGCCAGTTCGCCCGCGCCATCGTCATGCCGAACCTGGTGCCGCCGGTAACCACCATCGCCGCCGCCGAGGCCTACCGCGCGCGCATCCTGGCGGCGTTGCCGGCGGGAGCCGATTTCATGCCGCTGATGACCTGTTACCTGACCGACAAAGCCGATGCCGACGAGATCGCACGTGGCTACGAGGAAGGGGTTTTCGCCGCGGTGAAGTTCTATCCGGCCGGCGCCACCACGAACTCCGACGCCGGCGTCACCGACGTGAAGCGCGTCTACGGCACGCTGGAGCGCATGCAGGAGATCGGCATGCCGCTCCTGGTGCACGGCGAGGCGACCGACCCGGCCATCGACCTGTTCGACCGCGAAGCCGTCTATATCGATCAGGTGCTGGTGCCGTTGATCGACGATTTCCCGGAACTTAAGATCGTCTTAGAGCATGCCACCACCCGCGACGCGGTGGATTTCGTCCGTGCCCGCTGGGCGCAGGCGCCGGGACGGCTCGGCGCCACCATCACAGCGCATCACCTGGTGATCAACCGCACCGATATTTTCCGCGGCGGTATCCGCCCGCATCTCTACTGCCTGCCCATCGCCAAGCGCGAAACCCACCGCCTGGCGCTGCGTGACGCGGCGACGTCGGGCGAGACGGCGTTCTTCCTCGGCACCGATACGGCGCCGCATGCGCGTACCGCCAAGGAGACCGCCTGCGGTTGCGCCGGCATCTTCACCGCGCCGGCGGCCCTGGAGATTTATGCGCGGGTCTTCGACGAGGAAGCCGCACTGGATAAACTGGAAAGCTTTGCCTCGCTCAACGGGCCCGCCTTCTACGGTCTCGAAGCCAATGCCGGGACCGTCACCCTGGAGCGTGCGGTGCATTCTCCGCCCGAGACCGTGACCACGTCGGAAGGGGAGAGCGTTCAGGTATTCGGCGGCGGCAAAGATGCCGGCTGGCGGCTGGTCTAGAACTTGGCCAATTCCAATAGATTGGGCATGGCGCTCTGCCTGGGCGCGGTGTTCATGTTCGCCTCGCAGGATGCCGCCACCAAGGTCCTGGTCAGGGACTACGAGGTGGCGCAGTTCGTCATGGTGCGGTTTTGGGTATTCGCGGCCTTCGCCGCCGCCTACGCGGTGCGGCGGGTCGGATGGCGGCGCTGTTTCAGATCCGAACGGCCTGTGCTGCAGGGGCTGCGATCGCTCATCATGCTGGCCGAGATCGCGCTTTTCGCCTTCGGCCTCCGGTTCCTGGGGCTCGCCGACATCCATGCCACCTTCGCCACCTTTCCGTTGATGGTGACCGCGCTGGCGCCGCTGGTGCTGGGCGAAAGGGTCGGCTGGCGGCGCTGGGCGGCGGTGGCGGTCGGGTTCATCGGTGCCCTGGTGGTGATCCGGCCCGGCACCGGCGTGTTCTCGGCACCGGTGTTGATCCCGCTGGCGGCGGCGTTGATGTTCGCCGTCTATCAGGTAATGACGCGGCTCGTCTCGCGCCGCGACTCGTCGGCCACCAGTTTGTTCTACATGGGTTGGGTCGGCGCGCTGGCGGTAACCCCCTTCGGCCTCGCGGCATGGCAGCCGCCGACGCTAGAGGCCTGGGTGTTGATGGCGGTGCTGTCGGCGTCGGGGTTGTTCGCCCATTTCCTGCTGATCTTGGCGCTGGAACATGCCGACGCCGCGTCGTTGCAGCCGCTCAACTATTTCCTCATCGTCTGGGCCATCGTCATGGGTTACCTGCTGTTCGATGACCTGCCGGACCTGCCGACCCTGACGGGCGCGGCGATCATCGTCGCCAGCGGCCTATACACCATGTTTCGCGAGCACCTCCGGAAAGCCGGCGACAGCTAGGAAACCTCGTCGAAGGCGAGTTCGCTCGGCGCCGCGTCCAGCCGGCCCGAGCAACTGATGCGGCGGGTGTCGCCGTTCATTGATTCGAACGTCGCCGGCAGGAACGAGATTTCCAACTGCACGCGCCGTGAGAGCTTGGCGCCGACGTCCTCGAAGCGGCTCGACCAGAAGTGGCCGCTCGGCTGGAAGGCGTTGCGCAGGTACCAGCCGGCTGCGTTAGGGCCGCCCGGGGCGCCTTCCGTCAAGGTTGAGACGATTTCCCGGAAGGTCCCCGTGCAGGTTTCGCGTGTCCGCTGCGCGCGAGGAATGGCGACTGAGACGTATAGGGTGATTTGATTGGCGTGCCAGTTGTAGATGGTGCCGGTTTGCGGCCGCTGCGCGCCGGGACCGAGCCAACTCGGCATCACCCGCAGCGCGGCGCGTTCGATGTCGCGGTTAAGATTGGCGAGCCCCCAATCGAAAAGCGTGACGGGCTCGCTCATCAGCCGCCGGAGCACGTCCTTCTGTTCTTCGCCTTTCGCGACCGGCGCGAAAACGGTGAAAACGATCAAAGCGGGGAGCAGGAAACGCAAACTGGAACCTCCATTTCGCGATTCAATACGCGCACAAGACTAGGTGAAGTCGGAAATCGCGGCAACCTTCATGTGCCGTTGACGCCATGCACCCGGCGCTTATATTGGCCGCCGAGCCTATCGTGAACCGGAATTCGTGGGAGGGACCCGCCATGAGCGACGATCAATTCACCTGCCTTCTGCTGGAGGAAGGCGAAGACCGCAAGGTCAGCCACTCGATTCAGACGCTGGCGAACGACCGACTGCCGGACGGCGACGTCACCATCGCAGTCAAATATTCGACCCTCAACTACAAGGACGGCATGATCATCAACGGCCTAGGCCGGTTGGTGCGCGAATACCCGCATGTGCCGGGGATCGATTTCTCCGGCGTTGTCGAACAGTCCGCGTCCCCCGACTACAAGCCCGGTGACGAGGTGATCCTCACCGGCTGGCGTGTCGGCGAAATCCATTGGGGCGGCTTTTCGCAGCGCGCGCGGGTGAAAAGCGACTGGCTGGTGCCGGTGCCGGCGGGGCTGTCGATGAAACAGTCGATGGCCATCGGCACGGCCGGTTTCACCGCCATGCTGGCGATCATGACCCTGGAGGCGCACGGCCTCACCCCATCGCCCGACAAGGAAGTGTTGGTCACCGGTGCCGCGGGCGGCGTCGGTTCGGTGGCGGTCAGCGTGCTCGCCAACCTGGGCTACAAGGTGGCCGCCGGGACCGGCCGGGCGGAAACGCACGACTACTTGGCGGATCTCGGCGCCAGTTCCTTCGTCAGCCGCGACGAACTGATGGAAGCGCCGCGCGGTCCCTTGGGTAAGGAGCGCTGGGCCGGCTGCATCGACAACGTCGGCGGCGCCATGCTCGGCAACGTTTTGCCGCAGATCGCCTATTGGGGCACGGTGGCGTCGGTCGGCAACGCGGGCGGAATCGAGTTCAGTTCCAACGTGCTGCCGTTTTTGCTGCGCGGTATCAATCTCTGCGGCATCGATTCCAATACCTGCCCGAAGGACCGCCGCCTTGAGGCCTGGGCGCGCCTGGCCAAGGAACTGCCCCTCGACAAGCTCGACGCAGTCACCAACGAGGCACCTCTTGCCCAGTTGCCGGAACTGGCCGGCAAAATCCTCCAGGGCCAGGTGCGCGGACGCACGGTGATCGACGTCAATGCCTGACAACATCGCCGTCATTAACCTTTTACGGCATTGAATCCAAAGGCCGTTCCGGGAGGTCCCCGGGACGGCCTTCGTTTTGGCATTGAATCTGCAACGTATCGGCGGAGGGGCGGCTTGCTCCCGGTTGGAACGGTTGGAGTGACGAAATGTTGAAACGGTTGCTGACTGTATTGGCCTGCGCATCGGCGCTTGCGGCCTGCGCGCAGAAATCCGCCTACGAGGCGGCGGTGGAGGGCCGCGAGCCGGTCTATTGCTACCAGTCGCTGGGCAGTGTCGTTTGCCACGAAAAACCCAATTTCCATGACGAGCGGCGCATGGTGAATTACTTCGGTCCCGCGCCGCAGCGCTACGAACGCCCGGCGCCGGCGCCGGAACAGAAGCTTTCCGCACCCGAACCGGTGAACTACTGGGTCAAGGACCCGGAACCTGTCCCCCGCGTGCTGGCCAAAGGGGACCTTTCCGACCGTCCCTGGATCGCCGGTGCGCCGGCTTACGATGCCGCCGCGTCGGGCCGCGTGCCCACCGAACGGGAACTTCTCGCCGGCACTCGTCTGGTCAACGCCGACGCGCCGTCGCCCGGCACCGACGCGCTCCTGAGTGCCGTCGGCGTGGCGGATGCGCAGGAGTAGGGGAGAGCCGAAACAAGGCCGCCCAGAGACCCTTGACAGCCCCTCGCGAGCGCTCTATGACGCGGGGCCGGGCCGCTCCAGGCGGTCCCGGTCGCCTCGGGCGGAGTAGCTCAGCTGGTTAGAGCAGCGGAATCATAATCCGCGTGTCGGGGGTTCGAGTCCCTCCTCCGCTACCATCAAGAACGTACGGCCCGAACCAGACAGGTTCGGGCCGTCGCTTTGCCCGAAGGCGAGAATTTGAGCGAGCGCACCGACGAGGGTTACTTCCGGTGCCTTGCTATCTTCCGCCGCTTTGACTTCGATCCGGTCCACCATGGACCGGATGGCTTCGACGGCTTGGGGCTTGGCCACTTCTTCCTTCAGGAGGTCCTGCAACTCGCCGACCTTTCTGCTGAACAACTTGGCCAAGTTCGGGTGCGGCTCGACCTTAATGTCTTGCTCAATGCTCTTGATCTCCGCCTCGACGGATTTCCGGCGCTGTTCCAAGGTTGCAAGCTCTTCTCGCACCAATCCAGGGTCGCCATCGCCGCCGGTGATGAAGGAGAGGCACCGTGCGATGCCCACGTTGATCTTGTTCAGTTCCTTCTGAAGGCCACGTTCTTGGCGGCGCTGGCCAGCGCGCTGTCTTGTCAGTTCAGCATTGAACTCGTGAGCGAAGGTTTCCACGAGCCCCTCGTTTCCGACCAGAATGGATTTAAGGCCATCGATGACCCGCGTCTCGATTTCGTCGGCGGCGATGCCGATCGAACTGTCACACGTGCCGCGTTCGCGTTTCGCAGAACAATAGTAGCGATCATGCCGGATGATGGTCATGCCGCCTCCGCATTGCCCGCACTTGATCAGGCCAGTGAGGAGGCGTTTCTTGCTTTGCCGGCGGTTACCGGCCTGCGATGCGTATCGCGACTTGATATGTTGAGCGGCCTCCCAGGTCGCATCGTCGATAATGCGCAGTTCAGGGACTTCACTCCGTACCCACTCGCTCTCAGGATTAGTGCGGAACTTCCGCTTTCCCGTTTCGGGGTCTTTCACGCAACGCTGACGATTGTAGACGATGCGCCCAAGGTAGAGCTCGTTGTTGAGGACGCCGTTGCGGCGCTGCCGGCTGCCGTTGATGCTGGAGGCGTTCCACAGGCCTCCTGAGGGGCTAGGGATGTGGTCTGCGTTCAGTCGACTTGCGATTTGCCGAGCGCTAAGGCCGGCAACATATTCAGAGAAGATACGGCGGATCACCGTTGCCTGCTCGGGATCGATCTCCCGTTGGCCCGTCGTCACCGTGCCATCGTCGCAAAGCTCCCGGACAACACGATAGCCATAACTTTTTCCGCCAGGAATCTTTCCCGCTTCGACGCGACCGCGTTGGCCGCGCCTGATCTTGGCGGCCAGATCCTTGAGGAACAGCGCATTCATGGTCCCCTTGAGGCCGATGTGGAGCTCGTTGATCTCGCCCTCGGCGAGGGTGACGATGGTGACGTCGACGTGGGTGAGACGCTTGTAGATCGCGGCGATGTCCTCCTGGTCGCGGCTGATGCGGTCGAGCGCTTCGGCGATGACGACATCGAAGGCGCCTTGCTTGGCGGCGTCGAGCAGCGACAGCATGCCGGGCCGGTTGGCCAAGGCGCCGCCGCTGATGGCGTAGTCGGTGAAGACCTCGGCGACGGTATGGC
>Ga0209273_10000125_pt1:122500-150066 | contig 150066 bp, 126 predicted proteins | sample tdAd471_FD_187126 | JGI IMG/M metagenome (GOLD analysis project Ga0209273, IMG submission 187126) | Marine sediment microbial communities from the Atlantic coast under amendment with organic carbon and nitrate - tdAd47.1 (SPAdes)... | ecosystem: Environmental > Aquatic > Marine... | reverse complement strand
CTGCCGGACATCGCGTCGAATCCTTTTCGCGCCCTTCCACCTGTCTGCGGAACTCCATGCGTCGCTTGCTGCTGCCCTCGTTGTCCCTCCTGGTCCTGGTTGTTCTCCTGGCCGCTTTCCGTTCGGACGATGATCTGTTCGAACTCCGGAAGAACTTCGAGATATTCGGTGCCGTCTATGAAGAGATTGCGGCCGGATACGTCAATGATGTCCGACCAGCGCCATTCATGAGGGCGGGGATCGAGGCGATGTTGTCCCAGCTGGATCCGTACACCCAGTACTACGATCAGGCCGACATGGTGGACTCCCGACTCCAGCAGCAGCGCAATCTGGGCGGCGTAGGGATCACCATCGGGTCAAAAGGGGGGCGACTGGCGGTTCTCGCGCCGGAAGGTGATGCCTCCGCTTACCGGACAGGCATCCGGCCGGGAGACATCCTGTTGCAGATCGGGGAGTCGTCCACCGATGGGATGACACTGGTCGAGGCCAATGAATTGCTCATCGGCCAACCGGGAACGGTTATCGATGTACTGGTGGAACGTCAGGGTGAAGTGGCCCCGCGCTCCTTTTCGCTTCCGCGGGTCCGACCGAGCACCAACGATGTCTCGTGGTTCGGATGGCTGGGTGCCGACTCCACCGATGCCATTGCCTACGTCAAACTGGAGCAGTTCGGCGATCGATCAGGACGGGAGGTCAAACGAGCCTTCCGGACCCTGAATCGAAGCGTTCCGCTGGAAGGCATGGTCCTTGACCTCAGGGGGAATCCGGGAGGCATCCTGGCGGAGGCCATTGAATTGGTTTCCATCTTCGTGCCCAATGGCTCCCTCGTTGTCACGACGCGTTCGCGCGCCGACGATTCCATCCAGGAGTACCGCACGGACGCCGAGCCGTACCTGCCGGACACGCCACTCGTCATCCTGATGGACGAGTACAGCGCATCCGCCAGCGAGATCGTGGCGGGCGCCTTGCAGGACATGGATCGGGCTGTCGTGCTGGGCCGGACATCCCTCGGAAAGGGACTGGTGCAGATTTTCCGGCCCCTCCCGCACAATGCGACACTGAAGTTGACCATTTCGCACTATTTCCTGCCGTCGGGTCGGACCATCCAGTCGGCGCGCTACAGCAGTGCCGCCGCCACGGTCACGGTACCGACGCTCATCGATTTCACGACGCCGGCCGGTCGCACCATGCGCGGCGGTCGCGGTGTGGAGCCCGACGTGCCCGTCGATATTCCCGGGCCGACACCGATTGAGACGGCGTTGCGCCAGGAATCGGCTTTCTTCCTGTACGCCAATCAGTGGGTTGCTGATCGGTGCGATGCTTCCGCTGTCTGCTCGGGAACGGATGAGGAGATGCTGACAGGGTTCCGGGATTGGATCGACCAGCAGGGATTCCGGTTGACGACGGACCTGGACCTGTTGCTGGTCGAAATGCAGACGCAGGCGCAGGAGGCCGGCTATGCGGGTCTGGGGAGCGAGCTGACCTCACTGCAGGACGCCATCGATCAAGCCAAGTGGGAGCAACTGGACACTGCGTCTGATCGCCTCCTGTTTGCATTGCGGCACGAAGTCCGGAGTCGTCTCCTGGCTGATCAGGAGATGGTACGCGCTGACCTGGAGGACGATGTCTGGGTACAGCAGGCCCTGGAACTGGTAGCGGACCGACGCGCTGTAGCGGACATCCTGGGCTAGCTAGGCTGTTGGAGGCGCCACCCGGAACAGGTCGGCGCATTCTGCAAATTTGTCGGCGCTTCCGATCATGACCAGCCGGTCGTTGGGCTCCACCACGAAGTCCCCGGCCGGGGAGGCGATGGTGCGCGTGCCCCGACGCACGGCGATGACCGTCAGTTCGTGGGATCGCCTGAGCGCAAGTTCCTGCAGCGTCTTGCCCGCGGCGGGAGCGCCGGGTCGTACGGCGACGGCGCGCGTATGCAATCCGTCCTCGTCCAACCCCTGAAGGACCATCAGGTGGGCTTCCTGGATGCTTCCCCGCATGACGCCGTAGTCGTGTTCACGAAGCAGCTTGACCTGCCGGTCAATTTCTTCAGCCGGGATCATGTACGCTCCCAGGACATGCGAGAAGATCCGGACCGTGGTCTCGAGTTCTTCCGGCACGATGATATCGGCTCCGCGCTGCTGGAGGGATTCCATGGAGCGCAGGTACCGCGTACGGACCACGATCTGAACGGTGGGATTGAGGAACCGGGCCTGGGAGATGATTCCGGGAGCAATTTCAGGGTCGTTCATGACAAGCACGACCATCTTGGCCGTGTGTATCCCGGCCGCTTCGAGAATGTGCGGTCGCAGCGCGTCCCCGACGACATGCGGAATGCCCTGCGTGTTCATGTCGTTCAGATGCGAGGGACTCAGTTCGATGACCATGAAAGGGATACCGCGATCCGCAAGTACCCGGGAGAGGCGGCGGCCCGCTTCACCGTACCCTACCACGACGACATGGTCTTCCAGCTTTGACGTTGTGACGGGCGCATCTTCTTCCCGCTTTCCGGTGAAGCGGGCCGCCAGTTTCGGCGCACTTGATACCTGGAACGGTGTGATGAGCATCAGGAAGACGGCGGCGGCAATGAAAGTCTGCGATCCCGCGTCACCCATGCCAGCCGGAGACAGGCCCACGGCGCGGCCGGCCCGCTCCAGCACGAAGGAGAATTCTCCGATCTGGGCCAGACCTATACTCACTGCAATGGCCACACGTGCGGGATACCCAAGGACGGCCACCCCGGCCCAACTGGTGGCCAGTTTGATCAGGATGACCGCGACCGCCGTGCCGAATACCAGCAGCGGTTGGCTCAGCAGGAAGGAGAGGTCCAGCAGCATCCCCACAGAGACGAAAAAGACGGCGTTGAAGACGGTTTTGAGAGGAAGGATTTCGCTGAGGGCTTGATCCGAAAAACGGCTTTCACTCACAATCAGACCGGCCAGGAATGCGCCGAGGGCCAGGCTTACACCCATGATGGAAGAGATGGCCGCCGTTCCGAAACAGATGGCCACCACTGTCAGGAGGAAGAGCTCCTGCCGCCCGGTTCGCGCAACGGCTTCAAGAACCCACGGCACTCCCTTGCGCGCCAGCAGCAGGACGGCTGCAATGAGGGCGCCGGCTTTCAGGAGAACCGCACCGATGGCGGCCGGGGTAGTGGCCTCACCGGAAAGAAGGGGAATGAGAAGGACCATGAGCACGATGGCCAGGTCCTGGAAGATCAGGATGGCCAGCGACAGCTTGCCATGCGGTGTATCCGTTTCGCTTCGCTCGGAAAGCAGGCCGAGCACGATGGCCGTCGAACTGAGCGCTACAAGGCAGCCGGTATAGATGGCAGCGTTCCAGTCCACTCCGACCAGATTCAAGCCGAAGCTCACCAGTGCAACCGTCAATACAACCTGTGTGCCACCCCCGACCACGATGGCTTTCCGGATGCGGGCCACCTTTTCCAGGCTGAATTCGATGCCGATGGTGAACAGCAGCAGGATGACCCCGATCTCGGCCAACATGTCGACCAACTCCTGTTCCTGCACGAATCCGAGCGCATTGGGGCCGATGACGACCCCTGCAATCAGGAAGCCCGTAACCGGCGCCAGTTTCAAGCGATAACACACGTAGGCCATCCCGACGCTGACGACGAACAGCGCCACCACCTCGTTGAGCATGGGAAGGGAAACCGCGAAAGGGAACATCATGTCGTGTGGCCCGGGAAGCCGGAAAGGGTGAGGATGGTGTCGAGCAGCACCTGGGTGCCGCGTTCAATCTGTTCGTCCGTGGAATACTCGTCGGGGTGATGACTGATTCCGTTGCGGCTGGGAATGAAGATCATTCCGGCGTCGTAACAGCGCGACAGGATATGGGCATCATGCCCCGCCCCGCTGATCATGCGATGCCCGCTCAACCCGCTCCGGCCGGCAGCCGATGCCACGGCATCCACGACACGGGGCGAAAAGGTGCAGGGTGCCACCCGGGCCAACGATTTCCACGACACCTCCAGGTCTTCTGTACCCGTACCCAGGATTTCCTTGATTCGATCCTCGGCATGCTGAAGTGACTCCGGCACAGGGTGGCGCACATCGATGGTGAATACGACCCGATCCGGGATGACGTTGACCAGGTTCGGATGCCAGTGCATGGCCCCGATGGTCAGACGAAGGTCGTCGATGTCATCAGGCAGTCTGCGCAGTGCCGCGCAGAGCTCTCCGGCCTTTGCACCCGCGTCCCGCCGCATTTCCATGGGTGTGGTGCCTGCGTGGTTGGACGCGCCTTCGACGGTCACCTCGAACCAGGAAAGTCCCTGCACGCCGGCCACGATGCCGATGTCCTTGCCCAGTGTCTCCAGCACCGGTCCTTGTTCAATGTGCAGTTCTACGAACGTTTCGATGCGCAGGTCATCCAGCGCATCCGTGCCAGCGTACTCCAGGCGATCCATTTCGTCAGCGACGCGCACGCCATTCGTGTCGGCGGCCTCGAGCACGGTATCGAGGGGGAGGTCGCCGGCGTGGAACAGGCTGCCCATCATGTCGGGCATGTAGCGTACGCCCTCTTCGTTCACGAACGAGGCCAGGATGAGCGGGCGCGCGGGCCGCCAGTCCGAGGCTGTGATGACTTCGAGGACCTCCAGGGCGGCAACCACGCCCAGGGCACCATCCAGGCGGCCCGCGCGCCCGACGGTATCGGTGTGCGAACCGAACATGATGCCTGCTTCCTGTTCATTTTCCGTGCTCTGAAGAATCCCGAAGAGGTTGCCGACAGCGTCGATGCGCACCTCCAGCCCCATCGCTTCCAGATGGCCCTGTACCCAGTGGCGTCCGCGCAGATCGTCATCAGAAAAGGCCAGGCGCTGAACACCGCCGCCCGGCAACGCGCCGATGCGGGCCAGATCGGCCAGACGATCGATGATGCGACGGGAAGTGATGTACATAAGGATGAACCGGGTGTGGACCTGACAGGGCTGGCAAAATGCATCCCCGGCCCGTGATTGTCCAGCCTTCCGGAGCAGCAAAACGTCATATCAGCCGGGGAGAAACCCGCCTGCAAACGCTCTCGTAGGAGCCTTCATGCAACCCGCTCGATCATCCGGTCCTTTCCCGTTGAATCAGTCCACGCTCATCATGATGGCTCGTCGGCTCAAGTCCGTTCTGCTTCTGGCAACATTGCTTGTGGCAGGGTGCCAACAGCAGGTCCAATCGCAGGATCAGCAGTCCGAGAACAGTTTCCGTTCTTCCAGGCCGGATGCCCGGCAAAGTGCCGCCATCCAGGACTCGATCACCTACGGTCGCATGAACGCCATCACGACGGCCGTACAGCAGGCTACGCCGGCGGTTGTGAGCGTCAACGTCACACAGACGCAGCAGATCAGGGTGAACCCGTACAACGACCCGTTCTACGATTTCTTCTTCGGTCGTCAGCGCAGTCGCGTGCTGGAACGTCAGGTCCAGTCCATGGGCTCGGGCTTCGTGATCAGCCCGTCCGGCTATATCGTGACCAACGATCATGTGGCCGGCAATGCATCGGCCATCACCATCGCCTTTCCCGATGGTACGACCCTGCCGGCCGAGCTGGTGGGCTCCGATCCAGGAACAGACCTGGCCCTGTTGAAGGTCACTCCCGAGACCTCCCTGCCGCATTTGGAATTCGAGTTGGCAGGCGGTCCGATCGTGGGAGAGTGGTCCATTGCGCTGGGGAATCCCTTCGGTCTGTTCGAGGCCTCTGACCCGACGGTCACGGTGGGTGTGGTCAGCGCCACCGGTCGGGATCTGCAACCGCAGGACAATCGGTTCTACATGGACATGATCCAGACCGATGCGGCCATCAACCGGGGCAACTCAGGTGGTCCGCTCCTTAATGCCCGCGGGAGAGTCATCGGTGTGAACACAGCCATTTTCACTGAAACGGGTGGCTCGGTAGGCATCGGCTTTGCCGTACCGGCCGAGAAGGCGGTACGTATCCTGGAAGAGATCCGGGACAAGGGTTTTGTGGACCGGGCCTATTACACCGGGCTTCAGGGACGCACCTTGCCCGCCCGGTGGGCACAGGCATTGGGCATTCCGGAAGCGCGCGGCGTGGTGGTGGAGGAAGTGGATCCTGGCTCGCCTGCGGATCTGGCGGGCTTCAAGCCGTACGATGTCATCCGGGTGTTTGAAGGGGAGCAGATCGATACCCGGGAAGACTTCCTGGCCTACCTCTTCGAATACCGCCCCGGAGAAATCGTCTCGCTGCAAGTGCTCCGAAATGGAGAAATGCTTCCGTTGGAGATGGAATTGGGCAGCCAGCGGGAGATGAACTGAGGTCTGCTGCTTCAGCGCCGGTAGTAGTGGCCTTCTTCCAGGTGGATGACTCCGCGCTTGGCCGTCCGGAACTGGACAGGAATGGTGCGAAGGGAGAGGTCCCGGTTGGCCGAAAAGACCTCGAAATGCAGGTGGGGACCGGACGAGTACCCTGTGTTTCCCGAGTATCCGATCAGTTCGCCTGTGCGCACCCGGTCTCCCTTCTCCACCTCGACCCCCAGATGACGCAGGTGGACGTAGTGACCGATGGTGCCGTCATCGTGACGGATCTTGACGAAGTTGGCCCGTGACTTCAATTCAGGATCGGTGCCTCCCTCCTCGAAACAGTCCATGGCATCTATGACGATCCCGCCCCGCGCCGCGCGGACAGGCGTCCCTTCGGGCATGTCGAAATCAATCGCATACTTGCCCTGATGGGTCTCCATGCCGTGGAACCCTTGTCCGACCAGGATTTCAATCCCTTTGCCGAAAGGCAACTCGTACACGGCTCCGGGATCATGGCGCGCCGCATAATTCCCCGGGACCCACTGAAGGTCATACCGGAAGGACCAGGAACGGCTTATGTCGCGAACCTTGAGGGACACAGCCTTTGTGCGCTTCTTGCCCGGAATGCTGTGGACCAACGGCAGGGACGTGTCGGAGCGCATGTTGGCCAGTTCCATGTCGAGCGAAAGAGTAACATCCCAATCGACCAGGCTGCGGACGTAGATATCCACGCGGTTGCCGACATCTTCCGCTTCAATACAGAAGGTGTCGTCATGACACTCCGACCAGTCCGGTCCGGGACCGGACAAGGTGGCCATGAAGGCTATCAGAAGGGCCGTGAAGTACATACGGGCTGGCTGTTAACAATAAGTTAACATTGGACCAGCCGTACAGGTTTCCCCTCAGGGGATTCGCCTCGGGGAGTCCGAACCGTTCACCAGGCCGCTTTGAGGGCGTGCACGTTGCCGGAAATGTCCCCGCCCACGCCGAATACGGCACTTCCGGCAACGATGACGTCCGCACCGGCACCGGTTACTTCTGCCACGTTGTTGGCCTTGACGCCGCCATCCACTTCCAGATGGGCATCGGATCCAATGGCATCGAGCATGCCACGGAGGCGGCGAATCTTGTCGGTCGAGGATGGGATGTAGGACTGCCCGCCGAAGCCGGGGTTGACCGACATGATCAGCACCAGATCCACTTCGGGAAGGATCTCTTCCAGCGTGGAGAGGGGTGTAGCGGGGTTCAGGGTTACGCCCGGCCGGGCACCGGCGGCGCGGATGGCCTGTACGGTCCGGTGCAGGTGGGTGGCTGATTCCACATGGACCGTGATGATATCGGCACCGGCTTCGGCAAACGCTTCGACGTAATCATCCGGGTTTTCGATCATCAGGTGCACGTCCAGTACGGCACCCGTCTGGTCCGCCACGGGTCGCAGGGACCGGACAATCAGGGGGCCGATGGTGATGTTGGGGACGAAGTGACCGTCCATCACATCAATGTGCAGCCATTCGGCACCGGCCGACACGGCTTCACGGCACTGGTCGCCCAGTCTGGAAAAATCGGCGGAAAGGATACTTGGTGCCAGAATGGGCATATGGATGTCCCGACGGGAAGCGTTACCGGAATTGTACGTCAGCCTGCGGATTCGACCAATTCATCGGTCGTCTCATCCACCTTTTCCACCAGTACGCCGCTGGCCGTGATGTGCAGTTCCAACGCCGTTGACATTTCTTCTTCGGCATGTTCATCGCCGTCGTGGTGACCTTCAGCATCGCCGCCCTGGTGCATGGGGGCTTCGAACGCGGCCAGCGTTGATTCGTCAAGCGTTCCCTGAACGATGGCGCGACGGCCGCTCATACCTCGGTCCAGGGTGAACAGGTAATTGTTGTCTTCATCCCGTGGCATCACGATGCGGACCAGTTGGGCATCCGACACCTGCAGTGTCATCCAGCATCCCGTGCCCTGGCACACTTCCGTGATGGTGCCGGATACCTTGACCGGCTCTCCCAGGTAGTCAGAGGGACTGGCGGCAACCATCTGTACGGGTACGTTGTCGGCTTGATCGAATTCGCTTCCGAAGACGTCAAAAGAGGCGAAGGTAACAGCCGGTGCGGCGGGTGCCTGGACGTCAGCGGACTCCGAACAACCGGTCAGAACGAGGAGCGCCAGGGCGACTACGGAAAGGAAACGGGTCATGATGGAATGAAATGGTTTTCTGTGGCGGGGTCAAAATACGAAGTTACGGGCAGGGCGTGGATGTGGCATCGAACGGAGCGTGAATCTGTGCCATAAAAATGAACGGGGCGCCGCGCGTTACCGCGCGGCGCCCCGTCAAAGGCCGAAATGACGGCAGACCCGGGGTCTGCCAATGCCCTGTTCTAGAACGAGTAGGTCAGGCGGGCCTGGCCCATGCGACCCATCTGCGGCGCACCGATGAACTCGCGGTGCATGTTGTCCAGCACATTGCTGACCTGTACGTCGACACGCAGTCCCGGCTGGAAGCTGCTCATGTCATATCCGGCACCAACGTCCATGAGGAAGTAGCTGTCCAGATCGCCGACGTACGGGCCGGAGAGAACCGGGAAACCGTCCGTGTAGCGGCCAGCGGCATTGATGGAAAGACCGGACGCGAAGTTGTACTTGAAGCCGGCGCTACCTTTCAACGTCGGAGCGTTGAGGGCCAGCTCCAGACCGGTACCGGACTCATCCAGTTCGTCTTCGTCGAAGTAGTCATCACTCACGAGCGAAGCGGATCCGAAGAAACTCAGCTGGTCACTTGCCAGATACTGGAAGGCGGCATCGGCTCCGTAGAAGGATACTTGACCGAAGTTGCGGTACGTCAGCATCAGCTCGGGTGTGTTGCCAACGCCCGGATTGTTTTCCTGCGGCTGCACGATGGCTACCGGAGTACCTGCACTGGGAAGCGCATCGCCTGCCAGGGCCACAAGCAAGCCGGCGGCCTGCTGGGAACTGACACCGAACTGACCGAGGGCGCCTGCCAACTGGGCATTGTTGGCAATTCCCGCTGCAATGGCGGCCGTAAGGTCATTGGCCAGGTTCGGAACGATGACGAAGGGCGTCTCCATGAGGAGCGGACCGACGAAGTTGTCACGCTTGGTCCAGTATCCATCCACGGTAAAGAGCAGTTTCTCGTTGATGATGCCCTTGTAGCCAACTTCGAAGGTTTGCGTAACCGTCTGCTTGAGGGGCTCCACATCCACGAGGTCGCGGTACTGCGAAATGTTGACCTGGCCCGTAGAGGTGTTGAGGAACGCCAGCAGGCCGCTGGAGAAGCCATTGACCTGCGTCACCTGTGGATTCAAGAGGGCCTGCAGGGCACCTGCCGTAGCGGCGTCCACAGGCAGGCCTGCGGCACCCAGCATGGTAGCCAACGTTCCCGCTGGAATGGCTGCTACTCCCTGGTACATGGCCGCATACGTTGCATCCAGCGGCAGACCGATCGGCTGCGGTGCTCCGAGTGATGCCGGATTCAGGCTGGAGGCCACCAGGTCGGTGCCTGCAATGCCTGCATACGCCGGATTGCGCTCCCATGCATATCCATTGGCGGCTCCGCGTCCACGAACGAAGATGTCCGTTCCCGGAATCTGTCCGGCCACGATGTTCAGGAAGTTCGAATTCGTCGAGGGCGACGAGAACGCGCGGTTGTACGTCACACGGAAGGAGTGGGAGTTGTTCGGCTTGAAAACGAGCGCCGCACGAGGGCTGATCTCAAATGCTTCGGTCACCGAGGAATAATCCCCACGGATGGCTCCGGTGATGTCCAGCTTCCCGGTAAGGGCACGCGATGTCTGGAAATAGCCGCCGAATTCGTCGATGCCATCATCCGTCTGGATCGTGCCTTCGGTATCGGGACGGATGAACTCGAAGTCCGCACCCACAATGGTGTTCTGCTTGCCGTTGGCCGTCTCGAACTCGTACTGGGCCTGACCGACCAGCTGGGTCGAGTTGTCGATGACCGGGAAGGCGCCGTACACGAACGAATCGCCGCCATCATTCTTGTTCAGGTAGACCTGCGCAAAGAACTTGTCCAGGTTGAAACGCAGCTGACCGTAGGTGTATCCGTAGCCATCGGCCTGAACCGTTCCTACACCGGAGAGGACCGTAGCCTTGAGCGTGGCATAGCCGACATTGGCAGAAACGGTGCCCGTGTCGCTGAAGCGGTACTCCAGGTTGCCGTTCACGTTGGACTTCACGTATTCGGTGTTGCGTTCGCCATCGACGGCAATCTGACCGGCATCATGCGGATCGTTCGGATCCAGTGCCCAGTCGTCAGCCTGCAGGTACGTACCCGTGATCTTGTATCCCAGCTTGCCGCTCGGGGCCACGCCCGCGTGGCGGAACTGGCCACCGAACATGGCCTGCTCGCCCCCCTGGACGGAAATGGTGGTTCCCGGGTGGGTGAAAGGATCCTTGGTGATGAAGTGGACGACACCCGCATCCACACCGGCTCCATACAGTGCCGAACCCGGACCGCGGACAACCTCGACCCGATCCACATCGATGCCGATGTTCGGCATGATGGAGTAGAGATTCACGGCCAGAGAGGGGACTGCTGCCTGACGGTAGTCCGTCATTACGAAAGCAGCGCCGCTGAAGGCGTTGTTGAATCCGCGCAGTACCATTTCTCGGCGGTCAACCCCGGTCTGCTGCATGTCCACGCCCGGCGTCGTACGCAGAGCTTCGGCGGATGAACCACCCACGCTCGTTTCGAGGTCCTGGGCCGAAAGCACCGAAATCGAAGCAGGTGCATCGAGTGCCTTCTCCTGGCGGCGTGAGGCTGCCACGATGACCGTATTCAATTCGAGACCGGTCTGGCTGAGCGCGCAGTCGAAGGTGGCAGCGCTTCCGGCTGACACCGTGACTTCCATTTCGCAATCCTGGAAACCGACGTACCGGGCGCGGACCGTGTAGGAGCCCGCGGCAACGCTGAAACTGTAATTGCCATCAATGTCGGTGGCCGCGCCACTTACAATGCCACCGTCGCCATCAAGGGCGACGACATTGGCCCCGGGGAGCACGGCCCCGTCTTCTTCTACGGTTATCGTTCCTGAAATCGTGCCATTCTGGGCAGCCGCCGGGGCAGCCACGAAAACGAACAGCAGTACAACCAGGGCACACGTAAAACGTGATAGCAGATGGGTCATTAGACTCTCCGGAGGGTGATACATCGCGCTGACAGAACCAGCCTCGAAAGACCGGTTTCGGGAAAAGCCCGTTTGGGCCGACCCGCAAGAATAACAATTTCCCCAAACACCTACACAACACGGGGCGCATGCGTTCAGGAAAGGCAGATCAGCGTGCGTAATGACGCAGACCCCTGCCAGGTCGTTCGCCGGTCATCTGCCCCTGCTCCAGGACGGAGATGCCACCCACGAGCACGTGGACCACGCCCTCGGCATAATGGTGGGGATTTCCGAATTCGGCAGTGTCGATGATGGTGGCTGGATCGAAAAGGGCGATATCTGCCACCATGCCTTCTTTCAGCAAACCCCGGTCCGCCAGGTTCAAGCGCTCCGCGGGCAGACCGCTCATCTTGTGCACGGCTTCTTCGAGCGTAAGCACGCTGTCCTGTCGGACATATCGTCCCAGTACGCGGGCAAAAGCTCCGTAATTCCTCGGGTGGGGGACGCCTTCGTCCATGGTCGGGATGCCGCCGTCCGACGAAATGGAAGTCCATGGATGGCGCATGATGGTGCGCACATCCTCATCGGACATGGAGTGGAATACGCCCGAACAACTACCGGCCTCAACCAACTCCATGGCCACATCAGCCGCATTCGGTACCGTCACGTCCAGATCGCGATCCACCAGGATGTCCGCCAGGCTCTTTCCGTTGAACGAGGCGTCGAACCCGCAACGTGCGGCTACGATGGTCGACGGATCAGCCCCGCGTTCCACGTTGATGTGATCGATGACATCCTGCCGGATGCGTTCCCGCTGGGTGGGGTCGCCCAGGCGTTCAACCAGGGCGTCGAAGCCGCCATCCTTGGCCCACGTCGGAAAGAGGATGGTCAGTCCCGTGCTGGAAGCCGTGTACGGATACTGGTCTGACGATGCGTCCACGCCCTGGGCGCGGGCTTCGTCAATCAGTGCGAGTGACTGGGACGCCATGCCCCATCGCCCTTTCCCGATGACCTTGTGATGGGTGATTTGCACGCGGGCGCCTGAGCGGCGACCCACTTCCAGGACTTCGTCCACACTTTCCAGAAGACGACCGCCTTCATCCCGGATATGGGAGATGTACATGCCGTCGTGGTCAGCCACCGGGCCGGCCAGCGTGGCCACTTCGTCCACATCGGCAAACGCGCCCGGCGTGTATTCCAGGCCGGAGGACAGGCCGAAGGCCCCGTCCTGCATGGCTTGCTCGACCTGCCGGATCATCTCGTTGAGGGATTCGGCCGAGGCCGGAACATCATCCTCTCCCAGCACGCGTGCGCGCAAGGATCCGTGGCCGAAAAAGACTCCGACATTCACGGCGGAAGGATGCTCATCCAGATAGGCCAGAAACGCACCGACATCACCCATCGATGAGCCGTCCTGACCGCCCAACACGGTCGTTACCCCCTGTCGGATGTAGTTCTCTGCATCTGGTCGCTGAACGACGGCGCTGCCATCGATGCTGCCACCCGTGGCGTGACTGTGGATGTCGATGAACCCCGGAGCGGCCACAAGCCCGTTGCCGTCAATACGTTTGTCGGCGCTGTTTTCGGCCAGATCGCCTATCGCGGAAACGCGGTCGCCCTTGATGCCGATATCGGACACGAAGGCCGGCCCGCCGGTGCCGTCGACGATGGTTGCGCCGTCGACGATGATGTCGAAGTCAGCCTGCGCGCCGCCACAACCGGCCAGCAGGAAAAGCAGGGCAAAAAGTGTGCGATTCATCGTTCTCCGCGGAATACGGCGCGACCGCTCATCGTGCCGGTGTGCTGGCCATCACGCAGGACGTGACCACCGTTGACGAATACATGGTGCATGCCAGTGGAAAGCTGGTGCGGTTCCTCGAACGTGGCATGATCCTGGATGGTCTGCGGGTCGAAGATGGCGATGTCGGCGTAGTGCCCGACCCGCAGGCGACCGCGTCCGAGGACACCCAGATTGTCCGCGGGGAAACTCGTCAGTCTCCTCACGGCCTCCTCCATGGGTATGATTCCCTCATCCCGGACGTACTTGCCCAGGAGGCGTGCAAAGTTGCCGTAGGCACGGGGGTGCGGGTTGCTGTTCAGATTGTCGCCTTCCGGGGCAAACGAACCGGCGTCCGAATCGAAAGCCATCCAGGGCAGGGCAATCTGCTTGCGGACATTTTCCTCGGACATCAGGAAGTAGACCGTGCCGACGCGCGTGGAGTCGTGGATGACCAGGTCGATGGCCACATCCTCGGGCGTCGTGCCGCGTTCCTCGGCGATGTCCGCCAGGGTCCTGCCGGTCAGGTAGCGCAGGGAATCCTGCCGGAAACCGACCACCATGATGCCCTGAGGGCCTGCGGCCAGTCCAAGGTTCTCCCACTCATTGGTGGGGGTGCGCATCTCGTCCAGGACCCGGGCGCGGATGTCGGGATCCATGAGTCGCTCGCGCCAGGCGCCGAATCCGCCTTCCTGGACCCAGGGTGGCATGTGGGCATCCAGTCCTGTGGCTCCGGCCACATACGTATACATGTCCGCCGTGATGCCCAACCCCTCGGCGCGGGCCGCTTCAATGCGGGCAATGGCCTCATCCATCTTGGGCCAGTTGCTTTCTCCGGCAGCCTTGAGATGGTAGACTTCGGCTTTGACGTCGGCCTCGCGCGCAATCGTGATGAGTTCCTCGAGGGCTTCCAGGAATTGATTGCCTTCCGAGCGCATGTGGGAGATGTACATCCCGTCATATTCGGAGACGACCTTGGAGAGTTCGATGAGTTCATCCGTCCCGGCATAGAAGGCCGGGGCGTAAATGAGGGACGAACCGAGGCCCATGGCGCCATCTTCCATGGCCTGTCGGACGAGCGCCTTCATGCGGTCCAGTTCTTCCGGTGATGGGGCGCGGTCCTCGTATCCGACCTCATGGATCCGGACCGTCGTTGCGCCCACGAACGAGGCCACGTTGGTGGCGATGCCCTGCGTTTCGAGCATCTCCAGGAATTCCCGCAGGGTCGTCCAGGAGGGCTGATTGTTTGCGCTGTACTCCTCTTCCTTCATCTGCTCGTTGAGGGGACCTTCGGACCAGCCCTCGCCAAAGACTTCGAGCGTGACACCCTGTACGATGTCGCTCATCGATCGGCCGTCCTTTCGCAGATCACCCGGGGCCCAACTGAGCATGTTGATGAACCCGGGGGTTACGGCCAGGCCGGAGGCGTCGATGTCCGTGCCGGCTGTCAGGGCGGACAGGTCTCCGATGGCGGCAATGGTATCCGCATCGATGGCAATGTCAGCCACGTAGGGCGTTCCACCCTCGCCATCGTACAGGGTCCCTCCGCGGATGATGGTAACATGATCGGGCGGCGTGCAGGCAGAAAGTCCCAGAAAAAGGACGGCGATCAGCAGCGAAGTGCGCATGGCGGGATGGGGTTGGTGGGCAGGCGGGCCGGACACCGTTGGTCGAGTGGCGGAAAGCGGGTGTGCGTGCCGTCGGTCTGGAAGGCGACCGGCAGGGAAGATGCACACGCGCGCGGACAAAAAGAAAGGGCGCGGGCCGCATGTCGCGGCCCGCGCCCAGAAAGAAAGAGCTGAGAGGGAGGGTCAGCTGTTTTCCGACGACAAATAAACGAAAGCCCCCGGCATCTGTCAAGAACCCCCGGAATCAGGACGGCTCATGCCTTCGAATCGCGTCCCTGCCGATTGACCAGGGTCGCGTGGGACTGGTCGACGGCCATCATCAGGATCTCCGAGATGTTGACATGGGCGGGTCTGGAGGCACACCAGAGCACGGCGTCGGCCACATCATCCGGCATGAGGGGGTTGGTGTCCGAGTACACTTTGTCCGCGCGCTCATCGTCGCCATCAAAGCGGACGAGCGAGAACTCGGTTTCCACCAGCCCGGGATCCACGGAGCTCACCCGCACTTTTGTGCCGTGAAGGTCCATTTTCAGCCCCTCGTTCAGTGCACGTACGGCGTGCTTCGTCGCACAGTAGACCGTGCCGCCGGGATACACCCATCGACCAGCGGTCGATCCGATGTTGATGACATGCCCGCTGTTGCGTTCCACCATGCCCGGGACAATGGCACTGGTCACATGGATCAGCCCTTTGACGTTCGTTTCGAGCATGCCCTCGAGATGTTCAGGCCTCGTTTCGTACGACTTGTCCAGCCCGAGCGCCTTTCCGGCATTGTTGACCAGTATGTCTATCTCCCCCCACCCATCTTTCAGGGAGCGGACGGCATCGAAGACGGCCTCCCGGTCGGTAACATCAAGGCTTACCGTTCGTGATTCCGTTGAAAACCTGCTTGAGAGCTCCTCAGAGAGTTTTTCGAGACGTTCAGCCCGGCGGGCCGCAAGCACCAATCGGGCGCCTTCGCGTGCAAACGCTACAGCACAGGACTTGCCGATGCCCGAAGACGCACCGGTGATGAACACAATTCGGTTTTTCAGGTTGGACACGTTCATTCAGACTTTGTGACAGAAGACGATCGTCCGCCAGCAGGGGACATCACAAGATACACAGCCCGTTTCATGGATCGGTTTTTCCGATCGACAAAGACACGCGATGCTTCCGATGCACAACATCCTCAGACATCTCCCGGCACTGGCGCTGGTGCTCGTTCTTGCCCATTCCGCAAACGCCCAAGGTATTTCCGGTGCGCGGCAGGCCTGTGACGGCGGAACAGCAGCCGGCTTTGCCTGCTCGAACGTCGACCTCATTTCATGGATGGATCGCGCCAGTCTCACCACGAAGGATTACGGCGTCGACGCGTTCGGCAACCCGATCCAGCCTTTCTTCGACCTCAATGACATGTGGGGCTGGAAGCACGAGGAGTCGGGCCGCTCTTTCCTGGTCGTTGGACGTTCCGATGGATCGGCCTTCGTTGAGGTCACCGACCCATACAATCCCGTCTTCCTGGGAGAACTGCCTTCGAGTGAAGTGGATGCCCAGGGCAATCCCAAGAGTTCGACGTGGCGCGACATGAAAGTGTATGCCAACCACGCCTACGTCGTGGCCGATGGCGCGCCGGGGCATGGCATGCAGGTTTTCGACCTCACACAACTCTTGACGGTAACCGACCCGCAGGTTTTCGGGCTGACCAACCACTATGACCTGTTGAGTTCGGTCCACAACATCGTCATCAACGAGGAGACCGGATTCGCCTACGCTGTCGGAATGGGCGGTGGCGTCGAGCCCTGCGGAAGTGGCCTGCACATGATCGACCTTTCGGAGCCCGCCAATCCGCAGTTCGCGGGTTGCTACGCGGAGTTCGGCACGTCACGAGGCGGAGGGGGGTACACCCACGACGCCCACTGTGTTGTCTACGAGGGTCCTGATGAGGATTGGCAGGGCGCCGAGATCTGTGTCAATGCGAACGAGCAGTCCGTCGTCGTGACGGATGTTTCCGACAAGCAGGCTCCGCACACCATTGCCGTCGGGCAGTACCCTGCCACCGAGTACACGCACCAGGGATGGCTGTCCGAGGATCACCGCTACTACTTCCAGGGCGACGAACTGGACGAGGCCAGGGGAAGCGTCGGCAATACCCGCACCCTCGTCTGGGACATGCAGGATCTGGATGATCCGGTCGTGGCCACGGAATTCCTGGCCCCGCGGCAGACGATCGACCACAACATGTATGTACGTGGCGACCTGCTTTTCCAGAGCCAGTACGTGGATGGTCTGCGCATTCTGGACATTTCTGATCCGGTAGCGCCGGTGGAAGTCGGGTTTTTCGATACGCATCCGGCCGATCAGGGGATCTGGGAAGGATCCTGGTCCAACTATCCTTTCATGGACGACAACATGGTCGCCGTAACCAGTTCGGTTGATGGCCTGTTCATTGTTCAGCCACACGCAAGTCTCATCACGGCCGTCGAAGAATCGGATTCACTGCCCGAGGACATTGCCCTCATGGACCTGTACCCCAATCCCTTCCAGACCCAATCCGTCCTGGAGATTTCACTGGCAAACAGTGGATTCGTCCAGGTTGATCTCCTGGATGTCCTCGGGAGAACCGTCCGGACCGTTTTCGAGGGAGATGCGCGGGCAGGTGAGACCATGCGCCACTTCATTTCGGGAGATGGTCTGGCGGCCGGCACATACGTGGTGCGCGTTCGGGGCGAGTCGTTCGAAACCACACGCCGCATCCTGAAAGTCAGATGATGGACCGAACCTTCCGGCAATCGGCAGCCTGGCTGGCATGTGCCACCCTGATGGCAGGCTTGTGGGCCGTGCCTTCAGCAGCGCAGGATGCCAAAGGGGACAGCGAGGCTGCGAGCGCAGTCGCGCCCGCCGGAAAGAGCGGTTCGTTCACGTGCGAAGAAGGAATGGCCGCGGGATACCCGTGTGCCAATGTGGATCTGGTGTCCTTCATGCCCCTCTCGGAGATGGGCGCAGCCCCGGGCATCGGACTCAACGATGCGTGGGGATGGGTGGACCCCGAGACGGGAAAGCGATGGGCCCTGATGGGACGTGAGGATGGTGTGGCGTTCGTGGACATCACGGATCCCGCTTCTCCCCGCTATGCAGGCGAGCTGCCCATGCCTGCCACGGCCCAGGTCAATGTCTGGCGGGATGTCAAAGTGGATGGCTGGTATGCCTTCGTCGTGGCCGACGGCAGTTTCAGCAGACAGGGTCTTCACGGAATGCAGGTTTTCGACCTGCGCAGGCTCCGTAATGCGAACGGCCCCCCACAGACCTTTGATGCGGACGCTCATTACACCGAGTTCAATGTGGCGCACAATGTGGTCATCAACGAGGAAACGGATCGTGCCTATGTCGTCGGAGCCCGTCTGGACCAGCGTTCCTGCAACAGTGGCCTCCACATCGTGGACATATCCGATCCTCTTCAGCCCGTCTTTGCCGGTTGTTTTGCCGATCGTGGCACGGGCCGGCAGGGAGGAGGCTACGTCCACGATGCACAATGCGTCGTCTACCGAGGCCCTGATCGTGTGTACGAGGGGCACGAAATCTGTGTGGGGTCCAATGAAACGGCCATTTCGATTGCCGACGTCACGGACGCCGACAATCCGGTGGGCATTGCCCGCGGTACGTACCCCAGCGCTTCCTACGTGCATCAAGGGTGGTTCACGGAAGATCAGCGCTACTTCATCCAGAACGACGAACTGGACGAGCGGGTCTTTGATGACAGGACCCACACCTACATCTGGGACCTCATCGATCTGGATGACCCCGTACTCCTGGTCGATTTCGCATCCGATGCGGTCTCCACGGACCACAACCTGTACGTACGCGGCAACTTCGTCTACCAGGCCAACTATTCCAGCGGGCTGAGGATCATGGACATTTCTGATCCTGCTGACCCCTTCATCACCGGGTTCTTCGACACCCGTCCGCAGGACAGCGCCGTGAATTTCAACGGGGCGTGGACTGCCTGGCCGTATCCTGATTCTGATCTGGTCATCATTTCGAGCCGAGGAGAAGGTCTGTTCGTGGTTCGCCCGTCCGACTTCATTGGCACCCGGTTCACGGGCTTTCAGGCGACCGTGGCCGGGACCGGAACCGTACGGTTGCAATGGACCCTGAACAACACTTCGGGCGTCTCCCGGTACGATATCGTTCGCATCGGGAACGACGGGTCCGAATCGGTCCTTTCCTCTGTTCAGCGGTCGACATCGCCCACGCTGACAGCAGATGAAACCATTGAGACCGGGGAGGGCGTTTTCCGGCTCCGCATGGTGGCCATCGGATCCAATGGAGGACGTGTCGAATCGGAAGATGTCATCGTCAACGTGCTCTCCGGCACCCATTTGCTGGATGCTCCATGGCCCAACCCCGCTCATGCAGCCGTGCAATCCCGCCTGGTCGTGTCCCGAAGTCAGATGGTCCGGGTCATCGTCCACGATGCCCTTGGACGCGAGCGGGTCATGGTTTTCGACGGACGTGTTTCCCCGGAGTACCTTGTCGATCTGGAAGTGGATGCCACCCGACTCGAACCCGGCACCTATTTCTTCCGCGTGGTCGGAGAACATTTTTCCGATACCCGCCCTTTCGTCGTGACGCAGTAGGGCAGGACGCAAATTCTAAGGTTTTCGACGTACAACGTAGTACGGGAAGTGTATCCCGTCGCCACGCGTACATCGAATGACCGCTTTTCACCCTCCATATCGACTTCTTGCATCACTGATGGTGATGGCAGGCGTCCTCCTGGCCGCGCTGCTTCCCGGATGCGAATTGCTGGGTGAAGAACAGCTGGTGGTGGAAGAGCCGACGGGTCCCCTCCGCTATGATGCGCATATCCAGCCCCTGCTCGACCGAAAGTGCTCGTCCTGTCATTCGGGTGAACAGGCAGCCGCCGGATTCGACACCTCATCCTGGGACCACCTGATCCTCGGGTCGGATCACGGCGAGGCACTCATCCCGTTCCGTCCGGACAAGAGTGTCATGCTTCGTTTGACCACCTCCTACGACCGTGACCCGCACCCTTCCGGAAAGTCCCGACTCACGGAAGATGAGGTGGGTCGACTGCAGCGATGGATTGCAGATGGCGCGCGCGGGCCCGCAAGCGCCGTACCGTTTGCCGAGTCCGCGGATCGCCTGTATGTCGCGCACGAAGGGGCGCCCGTCATCACGATTGTGGAGACGAACGCGGCTGTCATCATCGCCCGCCTGGAGTTGACCGACTACGGGTTCACATCGCGGGCCCGCGCGCGCCACGTGGCTGTCGAACCTGACGGTTCGTTCTGGTATGCCTCCATTAGCAGTCTGCGATGGAACGAGCGCGAAGTGGTAGCCAAATTCAATCGCAACAACGATCTGGTGGCGATGGTGCCTGTTCCGGACCCCGGACAACTCCTCGTTCATCCGACGCGCAATGAGTTGTACGTTTCTGCCGCGCCCGCCATTGACGATGATGGCATCTTCCATCGTACGCCGGTGGACAGGCGTGAAATCGTTCGTCTGCGCCGCACGGATATGCAGTTGACGAACGTGAGCGTGACGTACCGGGAGGCCTATCCGCTGGCTGTCCGCCCTCAGGGTGATGCCGTGTTCTCGTCCAGCATGGAGGTGGATCAGATGGTGATCCTGGAGCCGGCAACAGCCGATGTCACCTACTCGGATGTACTGGGCACGAAGCACCTGTTTCGCCACTTCGGTGTGTCTTCGGATGGCCACTGGATGTGGGGAAGCGGGTTCTGGAGCAATACGGCGACCTTGTTCGACATATCGGACCCCAAGCATCCCGTGCAGCGCCAGTCGCTGTGGATGGGCTACGACCCCCGACAGATCGTGTGGGGGCCGGATGATAATCTGGTCTATATCGCGGTGCGCGGGGCGGACGCGGTGCAGGTCGTCAATCAGGGGCTGGGGTACATCGACTACCGAATCCAGCATCCGGCCATGCAGCAACCTGTCGGCGTAGCGCTTTCCCCGGACGATTCGACCTTGTTCGTTTCTGCAGAGAACGAGTTTGCAGACTGGAGGGGAACGTATCAGTTTCCGGAAGACCCGGCACCTGGATTGATCCTGGTCATCGACAGGCAAACCCGCCTTGTCGAGAAGATCCTGGAGAGCGCACCGGGCGCTGCGTCCGTCGGGCATCGATAGTCGCGGTACGGCCTGCCCTTACGCAGCGTGACTCCGTGTGGGACGGCTGTCAGGCTTCGCCGCCCGATTTCCTGCGCACTTCCAGCCAGGTCATGAATGCCGACACTGCGAGTCCTCCGAGGCCCAGCAGGACGATCCATCCGATAGCATCGGAGCCATCCGGCAGCAACAGGCTCCGATCTTCAGCCAGCCACGGCCACAAGGACCGCAGGGATCCGGCCATCAAGCCCACGAGTGCTGCCATCGTCAGGTCGTGCGCGCGCTCGAGGAGCCATTTGAGGAATACGGCAAAACTTCCGAGGCCGATGCCCGCACCCAGGATGAAGACTCCGACTACCGCCGGGTCGCGGGCATCGATCGCTTCGAAAATGGGCGCATACATCCCCAGGATGAGGAGAATGAACGCTCCGCTCACACCCGGAAGGATCATCGCACAAATGGCCAATGCAGCGGAGAAAAACACGGCGACCAGGCCCGGTTGTCCCGGATCCAGTGGTGGTATGCCGACGAGCAGGAAGGAGATGGCAGCGGCCACGAGGAGCACGATCACATTGCGGGCATCGTGCTTCCTGATCCGCAGCCAGGGAATGGGCAGCGTGCCCAGGATCAGACCGAAAAACAGGCTCCGGCTTTCCTCCGGCCAGGTCTCCAGTGCTCCGGGAATGACGGCCGCGCCCAGAAGGGGTGCCAGCACGACGCCGACGGCCAGCCAGAACAGGAAGGGGAGATCCAGGGAGCGGATGTCGGTCCAGAATCCCGACAGGTCGAATCGGAGCAACTTCAGGCCAGAGCGAACGACATCACTCAGGAGGCTGATGAGGCGTTCGTAAATCCCGAAAATGAGCGCCATGGTACCGCCACTGACGCCCGGGATGACGTTGGCTACACCGATTCCGATTCCTTGTCCGACCCAGGTCAGCCAGCGAAGCAATGTGCTCATGGGATCCGGTTACCGATCCAGTCCCAACAGGCGGCGCAGCTTCTTGTCTCCGTACAGTTCCGGCCAGGATTCCGAAAGGTGATCCTTCTGCTCCGGGTCCAGCCCGAAGGCCATCTTCAGGGAGCGGACGCTTTCATCGGCGTTGCCCAGGGCCAGTTGGGCCCGGGCTTGCGAAACGTAGGTTTCAGCGCAATCCGGCTTCAGCTGCAAGGCTCGGCCATAGGCTTCAAGCGCCTCCTCAAGTTGACCGGCTTCGAACAGCGTCTCGGCAAAGTCCATCCACGCATCCTTGTTCTTCGGTGTAATCTTGACGACCGTACGATAGGCGTTGATGGCTTCGGCCAGACGGCCGATGTTGTAGGCGCAATCCGCCTTGGCGTGCCAGAACTCAGGCGTTTCCGGGTTCAGTACGATGGCCCGGTTGAAGAACGTCAGGGCATCATCGAACTGCTCAAGCGCGTCGTGGCAGCAGCCCAGGCCATACCATGCCTCAGCATACGTATCGTCGGCCTCGACAGCCTTCTCGAAGTAGTGGATGGAGCTTTCGTACAGCTTGAGTTCCTCGAAAGCGAGGGCAATGTTGTAGCACGTGGCCGCATCGTTGCCTTCGATTTCCAGAACCCGCTTGTAGCTCAGGATGGCCTCTTTCAGTTTGCCAAGGTTGGCCAGTGCGTTGCCGCGATTGTAGTGCGCTGAGGCAAACTCATCGGAAATGACAATGGCCATGTCGTAAGAGTCGATGGCCTCCCGGTAGCGCCCCATGCGATTGAGTACGATCCCACGGTTGTACCACGCATCCTGCGAATAGGGGTCTATATCCAGGTGCCGATCGTAGCACTCGATGCTCTCGGCCTCTTTCTGCAGGCGATCGTAGCAGAAACCGAGTTCGTACCACGCTTCGGGATGCTCGGAATTGATGTCCGTGCACTCCTTGAAAACGGTGATCGCTTCTGCAATCCGGTTCAATCGCTCCAGCGTCACCCCTTTGTTGAACAGGGCTTCTTCACTGCGTGGATTGAGACGGAGGACATCTTCATAGGCTTCCAGCGCCTTGGCCGGCTCGTCCATGCTGTCCAGCGTGATTCCCCGGTTGACCATTGTTTCCAGGTCGGTGGGGTTCAGTTCCAGGGCACGATCGTAGGAGTCCAGGGCTTCGGAGTGTCTGCCCATGTTGTTGAGCAGGATACCGCGACGCAGCCACCCATCCGAAGAGTAGGGATGGATTTCCAGGGACCGGTCGACCACACGCAACGATTCTTCGAAACGCCCCTGCTCAAAGTAGTAGGAGGCGATTTCTTCCAACGTATCAGAGTCGAAGTAGACGGAACTGCCTTCGCGCTCGAAATGCGCTGCAAGGTCTTCCAGTCGACTGTCGTCCTTGAAGTCTTCGAAGTCGTCGAATCCGAAGTTGAAACTGCTCATGCGCTGGGCTTGATCGTGCCGGAAATGGTGAGCAAAAAGGCGCCGGGCTGTCGGCACGTTGCTTTGGTACAGCCGGGGCTTCAAAGCAGACGTGTGTCAAAGGTTCGCTGAGCGATCTCATGATATGTGAGCGTTCAGCGAAAATCAACCATGCAGCCGGTGCCCTGCCTGTTATATTAAACGAAGGAAAAAGTGTTTGTCGTGTGCCTCGGTCACGATTCACCAAGATCCGCAAGAGGGGGTCTGCCGGGCATGATCATCAGTTTCGAAGGCATTGACGGGTCGGGGAAGAGTACCCAGGCCAAGATCCTGTTGAAGTGGCTTCAGGAGCAGGGCAAGTCCGTCCTGTACGTTCGGGAGCCCGGAGGGACGGAGGTATCCGAGAGGATCAGGGATCTGCTTCTGGATCCGGAAGTGACCATGGACCCGTTCACGGAGATGTTGCTTTTCTCTGCCGCCCGATCCGAATTGGTCCGGACACGAATCCGGACGATGCACGTGGGCGGGGGGATCGTTGTTTGTGACCGCTTTTTCGATTCGACGGTGGCCTACCAGGGCGGGGGTCGGCAATTGGCTGATCCGGACTGGCTCGAGCAGTTCCAACGATCGGTTACCGGAGGAATCGTTCCGGATCGGACGTACCTGGTCCGCGTCGATCTTGACACCGCTACCCGGCGTTTGCAGAAGCGTTTCGGCGATGCCGAAGGTGCCGACCGCATGGAGCGGGCAGGAACGACGTTTTTCCAACGGGTCATCGACACCTACGACCGGCTTGCTGAAGCCGAGCCCGAGAGGTTCGTGGTGCTTGATGGCCGGCAATCCATAGAAACGCTTGCCCTCCATGTACGTGAGGACGTGCAGGCCCACCTTGCGGGCTGACCTCTGCGGAACTGCCCACATGGGCAGCAGTAGATCGACGCATCACGCCGACAGCCATGACCTCATCACCACTTCCCAAAGAGCAGCTTGACGTCGTTCGCGGACGCTACCTGGACTATCTCAAGGAGCGCAACCTGCGGCAGACACAGGAGCGGCTGGCAATATTCGAAGAGGTCTACGACACCGCCGATCACTTCGATGCGGATGAGTTGTTCGTCCGGTTGAAACAGGAAAACGTTCCCGTTTCCAGGGCCACGGTCTACAACACCCTGGAGCTCCTGGTGGATTGCAACCTGGTGGTGCGTCACCAATTCGGCAACAAACAGGCCAAGTACGAGCGGAGTTACAGCTTCTGGCAGCACGACCACCTGATCTGCGAAGAGTGCAACCACCTTTTCGAGTTTTGCGACCCGCGTATCCAGAGCATCCGGGACATGGTCTCCGAGATTTTCGGGATGGAAATCCAGCGTCACTCCCTGAACATGTACGGCAAGTGCCAGCGGGAAGATTGCGAATACCGGCCGAAAGAGTCCGCAGGCTGATCTGATGATGGCCAGGGGTGTGCGAACGCTGATTCAGGCACCTTGCTTTCGGACATCGGGTATTGTGCCGATTATGAGTGTATTACGTACGGTTGCCACCCATTGGCGTGAAGCTGTTCGTACTGTATATTGCCGGTCGGGCCAGTGCGCCCGGCAAAGGCATCAAACGCGATATGCGACTCATTCTTTCCACATTCCTCGTTCTTCTGCTGACCGGTGCCGGTTTCATGGCCGGACAGGTCAGGTTGTCGGATTTCAAGATTCAGGAAGAAGGGAATGATTTCCGGGTGTCCTGGACAACGGAGATGGAAGACGAGGTGCGCCAGTTCGAATTGATGCGCCGCAGCCCCAACAGCAACGATCAATTCGTCCGCGTCCACACGGTACCTGCACACGGGATCGGCCGCGAGTACGGATACCTCGATTCGCAGGTCTTCAAATCCGGCAGCGAAAAGCTGGACTATCGGCTTGAAGCCGTTTATTTCAATGGGGTGAGGGAAGCCGTTCGGACCGTGTCCGTCAATTACACTAGTACGGCGGTCCGACGAACCTGGGGAAGTCTGAAGGCGATGTTCCAGTGAGAACCCGCATCATGACCCAGCGGCAGATTCAGCGGACGCTGGATCGACTGGCCCACGAAATCATGGAGCGCAACCGCGGGGCAGACAATCTTGTTGTCGTCGGGATTGAGCGTGCGGGCGCGGTGGTATCGGAAGCGTTGGTCGAGGCCATACATCGCATTTCTCCCTCGAATCTGATTTCCTGCAGCCTCGATACCACGCGTTTCCGGGATGATACTCCCCACAACGAAGGGGCCCCTGATCTCCCGGACCTCGAAGACCGCGATGTGATTCTCGTTGACGATGTCCTGTTCACGGGAAGAACAGCGCGTGCTGCCCTTGATGCCGTTGTGCGTTCCGGCCGTCCGCGCTCCATCCAGTTACTGGTCCTGATTGACCGGGGCCACCGCGAGTATCCCATCCAGCCTGATTACGTGGGACGTACCATGCCCACGAAGCATCGTGAACGGGTCGAAGTGGATACTGGCGCCTGGTCCGTGGACGTGGTGGAGTAACTGCTCCGTTGCACGCAACGAGCGGTACGGCCTGCGTAGCCTATTGTCCGCTTGGCGCTTCTTCGCGATTCCTCAGGAAGAGACGAATCTCGTACCCCTCTTTCACACTCGTACCGGCGGCTGGAGCCTGGGATACAACCAGCACCAGATCGTCCTCGGGAGCCTCATCAACCACAATGGATCGGAGTCGCATCCCGATGAGCATGGCCTTCGCGTCTTCAGGTGGCAGACCGGTCACATCCGGAACAGCCACATTGTTGCTGCCCAGGCCTGTGCCGTAGAGCAGGCTGACCATCGTTCCCGGGGCCACGCGCTCTCCTGGCGCCGGGTCCTGACGGGTAATGATATCCTCGTACACGGAGGGTATCGAGTCCGGCAGGACCTCTCCAACCACCAGATCAGCCTGCATCAGCATATTGCGGGCCTGGCGTATGCCGTAGGACTCCACCCGGGGCACGACCACCGTCGTGGTGTCGCCCGTATTGATGGTCAGATACACCCTTCTGCCCGGTTTGACCTCCGCGAAGGGAGGTGGATTCTGGTCTATGACGACGTCCTTGGGCAGGTTGGGTTTGCGCAGGATCACGGGCTCGGCACTCAAACCGGCTTCTTCGAGGGATGCCACGGCATCCTCTTCTCCCAGATTGATGACATCCGGAACCGAAACAGACACGTCATGCCGTGTGAAAGAAGGCATCAACCAGAGATTGAATACCAGGTAGACGACAGCTGTTACGGCCGCCAGTCCTGCCAACCCCACGTATACGTACGGATTGAAAGCGTATTGGCGAATGGAATTCAGCAGGTTCAACGGTCCTTCGGTGCGGGTTATCGGGCGTCGCAAACCCATACGCTGGTAGGTCGACCGGGTTCATCATGCAGCCAACGGAGGTGAACCGGAAAAGCGGACGCTGGTCCTGGACTCAGTTCGTGATGGCCTGATAGGTCAGGGCACGCAAGCGGTCATGGTCATTCAGTCCCCTGCGCGGATTCATGATCTGGGTCATGTAGACCGCCACCATGCGGTCCCTGGGGTTGCCGAAATAGGTGGAGTGGTAAGCGCCTCCCCAGCTGAATTCGCCTTCAGCGCCCGGTCTGCCATAGGCGCCGAGGTCGGTTATCAGGCCGAAGCCGAGGCCCATCTTCGATCCCGCACCCATGCTGATGTCGCCGATGTGGTTGGACAGCATCAGGTCGACCGTGGTCGGGGAGAGGATGCGTTGTCCGTCCAATGCACCCCCATTGAGCACCATCTGCAGGAAGCGGGCATAATCGTGGGCTGTGGAGACAAGGCCCGCGCCGCCGCCGAACGTGGCTCTCGGTCCCTCGATGTAGTGACCTTGTCCCTGGTAGTGTCCCTCATCCGTGAGCCGGGTAAGTCCCTCCTCACTTCCGCCATATACCACGGCCATGCGGTCAGCCTTCTCCGGGGGGATGAAGAAATGGGTGTCCTTCATGCCCAGCGGTGTGAACAGGTGCTCCTGAAGGAAGGCATCCAGCGGTTGTCCGGAAGCCACTTCGACCACGGCTCCCAGCACGTCTATGCCCAGTCCATACACGTATCGTTCTCCCGGCTGTGCGTCCATCGGCAGGGAGGCGATCGTTCGTGCAATTTCCCGGATTCCTTCGTCCCGGTCGGCCAGATACCAGTACATCATGTCAGCGGCTTCCCATTCTTCCCGGGCCGGTTGGCTGCCCCAGCCCACACCGGCCGTGTGGGTCATCAGGTCCCGA